>Ga0315282_10006027_pt1 | contig 20419 bp, 18 predicted proteins | sample YL17G07_20_MG_FD_203693 | JGI IMG/M metagenome (GOLD analysis project Ga0315282, IMG submission 203693) | Sediment microbial communities from Yellowstone Lake, YNP, Wyoming, USA - YL17G07_20 | ecosystem: Environmental > Aquatic > Freshwater > Lake > Sediment | place: USA: Wyoming | collected... | reverse complement strand
AAACTAATCGAAGCAGGATATGAACATGTCACTGAAATGGAAGGTTATCAGTTGTTCGGGAAAAGGAAATAAGAATGCTTCAATCCTCCACAGTACCGTTGACCATCCTTGAGGGGCGGTCGTCTAGATTTGTCCTAAAAAATTAGGACAATGCTTCATAAGCTAATCGCATGCGATCAATCGCAATTAGGAATAAAACAACCACTGATGCATAGTTTGTGTAGGAACACCCTCCACATACATAGATTTAATTTCCTCAAGAGTTAATTGTTGGATATACTTCATTTTTCCTAATGGTATTCCCTCTGACATCCATCTCGTAAGATAACCTGACAAAATTACTGGTGGTTTTAAAATATGATGATAAAACTTTATTCCAGATGCTATTGCAAGATTAATGTTTAATTGATTTGGATATGCTTTCCAAGAGTCTGTATAAGAATCGTAATACTCATTATAAAAATGAGAAGCATGAGAAAAAATAGAATGACTCAATGAGGCTGAGTTTCATTCTATATTTGTGCGCGTAATTGGTTTATTTTCATGACATTCGCGTACGCGATTAAAGTTTGATTCCTTCCTATCTAACTATCTAGTATTGTATTGTGTAATACATCGCATTAAAATTTAATAAACACTTGACAGAGGCCTCTCTTTGTTTATAATTAAAAACGGAGGTGCGGTTGGGTGAAGAAAATAAAGATATTTGGAATATTCGAGTGTATCGTCGGTCTCGGTTCTCTGGGCATATTCGGGATAGCTTTGTTAGCTTCTGGGCTAATTGGACTTCACTTCAAGACGTGGTGGGGCGAGCCATGGGGAACAATCGGGCTTTTCATGGACCGCGGGGGGCTCTTCGTATTCTTGGTAATTGGCATCGCTCTGTTTATTCACGGACTCTACAATCTCTTTCGAAATAGTTCTTCAAAAACATCTAAACAGACAGCCTAAAAGCTGCGCACGACAAGAACCAAGTCTAGCGGTGAGGGGCTGATAAGGGAAACAGCCACCATCAACGCACCTGCTCTGCCAATCTTCGATTTGTCGTATTTTGCGCGTGATAAAAAGAAGGGATGGGAGCTTATCTTACTCTTCTGCCGCAGCTGGGGCAGAATGCTGCTTCAGGCTTTAGCATTACTCCACATTCTGGACATTTCACAGGAACTGCAGGTGGAGGCGGCGCTGGCGGCTTCTTCCTTGCAAACAAAACAACGACCGCGATGGTAACAATGGCGATGACTATGCCAATGGTGAGCATGAAGAGCATTGCTGGTTCAAGGCCGCGTGCGCGATCGATCGTCGATGGAAATTCCGGAATTACTACAATAACATTATATTTGCTAGCGAAACTCATTTCTAAATGTAGGCTCCATGAGTCATCTGTTGAACCGACTGTGTATTGTTCATGACTCAGTTGGGTCAAATTGAGGTATACTATCAAGCCCGTCGGATCTTCAAGTAAAGTTTTAGAGATATATACATCGACAAAGCCTTTGCCACCACTTGCTCCTTCAACAGTAAAGGTTAACTTTTTACTTGTGGAGTTGAATGCTAATGCGGAAACTGTAGCATTTGATACTACTGAGAAAACGTGGGTGGCGTCGTAAGAAATAACAGTTAAACTCGCTGAATCAGAGGCATCTTCTGGATAGTCACCATCAGTAGAAGGCCATGGATTGGCAAGTCCAGCTGAAACCCACCAAGTTCCAGTGGCAGTGGGCATCCAAACAGCAGAAAAGTGTCCATCTGATGTAGTGTTAACGACCGTTATCAGAGTTAAAGGCAAACTCGTCCATTGCCATGCCCAAACATTTCCCCTAAGTGGCGCTATGTAGGCAACTAAAATCACCGGCCAATTAGCAACAGGTTTTTCTTTACATGTTACATTTCCTTTTATATCGACTTTAAATCCTATATACGTAGTAGAAGTGCTTATGGAAAGCTTTACTGTCGGAGCCCCAAAGATAACATGAGAAATATATTCGACCCACCAATCTGAGTAATAATATACAAAATAATGGGTATCGTTCATTGTTATTTTACTTGGCTCAAAGGCGCCAAAAGCTCCATCGCATGTTGCAAGAATACGTGTGTTATTTAGTGTCTTAGGGATTGTTATGTTGTAGAAACTGCCTCCAAGTCCATTCCAACCAAAAGCGAAGTTTGTATGGTGAAAGGCTTCGATGGTTCCATTTGTCTCAATGGCAATCGAATAATGCTCTCCCATGATATCCATCGTAAAGGTGTAATAGTTTGAGGGATTTCCCGTTTGAATTTCGATAGGCGAAATGGAACCCAACGTCTGGAATCTAAATGGTATACCTAACATACCTACGAGAACAATTAACGCCATTACCAATGCAAGTTTTCTGCTCACAGCGCATCATTCTATTGTATCTACTGCTTCAGTTTTTATGCGTTGTGAAAGAATCGTCAACTGTATTTTCAAGCAACTTCAGTTTCTATCCGCGCGCGATTGTTAAAGGCGTATCGCATGTGTTTGGGAGATGCTTACAGGTGTGCCCAGGGCCAAGTAAAGATATGAGAGCCCGCTTCTGGTAATTCTCATTCTTGATAACTGAGCCGAGGCACCGCAAAAGGATCATTTACTTTGAAACATTTCCTTAAGGGTTCTTCCGTCGGCGATTCTTTGCTCTTTATTGAATATTGCTGCAATTGTTGATGCGATGTCTACTGTCCTGAATCTCTCCCAGTTTTCATCCTTAGCATTTTCCTTTATTGTAGGCCCCCACACTAAGAGCGGCCCAATAGAATCGCTGGAGTTGAGGCCGCCATGATCCCCGTGGAGAATCCTCTCTCCTTCCTTCTCTGGTTTGAAATCTGGATTCAGCGAATATCCCTCCTTCATCGATATTACGATATCTCCCCAATTCTTGCCTTTCATCAGTCCCTCTACGCGTTCTACCGCGTTGGGATATGTGTCCTCTTTGTCTTTGAAGAAATCGTTGATATCGTTGGATCCTGCGGAAGGCCCATCATTTGAAACTTGAATAACTTTTGTCTTTTCGCCATCTTCATAGAGAATTAGGTCAACATCTTTACGAACTTTCAGGTAGTCGATTGTTTCATTTCGGAGCTGCTCTTTTGTTTGCGGCTCTCCGAATGCATAGAAGAAAGCAGCCCTATCATTGTTGGCTACTATTATTTTTGCGGTGTTTATTAGATCGGTGTTAGTCATGTCGTTTCGGCTTGCTATCTTGTACTTGCCGCCCAAGCTGACCTTGAAGTCCTCTATCAGATTTGAGAAAGCTGTTACTTCGCTTTGGCTGTGGTCGGAGGTGATGACCACATAAATCGGCTGGTTTGTGTACATCTTGTAGAATCTGAGCGTCTCAGCGAGCTTATCAATGGCTTCATCAATCTGCTCTCTAACCTGAATCGCATGTGGGCCATATTCATGACTCACGGTATCAGTGCCAGACTTCCAGTAAACCATCAGGTCAGCAAGTTGCCTCGAATTACCCGCACCCCAAATTAGGTCTCCGAATTCGTAACTGACCTCTTTGAAGGAAGCAGTCAGTAATTCTGTCATGGATCTTTGCTCTATTATCTTCTTGCTCACAAGATCATCCAGTACATCGTTGATGGACACTCCGATGAAGTTGTCAGCTCCTCTATGGATCCATTCCTTGATAGATTCTGTATAGCAGTCTTCTCCCAAAGTTTCAAAAATCGTATAGACGATGGGGCTTAGAAACCTTTGATTCAGATTTAGCGCATCTCCAAGACCCTTGAAGAACTCCTTTCGGTACTTTCCGCTCGATGCTTGTGTTTGGAAACGTTTGAAATCGGGCATTACCCTAACGTATTCTCTGGTTTCTTTCCCGGAATAATCTGTCTTGACTTCGACCCAATCGAAGGCTGGTATGCGGGTCTTGGCTGGATAACAACCTGTCATTATCGTCGAGTGCGCCGCAGGGGTTATTGAGGGAAAGATTGTCACGCACTGTGCAAAATATCCTTTTTCATAGAGTGCCTTCAGATCTTCATTCTTTTTGGCAACATCTAAGAAGGCTTGGACGCTGCATCCGTCAAGAATCCAGAGAAGAACCTTAGGACCCTTTTTTGTTGAAACAGATGCCCTGCTGTTCTTGAAGAGGATCTTTTGCCTGAAGTTTTTTATAAAAGAATAGATGAGGTTTGGAGCTGCTGCTAGAGCTGTCCAAATGATCTCAAGTAATCCTCCAATTTCCTTTTCGAGTGCAACGTAAAGGGCTGTTTGACTAAAAAACAGGTATAGAATCGGCAAGAGGATTATGGCCAAGATGAGGATGAAGATTGCAGTTTTATTAGAAATGAATTTCTCAAATCGACTCAATGGTTTTTGACTATCTCTTTGCGACATCGGGTTTTCTTCCTCCACACTGGAGTTCTTTAAAATGCGTCTGTATTCTCAAGCGCACGAAGAGCTATTGAAGAAATAATCTGTTCCCCGATATTAATAATTCATCATGAATTGGCTCAGTCTATTGAGCGCGGACACTTCTCATCGGCGTCTTTCTTATTTAGGATTGCTTATGGATTGCAGACTGCATTGGACACACAGTCGCATGCTCTTGCCATGGATTCGAATCTCCCGGAGGTTACCGTTCTCAGGTTGTAATTCATACCGATCCTCCTTTATTTGATCGTAGGCAATAAGCGAGTCCGCGGGTTTCCACACCCAATTAGGTGCAGATACATTTTCAGCCATCATGGGCTCATGTTTTGGGCTCTCACATATAACGAAGAACATATAATCCCACCTTCGCTCTGTTCTTCAACGCCACCAGATAGTTCGCATATTTGGACACAATTTCTCTATCTCCTATTCCAGCAGCATCGAGTATTGCAAGGGCTTTTTTGAAGTAAGTCACTACGCCTTCAAGTTCGCTTTCATACAGTCACTCTCGCGCGCGCAACACTTTTAGACATCAATGTCATTGTTTAAGCAAGGAATGATTGAGGCTGTCGGTTTGGCAAGCCGGTTGAGAAAGGCTAGAGACTGGATTCTGAAGACTGGGTACCCGCTCGAGCTCGAGGTGATAGACATTCTGAGGGCGAATGATTGGGAGGTTATGGCCTCCACAAATTATTATGATGAGGATGAGGGAAAATGGCGGGAGTTAGATATCAAAGCTTACAAGGGCTTGGAGTGTGGGGAGGCACACCACACACCCGCATGGCCTTATCGCTTAACCTTAACCCTGATCATTCAGTGTAAGAAAAGCGAAAAGTATGCTTGGGTATTCTTCCCTATACCTACAACGCATGATGCATCGCTCCGTCTTGAACACATAGATTTCCTAAAGGTGACCAGAGTCCAAAGTCTGGCGTCCAGAGACCCCTGGGCTATCCGACGACACCGCACCCTCGGAATAGGTAGAGACATTCTGGTGGAACCTCCTTTGCTCGATCCATCTGTTGCTCGAAAAATCGAATGGCTTATCGAAGTAGTGCCATTCGGAGCTACCGATTTTCAATCCTTTGGGAGAAAAATGGTTTCTTCTGTTGGGACGGTGGCCCCTCTTAGTGGAAGGGAGAAGGGGCGTGATGAAATGTTTGAAGAAGCTACCACTGTTAGCAAGGCATTAGTCTATGAGTTGGAACTCACTTCAGACTTTATCCATGCAGTCATGTCCTTGCTCCTACACGGATATGTGTCCCCTCCAGCTGAGTCGAGACCATACCTTAGCATTAACATTGTTCTGCCCATAATAGTATTTGATGGAATGTTATGTCTGTGGTGTGGGAAGGATTCCGATCTCGAGGAGATTGATCACTTAGTTTACTTGTTTGACTACAGGTCGCCCTACTACTTTGGAAGGCGGGCAATGAACGTAGTGGGGAAGGACTCTTTCGAACTTCTGCTGAGGGGGCTTAACACAGACCTGATAAACTTGGCTCAAAAGTTTCGGGAGAGAAAACATAAGCTAGACAAACAAATGAAAATCATCACCGAAGGTAGAAGTCTGATCAGTGGAAAACTGAGGTGATCGCTTTAGCTGGAAATGAGGGTCGCGTGCGCGATATAGGATGTCTTGGTCGTTGATGAGGTTGAAGGTGAACCAGTTGGTGATGTGGCTGAGGAGGAAGACTGGGAGGCTTTGGGGGCTATTCGTTATATACATTTGATGCAGGCCGAGATGCCTCAGCCTCATAAACCACCCACTGGATGTCGGAATGATTCATGTACATTTTGGCTTCCTCTAGAATAAGGACTAAAGATGGGCTTGTTAAGTCGGATAGGATATTGGCCAGTTTGGTTATGAATAGTTGGGCAATAATGAACTGAGTGATGACCGTCTTGTCTTTCTGTTCGCGCACGACCTGCCCTAAAGAACCTTATCCATAGAAATGATACCAGTAAGAATGGCAAAGCTACAACGATACTGAATGACGAAAACTCGTTTGAAAATAGAAGCCATCTTTTTGATATTTGAAAGACAAGACCTTCTAACGAAAAGATGCCCCAACCTACCAATAAGACAGAAAATATAAGTTGTTTCTTGTCTAGCTTGCCGCTAATCCAGTTCCTTATAATAATGATTAATATGCAGCAAATTAGAACAAAAAGAGTCACATCAACGATGAAGATCAGAAGTATTCTGTTAGGGTTTGTAGACAGGCCATATTTCTCGAAGAACTTTGAGGTATCTTTTTGTGATGCAATATTGAGGTAGAAAATCAAGGCGTCATAACGGGCGCTCTGATCCTTTATCTGATAGAAATTGACTTCGTCTTGCTTCAGCACGGTCAATAGATTTCTAATCATTAAAGGGCTTGTATAGTTCACAAGCCCAAAAACCACATAAAAAGCATGAGAATACGCAAAAGATCTGTTTTCCCACTCGAAGAAATGGCTTGAATTGAAATAAGGATCAATCAGAGGATCTTTACAACCTTGTTGCACTTTTCTTTCCGCGTATTCGTGCATTCCTAAAGAGTCTAATAGACATAATGACAGATACTCGGCAAGGCCTTCTTCGAAGAATCTGGGAAGAGTTGAATCAGGTATCGCGCTCGGGCGCGGTATGAAGGCGTGCCCAATTTCATGAAACATGTAATGTAACTCATAACCGCCATAGCTGAGGCTGAAAATATAATGTGCAGGAAAGTAAATAGCGTCTTCCGGAGGCCAATAGAAAGCTAGGCACCATTGGCAACGATTTTCTATGTATAGATAGGGTACAAAATGTATCTTTAGTGGCCTCTTTTCGCCTTGTCTAGTCCCAAGAAATGATTCCAGTTTTGAATAGGCTCGTTCACAGTAGTCTAGAGATGAGGAAGTCCAATTTGCAAGTTCATTATCGCAAGAAATGGTTATATTATCGCCTACTTTTTCCTCAATCTTTTCTTCATAAAAAGGTTGGACAAACATAAAGTCAAGATATTCTTTCCGATAAAGTACTTCTTCTGAGTATGAGATGTAGGTTCTATTCTCAAAGGATTTCTTTGTCATCCTTTCTTGATCATATCCATAGATTATCTTGCTGAATTCAGGAAAAATCAGTGTAACATTACATAGTGCCATCGATTCGACAGAGCAGATTTCAACGCGCTCACTACTGGAAACATAGTAAGTCCCATTAAAAGCAACGGCAAAATCGGGCCAAATATATTTAACAAAAGCGCTTGTAACGTTCTTTTTCATTACGGGTGTGACTTCAAGGTAATCGACAGAGAAGGGGGTGGCGAAATAGTCGATTTTTTCAAAATCACCTTGGCAACTCAATAGTTTTGCAGTTTTAGGAACAGAAATGTTGAAAGCCGTAGGCACAAGACAAGTTATGTTACCCGCCACAACAGCGCATCCATTTTTGTTGATGTCAAACAGCCAAACAAATGAGAAATCAAAACGATTGTTGGTTTCGGGGCTCGAACTGAAAGAGTCTGCAATGCTTTCAATATGAAATGCTGATTGGGTTAGCTGAATTAAAATCAATAAAAAAACCAAGATCTTAAGATATTTCAATATTTGGCGCCCTAAAATGTGAGTTTTCTTCCTATCTTGTCCTGGATACGTTGCTTGTTCAAAGACATTATGACTCTATTATTCCTACTTATGGTCTTAACTCCAGAACTTTTTGCTTCGATAATCCGGACTATCTTGCGGAGAAAGCCTCTGCCGATGTCCTCCAATAAAGCTTTTTCAAGCTCCATCCCCTCAATCCGTCTAACCTCTTTCTCCCCCTCCTCCAACTCCACGGGGACAGGGACCTCTTCGCGCGCGAATAGAAGGGTATAAATGGTTGTTAGTTAGTTAGTTGGTTAGTATGGCTGAAAATGTTTCTATACCCGTGAGAGTTCTTGAGGTAGCACGCAAACTCGCTTCGCAAGGAATAACGCCTTTTACGAGAAAGGACATCCAAGAAGCTCTTCCTGACATCTTTCCGTCTTCTCTTCAGCCAACAAGCGATGACCCAAAACGCCCCTGGTGGCGCTCCCATTGCTTCTGCTTATTGGAAGAGGTGCTTCAAACGTATAGCACGTGGAAAATACGTGCTTCTAGAAAATCGTGAAGCATGAATACACAGAATTTATACCACTTTTTTCTGATCCCCGTATCGGGCACGGAATTGTAGAGCCTAAACTAAGAGAGACAGGGATTCCTTTTCGTATCCGTGTATGTTTTTACCTCAAAAAAAGGATTAATATTAATCGAGTGTCATTATTATCAACCGAGAGGCAGGTTAGCGTTGAGTGACGATGAACTAACGTTTTCCGTTGACAGTTTACTATTAAGCGAGCTCGGCGAACGTTTGGTTACTAAGAACCATGTTGCTCTAGCCGAACTCATCAAGAATACTTACGATGCTGATGCTACAGAGGTCAAAGTAGTCTTCAAAAATGCTAAGGTTGCTCCCTCTAAGAAAAGCGAGATTCATATTATTGATAATGGCCACGGCATGACATTCGAACAGGTTAAAGAATTCTGGATGAGAATCGCTACTCCAAACAAATTGCGCAATCCTATTTCACCCAGATTTGGAAGAAAGAAAACTGGAGACAAAGGGATCGGTAGATTTGCCTGTCATCGTCTAGCTAATAATTTGGTCATGGAATCGATCGCAAGGATAGAGAATTCAGACAAACTAGAATATACCAAAGTGGAGTTTGATTGGAAAAAATTCAAACCAGGTCAAACGTTGACCGAAGTACCAAATGTATATGAAACTAGACATATTTCCAAAGGGATCAGTGGCCTCGTTCTAAGGCTTATTGGTTTGAGAGATTCTTGGACACAGCGTGACTTCAATGTACTACGGCGCCAAATTTTGGGTCTTTCTGTGGTAAAAGGGATTAGACGTGAAGGATTCGAAGAGGACCCGGGATTTGACGTTTTCTTTGATGCTCCGGAATTCGATATGGGAGTCGTCAGGATAGCAGAGCAGATGATGGATGCTGGTTGGGGAAGGCTGAGGGGATTAGTTTCGGGTGATGGAACTGCGGTACTGAAACTCGATGCTATGACCATAGGGCATATGGAATTTGAGTTACCCGACTCATTCATCAAGATACCCGGAGTCGCTCTAGATATTGCAGTAATCTGGAGAAACAAAGAGTATTGTAGAGACCCGTCTATTTTCACACTTGGCGTTATTGATGAGATTCTTAGCGAGTATAGTGGTGTACGTGTATATCTTGATGGCTTCCGCGTCTATCCGTACGGAGACCAAGGTGATGATTGGCTCGATATAGATAGAGATGTTGCACGGAGGCATGGGAAAGCCAGAGACGTTTTCAGAAGGGTGTCTGCAAACTTGCTAGGGGTAGATCACAGCCGAGCAATGCTAAATCATCCTCGTAATCAAAATCTGATTGGACGGGTCAACCTAAGCAACTATCCTGACAAAATCTTCGAGGTGACAATGAATCGAGAGGGATTTGTAGAAAATGAAGCGGTCAAACTCTTAAGGGAGTTCATAAGACAAGCGCTCGAATGGACAACCCTTCATTATAATCATTTCCTCTACGGAAAACAGCAAGAAGAAATCGGGGAAGAAGCAGAGAAACTTGAAGAAACGGTTGCAAAATTTGAGGGTTTGCCAGAGGAGGTAACAACCAAGCTGGAGGTCATGCCGGTAGTAAGTTCAGCTTTGAACGTTCTAGAGAAATCAGTTAAGGTAGCAACTTCAGAAGTTGAGAAGTTGCCACCAAAAGCCAGGAAAGAACTTTATCAGCATGCTGAGAAAGCGAAACGGGTTGTTGAAGATTCAATCTCATATATGGAAAGACAAATCAGCACACTAAGGGCGATAGCGTCTACTGGTGCCTTACTATTAACTTTCATTCACGAAGCTAGAACGTTGATTGGAAGACTTGATACACATGCAGCTATCTTGGAAAGACTAGCTGAGAAACTCGATCAGAAAGAAAGGAAAGAATTTACTCAACTAGCGAATGCTCTAAGGGCTACTAGGGATCGTTTTGATGGTCAAATCGGGCTTTTTAATGTCGTATCTAGGGATCTGACGCTTACCGAAAGACGAAAAGTACCCATAAAGCAAGTGTTCGACGAAGTAGTCAGTTGTTTTGAAGGATTGACAGAACGTTTTGACATCAGTGTAGAATCAGAAATCCCCAAGACGTTAAGAACTGACCCTGTGCTTGAATCAGAGGTCTATTCGATCTTAATCAACCTAATATCAAACGCTGTAAAGGCTGTGATTGCCAGTGATGACGGACACAGAATAAAGGTAGAGGCACTCAAAGGCAAAGGTGAAACAGTCCTCAGGGTTTACGATGATGGTATAGGCCTTTCAGAAGGATCAAGAGATCTCGCAGTAATGCCACTTGTCGCAGATCCTGAGGGTCGTCTCTACAAACGCCTGAAAGAGAAAATTGGGTATGAAGACCTCCTAGTTGTTGGTGAAGGAAGCGGTCTGGGCTTGAGCATTGTAAAGGATATGGTTGAATATTACGGGAAAAGACTCCAATTTATTGATGTTGAAAAGCCTTGGAAAACCTGCGTAGAGGTGACACTGCCATGAGTTCAAGAGATTTTGTCAGAATTGTCTGGATAGATGACGAACCTGACCACAAGGAAGATGCACGAAACTTAGAAAGTAAAAGACGAAAATTGAAAATCGAATTTATTCAACCAATCGAGTTTGAAGATTTTCTAAATAAACGAGAAAACCGGGTGGATCTCTTTCTTGTTGATGACAGATTAATCTTAAGGAGAAATATCCGATCAACATTTAACAGGAGAGGTCTGTCTGTCGCGGCACAGATTCGTGAAAGATTTCCAGAGATTCCAATCTATCTGTTCAGCGCATACCCGCGAGGATTTGGAATTTATACAACATTGGCTGAAGCAGCAGAAAGTTTGGCGGATGAGATACTGGACCTGAAGAAGATACAAAGGGAAGGCCATGATGTGCTCTATTATGATGCAATTGACTATCGCAGGATCAAGGAGTCCCGTCGGGGGTCAATCACAGTTCTTCTCGATCTGCTAGATTCTCCTAAAGATGACCAGCAAAGAATAGTATCTGCTTTGCCTGAGAGTCTCAAAACAGGTTTGTCACATTCGTCTCGAGCAACGAGTTCCACAGGTAATTCCATTGCGTTTGCAAAGTGGACCAAACGGTCCTTCTTGAAGTTTCCTGGCTTCGTTTATAATCCGATCTATTCAGCCACAATGCTTGGAATGACTCTGGAATCATTCATCAATCATCGCTCGAAATTTGAAGGTGCCAGATATACTGGTATCTTCGCTAAAACGTGGGGAAATGATTTGTGGTGGAGCTCAAAACTGAGAGAGATAGTCTTCAATACTGCAGCGAGGAAACTGCCAGGTGATGACACAACCGACCTCAAAAGATTGGTAGAGAAATTGTTACGTCTAAGGGATCCTGAGATTGCAAAGTGCGTTATTTGTGGAAAACGTTATCCTGACATTGTAGGGATAAACGAAGAAGACGAAACCGACTGTAAGCCAGTACACTATAGATGCAGTACCAAGCATCCAAGAAAGCAAGAAGCACTCTACTTTGACGAGATTCGACAATTCAAGATGAAGTGATAAGATTGTCGCATGGAATCGTCACTGCTGAGTACAAAAGACATCTGGAGAATTGTTGTGAGGCCATATATAACGACGCTTCTATACAAAGAAAATGCTCTGGTATTTACGAATCTGCCAAGAATATCTATAGCAAACTCAAAGCAGCTAGAGACGATAATTGGTCATTCTTGCTCGACCCTCCATGGATAATATCAATTGATAATGATGATAATCTTCTTAATCGCTCAGCATTGTTACTGCTGGGGGGAAGAATAACGGTGAAGAATTCAAGGTTTGGATCATACTCATTATCACTAACTATCGTAATTAACAGGGAGGCGAGTAGCACTTCCGCTGGAAGAAACCAAGATGGAAAGCTCAGATCCTGTTGTGATCTCGTCCATGACAATACAACCTATGATAGAACTGTGAGACGTTTCCATTTTGATATTGGCACAGAGAGAGGCAGAGAAACAAAACCGTTGTGTCATCTGCAATACGGTGGAATGCCGAGAGAATGGGAATCATATAATTTTCATTATTGTTTGGACCCATGGTTAAAGAAACCTCGTTTTCCGTTTCCTCCTACGGATATCGTGCTTTTGTTTGATTTTCTACTGAAACAATTTGGCACCTCTTTTGGCCAGAAATTTGTAGAGGAGCCCTACTGGAGAAATCTTGTAAAGAAAAGCGAAAGGCTTGTGCTAAAGAACTACTACGATCAAATTAGCGAATACTTTAGAGGAGATTCTAAGCATATTCTATACGAGAAACTATGCTGTTCTTTGGAATAGGCACCTAGAGAACCCTATAGAGTTCTTTCGCTAGCATATTTTTCCCACTCACATCATTGGACAGAAAGACTGACTCTAGTTCCTTCCCTCTCTCAATCATCAATGTCGGTTCCGGCATCGGGATCTCAAGAAAGCTCGATTTCAATAGACGACTGACGCGACCGTTGAATCTAATGGAAAGAACAGACGCGAGACTGTCCACAATTCTCGACGACAGGAGTGCACCAATAGCTTTTAGAGAAGGTCCCTCTTTACTTACTTTGATTGCATAGTAGCAATTGTGATGAGGTATACATGCCCCCTCATCAAAATAGACTTCTAGATTGCGCCTAAGAGAGGGAAAGATCAGTTTCTCCTTGTTAACTAGCTTCGGGTCGAGATGGTCGATAAGACGATACCATTGATCTGGATTCTTTTTTGCAATGTATCGTGATTTGAGCTTTCCTGCACTTTCTTTCAAGTATCTTGAAGCTTTTGGCCAATCGTTTAGGTTAATTAGTTTGTCAGGTTCTGCTCGGTCCCAAGTATTCAACAATGAGTCTGTCCTACATATTCGGTAGCCTTTCTTCAAGTTACGTGATAGAACAAAAGGCATTAGGAGTTCTTGCTCAACTTGAGCTTCTGTCGGAGGATTGATGAATATCTTATCCGCACCTGTAGCTAGGCCTACTTTAACATTAACACCGAATTCAGGGTCTCCTAGACGCAAAGGGTTGAGTTGTCTTATGCTATTCCATAACTTAGTCAGTTCCGGATCTGGGATGCGCCAAGGAGTTTTAGAAAAATGATTGTAATCTATTTCCATCCAACCCAATCTAGATGTTGATGATGAAGAGTTAGTCTGGTCAACGTTCTTGATTTGGGAAAACGAAACATTCTTATGTTTTTTATGTTCAAAAACGAAAATCCATGGATATGTGGAAACCGAGGTGTCAAAAGGTTTGACAGCTGTGAAATCTATCATTTTGGTTATGCCATAATTCTTAGTAATTAGGTTCCGCAAATATTCTCCGTAGTTGCATAAAGTGAAACGGTTAGTACAAATGAAGGCCAATCTACCTTCTTCTGAAAGAAGATCTAGTGCATGTTGTATGAAAGGTACGCAAAGATCGGCTCGTCCTCTAAAACAAGGATAGTTATGTCTCAACCAATGTTTGTATGGTTCCTCAAGGTTATCATATCTTACATAGGGGGGATTACCTACAATAACATCATATCTTGCCTTGGGCTCCCATTCTAGAAAGTCACCTTGAATCACAATCCGTTGTGCTAAGGATTGAGCCAGAGACTCATCGATGTCTGTCTTATGTATCAAGAAGTTGCAAACACTATCCCTGGCCTCCTTACATAATTCTGCGTCGATTTCGTATCCAACAAATGATCCTGTAATGTTCCTGATCCATAAACTGGTACAAATGTCATGCATTTGGGCTCTCGAAAGACTCCTTTCAAGCGCCTCAAGAAGAAAAACACCCTTACCACAGCCAGGATCGAGAACAGACTTATGTTCTATCGGCCTAGTCTTTTTGAAACCGATTAGGTCAAGAATGAATTTCGCAACACACGGTTTGGTCTGGATTTTCCCATACTTTCTTTGAAGATCTTCTATCATAGTAGACACAATCGCGGTTACTTTGCACCAAAATACTTTCTATACTAAATGAAACAATTTATACTGCGCGCTCTTTTCTAGCGTACTTTCTGTCTTAACATTCTAACTTCTCTAGTTTTTCTATGTTTGTTGAATCGCTTTTATGTTTTGACATTCTAACTTTTCTCATTCTTCTCATTCTGTTGGACTGGCTTAAATCAGCCTCTCCTTCTTCAGTCCAGCCGACTCTGCGTTGGCTGTTCTGTTAGGACCTGTTTCTTCCCCCTCATAGGCGGGAAGTTCAATCTGCTGAAGGCGCTTCAGCCACTCGTTCCTCCGCACCGCATTTACGTGGAGGTCTTTGGAGGTGCAGCCAACATGCTGCTCAATAAACCGCCTAGCCCTGTCGAGGTCTACAACGACATCGACAGTGATCTGGTGAACCTGTTCCTCGTGATCCGGGATAGGCGGGAGGAGTTTGTCGAGCGCTTCAGGCTAACCCTCTACAGCCGTGGTCTCAATAACTTAAGTAAGTGATTTGATGAACCACCAAAAACCTATCAGTCACCTGAAGTTAAACAACTTCATAACTTTTCCATCTTCCAAATCCTTCAGCCTTTACTAATCCAAGCTCAACCATTCTCTTTATGTAATTTCTATAGGCTCTATTAACAACAGGATTCTTTGTGAGTCTACAATATTCTCTGTAAAGTAAGCCAGAGGGCATTCTCTTTTTCTTACCTAATATTTCGTAAATTATTTTCTGCTGCTCGTTTAGCTTTGAAGCAGAGTATGAGGACTTGAGTCTTCTCGCTTCTATAACAGCTTGCTTTATCTCTTCGATAGTGACTCTTTTCAAGTTCTTATCTTCAGCTTTCTTCCCAGCCCTCCTCAGTATTTCTAAGCCGACTCTAGCATCTCCTTCAGCTGTGACAGAGACAATTTTCACTAACTCATCTTCTATCGAGTTTGGTTTGAATGAGAACTGAACCCTATCCTTCAGAATATCAAAGAGTTCGTCTGGTTTGTACGCGGGAAACTCTATTTCCGTTAACGCCAAACTACTTTTAATTCTGGAAGGCAAATTAACGAGTGTGTGATAATGAGTAGATGCGAGGATTAGTCCAAACCCATTTCTTGCAAGAGTGTAGAGAACATCGAAATCGTTTAGCTGGTCAACTTCATCTAAACAAACGATGATTTTCTTTTTCTTTATGAGCTTCTCTAGTCTATTGACTAATTCTCCGGTAGATTCTCTTCCGTGAACTGGAATCTGAAAGTTTAACAGAATTTCTTTTAAAACCTCATGAGTGCTTCTATACTTCCAGCAATTGATATAGCAGGAAATTTCCTTGAAATAGCTTTCAAGAATCCATTTTGCTAGAGTGGTTTTCCCTGTTCCTGATGGACCAACCAAGAACACATTCTCAATCGTTTTGTTGCGTAGAGCAGGCTTGAGGCACCTCTCCAGTTCTCTTAGCTGGCCTTCTCTATGTAAAAGTCTGGTTGGGATAAAAGCTTCCGTTAAAGGTAGTTCATTGTAGATGATCGAGTCTTCGTTCACTATTGAGTATTATCGGCACGAGCTCAAATCGTTAACGTTCCGATAGAGATTCGGTAGAATATTAGCTATTTATGTTTTAAAGTACAATAATATTTTGAAGTTTCGGAAGAACTTCATGTATGCATTGGATTTGCAGTTGTGCTGATTCTTGCACCCCCCGTATATTAGGTACATTTTTCAGTGATAACAAAAACATGCCTCTAATCCTTTGAATTATATAGTTTCAAGCCAAACAGACAGGGTACTTTCAAAAGTAGGGAACTGAAGTGAAAAGTTGAGGAATTGCAATTGTACTGTGATGTGCTAATTTCTAATTGACCGAAAAATACAGTTAAATTATTGGTCTTCCGTTATGAAGGTTCTTTGATTCCTCTGGTGTTGCGATAAAAACATTTGTACCTTTTCTTATGTATACTCTTCCTTCGTATTGGTAAACATCTTTTCTATTCCAAGCAGGAACGAGAATTAGAATGATCCTATGACCAAGAACATCTTTTTCCTTGATATCTACCACTAGAGAAGGAGAAATACAGTTTTTTACAGAATTTTGAAGAGATTGATCTAAGTCCTGTCTTCGTCTATCTGTGCCAACAATAGATCCATCATCTTCAATGCCATAAAAAACTAGTCCTCCGAGTTTTGTGTTTGCAAATGCTGCGATTTCTTTTGTTAATTTACTGGCATCTGTGCCAGCAGCTTTGAACTCGTAAATTTGATCTTCACCATTTTTGCATATGTCTAATATTTCGTTCTCGGTTGGGATATGTAGACTCTGAACATTTTTGATTTTAGTCTTTCCAGTCAATCTCTTACTTTCTACTACCACTTTTACAACTTTAGAAGAGTCGATAAAATAAGAGATGGATATATGACGTAGCAGAGGAACTTTTTCATAAACAATGGAATTGTCTTTTTTAATTATTTTTCCATTTTCATCTTTTCTTGGAGTGATTAATTCCAAATCTTTCATTTTTTGTAAGTCATTAAGAGTCGGTACATAAGGTTTACCAGATTTTCTAGATATTTCTTTTGCGCTCCTTTTGCCATTAACTAACTTGAATACTTCTATTCTTTTTGGTGCCCCGGAAAAAAGCAATCTTCCACGAGATACGAGTTCTTGAATTTCCACGTAATTCACTTTTGTTTTTTCTCTTTTGGATAAAGATAAGGAGCAACATCAGTAGCTGATTTCTTGCCCAATATTTTTGCTATTTCAGTTGGTGTCAGATCTACCGATTTGAGTATACGTGCGGCAACTGCTTCGCTGAATTTTTCTTTACTTTCAGGCTTATTCATCTCGATAAAGAGCCTAATTAGTGCATCAAGCCTTTTTGTTGTCGGATCAGTTGCTGTCTCTTTTGACCGTTGTTTACTCATTGTCTTCCTCCTTTGATTTTCTAATATTTTTCATTGGAAATTTCCATCTTATCGTCGTTTCGGGTATCCCTGTTGCAGTTGCAATAATTTTTGGATCTACACCATCTTTAAGGAGATTTATAATCAAAAGATTCTTTATGGCTTCGTCATTGCTGATTTTATCCTTTTTCTTACTCATTTCTTGATTCCTCGTTTACACATTTCTGAAAGTCGAATATTAACAACATTCTGAGTCGTTGCGAGGGTGTCAGCAATTTCTTTGGGTCGAAATCCCTGATCCGACAAAAACTTAATTTGTTCTTCTGACTTCTTATCTTTCACAAGATTCACTGCAGTTAATTTAATAAGTAAATCTAACTTTCTAGACAATTCTTCAAATTGCTGGTCATTCATTTGCTTCATCTCCTAAGGCGAAGATAAAAAATACTTTCACCAATTTTGACGGATTTTATCAACCCTCTTTCCTTTAACTTATTCAATCTTTGATCGATAACGTTCAAAGATTTCTTCAGTTCAGAGGCCATTTCTTGTCGCGTATGTTTTAGATCGCAAAGTTCCAAAACACGTTTTTCAACTGGACCAAGCTTTAACCCCTTAAGATCAAAAGGTGGAACGGATAGCTCTACTAGTAATGTTAATTTTTCTATCACTTCATCTGTCTTTTCCAACATTTTCTTTTCGAAATTTGTTAGGGATTTGTTTGGCAGATTCCTCGCCTCTTTAGATCATTCGTATAGGGTAACGTTTACCTCCCTTCTGGTTGACGATTATAAACCCTGCATCTTCAAGTTCTTTGATAGTAAGTCTGACATACTCTCCTGAAACGGAAACTTTCTTTGCGATCTCAGTTGTTTCATTAGTACCGTCGCATAATTCGAATATGTATTCCTTCTTGCTCGTTGAGAGAACTGATTTTTTTAACATATCAACATCTTTCTTCGCGATTATCTTCAATAAAGCGATAACCCGATCTAGCTTTTTAGACACATTCTCTAGTCCATTCTCCAATTTAACCACCGTCTTAATTATGTGCAAATACATTTATATACTTAATGCTAAACTATACTTGTATGGAACAAGAGCGCAAAGAAGAACTCCAGTGGAATATTGTTAAGGCATTAGAGGAGATCTCAACGAAACTTGACAGAGTTATTTCACTCTTAGAGTTTAGTCTGAGGCGTGAATCCCAAACACAGATTGCAAAAGTTCTCGGAAGGTCTGAACTTCGTAGAGAAATATACAGTTTATGTGATGGTAAAAAAACAGTAAAGCAGATAGCGCAAATTCTTGAGAAGTCCATGCCCAATATAAGTATGCAAATTACCGGATTAGAAAAAGCCGGTATAGTAAAGTCTAGAAGAGTGGGAAAAGAGAAGTACTATCTCAAAGTGATTGAGTTATAATTTCAATCCTTCATCTGCTTTTTCGCATCAGAATCGAATATAAGCACAATCGCGTTTCCCTAACGCAAATAAAACTATGTATTTTTTATTTTAAATGTTTGATAAGCAATTGAACTATTTTAATGAATTCATCCTCTCCGATTTCTACTTTCGTCTGATTGGATTGATCAACCGACTTAGCTTCACCAATTCTCTTTTGATAAGCTTCTCTCAATCTTTGAAACCATTCTGGCATTCTTACTAAAACTTCAGGATCAATATTTTCTGTCAGAATGCTTAGCAGATCTTCGTGTTTGACTTCTGGCATAAAAAAAATTTGGTCGTCAAATAAATTATAGTTTGATCTATCTGCTGTAGCATACAAATCAATTTATTTTCCGAAAATAAAATTAAGAAATAATATCGGAAATTTAGGCGGAATTGTCTGTCTATGATGGAAGTACATTTGTGCTGATCCTTGCACCTCCCGCACTATCGGCACAATTGCACTTCCCCAACAGATATTTTGGATAAAAGTAAAGTGGTTGTGTGGAAGAGAGTGCCGAAATCTACAACTATGAAAGAAGTCTAAAAAGAGTTATTGCTAATCTTGGTGCTTCAGACATAGACAGCAAGAACAAGGCCACTATTCTAGAATTCAATAAACATTGTCTAACAAATGGGTATAGCCTCGCTAGAGCGATCAAATACATTATAACACTCCGTATGTTTGCTAGGATGCTCGATAAACCGTTCGAAGAGGCAAACAAAGAAGACATTTTTAGTTTAGTCCAGCGGATAGAGCAGAATCATTACTCGGACTGGACCAAGCATGATTACAAAGCTATGCTTAGAATCTTTTACAGATGGCTGAGACAAACTGATGATCTCCCAGAAGAGGTTAAGTGGATAAGGCCAGGGAAGCGAAGGAAGAACGTTCTTCCGGAAGAGCTACTAACAGAGGAAGAAGTGAAAAGATTAGTTGAGTCGGCTTCCCACCCAAGAGACAAAGCTTTGGTTCTTATTTTGTATGAGTCTGGTTGCAGACCCGGTGAGATCCTTACCTTAAGGATTAAACACGTGCAATTCGATGATTATGGAGCTGTTTTGATCGTCAACGGAAAAACCGGACATAGAAGAGTGAGAATAATAGCTTCAGCACCAGCGCTAGCAACTTGGATGGACAATCATCCTCACAGAGATAATCCAGACTCGCCTCTTTGGGTGAGCATAGGTGTAAGAAACAATGGTTCCATTCTAAAGTATAATGCAATGAAAGAGCTTCTGAAAAAGATTGCGTTAAAGGCAGGGATAAAGAAAAGAGTCTACCTCTACCTATTCAGGCATTCGAGGGCAACAAAGCTCGCCACTGTTCTCACCGAAGCCCAGCTCAAACAGCATTTCGGTTGGGTCCAAGATTCTAGAATGGCTTCAACCTACGTTCATCTATCAGGAAGGGATGTTGATTCTGCTTTGTTAAAGCTTCAAGGGATTAGAACCGAAGACGAAGAAAAACAAGAAAAAATCAGTGTTATCTTTTGTCCGAGGTGCAAGTCCAAGAATTCGCCTACATCAAGATTCTGCAATGTGTGTGGGCTTTGCCTTGATGTGAAGACGGCTGTACAGATAGATGAAACAAGAGAAAAAGCTGATAGACTTATGGATGAACTTGTTAAGAATCCAAAGATTCTCAGCGCT
>Ga0315282_10006026_pt1 | contig 20422 bp, 17 predicted proteins | sample YL17G07_20_MG_FD_203693 | JGI IMG/M metagenome (GOLD analysis project Ga0315282, IMG submission 203693) | Sediment microbial communities from Yellowstone Lake, YNP, Wyoming, USA - YL17G07_20 | ecosystem: Environmental > Aquatic > Freshwater > Lake > Sediment | place: USA: Wyoming | collected... | reverse complement strand
CAATATTCCAGGCCACGATATTCTGCCCGCTTTTGTAATGCACCGCTGTACCGACCCGGCTTTTGATCGCCCGGTAGGTATCCTCGATGATCCCCACAAATAGATAAATATAACGATAACATATCCCCAGGGTCATCACAAAAACCTGCGGTATTTTAAAAATACGCAGGGTCTTCAATAATTCAATGTGCCTCGTGGTAATGGTCAAAAGCACGGCAAAGGACACTGAAGCAGCCACGCGCATGATAAAGGTAAACGCCGCACCCAATCCCTGGCGGGTGATTATCAATTTAATTCCTAAAATATTCCAGGTGGATAGAGGCTCTCCGGGTGTGAACTTGCTGAATAAGGCCGGGATGGCAATGAACAAGGCAAAGAGCGGTATGAACACCCAGGTGCGTTTCAGGAAAAACCCCAGGTTTATCCCGGAGGTTAACGCAAGGATAAGGCTTAAGCTGTAAAGAAAAAGCAAGGCCGGTATACTCCGGCTAAAGAGCACCTGGATAATAAACAAAAGGAAGGTAATTGATTTTATCCTCGGGTCCAACGACTGCAAAAACCCGCTTTGCTCGGCATAATCCTGCGCGAAAATCGAATCTTTCAAAAATGATAGAGCGCCCATAATCGAGCGCTCTATGAAATTATTGTTCTTACGCACAGGGGTTAATCACCTTTCCTTGACAGTACCTTACCTATAATTAGCACTAGCAGCACGACAATAAGTATGCCTATCACGGCTGATATTATATAAGCAAAACTCAAAAGCGGCAAACCTTTTTCTTCCCAACCTTTGAACGCGTAATCGGGTATCGGCGCCTGCCAAAGCCCGGAAAGCTTAGCCAGGCCTTTGGGGATATAGCCAACTAGCTTCTGCATTTCATCGGCTCCCCATTCACCCCAGGCGCTGCCTGCCTTAAAATGTTCGGGGAGCAATAACCCCAGAGGAGATAAAACAATTAATACTGCGATGCCGATCCATAATTTAGCGGTTAACTTCATCACAACACCTCACTTTCCTGGAGAAGCTCCGGCGACTGCTTCTGCAGATATTTGACTACCAGGGCGGTTATAAACGCTTCAACCCACCCAAACAAAAAAAGATGTTCAAGGGCCATTGCCGGCACAGCCACATTTAATCCATAGGGGCTGTAAAGAGCCTGGCCGCTTGAAGTATGATATAATAACGGCTGCAACCCGAATTCTACCCCCGTAAAAAAAGCCGCGATGTTTAAAGCAAGGTATGCTGCAACCCCGGCCGCGATAACCCTTCTCTTTGAATTTACAGCCGCGTTATAACTTATTATTTTATAGATGTAGTATCCCGCAAACGGCATGACAAAAGCCATATTAAAACAATTGGCTCCTATGGCGGTAATGCCTCCGTCGCCGAATAACAGCGCCTGGATAACCAATGCCACGGTTACAGCAATACAGGCTGCCCAGGGGCCGAGCAATATCGCCACTAATACCCCGCCTGTCGCATGGCCGGTTGAACCTCCGGGTATGGGGACATTGAACATCATGATCACAAAACTAAATGCCGCCCCGATCGCCAGCATCGGCACCTGGCGGCTTTTAAGCGTCTTTTTGACTATATACGATGCAGCTGTCCATATGGGGAGCATGGCTAAATAAAAGAAACCGCATGTCCCCGGGCCTAAATATCCGTCTGGTATATGCATATTATCCCCTTTCTAAAAAGTATATACACCGGTTAAAACCACAGAATCATTTGCATCTGTGTTAGTTCCTGTCAATATTCTCTGGTACGCCAGAAGTATCTGGATCTTGTCATTTGACCACCCTATACCGGGGGCTACGGTAATGTAGTTGATATTCGAAGAGGGCATTCTTTGGCCATCCTCTTTTATGTCACCCTGTAAAAAACCATTCATTTCCAGCAAAAGATTAAAACCTTTGGGTAAAAAATATTCCACTCCCGCATCGTAATTCAGGTAATCAGCATAACGCGTAGCAACATCATCAATCTTTGTTCTTTGCGGAAAACTATACACGGCGTCAGCATGAAAAATAAATGGCTTGATTTTTTTGGTCATAATCACACCAAGCCCCGGATCCCAGGAACCCGCGCCCATTGAATCGGTCTTGAGTTTATCCGGATCCAAATGCTGGTATTTTCCCGTGGGCATTTTTAACTGCACCAAACCCGCTATATAAGGCATCCGGCCTTTCTCTTCAAGGGCGCAATAACGTAAAAAAAGATAGCTATCGCCGAAACCGGTATCATGCGCCTTCCCTTCCGCATTCTTCACATAATTTTCCTGGTAAACTGCCTGAGCGTCGACTTCTAACCTATCGGTAAGGCCGTACTGCATGAATAACTGCTCTTGATATTGATATTTCTTTTCACCCTCAGGCAAGCTGTCATAATGCCCTTGTGAATTAAAAATCCCCCTTGTCCTATTATAAAAGATAAACGGCTGAATAACAAACTTTCCTTTTCCGCAGAGAGGCGCGGTCCAGGTGGTAACCGGCCCTGCGGAAGGAGGATCCCATTCTTCTGCGGTAACGGTTGTATTTATGGAAAAAACGAGTAGGCCTGCTGCGAATAAAACCAAAATCTTACCCGGCATCTTTGCTCCTTTCTGTGTTACTAATAGTATATTCGTGTTACTAATCAACAAAAAAATAATACTTAGATATCCCTGCCGCTAGTTGACATGCTCAATGTCCCATGCTTGACCCCCTTTACCGACCTTAAGCTGTCGGCCAGCTTCTGGGCCTCCCCCGGCCTCCCCCGTACCGCGATTATCTCCAGGCAATTATCATGGTCCAGGTGGATATGCTGCGCGGAGATGATTATGCCGCCGAAATCATGCTGGATATCCATAAGCTTGTTTACCAGCTCTCTTTTATGGTGGTTGTAAATTAAGGTAATTGCCCCGGCAATTTCATGATCACCCTGCCATTGTTTCTGAATAAGCTCCTGGCGGATTAAATCCCGGAAAGCCTCGGAACGGTTGGTGTATTTCTTACCCTTGATAAAACTGTCGAATTTTGTCAACAGTCCCTTATCTATTGAAACCCCAAAGCGAATTAACGGCATAGCTCCCTTTCAGATAATGTGTTACTAATCTACAAATAGTAGCATTTTATGATTTTGCTGTCAAGGCATTTTTCTTTAAGACAAAAAATACGGGGATAGCCGTTATTTCCACGACGATACTGATAATGATGACCGCCGGGATGGAATATTCATAAAGCAGGCCGGTAAGGCTGGCGCCGATAAAGATCGCCAGGCCATAAGCGAAATTGAATATCCCGTAACCGGTCCCCCTCTTCTTTAAGGGCGTGAGATCGGCGATCGCCGACCTCATGATCGTTTCATGTGCCCCCATGACTATCCCCCAGATAATTGCCCCGGTTAAGGCCAGAGAAAAATTAGTGGAGAAAACGAATGCCGGTATAAACAGCGAGAATAGAGGAATAACGATCAGGGTGACCAGCCCTGCCTTTTCATTATCGTGCCTGGCCTTAAAAATATCGTAGGCGCGCCCTATCCCTAAAGCGGCTACGGCATCCACACCCATAGCTAAAGCGTAGAATAAGGGGATCTGCGCGTCAGTGAGCACATGAGCTGCTTTAAAATGAAAGCCGATAAGCGCAAAATTCGCAAAGCCAAGGGTGGTAACAAAAGTAAAGACCGTATAGATCCAGAAAACTTTGCTTAGCTTATCGGCTTGCGGGCTTTTAATTACCGGAATCTCTAAAACTTCCGGGTTAGGCACGCGGCGCCAGGCAAGAATAATACAGAGTAAAACTAAAACCAGGGGGATCCAAAGCAAGGAGTATCCATGTTGATAATCTACCAGAATTCTCTCCCCTTTACCAAGGATCACAAAAAGAACGGTAAAGATCAGCGGCCCGGTGATCGCCCCAACCTGATCAAGCACCTCGACTATGGCAAAACCAAAACCCGTGCCCACCTGTTTGGTCGCCTGGGAAAGAATGGTATCTCTTGCCGGGCTGCGCAGGGCCTTACCCAGCCTCTCCATAATAATAAAAACAACCGCCACCTGCCATACACCGGCTAAGGATAATAAAGGCACACTGACCAGCATTCCATAGCCTATAAAAGTAAATAGCCAATAGGCTTTTGTCTTATCGGCAAAATACCCCGAAGCCAGGCGCACCGCGTAACCTAAGAACTCGGCAAGCCCGGCAACCAGGCCGACTATTGCCGCATTCGCCCCGAGCGTCTTAAGATAGGGGCCGTTTACGCTGCGCGCCCCTTCATAGACCATATCCCCGAAAAGGCTGACCAGGCCGAAAAGCAAAATAAGCTGGAACGCGGTTTTCCTTTTATTGTCCATCAATTTTATCCTAGAATATTACCATTTTCCGTTCCACTTAGGCTGCTGGTTTTGGAGCGAATGTCGATTTTATTTATAGATATTTTGCCGAGGGATATTGTTAAGCGTGCAATTGGAAATTTTTCGGCAAATGTGTGCAAGATTTACGGCGAGCGCAGGCAATACCTTACCACGTAAGGAACACTGCGCTGCCGGAGCAAGCCGTAAACCGTAGCACACGGCGAAAAATTTCGCACGCGAACAATATCCCGAGAGCGAAATATCTGTGCTGTTATTTAGCAATGGTTTCGATCTTCACGATATATTCATTGCCTATGACCTTTAGCACCGTATATTTGAATTCCCCGCCAACAAGCTGATCTATGTCCTCAACCGAATTCTTTTTCAGGATAGCGTAAGTAATTTTTTGCGCCCGCAGGAAATCACGCACCTTGCCTTGCGTGTTCAAAAAAGGTATGGGATGAGGGCTAAAGAACGGGGTCCCCGGCATATCGATCACCGCCACCTCTTTGTCTGTATAATATTTTACCCCGCGCACGAAAAACTTTGAGCTTAAGATAGCGTTATCTACCTGATAATTCTTAAGCAGGTATTCGCAGGATTCCCGGGAAGAAAGATAAGGCTCGATATCCTGCCGGATGAGCGGGATAAAATATATCATTATCGGCACAAAGAGGCCCAGGCAATAAATACATTTCAGTAGTTTCCTCTTAAAGAGCAAGGAGAGCATAACCAGCCCGAACAAAAGGAATATAAAAACAAAGAAAATAATGGTGCCTGGCGATGAAACATACGGGCTTAAATAATGCTTAAACCAGGTGGAAGCAATGATCAAAGCCAGGGGCATTAAAAAGACAACAAGCAGGCTTAAGGACAAGGCAAGGTAAAACAGGCGGCCCTTCTTTTCCCTGGCAAGGGAGTCGGCGATAAAGCTGCCGCAAAAAAGAGCCAGGGCCGGAAAAACCGGAAAGATATAACTTACCAGCTTGGAATGCGCGCCCTGGAAGATCAGAAAAGTTGCGGCTATCCAGCAAACCAGAAAGACATAGAATGTATTTTCTTTCTGCTTTAAATACCGGGGGAGGAAAAATACGGCGGCGGCCAGGAAGAAACTCCAGGGGAATATGCAGCCTATCATTGAGAAGGGATAAAAATACCAGGTATCATTACCGATGTGCTCTGCCTGGATGATCCTTCTAATGTGGTCATTGTAAAAGAACTCATGGATAAAAGCATTGCCGTAAAGCTTAAACATCAGGATATACCAGGGGAGCGAAATGAAGGAAAAAATCAACAAGCCCCAAAAAAGATAACGGCCGAGCAGGAATTTAATATCTTTTTTTATCCATAAAAATATGATCGCCGTTAACAGGGGGATGAGCAAGCCCAGCGGGCCTTTGGTCAAAGTGGCAAGGCTGGCAAAAACAAAAAATAACAATATTCCGGGGGCCTTCCTGTTTTTTAAAGAGTACCCCCAATAAAAAGATAACAGGGACAAAAGGATGAATACGGAAAAGACCAGGTCCGTAAACACGGTCCGGGCCAGGCCCAGGTAAAGGCCCCCGGTCATTAAAACTATCGCCGAAATAAATGCCTTTTTATGCTCTTTAAAGCCGATCCACCCCAGGAAATAAACGGCAACCACCCCGATCATCCCGAAGAGGGCCGGGAAAAACCTGGCGGAAAAACTATTTATCCCGGAGACCATAAAGGCCGACTTAAGCAGCCAGTAAAGAAATATTGATTTCTCAAACTGCGGCTGGCCGAAAATATAAGGGGTCATCCAGCTCCCGTTTTTCAGCATCTCTTTGGCGGTCTGAGCGTAAAAAACCTCATCAGGAATAGTAAGCGAAACCAGGGAGTTGCCGAACATGAAACAGAAATAAGATAATACAACCAACATTAAAACCTGTTTAGCCGTCTTATGGTTTTCCATTTTTCTCCTGTAAATCCCGTTAGAAGTCCCGCAGCGCGGGGCGCTACTTCTAACGGGATAAACTCAAAAGCTCGCTTATTGTCACAAACCTGTAGCCCTTCTCTCTTAGCTTACCGGCAAGGCGCAGGATAGTTTTTACCGTTTGTTTTCTATTGCCGCCTTCGGGATAAAAGACGCCTCCGGAATCATGAAAGAGGATAATATCCCCCGGCCGGATATACCTTAAAATGTAGGAGGTGATCTGTTTGTCATGGAAGGTTACCCAGTCTTTGGAATTTAAAGACCAGAGGATGGTCTCATAGCCCATCTTCCTGATCTGTCTCTTTTCATCTATGGTAAGCCAGGCCTTGGGAGGCCGGAAATATTTCGTGGTTACACCGGTGGCCTTATAAATTGCGGCCTGGGCATCCCTTATCTCCTTATCCAGTTCCTCTGTTTTGTAATAAAAGAGAACGTGGTGATCATAGGTATGGTTGCCTATCTCATGGCCTTCGGCGGCTACGCGCGCTGCCACATCGGGATATTCCTCTACGTGCTTTCCCAGCATAAAAAAAGTAGCCTTGATGTTTGCCTCCTTGAGCGCCTCTAATATCTTGGGGGTCCAGTCAGGAGAAGGCCCGTCGTCAAAGGTCAGGGCCACAATTTTCTGCTCGGAGGGAACGCGGTAGATCGTGCCCCTCCTTACGATTACCGCCTGGTCAAAGAACACGGTAAATAAAGCTACCCCAAAGGCGATCAAAACAGCGGCCAGGAGCAAAAATAAGATGATCCTCTTCATTCGCTTAAGCATGTCTTTTAAAGAATAGGTTAAGCTAATCTCCTGCGAAAACGCAGGTAACTTAAAGTAATTACCGTTAGGCCGATAAATAAAAGCGGCGCAAGCTGCGTCCAAAGCACCTCTATTCCTACGCCTTTTAAGAAAATACTCCTGATAACCACCATAAAATAACGCAGGGGATTAGTAAAGGTAAACCACTGAATGACCTGCGGCATATTGGATATCGGATAGGCAAACCCGGATAATAGGACAGTGGGCATATAAAAAAGGAATACCGACATCATCGCCTCCTGCTGGGTTGAGGATATCGTGGAGATGAACAGCCCTATCCCCAGAGTAGTAAATAAATATATGCAGGTAGCAAATAAAAGGAAAAATAGATTGCCTCTTAACGGTATGTTAAACCAGAGTACCCCCAATATGGTAATAAGGGTGACTTGGATAAGCGCGATCACCGCGAAAGGCAGGAGCTTGCCTATGATAAGCTCTAAGGGCTTTAAAGGACTGACCGTCAGTTGCTCCATTGTGCCGATCTCTTTTTCTTTTACTATTGCCATGGCGGACAACAAAAGAGACATCACGGTCACGATTGTGGAGATGACCCCGGGCAGATAATAATTCCTTGAGATAAGGTTGCCGTTGAACCAGGCGCGGTCCCTGAGGTCAACGCTGGGCACGGTATTTATAAATCCGGCTGTGTCCGCCCTGTCTTTAAGCAGCTCCTGCTGGTAGCTGCTTATGATCGTATTGACATAACTCATAACGACCATGGCGGTATTTGAATCCGTGCCGTCAAAAACCAGTTGGATATCGGCGTTTTTACCGGCCTTAAGGTCGCGGCCAAAGCCGCGGTCAATACGGATGACCAGGCTGACCTGGCCCTTATCCAGGACTTCATTCTCCTGTTTATCTTCGGTAATAAAACGGACGGGGACAAAATATTTGGAATAGGTGAACTTGCGCAGGAGATCGCGGCTTTCCTTTGTGTTATCCCGGTCAAAGATCGCGGTGGGCACATAGGTAATATCCCTGTTGGCGGAATAACCGAACAGAATTATCTGGATAAGCGGAGAGATAAAAATTATCGTCTTCATCCGCGGGTCGCGAAAGATCTGCTTGAATTCCTTTATAAGAATCGCTCTTACCCGTTCAAACATAGGGCACCCTTGAAACTCCTTATGCCACCTTCTTCCTAAATCTTCTCAGCGCAAAACTAAACATAAAAAAAGCGAACAATAACAAAAAGAGCGCTTCATCCCATATGGTAGCGATGCCGTTGCCTTTCAGGAACAAATCCCTCAATACGACTATATAGTAACGCGCCGGGATCAGGTAAGTAACTGCCTGCACGAATTTTGGCATATTAAAGATGGGATAGATAAAGCCGGAGAGCAGCATCGTTGGTATGAGCGTAAAAAGGCTGGCCAGCTGGCTTGCCATAAGCTGGGTCCTGGCGACAACGGAGATAAATATCCCCAGGGACAAAGCCCCGGTTATAAATAGAGAACTTAAAATTATAAGCAGGATATAACTTCCCCTGAAAGGTACTCCGAATAAGAACCTGGCCATGAACACACCCACCATAAGGTCAAAGAACCCGATGGCAAAATACGGTATGAACTTGCCGGTAATAAGCTCCGGGCCTTTTACCGGGGTAGAGATCAACTGCTCCATCGTTCCCCGCTCCCACTCTCGGGCAATGGTTAGCGATATCAGCAAAGCCGAGATGATCATAATGATCATGGCAATAACCCCGGGGATGATAAACCAGGTGCTGGTTAAGCCCATATTGAACCACACCCTCATACGGGCATCCAGAGAATTAACCGGATTTAACCCATGCTCCCTAAAGGCGCTAGTCAGGAGATCCACATTGTATTTGGAAACCACCGAGCGCACATAGCCAATGGCAATAGTAGCGGTGTTGGCATCGCTACCGTCGACTAAAAGCTGTAAAGGCGCGATTTTCCCGGATTCAATATAATGCGAAAAATCCTTGGGGATGACCAAGGCCATCATTATATCCCCCTTATCGATCTTATTCTGGATATCCCGGTAATTATCAGTGTAGCCGACTATCCTGAAATACTTTGAGTTCTTAAAATTAAGCAGGAAATCGCGGCTAACCTGGCTTGAGGCATCCTGGTTCCAGACAAGGGTGCGCACATGATCGATGTCAAGTGAAAGGCCGTAACCGAAGATCAAGAGCATGAATATGGGAATAGCCAGGGCCAGCCCCAGGCTGCGCTTGTCACGCTTGATCTGGATGAACTCCTTCCAGGCTATCGCCTTAATTCTTTTTAGGCTCTCTCTGGTCATATTCCTCTATTGAAGAAACAAATACATCCTCCAGCGATGGAAGGATCTTCCTGACATCAAACCCCTCCACCTTTTCCTGCCGCAGGAATTCCTTTATCGCGGATATTGCCTTGGCGCTGTCGTAAACAACGGTATGAATGTCGGAGCCGAAAAGCGCTGCCTCCTTGACCCCTTCTATCCGGCTTATCTTTTCCAACCAATCCTTGGAATCAGGCAGGGTTATCTCAAGCACCTCATTCTTCATGCAGGTGGTTTTCATCTCTTGGGGAGTCCCGCTGGCAATGATCGTTCCGTGATAGATCAAAACCATGCGGTTGCAATTTTCCGCCTCATCCATATAGTGCGTGGTAACAAACACCGTTACACCTCCGGCGGCCAGCTCTTTGATGACCCCCCAGAAATTAGCCCGGGTTATGGGGTCAACCCCCGAGGTGGGCTCATCGAGGAATATGATCGTGGGCTTATGCAGGAGCGCGCAACCTAAAGCCAGGCGCTGCTTCCATCCTCCGGCAAGGGTAGAGGTAAGAGCGCCTTCCATCCCCTCTAAGCCGGCGGAGCGGATCACCATATTAAAACGCTCCTTCTTCTGTGCTTTCGGTATCTTATATATGCCGCTGTAAAAATTGATATTCTCCTCCACGCTCAGATCATTATAGAGGGAAAATTTCTGCGACATGTATCCGATATGCTCCTTGATCTTATACTGCTCCCTGATAATATCAAAGCCTCCGACCTGGCCGCTGCCGGAGGTAGGGGAAATGATCCCGCACAGCATCCTTATAGTGGTGGATTTACCAGCGCCGTTAGGCCCGAGAAATCCGAATATCTCACCCCGCCGGACATCAAAGCTGATCTTATTGACCGCGGTAAAATCACCGAATTTCTTTTCCAGTTCCTTTACGCCTACGGCGATATTATCCGGACTGTTTTCGCTCATATTCATTGATTATGATTATGAAGGCCTCTTCCAGTGTCCTGGCATTGAATTCCTTCTTGATATTACTCGGGTAGTCGCAGCGCAAAAGCCTACCCTTGTGCATCAGTCCGACCCTGTGGCAGCGCTCTGCTTCATCAAGATAACAGGTGGAGCAGAATATAGTGACCTTTTCTTTCAGCAAACCGTAAAGGATATTCCAGAAATCCCTTCTTGAAACAGGATCAACCCCGTTAGTGGGCTCATCCAGGAATAATACCCTCGGTGTGTGTATGAGGGCGCAGGCAAGCCCTAATTTCTGCTTCATTCCTCCGGAGAGTTTCCCGGCAAAACGCTGCTTAAAAGGTACCAGCCCTGAAAACCCAAGCAGCCGGTCAATGGCTTCGGCGCGCTTATCCCGGGCAATACCGTAAACATCGGCGTAAAAATTGATATTCTCCATAACGCTTAATTCCTCGTATAAGCCGAAACGCTGGGACATATAAGCAATAGACTCCTTCACTATTTCGGCATCTTTGACCGTATGCTTATCGCAAACCCAGGCATCCCCTTCAGTGGGATCAAGTATGCTGGTCAATAAACGCATGGTCGTGCTCTTTCCCGCGCCATCCGGCCCGACCAAACCGAATATCTCCCCCTCCTCCACTTCAAGATTAAGGTTATCCACGGCAATAAGGGAAGCGAATTTCCTGGTTAATCGGCTGGCTTTAATAGTGACCATATTTTATTCAATTATGTAGGCGTCGGCAGGCATACCCGGCTTTAATTCAAGGCTGGAATTATCCACCCTGACCTTGATACGGTAGACTAATTTGACTCTTTCCTCCTGGGTCTGGATGAATTTAGGGGTGAACTCCGCCTGGCTTGAGATAAAAGAAACCCATCCTTTGTATTTTTTGCCGCGGAACGTATCGGTAACCACATCTGCCTTCTGGCCGAGTTTAACCCTGCCCAGGTCTTTTTCGTCAAGGTAAGCGGTAACCCAGATATTATGCAGGTCAATCGCGGTAAAGACCGGGGTGCCTGACTTTACAACCTCTCCCCCTAAGCTGCTCTTAACCAGTATAAAACCGTCCAGCGGTGAAGCAAGCTCGGCGAAACCCAGTCGGGTTTCAGCCAGCTCCAGGGAGGCCTTTAACTGCTCTACCTTTGCCTTGCCGGCGTCAAATGCTGTTTTATCCTGGTCCCTTTTTTGTGCGGAAACCGCCCCCTCTTTAAGCAGGTTCTCTGATCTTTGATAATCTATCTTTGCCAGTTCATAATCAAATTCCGCGGCCCTTAGCGAGGCTGCGGCATTGTCCCTCTCCTTGGTCAACTCATCGGTATTCAAGCGCGCCACTGTATCCCCTGCTTTCACAACCTCCCCTTCGTCGGTAAGCAGCTCAATGATCTGGCCCTCCACGCGGAAAGAGATACGCACATCATCCCCTTCGATATTGCCGGAGACCTTTATCACCTTATTGTTATTTTTCTCCACCACAAAATATACCGCGTAAGCTATCCCGGCGATAAAAAGGGCGGCGATCAGAATTATTAATTTAGTCTTTTTTTTCATTCTCCCCTCCGTGGCTGCCTGCGGCAGCGGTACCTGGCGCTATGCTTAATACGGAACGGCCGATGCTGCGGTCAAGAAAAGCCTGTGCCATCAAATAGTCATAAATACCCGAAGCCAGATTCCTCTGGATCTGGGCAAGCGAAACCTGGGCATCCAGGACATCCAGGTTTATCGCGACACCGTTTGCGTAACTGACCTCGGATATCCTTAAGGCCTCCCGCGCCTCCCCAACGTTATCCTTCTGGGACCTGATGATCGCTTCAGATTCTTTCAGGCCAAGGCAGGCCTTACGCACCTCTACGGCGATCTGGTCCGCCAAATTTTCCTTGCTGAGCTTTGCCTGCGCGAAACGCGCTTTTGCCGCGTCAACCTTGGCCTTGGTGGAAAAACCTTCAAAGATCGGGATATTCACCGATATCCCGGCATTCCAATTCTTATGCTGCTCATTAATCATATTGCCGAGATTATTTGAGCGGTAAGAATACCCTGCCAGGATATCCACCTGCGGCCGATACCCTGACCTGGCCATCTGGATGCCCCACTTATCAATATCTATTCCCAGGGATTTCAGCTTTATCTCCGGCCGCTCCAGATAAGCTGTCTTCAAAAACTCATCCTCTCTTATCTCTGTGATGGAGTAGGAAAGTTTTTCTTTCGTTTCTATGGGAACATCTATATTGCGGCTCAGGAGTTTGTTCAGGTCGGCTTTCAGGGACTCAATATCATTTTTTGCCCTGACTACTTCCGGCTCAAGCAAGGAAACCTGCACCCCGGATTGCAGCAGGTCAAAACGCGAAGCTGTCCCCTGCTCATACATCCGCCTTACATCTTCATAATGCGCTATTGCCTGCTCCAGGGCATCCTTGGCAATGCGCTCGGTCTCATAGGCAAGCAAAAGCCCATAATAAAGCCTCCTGGCGTCAAACTCCACATCCAGCTTCTTGGCGCGCAGGGTCTCCTTCTGCACATCTAAAGAAAGCTTGGCCTGATTGAGATTGGCCATATTAAACCCGCCGCTGTAAACGGATTGGCTAAGCGAAAGATTGGCCAGGTTATCGTTTTTAAACCCGGAGAAGATATTCTGGGGGGAAAGCGCCTTATCGTTATGGGTATATGTCCCCTGAAAGTTTATCTGCGGCAGGAATACGCTGGTGGCGTTGAGTATATCGGCGGTAGCGATGGCGATCTCTTTTTCCTGTATCTGGATGTCTTTATTGCTTTTGAAAGCAAGGATGATAGTATCGGTAAGATTGAGCTCAGCGCCGGATATTGTCTGGTTATCCTGGCCAAAAACTGGGAAAAAGATAAGAAACACGGATAACAACACAACGCTAAAGATTATCTGTTTCTTATCTGCCAACGCAGCTCCTTTTTCTTATAATATATCATATTATTATAAGAAAGAATGCCCTGATTAGCAAGTATTTTTAGATTATTAGGTTAGGGACGGTTCTCAAAACAAAGGAAAACTGTCCCTTAATTGGGGACACTTCTGCTTTGAGTTGAGAACCGTCCCTAGGTTAGCGGTAGAATTTTGGGCGGGGGAATTTATATTGTTTTTTAGCTTGAGCATGTTTTGGCTGCCTATGGCCGGAATGCTGAACTGGTTGATGGCTGGATTCGCTGAATTTATCAAGAGTGAGCTCCGGGTGCTTTGATACTGGGAGGGTGGCTTTGATTAACTTTTCAATATCACGCACATCATGGCCCTGGTCAGGGGTAGCAAAGGAAATGGCTCGGCCCGCGTGGCCTGCCCGGGCAGTGCGTCCGATGCGGTGCACGTAATTTTCCGCGTCTTCAGGCAGGTCATAATTAATTACCAATTCAATGCCCGTAACATCAATGCCCCGGGAGGCGATATCGGTAGCAACCAGCACACGGTATTTCCCTGATTTAAAACCTTCCAGTGCGTCCCGGCGCTGGCTAAGGGTTCGGTTGGAATGTATTTCTGAAGCCGAATGCCCCATATCCCTGATTGACTTGACGATCTTTCTGGCATTATGTTTAGTGCGCGAAAATAAAAGGACTGTGCCGTGATATTGGGCAAGCAGTTTCTTTAACAGGCGCGCCTTATCCTCTTTCTTGACGATGAATAATTCCTGGGTGACCAGCTCGACGGTAGTGCCCGAAGGGGCGATCTCAACGCTTAAGGGCAATTTCATATGCTTGGATGCTATATTCATGATCTCTTTGGGCATGGTCGCCGAAAATAGCATCGTCTGCCTGTCTTTGGGCAGGAAGCGCAGGATCTTGTCTATCTGCGGTGCAAAACCCATATCCAGCATGCGGTCTGCTTCATCAAGCACAAGCATGACCACCATGTCCGGGATAAAATTCCACTGCGACATATGGTCAAGGAGCCTTCCGGGGGTAGCGATAACCACGCGAGGGTCCCTGCGCAGGGCCTGCACCTGGGGCTCCATGGGTGCCCCGCCTATAAGACAGGCTGTCTTCATGCCAAAGGCATGAGCAATATTCTGAAAGGCTTCATCAATCTGAATAGCCAGCTCCCTGGTCGGAGCCAGCACCAGGCCGATGCCTTTTTTCTGCACCAGGCGCTGTACCATGGGAATGGCAAAGGAATGGGTCTTGCCGGTCCCTGTCTGAGCAATACCTACGATATCCTTGCCTTCAATGGCCAGAGGGATCGCCTTTGACTGTATCGGGGTAGGCGTCTTAAACTTCATCCGCTCCAGGATATCCAGGATCTTCGGCGCAATGCCTAATCCGTAAAAAGTCGGAATAGCTTGCGTAGGGTTATTTGTCATTGCCGGTTTATTCGTCATGATGCCTTCATGGCCTTAGGCTTGTGATCATAAGCTAATAAGCCCAGATGCACATGGCAGTAATCCTCATGGTTATAAATACTCAATATATGCTTACAATGCAAGTACTTGCATTTCCTTCCCTTTAGTGAAGTCTTTACCTTTTTGATATGCACCTCCATAAAAAAAACCGCAAAGGTTAGTTGTCCCCCCGGCGGCTTAAAGTTTCGCTAATCTTTATTTTATTATACTACATTAATGCGGTTTGTCAACATAACTTGTTTACACATAACTTGTTTAAAAGACTCATTGCCTGTGTTTATCTAATTCCTTCAAAAATGCGGGATTTGCTTCAAAACCAAGTCTTATAGCTGTATCAATGTTTTGGATGGCTAAGTCATACTGCTTCTTGTAGTAATACGCTACGGCTAAATTATTATACGCTGAGGCAAAACGCGGATCCAAAACAATGCTTTTCTTGGAAAATTCTATGGATTTTTCAAAGTCTTTTGAGAACCCATAGGCAGCGGCAAGATTATTATACGCCTCCGGAGAATCCGGGTTAATCTCTATTGCCTTTTGACATAAAAAAACAGCTGTTTGATGGCTGCCTAGCTCTCCATAGAAGACAGCAAGGTTATTATATGCCTCCGGGGAACCATGATCCTGCTCAATTTTTTCCTTATAAAATCTTACCTTTTCCCTTACTTCAGCCGGATACGATCTTAAAACATCATCAAACCAGAGATCGGCGTTCTTCCACACCTTAGACCTGTTCCAGCTTAAGAAAGACAGCATTACTATTGCCGTGGCCAGGCCCGTTACAACTAAGGCCTTGATGACCGGGGCTCTCCTTAGTTTCTCTTGATACAGCCAGATGATAAATGCGGCGATGAGGTAAAATATCCCTATTGACGACAAATAAGCATAGCGGTCGGCGACTATCGCGTTTCCTCCAGTAGGCACCAATTGGAGGACCGGAAAAACACAAATCAAGAAAAAGAGGCTGCCAAAAATTATCTTTCTTGTGTAACGCCTTGAAATAATAACCGCACTTGTCAAAATCAAAACAATTAAAGGCGAAACCAGGAATATAAACGGCAGCAGATTGCCGGTTTTCTGCGGATACGGATATAAGACGCAAAGTTTTACCGGCAGTATTATCTTTGACAGATAGAACAGCAGCGCGTAATTCGCGATGAATATACTGTCAAAAAAATTAAAGGAAGGCTGACGGCTTGAATACCCGGAGGCAAAAATTAAGGTAAAGCTCAGAAAAATACCGGATACAACAAAAAATACCGCCTTTCTCTTCAGGTTACCCTTATCCAATTTGATGTTTAAAATATAATCGCAAAGCAATAATATGAATGGGAAGGTCAATCCCATCGGTTTTACCAGAAGCGTTAAGATAAATAAGAAAAAGGCTAAATAATAATATGTGCTCCCTTTTTTTCTAAGCGAGTAGATATAGGCAATAATCCCGGAAAGAAAGAAAAGTGAATAAAGCACATCCTTCCTTTCAGAGACCCAGGCCACGGATTCAACATGAAGAGGGTGGATCCCGAAAAGCAATGCCACAATAAAAGCAACCCAGGCTTTGCGGGAGAGCAATAAGATCAGCCAAAAAACGAGCAAGGAATTCAACAAGTGTAAAATGACATTCGTCAAATGATAGATGTGAGGATCTAATTTGAAAAAATGGTATTCTAATGCGAAGGTGAGCATGGTCAGCGGTTTATAAAGGCCTAAATGCACAGAGCTGAATATATTCTTGATGCCTGGCCATGATAAATCCCTGATCAAAAGGTTCCTGACAACATAGTTATCGTCATCCCCTCCGATAAATCCATTGCTCAAAGAAGGTAAAAAAGAGGCAAAAGTAACCAGCAGGATCAAAATTGCAAAAACAATAATCTGATTCTTCCTCATAATAAGATTAGTTTATGGTTTCCTTTGAAAGGCCGGTGAGGAACCTTGCTTTGAGCAGCCCCTCCTCCCATTCCCCCTGGCTAGTGGAATCCCAAACAATCCCTCCGCCGATACCCATCTCTGCTGACTTCCCCCGGATCAAAAGCGTTCGGATGGGGATATTGAAGAACATATCCTTCTCCGGGGTGATATAACCGATGGCGCCGGTGTAGATCCTGCGCTCCTCTTTCTCCAACTCATTTATGATCTCCATGGCGCGGATCTTCGGGGCTCCGGTAACCGAACCGGAAGGAAAAAGTGAGGCAAAAAGCCTGTAAACAGGCACATCCTTATCCACCCTCCCCTTTACGGTAGAGGTCATCTGGCAAAGCGTTTTATACCTGGCTACCTCAAAAAGCGAAGGGGCCTTGATATTAAGCCCCACCCTGCCCAGGTCATTCCTTAGCAGGTCGGCGATCATCACGTTCTCTGCCCTATTCTTCTTGTCATATTTAAGCCGGAAAGGCGCGATCAAGTCGGAAAACACTCCGCCGCCGCGGGGCCAGGTGCCTTTCATGGGTTTGGTCACCACATGCGTAGATTCTTTCTTGATGAACAGCTCCGGGGAAAGGGACAAAATGTGGAACTTATCCGTAGCGATGCAGGCCGGGTATGGCACAGGCTGCTCTTTAAGGAGTTGGTTGTAAAAAGAAAATGGGTCTCCGTGGAATTCAAATAGCAGTTTAATACAGTAGGTAATCTGATAAACATCCCCCTTGGCTATGTAATCGCGGATCGCCGCGATCTTTGCAGAATATTCATCCCGCGTAATATTCAAACGCAGCTTCTCCGGTAAATTTTCAGGGGATGGTTTCGTGCGGCTGACTTTGTTTTGCCGGGGGGCCTTATAAGCGCCAAAATAGGCCAGTGGGAAATCATAAGGTTTATCTTTGCGCAATTTTTCTTCAAAGCAATACCCGGCTTCATAAGCAAAAAACCCTGCCAGGTAATATCCCTTTTTAAGCGCATCCTCCATATCCCCAAAAGTTGCCGCGAATAAAGAGGGATCATAACAGGATATGATGAACTCCGGGTCCTTGAATAAAAGTGATTTTCTTTCGAACTGAGTTAATACTTCCATAATTTTTAATTAGGGACAGCGACCATTTATTTAAATAAATGGTCGCTGTCCCTAATTATTTATTCGTAGCGCAGCGCCTCGATAGGATCAAGCTGACTGGCTTTTTGAGCCGGCCAGAGGCCAAAGACTATACCTACGACCAAAGAGAATGTCGTGGCCACGATTACGGGAGTTAAGGAGATCTTTACGGACCATCCGGCAAATAAAGTGATCAGCATCGAAATACCCGTACCCAGAATAATCCCTAATATGCCTCCGATAAAAGACATTAACGCTGCTTCAATAAGGAACTGCACCAATATATCTTTATTGCTGGCTCCGATGGCTTTTCTTAACCCGATCTCGCGCGTACGCTCGGTTACCGAAACAAGCATTATGTTCATTATCCCTATGCCCCCGACTAAAAGGGAGATCGCCGCAATAATACCCAGCAATACACTCATTGTTTTTGTGCTGGATTCAAGCGCCTTTTTAATATCGGACATATTGCGTATTTGAAACGCGTCTTCCGCCTCCTTTGCGGTCAAGTGGTGCTGCTTGGTAATAACTTTTCCCACTTCATCCTGGGCAGTATCTACTAAATCAGGAGAGGTTGCTTCGGCATAGATTTGATCAATGTATTGTTTCCCTAATAGCCTGTACATTGCGGTAGTTATAGGAATAATAACCGTATCATCCTGATCGTGGAAACCTCCGGCACCTTTCTCGGGTAAAATCCCAATTACCTTAAAATTGATCAAATTTATCTTGATGGTCTCGCCAACCGGGTAAGTATCCCCGAAAAGCTCTTTTACCACGGTGGTTCCGAGCAGCGCCACTTTATTCCTCATCTTTACTTCCTCTTCGGTAAAGAATCTGCCGACTGTCGGAAGAGCGGAGCGTAATGGCGCGTAATCAACCCCTACTCCCTCAACCTGCGTATTCCAGTTTTTGTTCCCATAAACGATCTGGCCTCTTCCGCTTACCGAAGGGCTGACATACTTTATTAAATCCGCAAGCCTTGAGATCGCGGTTATATCCTGAAAGACAAAACGGGTATAGGAACCGGCCTGAAGAGCTACGCCTTGCAGCTTGGGAGATCCGGGCCTTATGAGTAGGAGATTGGACCCCAGTGAAGAAAGCTGTTTCTCGATTGACTCCTGGGCTCCCTGGCCTAAAGCAACCATGGCGATAACAGCCGCTACCCCGATAAGTATGCCCAGGATTGACAGGAAGGCGCGCATTTTATGCGCCAGCATCGCAAAAACAGCCTGACGCAGGTAATCTAAAAACTCTATCCCCCCTTTCATCGCATTCTTTTGCTCTGATAAAATATTTTTTATCAGGTTTTGAGGAATGGCGGCCTCGGGGGGTTTTACCGCGGCCAAGACGGAATCGTCGGATACGATCCGGCCATCACGCATATGGATGATCCGCCTGGCATGGACAGCTATCTCGTTTTCATGCGTAACAATGATTATGGTCTTACCTTTATTATTAAGTTGCTTTAATATCGCGATTATCTCTTCTTTGCTCTTTAAGTCAAGGTTCCCGGTAGGCTCATCCGCGAAGATTATCGGGGGTTCATTTACCAGGCTCCTGGCGATCGCCACTCTCTGCTGCTGGCCGCCGGACAATTCATTGGGCTTATGGAACATCCTCTCCTTTAAACCCACCTCCTCAATTTTTTCTCCCGCTTTTTCTTTTAAATGCCTTTTACCGGCGTAAATCAACGGCAGTTCGGCATTTTCCAAAGCAGTCATTCGGGGCAATAAATGAAACTGCTGAAAAACAAAGCCTACCAGCTGATTCCTTACTAAGGCCAATTCTTTATCCGAAAGCCTGGTTACCTCCTCCCCTCCCAGAAAATACTGCCCGGAATCCGGCCTATCCAGCAGACCCAGTATATGCATAAGCGTAGATTTGCCTGAACCGGAAGCGCCCATAATAGCGACAAACTCACCCGGGGCGATCTTTAAGGAGACTCCCCGCAAGGCTTCTACCTTGACATTACCCATCTGGTAAGTCTTAACCAGGTCTTTTATCTCTATCATTTCTTTGACTGCCCCGTTCTTCTGAAGTTGGGTAAGAATGGATTATTTCCGGAGCCGTTGCCGGCTGGAAGAACATACTTCTTGCTCATAACCAGTACCGTATCTTTATCAGTAAGGCCGGAGAGAACCTCATAATTCTTATCATCGGTGATGCCTAATTTAACAATTCTTTTAACCGGGTTTTTGCTTCCCTCCTGCTTTAACAAAACATAGCTCTCATCTTTCTCTTTGCGCACCGCTTCAACAGGGATAAGCAGCGAGTTTTCTCTACCTTCGGCTTTAAAATCCACTGTCGCGTTCATTCCTGAACGGAAAAACTCCGGGACATTCTTCGGAAGTAAATCAACCTTATAAATCGTCACATTGTTGATTGTTTCGGATTCATAATATATATGCTCCACGGTCGCGTCGATTTTTTCATTAGGGTAGGCGTCCAGAGTTATGAACGCTCCCTGGCCGAGCTTGATTTTACCGATATCAGTCTCATCCACCTGGGCCCGGACAATAAGATGGTCGGATAAAACGATCACCGCGTCAACCGTTGTAACGGTTTGCCCTGGCTGGGTAGTAGCCACAATAACCTCTCCGTTGATCGGCGCCAATAACGCGATCGGCTTATAAACCTCCTTCCAATATTTTAATACTTCCTCCCCCTGCCCCTCGGCAGCATCTAAAAGTGCGGCTCTCTCCGTAGAGCTCATCCAGGCTAAGGGTTG
>Ga0315282_10006025_pt1 | contig 20423 bp, 17 predicted proteins | sample YL17G07_20_MG_FD_203693 | JGI IMG/M metagenome (GOLD analysis project Ga0315282, IMG submission 203693) | Sediment microbial communities from Yellowstone Lake, YNP, Wyoming, USA - YL17G07_20 | ecosystem: Environmental > Aquatic > Freshwater > Lake > Sediment | place: USA: Wyoming | collected... | reverse complement strand
CTTTTAAATGAGCCATAATAACTTCAGAACGCATAAGAAATGTGGGGATAAAATCAATATGCAGGCAAGAAACCGCATTAGCAACGTCGTATCTAATGCCTTTTTCTTTAAGAACTGCAGAGGTTCTGTCCTTTATAAAATTTATGATTTCGCTTTTCTTGTTTTCTTCTTTTTTTGCTTTATTCCCAAAAGTATCCATAGAAAACGCTATAAGCTTTTCAATAGGAAGTTTATTTAAACCTGTTGAAAAAGCTATTTGAACCACTCCGGAACCTAATCTCCTGAGGCCGAATGGATCTTTAGAGCTCGAATATTCAATTCCTGAAAAAAAGCTCGCTGTTAATGTATCAATCTTATCTATCAAAGAAAGAAATTTGCCGGTAGAGGAGCCTGGCAATGAATCATCTGTAAAATGTGGCAAGTACTGTTCTGAAATAGCCACCGAGACCTCACTGTTTTCGCCCCACAATTTAGAATAAGCACCTCCCATAGTTCCTTGAAGGTCTGGAAATTCTCTAACAACATTTGAAACAAGGTCTGCTTTTGAAAGATAGCAAGCTCTTTTGAGCATTCCCCTTTTTTCGTTACTAAAATTAAGCTCAGAGGACAAAAATTCTGCAATTTTAACCAAACGGTCAGTTTTATCTTTAACCGTCCCGACTTCTTTAAGAAAGACGACCTCTGAAAGTTTTTCTACAAAATTTTCGAAAGGAATTTTCTTATCCTCTTCAAAAAAGAAGTTTCCATCAAGTATTCTCGCCCTTGCAACTCTCTGATAGCCTTCTCTTACAATTTCTACGAAATCAGAAGTTCCGTCTCTTACAGAAATAAAATAAGGAATCAACTTCTTTGATCTTGCATCAATTATTGGAAAAGATTTCAGCTGATCTTTTATAACGCTTGCTACAATGCAATCTGGAATTTTCATGTCTTTAACTTTTATAGAACATAAAAATGGAGTTGGATATTCGTTCATATTTGTAACTTCTTCCAGGAACTCTTCATTATAATCAGGGATCCCCTTAACACTTGATGCAAGGTTTGCAGACCTTTGTTCTATTGTCTTTTTTCTATCTCCAAAGGAAATTATAATATAATTTTCTTTGATTTTAGGAAAATATTCGTTAACACTATTAATTTTAATCTGCACCGGTGAGTCAACAAAAAGACCAAAAGTTAAATTGTTAGACTTTACCCCTGCATAGGTTAAGTCAATAACCTCATTACCAAAAAGCATAAGAATATTCCTTATGGGTCGTATGAATTCAACATTGTTCTCTTCCCATCTCATTGACTTTGGAAAATGCATTTCCTTTAAAGCATAAAGTGTAGCTTCTTTTAAAATTTCCTTTGCTTCTTTACCTTTGAGTAACTTCTTTCCAAAAATATATTTAGCTCCTTTTACTTCTTTTATTGAAATATCCTCTTCATTGAGTTCGTTGCTCTCTAAAAATTTGGAATAAGGTGGTAATTTTCCACCCGACTCATCAATTGAAATTTTTAAAGGAGGGCCTTTTATTTCGATAAATGCATTTTCTTCATTTTCGGATACGTCTTTCAAAAAAACTACCAGTCTCTTTAAAGAGCCAAAACCTTGAATTTCTGAATAATGCAACCTAAAATTTTTGAGTTTTTCCTTGAAGTTATTTTTAAATTGCGTTGTGGCCTCATTTACAATTTTTGCAGGAATTTCTTCGGTATAAATCTCACACAGAAAGTCTCTCATCTTTTTCCTCTCTTTTTAAAACAATTTTTGCTGCCATTGAGGCCATTTTTCTCATTCTTGAGATAAAATTTACTCTTTCAGTAATACTAATTGCTCCTCTTGAATCAAGAAGGTTAAAAATATGGGAACATTTTAAAAGGTATTGATATCCAGGCATCAGGATTCCTTTTTCTAAAATTCTGAGTCCCTCGCTTTCAAAAATATTAAAAAGTTCAAAAAGTTTGCTCGGTTCGCTTTCATCAAAAGCATAAACACATTCTTCTCTTTCCATATCAAGCCTTAAATCACCATAAGTCACTTTTTCATTCCAGTTTATATCGTAAACGCTTTCTTTATCTTGAAGGAACAAAACGAGTCTTTCTAAACCATAAGTAATTTCAACTGAAACCGGCTTAAGGTCATATCCAGCTGCAAGTTGGAAATATGTAAATTGAGTTATCTCCAATCCGTCAAGTCTTACTTCCCAGCCAACGCCCTGGGCTCCAAGGATAGCAGTTTCCCAATTATCCTCAATAAATTTAGTTTCATGTTTTGCAAGTTTCAACCCAAGGGACTTAAGACTTTGGATATAAAGGTCTTTTATGTCTATGGGAGGTGGTTTTATAATTACCTGAAATTGGTGGTGAAGATATAATCTGTTGGGGTTTTCTCCATATCTTCCATCTGCTGGCCTCCTTGAGGGTTGAACATATGCAGCAGCCCACGGTTTTTTTCCTAAAACTTTTAAAAACGTATAAGGACTAAGAGTCCCGGCGCCAATTTGTTCATCAAAAGGCGGGAGGATAACACAACCTTGTTTTTTCCAGTAATTCTCAAGTTTTGAAACAACTTCCTGAAAATCCATATCATTTTCTCCTTATCTCAAATTTTATTAAAGGCTTTTAAAAAATTCTTATATTGTTCTGAATCTGAATGATACAGGACAAAATTATTAATGAGATTAAACATGCTTTCCACGTCCAAAACTTCCTCAAATTCACAGGGTTTTGAATTGTAAATTTTTAAAAAATCTTTAACAATGGAACTGTCTACTTTTATTCCATTTTTTTTATTAAATCCACCCTTCTCGGGCGAGAAATAATAATCGCCATTAACAAAATCCGGCAATAAAATTGGAGTCCCCAATAATTTAAACAAGCGCATACAAAAATATATTGTAGCAGAATTTTTAAATTTTGAATCTTTTAAGCAGTTTAAAACAGTAATCAAGAGGTTAAAAATTTCCGGATCGGCTTGCTCGTATGGCAAAAGAGTTAACAGAATTTCTTTTATATAGGTCAGTATCTTATAATCCTCAATCGACTTCTTTAATTCCATATACGAATCGATCAAAGATACCTCTGTTGCTACAAAAAAATTCTGTTTTTTATACAACAAAATGTCCTCATAAATAAAATCCTCAGAAAACCCTGATCTTTTTGACTTAGAGCTTCTTACTGATTTGAACTTAACTTTTATCTTTCCAAGATCTTTTGTTATCAAGACGGCTATTTTGTCCTTTTCATTTAAAGGCTCAGTATTTATTATTATTCCTCGAGCGTAAAAATACCCCATTATTTGACGATTTCAACGCTCTTGCTTGCGCCAATCCTTGAAGCTCCTGCCTTGACCATCTTTACCGCAGTTTCAAAATCTCTGATGCCACCGGCAGCTTTTACTCCAAAATTTGGTCCAATTACAGAACGAATAAGTGCTACATCTTCAACTGTCGCTCCACCTTTGTTAAAACCTGTTGAAGTTTTAACGAATTGTGCACCAGCTGAAATAACAATCGTTGATGCTATTACTTTCTCTTGCGTGGTAAGTAAACATGCCTCAATGATAACTTTTACTATTTTTGGGCTTATGGTATTTACGACTTCTCTAATGTCTTTTTCAACATTTAAGAAATCTTTTGATTTAAACAGGCCAATATTCATGACCATATCAATTTCATCTGCACCAGATTTAACAGCTCTTTCAGCTTCGACTGCTTTTAAATAAGTTTCACTTGCTCCAAGAGGAAAACCTACAACAGACGCAATATTTACATTACTGCCTTCAAGGGTTTTTTTTGCGAATTTTACAAAGAATGGATTTACACACACAGAAAAGAAATTATATTCAATAGCTTCTTTGCAAAGATTTGCTATTTCATCGTACGTTGCCTCTGGCTTTAATAACGTATGGTCGATCATTCTGGCCAATTCTTCTTTTGAAATTTCTCTATTTTCATTTTCTGAAGACATAATTATCACCTCTTTCTAATTTTATCTATTTTAAATATTAGGTCAAGCTTGTATTTATTTGCAAGCCTATCATAAGGAAAATTTTTACAAAAATCAAAATAGACCAAAAAATTCTGATATTTAAAAGCCTTCAATGCTTTTTCTAACTTTAATCGATGCTTTCTCTTGACAAGAATGCTTATTTCATTAAACTTAAGTAAAATTAATTTAAAGGGAGGCGAATTTTCTGGTAAAAAATCCAGAAAAAATAACGTGGCTGAAGTTCATAAGAAGCAGAATGAAACGCTTGATGATTTATTGAGAAGATTCAGAAGAGAATGTTCAAGAGATGGGTTGTATACAGAGATCAAAAAGAGAAGATACTATCTCCCTCCAAGCGTTAGAAAGAAACAGAAAGACCCAAAGAAAATAGGCAGGTAAACTGCCTATTTTTGATATTAAATTAAATATTAAGGAGAATATATGGTTCTTGGGACTGCAACAAAAAAATTAAACGTTTTAATTCTAACAGATTCATTCCTTATCAGAGGGAATTTAACTGTTCCAACAAACATGAGGTTCTCAGATGCTTTAAATAAATTTCTGAAGGAGCAACAATTTTTGGCTATAACAGATGCAGAAATATCGTTTGTTACAGGCGACAAAAACATCGAGAAAAAAGAATTTCTCCTTATAAATAAAGATAGAGTCGTAGGAATTACCCCAAACGAGTAATATCTAATCGTTCTTCAAGGCTTTTTTAACTGCATCAATGTTCGGGTCTATAACTAACGGCTCACCGCCAGCTCTAATAGCGCTTTCTACATCCTTTAAACCATTTCCGGTTATAAGTACAACGACTTTATCATTCTTTGAGATAATTCCCTGTCTGATTGATTTTACGAATCCTGCAAAACCTGTCGCTCCGGCTGGTTCAGCAAAAATTCCCTGTATTGAACCAAGATATTTAATTGTGGCAAGAATTTCGTCGTCGCTAACAGAAATCCCAAAGCCTGTTGATTCTTTCACATCTCTAACTGCCATAATCCTGTTTCTTGGAATCCCTACAGCAATACTATCAGCGATGGTATGTGGTTCAACAAAATGAACTTTACCGTCACCATTAACTGCATCCACAATCGGCTTACAACCCTTGGCTTGTACGGCAACGAGTTTAGGAATTTTATCAATAAATCCTAAATTGAACATGTCCCTGTATCCTTTAGCCACTCCTGAAATAATACAACCATCTCCAACCGGCACAAAAACATAATCAGGTACATCAAAATTCATCTGTTCAATAATTTCTAATGCAACAGTTTTCTTTCCTTCAACCATATACGGGTTAAAGGCTGTATTTCTGTTGTACCATCCAAATTCTTCTGTCGCTTTAATGGAGAGGTCAAAGGCCTCGTCATATGTTCCATTTACAGCAAATACATTTGATCCAAAGACAAGTAATTGGGCTATTTTTGCCCTGGGAGCCGTTTTGGGTACAAAGATGTAACTTTTGAGACCAAGCGATGCACAGGCTCCAGCAAGAGACGATGCTGCATTTCCGGTAGAGGCACACGTCAAAGTAGGTTCATTCAGCTCTTGCGCTTTTACCACGGCAATTGCAGATGCTCTATCTTTAAGTGAAGCAGTGGGGTTTCTTCCATCATCTTTAATCCACAGAAAATTAACACCAAGGTCTTTTCTTATCCTCTTTGATTCGTATAAAGGAGTCCAGCCAACTTTCAGGGGTCCTATTTTAGAAAAATCGTTTACAGGAAGTAGCGGCAAATACCGCCACATATCAAAAAGATTATTCTGTTTTAAAGAATTTTTTGAGAGATGATTTTTAATTTCTTTGTAATCATATATTATTTCAAGAATTCCATCATTTCCACATTTTGGGCAGGTATATTTAACATCTTCAGGTTTATATTCTGCACTACAAAGCAAACATTTCAATTTTTTTACATAACTCATGATTTCTCCTCTCTGGAAAATGGTATACCAAGCTCTTTAGGCACACCAATGTGCTTTGCTCGAACAATAACTGTTGCTAATACAATAACAATAAACGTTAGTAAGTATGGTTGCATAGTTAGAAGAGATGCTGGAATTGTTGTCCCTGCCGCCTGAAGCTGAAACTGCAAAGCATCAAGACTACCGAATAAATATGCACCAAATATTGCGTTCAATGGATCCCACATTGCAAAAATTACTAAGGCTACTGCTATCCAACCTCTTCCGGCAGTCATAGCATCCAGCCAGAACGGGGCATATCCAATTGTTAAATATGCACCGCCAGCACCGGCAAGGAGCCCTCCAAAAAAAGTCCAGAAATATCTTGTTGCGTATACGTTCACTCCCATAGCATCTGCAGCCTGGGCATCTTCACCTACAGCCCTAAGATGGATACCAACTTTAGTTTTATAAAGTATAAACCACATTAAAACTGCAATGATATATGACAAATAAACAATTATATCCTGGTTAAAAAACACCTTTCCAATGACTGGAATTTTTGAAAGCCATGGAATGGCAATGTATTTTAAACTGGTACTTAAATGATAATTGACAAAATGCTGACCATAAAAGTTTGTAATACCTCCACCAAATATTGTAAGCGCTAAACCACTAACTACCTGATTGCCCTGAAGGGTAATAGAAATAAAAGCATGTATTAGAGAAGATAAGCCTCCAGCAAGCATACCAGCAAAAAAACCAAGGTAAGGGTTCCTGGTTAAATATGCAACAATAAAACCAAAAAATGCGCCAATGAGCATCATACCTTCAATCCCTACGTTCATTATGCCTGCACGCTCAGTAAAAATTTCTCCAATTGTGGGATAAAGAAGTATTGTTCCAGATCTTATAGCAGCAGAAAGTAACATTGTCAAAATAACTTGAGACGAAGGAGCACCCATTATGCCCTCCCTTTTGCAAAAGAAATCCTGTAACGCATGAGAACTTCACTTCCAATAAGAACAAAAAGAATTGCGCTTTCTATTACCGCTACTATTCCAAATGGAACTTGCATTGTAATTTGTATTTGATAACCACCCGAAGCAAGTGCACCTAAAAGGATTGACACGAAAACTGCAGCGAAGGGGTCAAGGTAAGAAAGCCACGCCACAATGATTGCAGTATATCCATAGCTAGGGTTTATCTCTATTTGTAACATATGAATGACGCCAGAGATTTGAGCCATTCCTGCCAGGCCAGCAAGTGCCCCGCTTATTATCATTGCAATGATCACATTGCGTGCGACATTAATACCTGCATAACGAGCAGCTTTTGGATTGCCACCAATTACGCGAATCTCATAGCCAAACTTAGTTTTCTTTATAATAAACCAGATTATAACTGCAGCAATAATTCCAAAAATAAGTCCTAAATTTGTTCTCGAATTAGGAATTATTCTTGGAAGTTGAGCATTCATTGCAAAGGGTTTAGATAAAGGAAAGCCATGGCTTGTGGGATCTCTCCAGAAACCATACATAAAGTATTTTAATATATATAATGCCACATAGTTTAAAAGAAGTGTAGAAATTACCTCGTTAACTTCCCAGTAAGCTCTTAACACCGCAGGGATGATTGCCCAGATTGCTCCACCTGCAAGGCCAGCAAAAGTCATAATGGTGAGCAATAGAAATCTTGAAATATTCGGGGGACCAAAAAGTGCAAAATAAGAACTAAATATAGCGCCTATGATGTACTGACCGTATGCACCAATATTCCAAAAATTCATTTTAAAAACCAATATCAGTCCAACAGAGATCAATATTAAGGGGGTTGCTGAAACCAGAGTTTCAGTAAAAGTATATTTACTGCCAAAGGCACCTATAATTATTGACTTGTATGCCGTAAGAGGATTTATTCTGGCAAGCAAAATAGCAATTGCTCCAATAATTAAACCTGCTAATACTGAAATTACGGATACAAGGATTCTCAGTTTTAGAGAAACATTTTCTCTTTTTTCAAACCTTAACATTTCAATGTTTCACAGAATTGCTTAATTTTGAGCCACCCATCATCAAACCAATTTCTTTTATATAGGCCTCTTCTGTTTTTATAATTCCAACAATTTTCCCTTCGTATATAACGCCAATTCTATCTGAAATCGTAAGTATCTCGTCAAGGTCTTCCGATATGAGCAGAACTGCAGCACCACTATCTCTTGCATCAAGAAGTTTTCGCCTGATAAATTCAGTTGCACCGACATCAAGCCCTCTTGTTGGGTGCACTGCAACCAACAAGATAGGATTCTCTGATATTTCACGAGCAAGCAGCAATTTCTGCATGTTGCCCCCGGATAAAAGTTTGACAGGAGCACTCATCCTGGGGACCATAACATTAAATTTCTCTATAAGATTATCTGCATATTCTGTTGCCCTGGAATAATTCATAAATAGCCCATATGAAATAGGTTCTTTAGAGTAGCATTTAAGAATTAAATTTTCAACTGATGAAAGATTTGGCACAAGTCCTACTTTTAATCTATCTGAAGGAATATAGCTTACCCTGTTCTTTAAAATACTGTAAGGTGATAGATTTGTTATTTCTTGATTTTCTACGTATATTTTTCCTTTTGATGCTTTTCTTAGCCCTGTAATAATTTCTGCAAGTTCTTCCTGCCCATTACCTGCGACTCCAGCAATTCCAAATATTTCTCCACTATGTACGTTAAAACTAACTTCTCTTAGAGTTTTTATTCCTCTATCGCTGTAACCTTCAAGATTATCTACTTTTAGTATTTCTCTACCCATTTTTAAAGGTTTTCTTTCAAGGCGGAACAATATTTCTCTACCTATCATCATCAGCGCAAGGTCCTTTTGAGAAACGTCCTCCTTATTAACTGTTCCTACAACTTTTCCTTTTCTAAGTACGGTAATTCTATCAGAAATTTCCATTACCTCTTCTAATTTATGACTTATAAAAATAATAGGTTTTCCTTCCGATTTTATTTGCTTTAAAATACCAAAAAGAACTTCCGACTCCTGAGGAGTAAGGACTGCTGTGGGCTCATCCAATATCAATATTCTGGCTCCTCTGAAAAGCATTTTAACAATCTCCACTCTTTGTTGCTCTCCAACCGAGAGCTGCCAAATTTTTGCATTTGGGTTTAACTTGAAATCATATTTGTCTGAAATTCCTTTGATTTTCTTTATCACATCTGCTTTGTCAATTAAAAAACCCTGTTTTTGAAGGCCTAAAATAACATTTTCCAAAACTGTTAAGGTATCAACAAGCATAAAATGCTGATGAATCATCCCGATTCCTAATTTCATTGCATCAAAAGCCGAACGAATGTTTACATGTTTATCTTCAATAAATATATCTCCTTCATTTGGAGAGTAAATTCCATCAAAAATATTCATAAGAGTAGTTTTCCCAGCACCATTTTCTCCAAGAAGAGAGTGAATTTCACCTTTATAAAGGTCAAAATTTATATGATCGTTTGCAAGAACTCCAGGAAAATACTTAGTAATATTTTCTGCTCTAAGGGCGATATTTTCCAACATGCTCCTTTAAAAAAATTGCCCCGGTGATAACTTCCCGGGGCAATTTTAGACCACCTAGAATTAAGAACCGCTTACTGGAATCGTTCCAACAACTCCTTTTACAAACCACTGGATAGTTAACTTGTCGGCGTCAGATAGCTGTTCACCTTGTTTTACTTTAAGATTTCCACTCTGATCGTAAATCGGACCATTGAATGGGTCATATACGCCGTTAAGAATTTCTAGTTTCCTTTGATCGACAAGTGTTCTAACATCTTGAGGAACCATTGGTCCATATGGTGCAAGTTCAGTTATTCCGGTAGACATCTGTCCCCAGTATTCTTCAGGTTTCCAGGTACCATCATGAACTGCTTCTAAAACTTGTTTGTAATAAATTCCCCAGTGCCATATACGGGATGTCAATACAGAAGTTGGTGCAGCACTTGCCATATCCCTATCATACCCTAGTGAATACTTACCTGCTTTTTCGGCTTCTTGCAAAGGTGCTGGATCATCAACGCCACTTGCAATAATATCTGCTCCATTTGCAAGGAAAGTATCAGCAGCACTTGCTTCTAGGGCGGGATCAAACCAGGAATTCGTCCAAACAACGTGCACTTCTGCTTTTGGGTTCACCTCTATAACACCAATAGTAAAAGCGTCAATTTCCCTTACAACCTCTGGTGTGGAAAATGGTGCAACGAAACCAATATAATTGGATTTAGTCATCTTCCCTGCTACAAGTCCTGAAAGATAATCCGGTTGATACATCCTTCCAAAATATGTTCCCATATTGGGTGCAGTTTTATATCCTGAGCAATGTTCAAAAATAACATCTGGGTAGTCCTTTGCAACATTCAATGTTGGATCCATAAAACCAAAACTGGTTGTAAAAATCACTTTGTAGCCCTGATTAGCATAGTCTCTTACAACTTTTTCGCATGGCGCACCTTCCGGAACATTCTCTGAGTATGCAGTTTCTACATAAGGTAACTGCTGTTCCAAATAAAGCCTTCCTTCGTCGTGCGCCTGAGACCAGCCTCCATCATTATGAGGACCCACATAAATAAATGCTACCTTAATTTTCTCCTCTGGCTGTGTTGTTTGCTTAGGTGCACAACCTGCAAAAATTGACGATACAAACACTGCTAAAAGCAAAACAATCGACACTTTTAGCTTTTTACTCATAAATCACCTCCTCCTTGTCTCCAGAATAATATTTTTAACTTTCTTTCAAACCATCATTACTATTCTAATAATCGACAAACTCATTTAAATACATTTTATTAAAAAAATTTTATAAGTCAAGTTTTTGAAAAGTATGATTTTATTAAATCTTATGAGACTTTAAATTTAAACTACCCCTTTCTAAATCTTTTAATAAACCAATCCAATCGTGCATCTCTAATTCATAAAGATTTTCTTGAACAGGTCATTAAATCAAAAAACTATCTTCAAAAAATTAATTAAATTATTAGAAATAAAAACTGCTACGTTTATTAAGTGTTTTATAAATTGCTTTTTACAAAATTTCCGTAACCTTTTTCTCCGGTAATACCAGCTTTTTCATCGTATATTAGTTTACCTCTAAGGATTGTTTTTGAAACTTTTCCGATCATTTCTTTCCCTGCAACTACAGAATACTTACCCTTACTTTCAAGTTTAGAAGGATCAACAAACCACTTTTCATTGAGGTTAACTATTGTTAAATCTGCATCAGCACCCAATGCAATTGACCCTTTATCGGGGTACAAACCATATCTTCTTGCTGCATTCTCAGACATAAGTTTTTGAATTTCCTCCAATCTAATTTTTCCTTTGTAATAGCCATATGTAATCATCAATGGCACAGCGAGTTGTGTGCCCGGAATTCCGGCATAATTGTCCCAAATATTGGAGCTTGATTTCTCCTCTGGAAATTTTCCTGCCGCATGATCAGTTGCAATAAAATCAATTGAACCATCCTTGAGACCGGTCCATAATGCATCTCTATCCTCTTCGTACCTCACAGGTGGAGAAGTCTTAAGAATCGACCCTAAAATTTTTAAATCAGCAGCCGTAAAAATAAGATAATGGGGGCAAGTTTCTGTGGTTACGTCAAGCTTGCGCTTTTTCGCCCAACGAATAACCTCCAAACCGGCGCCTGTAGATAGGTGAACAATATGTAGTTTATTATGAACCTTCTCTGCTATTCCAACGACTGACCATATCGCTTCAGGTTCCGCCTCGTACACTCTTCCTTCAGCCCAACTTTCAAAATCAGACCTTCCGTTTTGGCGGAGAAAGTTTGAGTAGAAATCAACCAGATAATAATCTTCTGCATGAACTGCACAAACAAGATTTAAACCTTTTAAGAATCGAAAAGCTTTATCCATATATGGAACGGGCATGCGAGGGTAGAGTTCCATACCTGAAACCGTATAAAACTTAACACCAACTATTCCTCTTTCTTTTAAGTCAGTTAAAGTTTTTTTATATTCACCGCTTTCTATTTGTCCTGGTGTAACTCCTCCCCAAAATGCAAAATCAACATATGCTTTTCCTTTAACGATGTTAAGTTTATAATCAAAGTTTTTTCCGCTTGTCACGGGAGGAATAGAAGTGCAGGGCATATCAATAATTGTAGTAATACCTCCGGCGGCTGCACTCCTTGTTCCTGTCTCAAAATCTTCTCTCACGGTAAATCCGGGATCATCAAAATGCACATGAGGGTCTATAAATCCTGGAAATATAATATTTCCTTCTGCATCCACTTCTCTCTCGACACTTAATGAATTATGTTTCCCGGGGAATATAAATTTTATTTTGTCATCTTCTATATAAATGGTGGAAAGTTCAAGCTCATTTCCCTTTTTAACAAGAAAGCCATTTTTCAGCCTGATCACATTTATTCCTCGATAAATAAAGACACAAAAGAGAATTTATCAACATCAACCAGACCCATATCTGTTATTTTTAACTTTGGAATTACTGGAAGCGACATAAAAGCAAGAGTCATAAAAGGATCACCTGCTAAAATATAGTTTTCTTCTTTTGCAATTTTATGAAGTTCCAAAAGGGCATTTGCTACTTCATGTACATCTTTATTTGTCATTAATCCTCCATAAGGCAGTGCTAATGAACCTAGGACTTTGCCGTTTTTAGTAATTGCAATACCACCGCCCATTGCCTCAATCTGAGTAACGGCAAGCAGCATATCTTTATCATTTTCGCCAGCAACAATAATGTTATGAGAATCATGAGCGATAGATGTGGCAAAAGCACCATCCTTTAACCCAAAACCATGAATAAATCCAGCTGAAACCCTTCCAGTTGCCCTATGTCTCTCGAATACTGCAATTTTTATTAGATCTCTATCTGTATCAGAAGCAACAGAATTGTTGTTTATTTTTGGCTCATAGATTAATTCATCGGTAATAACAGAAAAAGGTTTAATGCCAATTACTCTAATTTTGCCTTTACGGTTTGGTATTGCCAATTTTTCAAAAGTTACTTGCTTTAAATTTATTGTATTTTTTACAGCATCGTCATGTATAGGACTTGAAACTTCAAAAAGTGGTTTCCCATTTTTTGCAACCAAAATACCATTTTTAAAAACCATTTTAATATTTTTTAAATCTTTAAAAACTGCTATATCTGCTAAATAACCTGGTGCAATACCACCTTTATGCTTAAAACCAAAAAACAGTGCCGAATTCAAGGTAGCAAGTCTTATCGCAAGAGGTAAAGATACACCATTATTTACCAGAAGAGATATTGCAAAATTTATGTGTCCTTCGTCAATTAAGTCTTCTGGATGTTTATCATCCGTACAAAGCATTATTCGGTGTTTTGTTTTTTCATTTAAAATCGGGAGTAATCTTAATACATCCCGGGTTAGCGAGCCTTCTCTCATCATAACCCACATACCTTTTGAAAGCTTTTCAGAAGCCTCTTCAGGAGTCGTACACTCATGGTCAGACATTATACCTGAGGAAAGATATGCATTTAAATTATTACCAGTTAGCCCCGGCGAATGACCATCAATTATTTTGTCTCGAAACATAATTAGTTTTTCAAGAACTTCTCTGTCCTTAGAAAGGACACCAGGATAGTTCATGAGCTCCGCAAGTCCAAGGACTCTTTCGTTATTCTTAAGTATTGCAAGGTCTTCTGCATAAAGATGAGCACCCGAAGTTTCCAGTGACGTTGCAGGAACACAGCTCGATAACATAAAATAAACATCAAGAGGTAAATCTCTGGAAGAATTTATCATAAATTGTAATCCAGGGATACCTGCTACATTTGCAATTTCATGAGGATCTGCGATTACGGTAGTAGTACCCAGGGGAACCACACTTTTAGCAAACTCAGGTGGAATAAGCATAGAACTTTCTATGTGAACATGAGAATCAATAAAAGACGGAGAAATAAATGCTCTATCCACATCTATAACTTCTTTTGCCGAAACATACTTCCCCACCCCCACAACTAACCCATTATGAATTAAAACATCTTTTTCTTCTATTTCTTCGTTGAATACATTCACGACTTTACCGTTTTTTAACAAAAGATCTGCTAATTTTTTCCCTTCTGCGGCATCAATAATTTCAGACAAAGAATTGAAATCTAAATTTCTTTGCATTTATATCTTCTCCCAGAATTTTCCAGCAATTTTACTTGCCTTATAATTAATTTCTTCTTCATCAATTTTCGTAAATTTTTTATTCAGGAGAACAAATTCACCATTTATCATTACGCTGTCGATAGCACTCTCTCTAATACCAAAAATGAGGTGATAGAAAAAATTATTTTCATTTAAAGGAGTTGGAGGGTAATAATCGAGCATTACAATGTCTGCAAAAGCACCTTTTTTAATAATACCCAGAGGATTATCAAAGAATTTTCCAAAGAAAATTCCATTGTTCTTGAAAAGCATCTTTTCTACGATCTCGTTTCCAACTCGTGGATCTCCATAATTCAGTTTGGGTAGAATATAAGCAACTTTTGCAGATTCAAGCATTGAGGGTGTATATCCATCGGTTCCAAGCCCTATTAGAACGCCTGCATCATTCATTTCTAATAAAGGAGCTACCCCTACAGCATTATTCATATTTGATTCCGGGTTGTGAACAACCATAGCTTTTGTCTCAGCAAGAATATCTATTTCATCTTTATTTATATGGACGCAATGAATTGCAAGAGTTTTATCCGAGAAAATCCCAAAATTATTAAGCCTCTCAACAACTCTTTTTTTACTCTTTTTAAGTGAATTTTCAACGTCTTCTATGCCCTCGGCTACATGAACATGAAATCCAACTCCAAGTCTTTTGGCTTCAGAGGAACAATCCTCAAGAGTTTCGTTTGAAAGCGTTAAAGAGGCATGCAAACCAAAAGTTGAGCTAATTAATGAATTTTTATTTTTTCGAGTCTTTTCTATAAATCTTGAATTTTCATTTATAGACTGTTTACTTAGGTCTTTTCCCCATCTATCAGAAACTTCATAACATAAAACAGACCTTACCCCAATATCAATAGCGGCTTTTTCGAGAATATCAAGACTTCCCGGAACAAGTCCAAATGAGGCATGGTGATCTATGATTCCTGTGGTGCCACTTTTTATTCCTTCAATCAAAGGAACCACGGCACTATAATATATTTCTTCCTCAGTAGTCAGGTTTTTATCGAGTTTCCACCAAAGTTTTTCAAGAATTTCCTTAAATTTAGCAGGCGGCACACCCTTAAGAGCCATTCCTCGTGCAAAGGTACTATAAAGATGCATATGTGCATTTAGGAACCCGGGAACTACAATTTTGTGATGTAAGTTAAAGTATTCTGCATGGGGATACTTTATTCTTAGCGTATCAGTGCTCCCAATGTCGGTTATCTTGTTCCCTTCAATAAGAATTGCCCCATCATGAATAAATTCTTTCCTATCATTTAAGGTTATAATTTCACCGTTTCCTAAAATCTTCACACAAAAGCCTCCTTGTCTATCAAAAATTAAATTACTTCAACATCGTAGTCCTCAATAACTATTCTAGGCTCTTTTCCCATAAATTTCACAACGTTAGAAAGCGTTGCAAAAAGGTGATTTTTATCTGTATTAACAGTAACAATGGCTATTAGCGACTGCTTATAAGAATCCCGATAATCTATTTCGGCAACTGATACATTAAATTTTCTCTTGATCTTTGAAATTAAACCTTGATTAATCTGTCGCTTATCCTTCAAAGAAAAGGAATCGTTTATTAAAAATTTAACCTTTGAAATCCCTACTTGCATTAAAAAACAGCCTGTTTTGTTTCCTTATCAAAAAGATTTATGCCAGGGGTATACAAAAATAGACTTATTTTTTCTCCCATTGAATAGTCTCTTCCTGCGCTAACACGTGCAATTGATTGAGAGTTACCAAGTTTAAAATGAATAAAGGTTTCAGAACCCATTAGTTCAATAAAATCTATTACCGCGGTTAGTTTTTGAACTTTATTCTTATCAATACTTTTAACATCTATCTCATCATACAGATCTTTAGGTCTTATACCGAGTACAAATTCATTTGCCTTGAATGTTTTTTCTTCTATTTTTTTAGTTTGTTCTTCATCGAATTTTACTTTAAGATTCTCAAAAATGGCGTAAATATCCTTATCATGTCTTTCAAGAACTACATCGATAAAGTTCATCGGGGGAGTACCTACAAACCCTGCTACAAACATATTCATAGGATGATCATACACATCTTTAGGCTTACCAACTTGCTGAATAGCACCCTTATTCATAACAACGACGCGCTCACCCAATGTCATTGCTTCAACCTGGTCGTGAGTAACATAAACAGTCGTAACTCCAAGCTCTTTGTGCAGTTTAATCAACTCTCCCCTTGTTTGCACCCTTAACTTTGCATCAAGATTTGAAAGAGGTTCGTCCATAAGATAGACCTTTGGGTCTCTTACAATAGCCCTTGCAAGGGCTACTCTCTGCCTCTGCCCCCCTGAAAGTTCTTTAGGTTTCCTCAAAAGAAGCGTTTCAATTCCAAGCATCGCTGCAACATCTTTCACTTTTTTATCGATAACTTCTTTAGGGGTTTTCCTCAAACGTAAACCAAATGAAATATTCTGATAAACATTCATATGCGGATAAAGGGCATAATTCTGAAATACCATTGCTATATCCCTATCCTTTGGTAAAACATCGTTTACAATCTTCTCTCCAATATAGATTTCGCCATCTGTTGGCTCTTCAAGACCGGCAATTAACCTAAGAGTCGTTGTTTTACCACAACCTGAAGGGCCTAATAACACAAGGAATTCTCTGTCTTGCACAATAAGATTTGCATTATCGACAGCGATTATATTACCAAACTTTTTTAAAACATTTCTTAGTGTTACTTCTGCCATACTTTACCTCCTATGTAACTTGTTTCTTATATTATGTAATTATTTTTAAAAATTGAAAATCTCAGTATAAAATATATCAAATATTAAAAAAAATCAAAGGTAGAAAAAATGGAAAATGATTCAACTAACAAAAAATTTTTTTTATGGTTTCATATGCATCAACCGAGTTATAAAATACCGGATTCTAACTATCTTTACCTTCCATGGGTAAGAAGGCACATGTTAAATGGTTACTACATGGTGCCGAAATTGCTTTTAGATAGTGAGGCCAGGGTAAATATTAATTTTTCCGGGATTTTGCTTGAACAAATGAAATTGTACAAAGAGGGCATTATAAAAGATATTTATCAATACTATGAAGAGAAAGAAGCAACATCTCTATCAGAGGCTGAAAAAAACTTTATAATTGAGAGATTTCTTGTTCCTTTGCCAATTAAATCTGACAGATTTAAGTATCTGTTAGAAAAAAAATTGAAAAAAGAACCCTTTAGCATGCCTGAAATATTAGATACTCAGGTGCTTTTCTCTATTTCTGCATTTGCATTACCCGAGGATGAAGTACTGGATCTGCTAAAAAAAGGAAAAAACTTTTCTGAAAGTGACAAGCTGTCAATAACTGAAGCCCAGAAAAAAATAATTAAATCCGTTATCCCTATGTATAAAAAATTAATTTCTGAAAATCAAATTGAAATAACAGTTTCGCCATATTATCATCCAATAATTCCACTTTTAATAGATCAAGATTCAGCAAAAGAAAGTAAAGAGGATGTAACACTGCCTGATATAGGATTTGCATATCCAGAAGATGCTGAGCAGCAAATAAAAAAATCCATTGAGACCTATGAGGGAATTTTTGGAATAAAACCGACTGGCATGTGGCCATCTGAAGGGGGAGTTTCAAATGCTACAATAGATCTTATCAAAAATCAAGGAATTAGATGGATCGGGACTGATGAACTAATTTTAAGAAAAACAACAGAAACACTAACTAAACCTTCAGGGGTTTATGATGTAAGAAACCTAAAAGTATTTTTCAGAGACCACCATCTTTCAGATAAAGTTGCCTTTGTTTATAATAAAATGAATTCTGAAGATGCAGTTAGTGATCTGCTAAATGATAAAGTTGAGAAAAAAGAGGGCATTAAAGCAATTATTTTGGATGGAGAAAATCCATGGACATTTTATCCAAACAATGGAGTACCCTTCCTTAAAGAGCTATTTAACAACCTCGACAAAAAAAACAGCTTACTCGGATCTGATGCTGTAGCCACGGATAAAATAAATTCAATCAAGCCAGGATCATGGATAAATGGATATTTTGATACCTGGATTGGGGACCCAGAAACAAATAAAGCCTGGACTTATTTATTTGAAGCAAGAAAGAAACTTGGGAAAAATGAAAAATCCATGGATGATATTTTAATGGCTGAGGGTAGCGATTCATTCTGGTGGTACAGCAATTTCCACAAGAATGAAGTTGATTTTTCTTTTGATTACGTGTTTAGAGCAAGGCTGATTAATGCTTATAAAAATGCAGATGAAGCTATTCCTGGGTATCTTTTGTATACTATAAAGAAGCCTTAGTAAAAAGCAAGCAAACGTTAGGAGGAAATATGCCAGAATTAAGAAGAGATCCCGCTAAAGAGAAATGGGTAATAATAGCTGTTGAGAGATCGTCAAGACCTTCAGATTTTAAACTCGAGGTTGAGGAACCTGCAGGACCAAAGAATTGCCCCTTTGATGGAGGAAAAGAAGATCAAACCCCACCAGAAATAACTGCAATAAGACCCGAGGGTTCAAACCCCAATACTCCAGGGTGGACCGTCAGAGTCGTTCCGAATAAATTTCCTGCTCTTAAAATAGAAGGGGAAATAGAAAGCCGGGGAAATGGAGTATATGATGCAATGAATGGAGTCGGAGCTCATGAAATTATAATAGAAACCCCGGATCATTTTGCTGCTTTCGAAACATTAAAATTAGATCACGCATCAAAAATAATATGGATGTTCAGAGAGCGTTATCTTGACCTGAGAAAAGACCCAAGGCTCAAATACATCCTGATCTTTAAAAACAAAGGAAGGAGAGCGGGTGCCTCACTTGAGCACTCACATTCACAATTAATCGCTACACCTATTATGCCAGATCTTGTAAAAATAGAACTTGAAGCCGCTTTAACATATTATCGATACAGAGGCAGATGTGTCTACTGTGATATAATCTCTCAGGAAATTAACGAAGGAAAAAGATTAATTTTTGAGAATGACAACTTTATTGCAATCACTCCATATGCCTCAATAGTGCCTTTTGAAATTCAAATAATGCCCAAGCAACATAGTTCTGATTTTGGGGACATCAGGCTTGCTGAAATGAACTCTCTTGCCGAGGCATTACAGTCCTCGCTGAAAATGCTTGCAAAAGCGGTTCCAGGTGTTTCGTATAATTTCTATCTCCACACATCTCCTCTCGAAAATTTAACCATTCCCCACTATCACTGGCATATAGAGATAGTCCCGAGGTTAACACATATTGCTGGTTTTGAATGGGGATCAGGGTTATATATAAATCCTGTTCCGCCTGAAAATGCTGCAAAATTTCTTTTAGAAGCAAAGGGAGTACAGGAATGAGAATAGGTATCGTAGCAAGTGAAGCAACACCATTTTCAAAAACAGGCGGGCTTGCAGACGTTAGCGGTTCTCTTTTTAAAGTGTTCAACGAACTTGGAAATGAAACCTATTTATTTTTGCCATATTACAAAGAAACAAGATCAAAAATAAACGGTGTTAATAAAGGTTCCAAAATTAGTATAAAAATCGGAGGTAAAAATATAGAAGGCAGAATACTTTCCAAGGAAATATCAAAAGGAATGAATATTATTCTGATAGAACAAAACGGCTATTTTGATAGAGAGAACCTTTACGGGACAAAAGAGGGCGACTATACAGATAATGCAGAAAGATTTGGGTTTTTTAATCTCGCTGTGATAGAATCCATAAAATTACTAAACCTGAACTTAGACATTTTGCACTTAAATGATTGGCAAACAGGTTTAATTCCTCTATTTTTAAAAGAAAATGACATGCGAATAAAAACTCTTTTTACCATTCATAACCTTGCTTACCAGGGAAATTTTCAGAAAGTCATTCTTGAATTGCTGCAGATTGATGAAAAATATTTTAACATCAATGGTATTGAGTTCTACAACAATTTGAGTTTCTTAAAAAGTGGGATTGTCTATTCAGACTTCATAAGCACCGTAAGCCCTACCTATGCAAAGGAAATTCTTACTGAAGAATTTGGAGAGCGGCTTGAGGGAATATTAAAGGCCAGGAAAGACAAGCTTGTTGGAATATTAAACGGCATTGACTACAAAATTTGGAATCCTCAGCATGATAAGAATATCTACAAAAATTATTCTATTGGAAATCTTGATTTAAAGAAAGAAAATAAATTTTACCTGGGACAAAAACTTGTCCTTGATTTTCATCAAGATTTGCCCTTGTTTGGTATGGTAAGCAGGCTTGCAACGCAAAAGGGCGTAGATATACTTGTTGAAGCATTGAAAGACTTATCAAAGAAGGAGGAAATAAGAGTGGTAATTCTTGGAACAGGTGAAAAGAAG
>Ga0315282_10006024_pt1 | contig 20425 bp, 18 predicted proteins | sample YL17G07_20_MG_FD_203693 | JGI IMG/M metagenome (GOLD analysis project Ga0315282, IMG submission 203693) | Sediment microbial communities from Yellowstone Lake, YNP, Wyoming, USA - YL17G07_20 | ecosystem: Environmental > Aquatic > Freshwater > Lake > Sediment | place: USA: Wyoming | collected... | reverse complement strand
TTGCACTTAGAACTTTATACATTGCTCAAAAATTGCCAAATAACCCGGTAACCAATAGGGTCATCGGCCAATTAGTTGGGTCGGGTACCTCAATAGGCTCCAATACAGAAGGCTCCGCCCCGGAGGGGAGGCCTCAGCAGGCTTTAGTAAGAATGATTTCACTTTTAAAATGTCTATCGCATCCAAAGAAGCACGTGAAGTTAATTATTGGTTAAGACTTTTAAGAGATTCGGGTTTGATAAAAGATAAAAGTTTTTATAATGAAGTAATCGATGCATATTGACGAGTCAGATCAACTTAAACGAATTCTAACCAAAATAGTCAAAACTTCTCAACTTAAAACTCATAACTCATAACTTAAAACTCAACACTCAACACTCACCACTCGATTAACCCATAGCATGTTAACCCAAAAACTCTACTATCAACTTAAACCGTTCATCCCAAGATCGGTCCAGATCGCTCTTCGGAGGATGGTCATCCAAAGGAAGCGAAAATTATATGCCCACATCTGGCCCATTGATGAGAAGGCTGCAAGACCGCCCGAAGGGTGGGAAGGATGGCCTGATGGGAAACGATTTGCTTTAGTGCTCACCCATGATGTAGAAACAGCCGCAGGTCAACAAAAGTGCTTTCAATTAGCAATGCTTGAAGAGAGGTTAGGCTTTCAATCTTCATTTAATTTTGTTGCTGAAGTGTACAATGTTTCAACTCCCTTACGCAATTCCCTTATTGAGCGGGGATTTGAAATAGGTGTTCATGGTCTCTATCATGACAAGAATCCATTCAGGTCTAAGAAGATATTTCAAAAACAGGCGATTAAGATAAACGAATATCTAAAGGAATGGCAATCTGTCGGCTACCGATCTCCCTGTATGTATCACAATCTGGAATGGATTCGCGATTTGGATATTGAGTATGATAGTTCTACTTTCGATACCGATCCTTTCGAGCCCCAGCCTGATGGCGTTGGTACAATCTTCCCCTTTTGGGTGACTGCAACTCGTAACGTCTTTTTAACCCGTAACCCGGAACTCGTAACTCGTAACCCGGAACCCGTAACAGGTTTACACAGTGGTTACGTAGAACTTCCCTATACGCTTCCACAAGATCACGCTTTGTTCATTATCATGGGAGAGAAGAATATCGACATCTGGAAGAAGAAACTTGACTGGATTGCGAGGCAAGGAGGGATGGCCCTCCTGATTACACATCCCGATTATATGAGTTTTGACGGGAAGAAATTGGACATCGAGGAATATCCAGCGAAATATTACGCGGACTTTCTTGAGTATGTTCAATCCAGGTATGAAGGCCAGTATTGGCATGTCCTTCCCAAGGAAATGGCCCGTTTCTGGCTAGAAAATTCTCAGACTAAGAAAGAATGATTCCAGGAAAAGGTGAATAGCTTTGATTGGGGTATTTTCACAGGAGAGTGAAACGCCAATAGTCAAGGAGTTTTTTCAACTATTTAAGACTCCGTGGGAGTTTTATTCAGAGAATAAAGGTTACGACGTAGTCGTTTGCACAAGCGAGCGCCCAGAAAAATTTAATACCCAACTCTTGATCATCTACTCCTCGGAAGAGACGCACTTTGATCGTGAACATGGAATAACGATTCTGAACAAGAAGGCAGGGGTCATGCTCGAAAATGAAAGAAAAGGAGTACCTATTTACGGAGATGTGGCAATTTTCAAAGGAAATTTGAACCAGGTCATGAGGGTTCAAGGTTTTCCCGAAACCGTAGCCCTTGAGATCGAAGGGAAAAATAGAAGAATAATTAGGGTTGGATTCAATATCTTTAAGGAAATCCAGTTTTTGTTCTTAACCGGTCAGCCTACGGAATATGCTTGCTTACCCACCCTCGATATCCATATATCAATTTTGCGAAACTGGATATTGCAATCAGGAATCTCTCTGGCTGAGATTCCTCCTGTGCCTGAAGGATATCGATTTATAGCGTGCTTAACGCATGATATCGACTTCTACGGTATCTGTAATCATCTGTTGGATCACACCATGGGCGGGTTCATCTACCGGGGACTGGTTGTTTCAGTCATTAATTATTTGAAAGGGAAATCTTCCCTAAAAAAACTATTAAGCAATTGGCGCGCGGTTCTCTCGCTACCCGCCGTTTACATGGGGATTGTGGAAGACTTTTGGAGAGGGTTTATTCCCTACCTGGAGGCAGAAAAAGGACTCCCATCGACCTTCTTTTTGGTCCCCTTTCGGGGGAAACCTGGCAAGGGCATGAATGGCAAGATTCCAAAGAAAAGATCCGTTCGCTACGACGTGTCGATGATTACGCCAGATGTTCAGAAATTGCTTGAAAATGGTCGGGAAGTCGGAGTTCATGGAATTGACGCGTGGTGTGATCCTGAGAAAGGGCGTGAAGAGCTCGAGCGGATTTCAGCCATGACCGGTGATCCAGACCCAGGTATCAGAATGCACTGGTTGTACTTTGATGAGCAATCTCCCGGAGTTTTGGAGCAGGGGGGTTACTCTTATGATTCCACGCTCGGTTACAACGAAGCGGTGGGGTACCGGTCGGGGACAACGCAGGCATTCCAGCCGAAAGGGGCCAAGAGACTTCTGGAGGTCCCGCTGAACATACAGGATACGGCCCTTTTTTACCCCAGAAGGATGAACCTGAAGGAAACAGAGGCTTTTACCTTGGTACGGGGGCTACTCGATAACGCGATGGAGTATGGAGGCGTCCTTACTATTAACTGGCACGATCGGAGTCTTGCACCTGAACGGCTGTGGGGGGATTTCTACCTGACCCTGCTCGGTAAACTAAGAGAATGCAATCCATGGTTTTCAACCATGAAAGACGCCGCGGCTTGGTTTATCGCGAGAAGAAACACACGTTTCGAGGATATTCAAATAACTCCTGATAAAGTAATGTGGCGCGTTAGTTGCGGCAAAGTGACGGTAAACCCCGGGTTGATCCTTCGGGTTCATCGACCTGATGCCGATCCTTCCATGTCAGGGATGGGCGAGTGGACTTCAGTGAAGACGACGGATTTCGCTTTGAAAGAGGAAGGCGAAGCTAGGTTGAGCATTCAATCGAATTGAAGCTCGGCCCTGTTGCAAGGTGTCGCGTTCCGGCACGACGCGATATGGAAAGAAGGGTATGAAAAAGAATGTATGTATGATTGTTTATAACGATTATCCTTTGGATACTCGCGTGCGCCGAGAAGCCGAGACGTTGGTAGCTTCAGGGGAGTATAAGATCCGGGTACTTGCGCTGAAATCAGAGAGGGAACCCCGGGATTACGAGTTAAACGGTGTTTTCGTCAACGAGTCACTGAAAGTGAAGTACTTCAGGAAGTCATTTCTCAGATACATTCTATCCTATATGCTTTTCCTCGGATGGAGTTTCATAGTTTGTACACATCTTTTTTTTCGGAGGCAGATTGACATCGTCCACGTGCACAATATGCCGAATTTTCTTATTTTTTCAGCCATCATCCCACGCATCTTTGGTAAGAAAGTGATTATAGATATACATGACACGGTTCCTGAAACATTCGCGACAAAATTTTCAAGGCCATCTATGTTCTTATTCAAATTACTTTGCCTGGAAGAATATTTTTCCTGCTTAGTTGCTCAAAAAGTGTTCTGTGTTAACCACGTTCAGTGCAAAACTCTAATGGGGAGGGGAATACCCAAAGAGAAGATTTCAGTCATCATGAATGTCCCTGATGACAAACTCATTGACTTCAGGAATTCAGACAAGGCCGCTAAAGTTCAAGACGGGGCATTCAAGGTGGTTTATCATGGGACCATGACAAAAAGGCTGGGAATTGATCTGATTATTCAGGCCGCTGCAAGATTAGCTAGGGATCTGAATGATTTAGAAGTCTACCTGTGGGGAAGAGGGGACGACCTGGAAAGTTTTGTCAGTTTGGCCAAGGAGTTGAAAGTTCAGGAGAGGATTCACTTCAATAAAAAGCACGTCCCGATCAATACCTTGCTGCCGGAGTTGAGGAAGATGGATCTCGGGGTCATCGGAAACAGGTTGGGCATGGCAACCGAGCTGATGTTGCCGGTCAAGATGCTCGAGTATGTGGGCCTCGGAATACCGGTTGTCGTGCCAAGGATGAAGGGCATTAGCTACTATTTTTCCGATGAAATGGTTTCGTACTATGAACCGGAGAGTGTTGACTCTATGGTGGAAGCAATATTGCGGCTTTACAGGAGTAAGCCGCTAAGGAAGAAGCAGGCCGAGAAAGCCAAAGCCTTTCTCGACAAATATGGTTGGCACAAGCACAAAATGGACCTTCTGATTGTTTACCAGCAGTTGTGAGGGGGGGATTAAATGCAAAAGAGGAAAGTTCGCTTTGCACTTGTTGGGTGTTGAAACATCGCGAAGAGGCACGCCCATATCATCCTAAATGTTCTTGAAAACGTGGAGATTGCAGCCTTTTGTGATGTCGCGAAGGAGCGAGCAGAGGCCTTCGGAAAAGAATACAGGGCCCCGGCATTCTCCAATATCGGGGATATGATGAACACAGTGGGGGATCAGATTGATATTGTGAATATTCTTACTCCCAGAGGCATCCATTCGAGAAATGTGGCGGAACTGGCTCCGTACCGTAAGCCTCTCGTGGTTGAAAAACCGATCGATATGGGTGGGATAAGCATCAAATGGATTTGATTCGATTATATAAGGACATATAGTCTGGATAGGAAAGGAGGGCATATGATAACAATTGCTCAAATCGGTGTTGGCTATTGGGGGCCGAATCTCCTGAGAAACCTGATAATGAATAAAAATTGCAGGGTTAAAGCTGCGGTCGATTTGTCTAAGGAAAGGCAAAGTTACGTGCAGGGATTATATCCTACCGTTCAAGTAACAGATGATATCAATCAAGTTTTAAATGATAAAGAAATAGATGCGATAGTCATTGCTACTCCTGTCAAAACTCATTTTAATCTTGCAATAAAAGCCCTTAACACCGGCAAGCACATCCTTGTGGAAAAGCCTATGGCGACAAAGGTTGAAGAAATTGAAATGATCGGCAAGATAGCGAGTGAAAAAAACCTCTTGGCTATGGCCGGGCATACTTTTTTGTATAATACCGCTGTACGGTACGTAAAAAAATTAATCGATTCGGGTGAAATTGGCGATGTACGTTATATTTACAGCCAAAGGTTAAATTTGGGGCGGATTCGGTCCGATGTCGATGCTTTGTGGAATTTTGCACCCCATGATATCAGTATCATTCAATATTGGCTCGGAGATCCGACACCCATTTCAGTTGTCAAACGCGGGGTCGATTATATCCAGAAGAGTATTGATGATGTCGTCTTTATAAATATCCTGTACCCTAACAAAATCATGGCCAACATCCACGTGAGCTGGCTCGACCCTCGCCGGGTTCGTTCCATGACAGTTGTAGGGTCTAAAAAAATGGTCTTTTATGATGATATTGCAGAGAACAAAATCGCTATTTTCGACAAAGGGATTGATCGGATGGCTGTTCTAGGGGAACATATGGATTTTGATCATCCGCGCTTTCAAAACTTCAACCACCGATCAGGAGATGTGCTTTTACCGAAAGTGGATTTTCAGGAACCGCTCAAGGTCGAGATTGAACATTTTATCGACTGTATTCAAAACGGCACGGAATGTATCACTGGAATTAAACATGCGAAAAAGGTGGTGGAGATTTTGGGATTATGAATGAACCTAAGATTCTTCGAAGTCAAATCCGAGATGTTAAATTTGGTGTGAATATCACCATCGTTGAACCCGCGAATATTTATGAATGTGAAATCGGAGATGACTGCATCATCGGTCCGTTCGTTGAGATTCAAAAAGGTGTAATTATTGGAAATAGATGTAAGGTTCATTCCCATGCATTTGTCTGTGAGCTTGTCACGATCGGGGACGATTGTGTCGTGGCCCACGGAGCGATGTTCATCAATGATCCCTATTCGATTGGCGGTCCAGCACATGGGGACAGAAATCTCTGGAAGTCAACCCATATTGGAAATAAGGTCTCCATCGGAGCAAATGCTACGATATTACCCGTCAAGATTTGTGATCATGTAGTCATCGGAGCAGGGTCTGTCATAACGAAAGATATAGTCGTTTCCGGAATATACGCTGGCAATCCAGCTAAGTTACTCCGGCGTTTATAATCTCTTCCTATACCCTACACCCAACACACTTTCAGACCCTTTAACTCGTAACCCGCACCCCGCAAACTCGCAACTTTGATGGAGGTTTTCACATGAACATTCCCCTTGTCGATCTAAAAGCCCAATATGAATCCATCAAACACGAAATCGATTCTGCCATCTCAGAAGTAATATCAAGATCTGCCTTTATTGGGGGAGCATTTGTTGAATCTTTTGAGAAAGAGTTTGCTTCTTTTTGTAATGTTAAACATTGTGTCGGAGTGGGTAATGGAACAGATGCACTTTTCATTGCCCTGAAGACCCTCGGGGTGGGGCAGGGTGACGAGGTGATCGTTCCTGCAAACAGTTTCATTGCCACCTCAGAAGCTGTGACCTTAACGGGAGCAAGAGTGGTATTCGTTGATATCGATCCAAGAACATACAATATGGACCCCAATAGGTTGGAGGATCTTCTTAGAACTCGGAACTCGCAACTCGGAACTCGTAACCGGCCTTCGGCCGTTATTCCCGTCCACTTATACGGCCAACCCGCCGACATGGATCCCATTCTGGAAATATCCAAAAAGTATGATCTCAAGGTCATTGAGGATGCGGCCCAGGCCCATGGAGCTGTTTACAAAAATAGGAAGATTGGATCGATCGGAGATATGGCATGTTTTAGCTTCTATCCGGGAAAAAATTTAGGGGCATATGGGGATGGCGGGGCCATCGTAACAAATGATGAGGCGCTGGCAAAGAAAGCTCGCATGATTGCCAATCATGGAAGAATTGAGAAATATGATCATGAAATGGAGGGAGTTAATAGCCGCCTGGATGGATTGCAGGCAGCGATTTTGGGGGTTAAACTGAGACACATAGAGGAATGGACAGAGAAGCGGCGGAACAATGCTTACCTGTACAACAAGTATTTGAAGGATTCAGGGGTTGTCATGCCTTTCGAGCTTGAAAATGTAAAGGCAGTTTATCATCTTTATGTCGTCAGGGTAAAAAATGGAGAACGGGAAAAGCTCCAGACCCATTTGAAATCAAAGGGAGTATCTACAGGCATCCATTACCCCATTGCCCTCCCTAACCTTAGGGCCTATGCCTATATGAATTACAAGGGAGATGATTTCCCGGAAGCAACAAGCGCTTCTCAAGAGATCGTGTCCCTGCCCATGTTCGCCGAGTTGGAAGAATCACAAATCAAGTACGTCGCAATGGAAATTAAGCAAATTTTGTCTTCACAAGGTTAAAAGGCCTTCAACACAGAATATCATGCAAATTAAGAAGTATGTGTTAATAACGCCTGCTCATAATGAGGAGGCGTTTATTGAAAAAACCATTCAATCAGTTATATCTCAAACCATTTTACCATTAAAATGGTTTATCGTAAGTGATGGTTCAACGGACCGGACGGATGAAGTTGTGGCTCGATATTTAGAAGGGCATTCATGGATCGAGTTAATAAGGATGCCTAATCATGGCGAGCGCAATTTTGCTGCTAAGGTCAATTGCTTTAACGCCGGCTACCGGCAGTTAAAAAATGAGACCTACGATGTCATCGGAAATCTGGATGCGGATATTTCGTTTGAAGAGGATTACTTTGAATTTCTGATGGAAAAGTTTGCGGGTGACCCGAAGCTCGGGGTCGCAGGTACCCCTTTTGTCGAAGAAGGGTCGCATTATGACTACCGTTTTACCAATATCGAACATGTATCGGGCGCCTGTCAGATGTTCCGGCGCGGGTGTTTTAAGGATATCGGCGGATACGTTCCGATAAAAGGGGGGGGGATCGACTGGACGGCGGTGACGACGGCAAGGATGAAGGGTTGGAAAACGAGAACCTTCACGGAAAAAGTATGCCATCATCACAAAAAGATGGGATCAGGAAATCATGGGGAGCTTGCTGCTTTATTTAAAAATGGGGAAAAAGATTATTTCCTCGGCGGTCACCCCCTCTGGCAGGTTTTCAGGTCGGTCTACCAGATGACCAAAAGACCGTATTTACTCGGAGGCAGCCTGTTGTTCGTCGGATATCTCTGGGCTTCGGTCAACGGAACCGAAAGAGTTGTTTCAAAAGAGCTCATGAAGTTTAACCGCGGCGAACAAATGCTGCGACTCAAGAAAGCACTCAAATTCGGTTAAACTTCTTAAAAGAGATTAAATGGCGATGAAAGTATCGAAAGAATTCATACTGACAAGTCTGAAGAAGGTCGAAAATTGGGTTGAAGAGCACGATTATAAAGGCTACGAGCCTTTCGATGGCTTATCCTCCGTATTCAGGCCTCTGACGTTCGGCAATTTGTTTTTAGATCGCCTGTTACTGCAGCTTGTACGGCAAAGCCCCTTAAACCTCCGGCCGATTCTCGGAGTAAAGCCCCTTGATTCCACCATCGGCCGCGGCTATATGGCCTGGGGCTACTGCAATATGTTCAAATTGACCGGAAATCCGGAATACAAGGCGAAAACGGCCGCATGCCTGAAATGGCTCATCGAAAATAAGTCTCCGGGCTATAAAGAATTATCGTGGGGAAAACACTTCGATTTCGCGAGCAGAGGCGGGATGTATAGAGCTTTTGAGCCCATTTTGGTCTGGACGGTTCTTATCGGTCAGGCATTTCTGGATGCTTATGAGATTTTCGAGGAAGAGCGATATTTAGAAACCGCTGAAAGCATTTGCAGATGGATTTTAGAACTACCTAGAAATCAAACCGAATCAGGCTTCTGTCTGGGGTATTTAAAAGGCGATACCAATAGTACTATTCACAATTCGAATATGCTTGGCGCTGCTTTTCTTGCGCGAACGGCCAAATATAACAAAAACAGCGAATATTTAAACATTGCTAAAGAGGCAATGAAATATAGCTGTACAAGGCAACTGCCAAACGGTGCCTGGTGGTATGGAGAAAATTCAAACCTTCATTGGATCGACAATTTCCACACCGGCTACAATCTCGACTCCCTGAAATGCTACATAGGCTACTCGGGCGACAACAAGTATGAAGGCACGTTGAAAAAGGGGTTTGACTTCTACAAACAGAATTTTTTTGAAGAATCCGGTCGACCCAAGTATTACCACAACCGGGCCTACCCGATTGACAGCCAATGTGCATCTCAGGGGATAGACACCCTGGCAAACTTTGCAGATTGTGATGAAGAATCGCTGAAACTGGCCCAAAAGGTGGCTCATTGGACAATTCAGAATATGCAGGACAGCAAAGGCTTTTTTTACTATCGCCAATATCCGATCGGAATCAAGGCCAAAGCCCCCATGCTGCATTGGGCGCAGGCAACCACCTATAAGGCTTTAACATTACTTTTATCAAATTCGGAACTATGATTAGCCCAAAATATCCATCCGAGACAATTATGGGGCCATCAAGAAATGTGTAATGAAATACAGATCATTAGCGTGAAGGGTAAACAGCAGAAAGTACCAGCCATCAGGGTTGACAATGTTGTGCTCGTGGTCACTGGCAAGGTGCTCAAGACCGCTCAAATACATGATGAGGCATGGTTGGATTCCCGAATCCTCCCGGACCCGTTAAAAATAATCGACATGCTTCAACGCTCTAAAAGCAAACCGGATATTTTCACCTTCTGCCAGCGGGATTTCAAAACTGAGCCACGGTATAATTTCCCGTCTGAATTGACTAATATTGCTGCCATTCCCATTACAAGTTTTGATTTCTGGTGGACCAAGCAGATCAGCGCTAAGACAAGAAATATGGTTAGAAAAGCGCAGAAAAAAGGGGTTGATACACAGTTGGTTCCCTTCGATGAGAAATTGATGGAGGGAATAGTAAAAATTGTCAATGAAACCCCTATCAGACAAGGAAGACCTTTTTGGCATTATAGAAAGGATGCTGCGATCTTTAGGGAGGAAAATTCGAGTTATTTAGAAACAAGTGATTTTATAGGTGCTTATGCCAACGGAGAATTATTAGGCTACATGAAGGTGGTTTATTTAGGTGAAGTGGCTGGCGTAATGCAGATTCTCTCAATGGTAAAAGATCGTGATAAAGCTCCGAATAACGCCTTGATTTCGAAGGCGGTGGAAACTTGTGCTTCGAAAGGGATCAAATACCTATTCTATGGTGAATATGTTTACGGTAAGAAAGAGCACAGCAGTCTCCTTGATTTCAAAAAAAATAATGGCTTCGAAAAGATAGAGTTTCCTCGATATTATGCGCCACTTACATTCAAGGGGCAGTTAGCCATAAAGTTGGGCTTTCACAAGGGTTGGACCAACATATTACCCGCCAGCTTAAAATCTGCTCTGACAGATATAAGATCCAAATACTACGTATGGCGTACTGGTTTTTCAAAATTCAGCCTAAGATCACGACGAACAGAGAATAGACCGTAAAAGTCCGTCAGAGAAGGTGTGCGTACTGAAGTCGTCCCTTTTACAGATGATTTAGTTAAAGGCATATCTGAAATATACAATGAGTTGTCAGTTAGACAAAGGAGAAAGTTCTGGCATTATGGGAAGCCTTTTAGGCCCTTGAAACCTCCACAGGCATATTAAAGCATGCTGATTATAAACGCTGACGATTTTGGTCGGTCTCGCCTGGCGACGGACCGGATCCTATCCTGTTACAAGCAGGGGAGTGTTACATCAACGAGTGCAATGGTATTCATGGAGGACTCCCAGAGGGCAGCAGATTTGGCCAGGGAATATAGCATTGATGTGGGGTTACATATCAACTTTACCCAAAAACTAACGCAGCGGATTTCCGGCTCGTTACTTTGCGATTACCACGACCGCATTGTAGGATTTCTGACCAGGAACAAGTACAACTTCCTGATCTATAATCCCGCACTTCGAAAGCATTTTGAATATGTTTTTCAAGTTCAACTTGAAGAATTTGAACGTCTCTACGGCATGTCTCCGTCGCATATAGATGGGCATCACCATATGCACCTCTGCGCCAATATGCTTTTCGAGACCATCATCCCTGCGGGCCAGAAAGTCCGGAGGAATTTCTCCTTTGCTCGAGGAGAGAAGAGCTTACTAAATCGGATGTATCGCGCGGTCATCGACAAATGGCTGGCAAGAAGATATCAGATGACAGATTATTATTTTTCTCTCTCGGAGCGTATTAAGAGCGGTCGACTTGCGTATGCCCTCGAGCTGGCAAACGCCTCGATCGTCGAGCTTGAAACACACCCCGAGCTTGGAAAAGAGTTCGAATGGCTCATGGGAAACGCATGCACTCAGGCAATTTCGAACCTCCAGAGAGGGACTTACTCCCAGTTGAAGGTTTCCGTTTATCCCGGAAACAAATCATCGAGCAGAAATGAGTGACGGCACCGTCCATATCAGCGTTTGTATTTGTACCTATCACCGGCCTGTGCTGCTGAAGCGCCTGTTGACGGAACTGAGCCGGCAGCACACTAAACGCTTGTTTAGATTTTCTATAGTGATAGCTGACAACGACTATAACCAGTCGGCGAAGCAGGTTGTGTCAGAGTTTGCTGCCACCTCTTCAATTCCAATTATTTACTGCATGGAGCCTGAGAAGAACATCGCTTTGGTGCGGAACAAGGCCTTGGAGAACGCTAAGGGTGATTTCATCGCATTTATAGATGACGACGAAATCCCGGCAGTAGATTGGCTTTGTAACCTTTTTGAGACTTGCAATGCCAACGGAGTGGATGGTGTTCTTGGACCGGTTAGGCCTCACTTCGAGCACAAGCCGCCTCAGTGGGTAATTAAGGGGAAGATCTTTGAGCGGCCTGAACACAAGAACGGATACAAGATGGACTGGCCCGAAACGCGCACCGGAAACCTGCTCTTCAGAAGAAAGATTTTGAACGGAGTAAATTACGCTTTCAGAGCCGAGTTTGGCACGGGTAGTGAAGATGTAGACTTTTTCAGAAGAATGATGAGCAACGGCAAGAGCTTTGTTTGGTGTAATAATGCAGTCGTTTATGAAACAGTCCCCCCAGGGCGTTGCAAACGCAGTTATCTATTAAAATTGGCATTGCTCCGCGGAGGGAATTCACTTAAACATCGAGAGCGTCTTGCGCGCAACCTTATTAAATCATTTATTGCGGTTCCTATGTATTGTTTGGCCCTTCCTTTTCTTTTCGTTGCAGGGCGTCATTATTTCATGATATATTTAATCAAGTTTTGTGATCATGCAGGAAGAGTCTTGGGTCTGATGGGTATTAATCCAGTGAAGAAGAGGGATTGCTGACATGCCTCCTACAATCGCCCTTATAGCTGGCATAGTTCTTGTCGCGTGGCTCCTTAGAATCGAGCGGCAACGAAACCCGGCAGCTTCCCACGCTCTCTGGGTGCCTACTTTGTGGCTGCTCCTTGCGGGGTCAAGGGCTGTCGGTCTTTGGTTCAATCCCACGGGGGTCGCAGGAAGTATAGAGGAAGGGAGCGCCTATGACCGTTTTGTATTAAATATGCTTATTTTGCTTGCAATATGGTTTCTTTCCAGAAGAAAAATTAATTGGTCTCTGCTACTTAAAAATAACATTTGGTTAATACTGTTGTCTGTGTATTTGGGATTGAGCGTTCTATGGTCAGACTTCATGTTCGTCTCCTTCAAGAGATGGATCAAAATAGCTGGGACGGTTATCATGGCCTGGGTGATTTTGACTGAAACACAACCACTTCAAGCGATGGAAAGCTTGCTCAGGCGCTGTGCATATGTGCTTATTCCATTATCACTGGTGCTTATTAAGTATTTCCCAGTCTATGGGATTCTATACACTAGGCAAGGAATTCGAATGGCAACGGGAGTAGCGACACAAAAAAACGGCCTCGGCGTGCTTTGTGCGCTTTCAGCAGTTATTCTGGTTTGGGCGATTATCCGTGGCAAGCGATCAGGTGAGCTTTTCAGAAGCCAATTCCACACCATTGCAGATGTCTTAGTCATTGGTATCGCGTTATTCCTGCTCTTTGGCGGTGGTGGAACGTCCAGCGCCACGTCCATCTTAGTTTTCTACGTTGGTATTGCCTTCCTGCTCGTCCTATGCATTTGGAAGAATCTGACAGAATATGTGGCGAACCATCTGAAAATATTTATGGTAGTTGGCATATTTTTATTCATGCTTTTTAACCATTTTCTGTTACCGATGTTCACCTCCTTTTTGAGTCGCGACGAAACGCTTACCGGACGAACCGACATTTGGAGATCAGTTTTAGAGGTTGCTGCACGCAAGCCCATACTTGGGACTGGTTATGGGGGGTATTGGGGATTGCAAGGAGAGTTCGATAGACATTATGAAGTGGGGCAGTCCCATAATGGGTACCTGGATGTCTATCTTCAGGTCGGGATAGTTGGGCTTGCAGCTCTTTTTATGTTCTTCCTGGAGTTCTGTGGCAATGTCCGAAGAGAACTTAATCATGTGTATGATTGGGGCATGTTTGGGATATGCTTTATAACGATAATGCTCTTATATAATTACAGCGAGGCAAGTTTTATTGTACAAAATTACATGTGGACCGTCACGGTGTTTTTGTCGGTTGTTTTCTCAGTAGCGCACCTGCGCACAAATGTAGAACTGATTGCACCTGCGACGGATACTCTAAGGCCTAATATGCAGGGACACGTACACCGATAGATTTGCGGAAGGGAATGAGTTTCTTTCCAGCCGAGACGATGCCCTGCCGGTTTCAAATCTAGTCCGTGTATTTTTGTCCAAGCTCTGACAGAATTGCAAAATCCGTTTTCTCTAATTAGCTCGATTTTATTCGATTTGATCCTGTTGTTTGGCATAAATATTGCTGATTTATTGACAGATTGGGCTAAAATCAGCTACATTAAACGCAGTCGAGAACCCGCAGATAATCTGCGGTAAATTCCAGCGTACGCTTTTTGCCGATAAAAAACGTTGAAACTAAGTACGGCACATCGTCGAACACTCTAGGAGGATTAAAAATGAAATATACCAGGAAATTTCTTGCTTTATTCGGGGCATATTCATTCGTGTTCTTCGCGTCTGTTGCAGTGAGCTATGCCGCTACCATTACGGCGTCAAGTTGTTCGTTATCAGATGTTCAATCAGCAATCAGTTCTGCAAGCAGTGGTGATATAGTTATTGTCCCGGCAGGTAGTGCAACATGGAGTACTGCTCTCAGCATAACTAAAGGGATAACCCTTCAAGGTGCGGGGATAGATAGTACGACAATTACAAGTTCTGGTGGGAGTCAGATGATCAAGTATGAACCGGAGACTCCCGCATCAAATGAAAAGTTTAGACTTACTGGGTTTACTTTAAATGGGAATAGTCGGAGTGTCACGGGCCTTTATGTTACTCATAATTCAGCGACGGCCACTCTTAATGACATACGTGTCGATCACAATAAGATTATCGGTTGTTCCGCAGAGGCGATTTCTTTTAATGGTATGATTTACGGATTGATTGATAATAATACTCTATCTAACAATAATGGGGTTTTCCGTATTATGGGAATACATGATCCCTCATGGAACGACCCACTCCAAATTGGAACTGCAAACTATCTTTATATAGAAAATAATATTATGAGTAACAACGCATGGATGATGTTGAGTGGGTGGGGGGCACGGTGGGTGTTTCGTTATAATACTGGTGTCCTTGGGGCTATTGGATCACTTGGCATGTTGGATGCTCACGGAAATCTTCCACAACCTGGATACCCCACTTGTAATGTTACTGGAATAAGAGGCGTAGTTGGAATAGAAGTTTACGAAAATACATTTACAGGATTAACTCGGCCTACGAGGGTGCTGGATCAGCGTGGCGGGACAGGCGTAGTATTTAATAATGTTGTATCAGAAGCTGTTCCTGGTACATACTCCGCTTGTAATGTAATTCTGGATGTAAGGGAAGAGGATGATGACCCTGCACTTGATGGTTGTTCTCCGTATAAAGCAGACTATCCTGGATATGATCCAGTTAAAGATTCCTATTATTTTAACAATAAGTATAACAGTGACAGGATGTGTTTCGTTAATTATGATCAATCAGTAATGATAGTTCCAAAACAAGACATTTGGGTAGATACAAATTCATGGGCGCAGACGGATTCAGGTTATGTTAGATGGGGGTTAGCGAGCGGTCGTCCTGGAACCTGTACCGCTCAGGATGTTTATTGGGAGTCTGATACCAAAAAATTGTATAGGTGTACTGCAACAAACACCTGGACTTTTATTTATGCTCCCTATACCTATCCCCATCCTTTAAGCTTAAGAAACCCATCCCCCCCTAAAAATCTTAAAATAGCAAGTCATTAACCTGAATCCTGCGTGACTTTCTATAGCCGTGGTATGCAGGAACCTATGAAAAATGTGGCTCCCAAGGCAAAAAGGCCCAAATTAGAGGTTACAATTTAACCATACCTGTGGTACGGTTAAATTGTAATGCCTATTTCGATGTCTCTTTACCCTGAAAAAACGATTTCTGCAGGGCGCCCAGAAATCAAGCCCATAGTTTCTCACGCAGGATTCAGGTTAATAACAATTCTGCTACCGTTAAAAGGAAATCATAATGACTAACAACTTAGATGGCTTAACCATTTTAAGATTCGCGAAGGCCTTTAAAAGTGGCGGCGGCATAGAACAGTATATTGAGGACCTAGACCATATATTATTAACAAGAAATAATGTAAAAATAATACGAATTTATCTTGAAAAGGAATCGAACATCGGGATAACAACAAACGAAGAGATAGGCCAGGGTATTTTAATTGAAATCTCCATGCCCGTGAGTATCGGGGAAATGCAATCCAGCTCTATTAAACAAAAAATCAACCAATCAAAGGTGATATCTTTTCTTAAAACAATATTTCGAGAAGTGGTAGTGTATAATCCCTTTTTATATCGTGCTTTTTTCCGAGATTTTATAAAAATAAATTACCTGAGGCCGGGACTTTTTGAAATGAGAAATGCTGGAGAGAAAGTAAGAAGAATACACCAGGAATATAACGTTGATTTGCTTATTATGCATCACGTTGGATCGGTTGATAGTGGGGAAATAATAGAAGAGGCGAAGAATCTTGGAATCCCCTATATTTTTATAAACCATTTTTCAAATGATCTTTTTACTAATGTTTCAATCCGGGAACAATTGGGTGGTGCTTCAGGTATAGCAGGAGTTAACGGCTTTGGGGTTCCAAAATGGTTAAAAGGCCATTTTTATAATCTGTCAGATGGTATAGACACGGAGGTATTTAATCCTGCCCATGCACGGCCACCAGAGATCAAGATAGATATTCCTATAATTTTCTATCCTGCTCGAATTCTGCGAGTTAAAGGACAACATGATTTAATCAAGGCTTATGCTACGCTAAGGAGTGAGGGTTTGCGTGCTAAGATCGTATTTGCGGGTAGAACAGATTCTACTGAATATGAAGAGGAATTGAGAGGGTTGGTACGGGAAAACGGGTTAACAGATGATGTGTTATTTATAGGACAATTAAATCAAGAGGAGTTGCGAGATTGGTACGGTATTTCATCAGTTTTGGCTTTTCCAACCTATCATCAAGAAGGTCTTGGAAGAATACTTATTGAGGCGCAGGCGATGAAGGTGCCTGCCATTGCCTACATAATTGGAGGAACACCTGAAGGGATTAAGCACGGGGAAACGGGATTTCTTATCCGCAAAGGAGACATCAAAACTTTTACCGATCGATTAAGAGAGTTTTTGACGGATGAAAAGAAGAGAAAAAGAATGGGGGAAGAAGGGAGGAGGTTCGTGCAGGAGAATTTCAGTCTCGAGGCACTTGCCGATCGGCATGAGCAATATTACTTGAGGATTTTGAGGAATGCTCGGAATAGAGGAAATTAAGATAACATAATACTGATCAACCGACAAACCGGTAGGAAATCCTAAATCAACCGCCTAAAATAGAGTTCCGTCGTTATTGCAAAGGGTTATATTTGAATTTAATGCACCCATTGGTGAAGGAAAAGATTCTATAACATCATGATAACGATGAAAGAACAAAAATTAGGTGGTGGATTTAGGAAAAGTCGGGAGAACCCAGGGAACTCGTCTCAAGGAGTAGTTGTGAAAGATATCAAAAAAAAGGTGGCAGATGTTTTTTTATTACCCTTCGTATATTTTTCAGCCTGGATATTAAAAAATATCAGGAGAATTGGTGTCCAAGAATTTCCTCGCTGTAAAATTGCCCTGTTCAGGATAGGAGTTTTTCCGATACAAAATCACTATTATGAGCCACAATTTGACATGCGCAATTTAAGACGGGCTTTATCCGAGGAGAGACCGTTAGCAGGAATAGACTGGAATATACAGGAGCAACTAGCTACTCTTGATAAGCTTACGTTTGCAGATGAATTAAAGGATATTCCATTGGAGAAAACAAAGGGCACTAGCTTTTATTTCAACAATGCAGGATTTGGAACAGGAGATGCTGAATTTTGGTACCAGTTAATAAGATTAAAAAAGCCGAGACGTATAATTGAGATTTGGAGTGGCAACTCGACCCTCATGGCAATGAACTCTATCAATAGAAATAGAGAAGAGGGTGCTAGTTATGGATGTAAACACATATGCATAGAACCATATGAGATGCCCTGGCTAGAAAAAACAGGAGTCTCCGTTATTAGGAAGAAGGCGGAAGATGTTGATACTGTTTTTTTTCACAGCTTGAAGAAAATGATATTCTTTTCATAGACTCTTCTCATGTCATACGGCCTGAGGGTGATGTGTTATTTATGTATTTGGAATTGCTTCCAACTTTAAAGAAGGGTGTAATTGTACATTTGCATGATATTTTTTCACCAAGGAATTACCCGACTGATTTCCTGCTTAAACAAGTAAGATTTTGGAATGAACAATATCTTCTTGAAGCATTTTTGTCACACAATAATACTTGGAAAGTTATGGCTTCGCTTAATTACTTACATCATAAATATTACGAACGACTAAAATTAGCATGTCCTTTCTTAATGCCATATAGAGAGCCAGGCTCTTTTTATATTCAAAAAATCGCGTAGTTCGTCAACAGACCATCCCTCTTGTTAGTTAACTCACGTTAAAAATCGGTGGGGGGTAAACGGATAAAATAATCATTATCTGACTGTTTGTTCAGGTAACATATAGGTAATTCATTGGAACCTAAGGTCTTTATTATAATTCTCAACTGGAACGGATTAGGCGATACACTTGAGTGTCTTAGCTCGCTCGGAAAATCGACTTACAGGCATACCAAGGTAGTAGTAGTAGATAACGGTTCTACTGACAATTCGGCAGAAATCATTTCCCAAACTTACCCACAGGTGGATGTTCTCACCAACAGTGAAAACGAAGGCTTCTGCAGGGGAAACAATATTGGAATTCGGTATGCTCTTGAGCGTGGTGCTGAGTATGTTTGGTTGTTGAACAACGATTGTGTTGTAGAGGTCGACACACTGACGAGGCTTGTCAAAGAGGCAGAAAGCTCATCTGAAATCGGACTTATCAGCCCGATTATTCACTACTTTGGAGAGAAAACAAAGGTGCAATTTGCCGGCAGTTACATTGACATTACCACCTTCGACATACATTATCCGGAAAATAAGGAAAGTGCAGAAACGAAATTTCAAAACGGGCCAAGTGTCTTACTCTGGGGAACAGCGCTCCTTATCAAGAAAGCTGTTATCGAGAAGATGGGTTTGCTCGATGAGAGGTTCTTCGCATATTGGGAAGATACGGAGTATTCATTGAGAAGTCTCAAGAGTGGTTATCGAAACCTTGTCTGTGCGGGAGCACGGATCTATCATAAGAGGAAGCTTACTTCGGAAGGCATAGAGACTAAAAAGAGTGCATACTTCTATTACTTCCTTGAGCGTAACTATATTTTTCTGCTGCGTCAGGAATTCCAAAGAGGCCTCTTGAAGATTCGGTTCTATTTAATGGCTCTGGCTGTGGGTTCTGCCCACACTCTTTGTTGCCCCCATGAATATGTTGATGTTGCACTTATGGGTGTCTGGCATGGCCTAAAAGGAATTTTTGGACCTTTTAAAAATGAACCAAAGATGCCGGGAGTGTTAAGAAACATTTTTGTCATTACAGCTAAAATTCACCCGGTCTTCCTTACCAATCTCCTGACTTTCAATTTTAAAACTGCATACAATGGCTTTTTGAGATTTTATAAGAGATGATGAGGATATTGAGAAACTGATACCGGAAAATATCAAAAAGGGACCAAACGTAAGCGTGATCATTCCCACTTACCGTCGTGCAAATTTAATAGGGCGGGCTATCCAGAGTATAATAAGCCAAACCTATAAGGATTTTGAAATCATTGTTGTGGATGACGGATCGAATGACAACACTGAAGAAACGATAAGGAGTATCAAGGATGAGAGGATAATATATATTCGTCATGATAAGAATCAAGGTGCACCAGCGGCCAGGAATACCGGAATCAAAGCGGCTCTGGGAAATTATATTGCATTTCAGGATAGTGATGATTACTGGCATCCGCAAAAGTTGGAAAAACAGATAAAAGTATTTGAGAACTCACCATCGGAGGTAGGTGTTGTCTATACCGGATTTTTCAGGATCGTGAACGGTATAAAGGAATATATTCCATATTCTTGGGTTACGAAAAAGGAAGGTGACATACATAAAGAACTTCTCAAAGGAAATTTTATTGCTCTGTCGAGTATTGTCGTTCGAAAAGAATGTTTTAAAAAGGTGGGACTGTTTGATGAGCGATTGCCGCGTCTCCAGGATTGGGAATTTGTTATAAGGATTTCGAAATATTACAGTTTTAAATTTATAGAAGAACCTCTTCTTACTGCTCTGTTTACTCCAGATAGTCTTTCTGCAAGTGAGGGTGCTCGTATTATAGCCTTGAAACTCATTTTATCAAAGCATTTGAATGGTTTTACTGAGGACAAAGAATCATTGATAAAGTACTATCATGGCATGGGCTTATACTTATGCTTGAACAACGAGGCCGCGGAAGGAGAGAGTTATTTCGCAAAAGCTTTCAAAATAAATCCGAACCGGCGATGCTTATCTGAAAATTATTTTAAAGTCGGGAGGAGACTATGGGCAAATGGAGATTCAAAAAATGGGAAAAGTTATATTATAAAGGCAATGCGGACATATCCTCTGAATGTTAAGATTATCCCTGTCACACTTTTCCTGATTCTTGGTAGTGGTGTTTACAAAAAGCTTGCCGAACTTTACCGTAAGATAAGCTAACTGACGTCTTGCACTTTTTTATAGGTGCATAATAAAGGCTGTTATCCTAAAATAGGCTAAAAAAGCGCCAACTTAGTTTAGCCCAGAAAGGAGAACAGCCCATGAACATCCGAAATGCAAAACA
>Ga0315282_10006023_pt1 | contig 20432 bp, 13 predicted proteins | sample YL17G07_20_MG_FD_203693 | JGI IMG/M metagenome (GOLD analysis project Ga0315282, IMG submission 203693) | Sediment microbial communities from Yellowstone Lake, YNP, Wyoming, USA - YL17G07_20 | ecosystem: Environmental > Aquatic > Freshwater > Lake > Sediment | place: USA: Wyoming | collected... | reverse complement strand
AATCTTATTATAGATCCAGCCAATAGCCGAGCCGCAAAGCGTTCCCAGGGCAAAGCCGTAAAAAAACCCGATGATGCTTCCCAAAAATGAGACTCTATATCCAATAAAGAACTGGCTTAGAAGCTGTAAATGGGGACCCACGACATACTTTCCATCTGGGGTGATATAGCCCCCCTTTATGAGGAGCCAGTTGGTTCCAATGAAAATAACGAGACCCATGACAATGCCAAAAACCAATCCCATAATCCTGGCGTTCAGGCGGAGGACACCTCTGAGCAATTTCTCTTCATTTGGAAGTTTTTCAGCTGCCATTTTAGCACTCCCTTGTTTGGCTTCGTGGAAGAGTATCGACGTCTCTTGTCATTTGCACGTATTTCCGATTCACATGCAATCCACCCGGTCAGAAATGATCTAAAAAATCCCTGAAGGTGAGCAGTTCGGCTTTTCTTTTTATCCGATAGATATAATAAGCCATAGAAAAGTTCCTCAGATAGGCGAGAAGCCACCCGGAGAGGAATCCCCATGAAAAACTGTAAGCCATTCCAACAAAAGCCCCTTTGATCGTCACCGTATATCCAAGGAAATACTGATTGAGGAGCTGGAGATAAAGACTTGCCACTCCGCCCTTCATCACCAACCAGATCGTGGCAAAAAAAGTGAGGAAACCGCAAACCGATCCGATCGCTGTGGCCAGTCCTAATTGATCCATCCTGGAAAATACAGCTGGAAGGAGCTTACCTAAAGCCACTTCATCACTGGGTTCCAACGCCTTTTCCTCATGATATTCCTGCTCGACGTTGATTGCCCACAGGTCATGCTTCGCCCCGAGAATATTTTCTGCAGAGAGCATGGCCGTCAGCATGGAATGGTCCTGATTATTGTATTTATGCATGCCATTGCGGCCCACTGTCTGAAAGTTACCGAAACGTGTAAGAAACCGTCGCACCACGTCGAGTGACTGACGGTAGGTTGAGTCATAAATCGGATAGGCCTTGGGCATCCTGACGACCGTGCCATCTTCCACATCTTCTCCATTAGCCAGACCTAATATCTCCAGTTCCTTCTTTGCCAGGTCGATCAGCGCATCGTCCGGCATCGTCCAGAGAGGGTCTCCTTCAAAGCAAAAATATTCCAGCCCCAAACAGGTCTTATTCGGATCGGGAACCATGAAGGGGCTCCAATTTTTGAAGTTCTGGATCCGGCCGACTTTTACCTCAGGATCATGGATATAAATCCATGTGTCCGGAAAAAGCGAAGTGCGCTTGATAATAAGAGCGACTGTAAGAAAATCTCTGTATCTAAGATCATTGGCCGCACGGAGCACCTCCGGAGGCGCTTCAGGTCTAAACTTTTGTATGGCCTCTCGAAGAGGCATACTGCTGATAAAATGGTTGCCGTGTAATAACTCGATCTGTCCGTTGTTTTGTATTTCGAGCCCATTCACTTTATTTCCTGTCCAGCGAATACTTAAGACTTCTCTTCCCAGGCACACTTGAGAGCCATTCCGCTGAATCATGTCTACCATCGCTTTCCACATCATTCCCGGGCCCAGTTTCGGATAATCAAATTCATCAATCAAGGTTTTAATCACGTTGCTCTTGTCTGAGCGGCCGTTGTTATTTTTGAGAATCGCATTCCTCAGGGCGGTCATCAGGGAAAGTCCTTTCACTCTTTGCCCAGCCCACTCCGCGCTGATCTCGTCGCAGGATATCCCCCAGACTTTTTCCGTATAGGTCTTGAAGAAGGTCTTAAAGAGGCGTTTTCCAAAACGATTGGAAACCCACTGCTCAAACGTTTTCTCCTCCTTCGACGGAAAGAGTTGAGAAGCGGCATAACTGAAAAAGATGCGCAGGCTATTCCATACTCCTAATCCCAACAAGGCATTCAAGGGGCGGAGGGGATAATAAAAGAATTTCTTATTGTAATAGATTCGTGAGAGCCTATTGCGCCGGAGTAATTCCTGCCCGAGCACTTCTTTCCAGATGTTTTCGACAGGTTCTGCCTTGGTGAAAAACCGATGTCCTCCTGTATCGAAATAATAGCCCTTGTAATTGACCGTTCTTGCAAGTCCCCCTACCATTTGGTCTTTCTCAAGAATAATAGATCGCACACCCGCTTTGGAAAGCACATAGGCTGCAGTCAAACCTGCGGGGCCGGCACCGATGATCACGACGGGACGATGCTCCATCCGCTCCACTCCGAGAATTAGCCGGTGTCAGATCATCCCTTCGGGGCGACTGACAAACCAACCTTAGGGGATTTGCGCCCGGAGAAAAAGAATTGAACCAAACCAATGGCGAAAGCCAAACCACAATAAAAAAAGTAGAACCAATGCCAAGGAATGGTTCCTATCATAAACCAGAACCCGCGCTTCCGAAGGAAAAACTGATACACGGGCATGCCAAGGATGATGAGGAAGAGGGCAAATGCGCCAGCGGCGGCAAAAGAACCGGACCACCCATACCCTCCGACTAAGGCCGCCAAAAAAACCATAGGTCAACATCACACTGAGGCGGCTTGAGAACCGCAGATTCAAATCGTTGACGAAGCGACGATCACTTAAAATTAACTCTGTCCACGGAAGGGCTCGGTCGAAAAAATCGGATTTTAATAGGCTGCGGATATTCCATCGTTTCAGATGTTTAACCTGAAGTTCCTTGGAGAGCCGAATCCGATATCCCGCTTGCTTCATCCGGTAACCCAGTTCGATATCTTCGATGCAGGGTTTTTGGTAAGTTTCGTTGAAACCACCCATTTCCAGGAAAACCTTACGGCGAACGGCTCCACACCCGCTCCAAAAGGTAGAGGCCTCCTCTCGGGATATCTGATGGACATAATGGTGAAATAGATTCTTATACTGAGAAAGGAAATTGTTTTCACCCGGTTCATCATCGTAGGATCCGAAGAGGGCGGCCAATGGAGGGTCATTGTTAAAAGCAGCTTGAACCTGGTGGAGGGCATCGGGATGAGTCACCACATCTGCATCAAGGAAAAAAAGGATGTCTCCTTGAGCGGCCTGAGCTCCGGTATTTCGAGCTCGGGCAGGACCCTGCGGCTTAGGATTTCTCAGAACCTTCGCCCCGAATTCTTCTGCCACGCGCCAGGAGCCATCCGTATCCCCGTCTGCCACCACGATAATTTCAGTAGAGGGTGGAGCAGCCTCGGTAATCCCTTGCAGACACCTGCGGAAGTTTGGCCCTCCATCTCTTACCGGGATAATGACCGAAATATCAGGCTGTGTCATTCCATCCCTGATCGATGAGAATCTCCTTCCGTACGAAGCTTCCATAAGCTCACCATTGTATTGTCCAATAATAACTCAGAAAAGTTAAATGTCGATAGACGATTAATGAAAGAAGAGGGATATCCCTTCAGGTGGTGGAAGTCCAGGTCATCATAGATCTTTTCTTTCTTGACTAAGAGGTAATGAATGCTGCGCTTTTTTAAGAAACTTTTGATCGCCCCGTCGTCTTCCCAGAAGAGGTTCTTTAAGTCCAAATTCCAGAAAATTCTTCGACCAGTGTATTCTGTCAGATTGTATTCCGTATAGATGATGATCGCCTCTTCAGGCGTATTTCCGTTGATATAATGAATCGCCTCTCTGATCTCCGGTGGAATCCTCCGGTGGAAATAGACATAGACGAGGACGCCCAGAAACTGAGCGCAGCAAAGAATCAGGATGAAAATTTTGAGAGGTTTTTTCTCCCCAGAAGAGATTGCTCTGGAGGCGATGACGCTGAGAAAGGGTGAGATAGGTAAAAGGTACCGGACATCTGCATCGATGTTGAAGAAGAATATGAAAAATAAAAAGTAAAAAAGGGTGGGCACCCAGAGCAGATAATCCCTTCTCAAGAAATTCCTCTTTATGAGATAGAGGATTAGGAGCAAGAGGAGAGAGGCCCCGAAATATTTTGTAACGTCTTTTATGTTTAGAAAAGTTGAATTGTGGCTATAAGTCGGGGCTTTTAGAGACAGGATTTTCTCTCGGCCAGCCGGATCGGTCCATCGCTTAATATTCTTAGAGACTCGTGAAACGAACACGTTGATTATCTTTTGGTTACTTCCTAGCCAGGCTCCTTCAAGAACATTTTTTTGCCTCCAATATACGTCCGGGAGGATGAAGGTTAAAGCGGCCAGAGAAAAACCTATGATTCTCATCAACCATTTGTCTCTATGATTCCGAAAAAATATGGTCAAGAGGAAGGGGATTCCGAAGGCCAACCCGCTCAATTTGGTAAAGTACATAAGCCCAAATCCAAATCCTGCAGGGATAAATCTTTTTTTTAAAATTAAGAGGAAGGTCAATGTGGTCAACGCCACCAGGGGCATATCCACGTAAAACAATATTCCGAAAATGGTGATCATCGGGATCGTCCCGACGAATATCATGGAATACAGGCCTTCTTTTTCCCCATAAATTTCTTTTCCGAGCAGATAGGTGGAGATGAGCAAGAGAGCGTAGTAGAAGATATGATAGATCTGGGCGACGATGAAAGAGACTCTTCCAACAATTTTCCACAGAAAAGCTAAGAGGAGGTGCCAAAGGGGAGGGAACATGTAGTGGATCTGTTGGCTGAATTCCTTTCCGTAAAGGGAATCGGAGGTCACCCTCTTTCCTGTATTAAATATATCCTTTGCGAACCGAAAATGAATGATCTCATCCCCCAGATATAATTCTGTAGTGAGTCCCACCAGGGTGAGCCCGAGGGAACAGAGGATGATGATTACCCATATTTTTTTTTGAGGCATCCGATCATCTTCTCTTTGAGGGAATTTGAGAAAAATGCTACAAAGGATGAATGAAACAATTAACGAATAATATTAATTGTATATATTATCAACGTCAAGGAAATTCCCAATCTTGTTTTGAGAGCGAGAAGAAATTCGGGTGGACGGCTTACGTTTGATTGACCATATGTTTCAAGGACGTCTCCTGAAGCGGCCTAACCTTTCGAATCGATTAAGCGCTATCCTTCGGCAGGCTGGAATAACCATTGAGGATTTAATGGAGCTGATATAAAAAAAGTGACCTCTTATAACATTTCTTGCTAAAAGTCCATTTTTTTGGTAAAAGATTTCTATGCCGATAAAAGATAAAGAACTAAGGGAAGCGATAAAGCTGGGGGTCAAGACACTGATCCTTCAGGAAGTCAGATTATTACGCTTGGAACGCTCCTTCACCCCTCACATTATTATTGAGGAGATATCCCATTCGATCCAGGATACCAAGAAGGAAATAGTAAAGTTGACAAAGACGATGGCTCAGAAGGAAAGAACCGTTCTCCTGAAGAAAATGATCCGTCAAGCCGTGGACGTAGAGATCGATCAGGCTATTCAACTAAGAAAGACCAGGTGCATTCGTTGCCTCCACGGCAGGTTCTACGATGGAGAGGGCACCGCTCATATGAATTTGCCGGTCAGAACCAGGGCAGAGAAGATCGGATGCGATAAGCTTAGACCCAGCCTTAGAAAGAGCTGCAGGAGATTTGTCGAGATGTCAAAGGCTGCCTCGTTGGATCAGTACCTCAATGAGATGGCCCTTCTGTATGAATTCAAGGAGTTGATCGACAGGATCGAGGAGATTTTGAAGGAATACCTTAAGCAGTAACCGCAACAGACACGGACACGATCTAAGCAAGCGCCTCGGCTACCAACTCCGTAATATCCATCACTTTGATGCGGCCCTTTTTCTCTTTTCGAAGTCTTGCTGCAGCCAGTTGTAGGTTGGACTTACAGGCCGGACAGGCTGAGACAATGGTATCAGCTCCTAGGGTGGAAGCCTGTTGAACGCGTTTGTAAGCTATCTCTAAGCTCATTTCAGTGTTATAAGCCTTAAGGCCCCCGCCGCCTCCGCAGCATTTAGCAAGGTTTCTGTTCTGAGGAAATTCGATCAATTCCACCGATGGAATCGCCCGGATGACAGTGCGGGGTGGATCATAGACATTCATATGCCGCCCGAGATCGCAGGGGTCGTGGTATGCCACTTTCATTTTAGCCCCATTCTTAAAAATGAGCTTGCCGTTAGCGATGAGCTTTTCCAGATATTCTACTGTATGGTAAACCTGAACGTTAGGAAACCCATTATGTTTTGGGTAAAGATCTTTAAAGGTTCGGTAGCATCCGGCACAGGTGGTCACAATCTCTTTGAGACCCTTCCGTTCGAAATGACTTATATTATTTTTAATACATCTCTCAAATTCTTTTTGATCCCCTACCAGATAAGAGATATATCCGCAGCAAGACTCCTCATTCCCCAAAGTCGTAAAGTCAATATTTGCCTTATCCATAATCTTCAATGTACTTGGAATAAGATTGATGTCCTGATAGGAAGCGACACACCCGAAAAAAAGGAGGGTGGACGCTTTTTCTTTAGGCTTAAACTCACTGGGATAGATGTCCGCCCTTTTTCCGGTGGCTTCTCCAAAGGGGTTTCCTTTTTCCCCGATCGATTGCATCAGCGTCCGGTGGACGGACGGGAGATACCCCGCCTCCACCAGTCGCACGCGGGCGGCCTGGACAATATCGGAAACCTTAACCCCCGCGGGACAGACGGCATTGCAGTTAAGGCAAGTGGTACACGGATAAAATCTTTCAGCCAGTTCTTTCGATGGTTTTAATCTTCCGGTGAGGAGGTGATAGGCCAAGATCACCCTTCCGCGCGCATTGATAGATTCGAGGGAAGTCTCCCCATAGGTAGGACACCCGGCTCGACAGAATCCGCACATGATACAGGCCATAATCTCATTATCCAGCGCCTCGCCAAAGGTCTGAATCTCACCAGGCCTTTCAATCAGTGGTTGAAAGGCGAAATTCTCATAGATGCCTTTGATCGAATCGTCAAACCCCATCTTTCCCGGGTTGAGTATGTTGTTGGGGTCAAGGGCTTTCTTGATCTCACTCATGACTTCGAGAGTTTCCCCCAGCTCCCTTTTAATATAAGGCGATTTGGCCATTCCTGTTCCATGCTCTGCGGTGAGCGTCCCCCTGAGCCGCATCGTGAGGTCAATGAGGTCTTTGGCTACTTCTCTGATGGTATTCCATTGCTCCTTATTTCTGGGATCCGAGATGATGATCGGATGGATATTCCCATCGCCGATATGGCCGAAGGTATTGATGGGGATGTGATGTTTCTCTGAGATTTTCTTGATTTCCATAATGGCTTCCGGGATTTTGGTGATGGGTATTCCCGGGTCATCCATAATGGATTGCATCCTTGATCCTCTCTTTACTTTTGACAAGGAGGCAACAATCCCTTGACGAGCGGCCCACATCTTAAGACGTTTCGCAGGATCATCCTCCCATTTATTTTCAATGCCGTTATTGGCCTCACAAATTTTATTGATTTTTGCTATGTTTTCCTGAACAGCCTTCTTATTCCCATCGATTTCAATGAAGAGGAGGCATCCCACTCGATCGGGGATGTTAAGTCCCATGGCTTTATTGACCACATCAATTGTCACTTTGTCCAAAATCTCACAGGAAGAGAGAGCAATGCCTGAAGTCAAGATCTCCCGAACGGCCTTTCCAGCCTCCAGGGTAGTGGGAAATCGCGCCTCTGCAAAAGCTACATATTCGGGAACGGGAAGGATTCTTAGAATGATCCTTGTGATAATCCCCAGCGTCCCCTCGGCCTGTGTGAAGAGCTGGGTGAGGTCGTATCCGGAAGAAGTTTTGCCTAAGACCGAACCTGTGTTAATCGTTCGACCATCAGCCAGCACGACTTCCAGCCCCAAGACATAATTCTTCGTTGTCCCATACTTCAGCGCCCGATTTCCGCTTGCATTGGTTGAAACCATTCCTCCGAGTGAGGCGAGATTAGCACTCCCAGGATCAGGAGGGAAAAAATGGGTGGGTGCAATAGCTGCATTGAGATGGTTGCATATGACGCCAGGTTCGACCACTGCAAATCCGTTCTCTTTGTCTACCTCTAAAATACGATTCATCCTGCTGAGGTCAAGCAGAATGCCCCCCTTGGCAGCCAATGCGCTTCCTACTGCGCTTGTCCCCGATCCTCTTGGGGTCACGGGGATTTTTCCCTTATTAGCCAGAGACATTATTCTTGAGACTTCTTCTGTTTTTGTGACGAAGACAACGACATCCGGGACGGCCTCATGCACTGACAGATCTCTGGAGTAGCAGAGACGTTCGATTTCATCGCTCCGCACATTCTCTTCACCCACAATTTGGACGAGATCTTTGATGTAATCCATAAGCCTCTCCTTAAACTTCTCCTTTTTTTAACCTGTAGCGTCCTCATTTGCAAGGGGTTTCGAGGAAAGTCCGTTTCGCCTCTCTCACCCTCCCCGTCAAGAGGCTGTGACCTAATCAACGAGCGACCAATTCGGTTGCAGGGAGGAACAGGCGGTCGGGTGATGAAGCTTTAGACCTGCCTGCGCAAAGCCCCGCCTTGCGGGACGAAGACAGGGCGGAAACATTTTATGGGTCAGCTACTTGGCTGCAAGCCGATGAAAAGATTGCATTTGCAAGAAGCTCGTTGACCGATAACTCTGTATGATCGCATTCTAAAGCTGAAGAACCCGACTGTCTGCTCCGCCCGTATCTACATCATGAATGCGACACATTCTCCAAAGGGAAGGGAAAGGGTGGGGGTTAATAGTCTTTGGGCAACTTTTCTAATTGGGCGTAGCTGAAGACAGGCCCATCCTTGCAAACGTAGAGGTGGCCGATGTTACATCGGCCACATTTCCCGATTCCGCATTTCATCCTTTTCTCCAAAGAGGTATAGATGCGTTCGTTGGGAAATCGGAGGGCCATCAATTTCGGAAAGGTGAATTTGATCATGATCGGAGGGCCGCAGATCACGGCGTACGTGTTCTCTGAGGAAGGAGCCGCTTCTTCCAACACGTTTGGGACAAGTCCCACTTTTCCCTTCCAGTCCTTATCTCCCTGATCCACGGTGACCACTAATTTGATGTCGCTTCTTTTTCCCCATTCTGCCAGTTCTTCCTTGTAGAGGAGAAGGCCCGGCGTCCGGGCTCCATAGATGACAGTGATGTCCTTCACTTTATTCCGGTTCTCAGGGTGGAGAAAATAAGTGATCAGGGATCGCAGCGTCGTAAAGGCAAAACCTCCGCCGATCACGAGCACATTCTTTCCATTAAAGAGGTCGATCGGATATCCATTACCCAGTGGGCCTCGAATACCCACCTCCGTACCCTCTTCGAGGTGGTGAAGGGCTGTGGTGACCACACCGGCTTTGTTGATTGTAAACTTTAGAGAACCATTCTCTGTAGGCGACGAGGCGATCCCGAAAGGTGCCTCTCCTTTCCCGAAGAGAGACAGCTCGCAGAATTGGCCGGGAACGAAGTGGAAAGCCTGCGCATCCTCTTCATTCAGGAAACGGAGTTCAATGGTCCTAAGCATCCGGTCGCTTGTCTCGACAAGAGCCTTTTTGACTTGGGTTGAAATGGGCAAATAAGGATTTTTCATAAGAGACTCAATTTCAAATGTCAAAGTTCAAATGCCAAAAAAATGTCAAATGGGCACAAATGACAAAACTTTCTAAGATTCTAAAACTTTGATTTCATTTGAACCTTGAGTTTTGGCATTTGACATTGCCTTAATCCCTCTGTATCTCTTTAATGGTCTGCCGGATATCAAAGTGAGCGGGACAGTAAAGGATACACCGTCCACAGCCCACGCAGGCAATCCGGTCAAAGTTCTTGGGAAAATAATTAAACTTATGCATGAGTCGCTGCCGGGTGCGTTCACGGTTCGTCGGCCTGGGATTATGGCCTGATGTCTCCTGGGAATAGAGAGAGGAAAGGCAGGAGTCCCAATTTCTTACCCGCCGGCCTTTGTTGGTTACCGCCTCATCCATGATATCGAAGCAGTGGCACGTCGGACAAAGATAAGTACATACCCTGCAGCCGAGACACTTTTCCTGAACCCGTTCCCAATACGGGCTTTCCGCCATCTGATCCAATCTTTTTTCGATCCCATCCACGGGAATCGAGGCCTTTACCTTCTCCGTCGCCTTTCCCTCGACCCCCTTTGCCAGGCTTATCTCTTTATCATTGGCCTCTTCAAAAAATTTATTTTTTTGAAAAGCCATTCCTTTATCAGTGAGCAATTCCACTAAATAGGATTCGCCCATATCAATCAAAAAGAGATCCGACCCTTCACGATGGAAGGGCCCTCCGTTCAAAGAGGAGCAGAAGCAGGTCGAAAGAGGATGATCACAGCCCATCCCGATAATCGTAGTCGCTTTTCTTTTGTTTACGAAATAAGTATCCGTATACTCTTTTCCTGCAAACACCTGATCCATGAGAGAGAAAGCCTGGATGTCGCAGGGTCTTGCGCCCAGGAGAACCCGCTTCCTCTTTACCTCTTCCGTAGAGGTGACCCGATTCTCTTTTCCTGCCTTTTCATACCGGAACATCGTCTCGGATTGAGGGAAAAAGATCTCCTTTGCGGGTTTCTGAGGGTTAGCGATGGAGAGGTCGACTTCCTCGGGTTGGTCAATCTTCTTATAGACAGAAACTCCCTCGGCCAGCTGAACCGGGGCGAAGAGGTCGTATTCGTCCATCAAGCTCTGCAAAAAGGGTCTGAAATTTTTCTTATCCAGCTTCAATTTCATTTGATAAATTCCTGGCGATCCTCAGTGTCATAAGTGGAAAGAGGAGGAGGAGCGTCCGGATCGACTCCCGTTTCGAACCCGAACAGCTCTTTTACATCCCGATTCAGTTTCTGTGTAAGATAGGTGAGCTTGATCTCCATCGGACAGGCCCGTTCACACGCACCGCAGCCCGAACATCTACCGGATTGATGGTAGGTTCGCACGATGTGAAAGAACTCGAGGTCCGAGGGAGAAAGCCCCTTGTCAATCCACTTGGGGTTGGAACTGTCCACAAAGCATTCCATGCAGTTACACATGGGACAGGCTTCGCGACAGGCGTAGCACCGGATGCATCGCCCGGCCTCCTTCTCAAAATATCTCCATCGTTCTTCAGGAGACTTCTCTTCAAACTCCTTAACCTCGGGATGCATTTCGACAAGGGGAGATTCTTCTACCGGATCTCCCAGCAGCACATTTGTCTTGATAGGGGTCCGATGAATACATACCTGACAGGAAGGATAGAGAAAGTCCTCTCGTTTCAAAACCTTCTTAAAATCCTCGCCCTCCACCGTGATTTCATCCCCTTGCTCGCTCGCGCGGAGGATCTCTTCTTTGAATGCCTTCTTTACCTTTCTCCGATCCACCATTCTCTGACAGGGTACTCCGATCAAGAATAACTGATCGGGCTTGAACCTCTTCTCACGACCCAGGGCGATGATGGAACGAGCGTCACACCCTTTCACGACGAGGCCTACCTTAAATTGACTGAACTTATGAAGGTAAGTCGCCAGGTTGTGCTCACAGAAGGAGTTCCAGATCAAGCGATCCGCTTCTTCAGGGGTTCGGATGAATATCGGAGTAGCACGAAGGGGAAGAGTCCCTTCCCCGAAACCGATGACGAGGTCCACCGCCTTCTTGGAAAGCAGTTCTCTTGCCTTCTCCCTGATTTTGTCTTGAATTGCCTTTTGTCTTTGTTCCATAGTTTTGTAGCGTTCCGGTATTTGCCGGAGCGAAACTCCTGCCGCCCCTCAAGACCTTGGCCGGTATGTGTCCCGCAAGCCCCGCCCTTTAGGGCGTGGAGCTTCAATCCTCTAATTTCACAAACTGCTTAGCGGGTCCTAATCTCTTAATATCCTGAGTCACCTCTTCAACAACCTGAGCAAACCTGGTTCCTTCCGCAGCAGAGACCCAGGAGAACTGGACGCGACCCTCTTCAATGCCGAGGTATTGAAGGAACCGGCTCAGGGTCGCTGATTTTCTCCTTCCCACATAGTTTCCGGTGAGATAGTGGCAATCCCCCGGATGGCAGCCGGAGACCAGCACCCCATCGATCCCACTCTGGAGAGCCTTGAGAATAAAGAGAGGATTGATTCGACCGGAGCAGGGGACACGGATGACACGGATGTTGGGAGGATACTGGATCCTCGAAGTCCCGGCCAGGTCGGCTCCGGCATAAGAACACCAGTTACAGAGGAAAGCTAAGATTTTTGGTTCCCAGTTCTTTTCTATGCCACTTCCCATTTCCGAATTCCTGCTTACCAGTTGATCGCCAGTTCGGTGATCTGTGCGACCACCTCTGCGTTCGTGAAGCCTTTCAAATCGATGGAGCCTGAACGGCAAGAGGCGGTGCAGGCCCCGCAGCCCTTGCACAGGACTCGATTGATTTGAGCCACCTGCTTTTCCCCTACGACTGTCCTTTTCAATAAGATCTCAATGGCCTTGTAGGGGCAGACATCTTCACAAAGGCCGCAGCCGATGCACTTCCTTTCGTCCACCTCCGAGATGGTCCCGACGGTCTCGAGTTCTTTTTTCGAAAGGTAAGTTAAAGCACGGGAGACGGCTGCATTCGCCTGGCTTAGACTCTCCTCAATCGATTTTGGGTTGTGGGCAAGCCCGGCCAGAAAGATTCCCTCCGTTGCAAAATCGACAGGCCTCAGTTTCATGTGGGCTTCTAAGAAATAACCATCCTGGTTCAACGGAACCTTCAGCATCTTTGACAGACGTTCGTTATCGAGAGAGGGCGTGATCCCCGCGCTGAGAACGAGAAGATCGGTCTGGATGTTTAACGCCTCCTGCAATACGGGTTCATGAACGATCACCTGAAGACCTTCTCCCTTTTTTTCCAAACGAGGCTCTCGTTCCGGATCAAAGCGGACGAAAATCACTCCGGCCTCCCTGGCCTTTCGATAATAGTCTTCTTTAAACCCGTAGGTTCGAATGTCCCGGTAGAGGATATAGACATTGGTTTCAGGATTCATCGATTTCAGTCTTAAGGCATTCTTGACCGCTTCTGAACAACAGATGCGGCTGCAATAAGGTCTCTCGTCATTTCTCGACCCGACACATTGAATCATCACGACATTCTTCGGAGACTTGAGAGAGCTCGGGTGAAGGGAGATCCTCTCTTCCAACTCCTTCTGCGTGATCACACGCGGCTCCTGACCGTAGAGGAATTCCTTCGGTCGATATTCCTCAGCCCCTGTCGCCACAACGATGATGCCGTGGTCGATTTCTTGAATTTCGTTTCCCTTACGGAGCTTTGTTCTGAAATTTCCTACAAAGCCTTCGACGCTTTCTATCTCGGTCTGGGTCATTAGATGGATGTGCGGATCTTTCTCTATCTTTTCGATCAATTGTTTTAAATGAGATTGGACGTCATCTCCCTCTAAAGTGAAATGGATCGCTCTCGCCTTACCCCCCAGCTGAGATTCCCTTTCAACCAGGGTAACCTCATAGCCGGCTTCTGCTATTTTCTTTGCGGCAGTCATCCCGGTGAGACCTCCACCGATGACCAGTGCCTTCTGAACCACCCCGACCATCTGGGTTTGAAGGGGTTCGAGGAGGGCGGCCTTGGCCACAGCCATCCTGACCAGATCCTTTGACTTCTCAGTTGCCTCCTTGGGTTGTTGCATGTGGACCCAGGAACACTGATCCCGGATGTTGGTCATTTCGAAGAGATACCGGTTGAGACCCGCCTCACGAATCGTGTCCTGAAACAGGGGTTCATGAGTTCGGGGGGTACAGGAAGCCACAACGACCCGGTTTAACCGGTTTTCCTCAATCACCTTCTTGATATGATCTTGCGTATCCTGAGAGCAGGTATAGAGGTTTGCCTCCGCATAGACCACATCGGGCAATGTTCGCGCGTACTCCACCACAGCAGGGACATCCACGATTCCACCGATATTAATTCCACAATGGCAGATGAAGGCACCGACACGGGGTCCTTCATAATTCACATTCTTCTCAGGGATATACTTCTTTTCAGCGACCAGTGTTCCTCTCGCTTCAGCGAGGAGAGAAGAAGCCTCTGCCGCTGCCGCGCTTGCCTGGGCCACCGTTTCCGGAATGTCTTTTGGCTCTTGAAACGCACCGCACACGTAGATCCCTTTTCTGGAAGTGGATGTGGGCTCGAACGTCGTCGTTTTACAGAAGCCGTGAGCCTCTAATTCAACACCGATCCGCTTTGCCATCTCAACGGTCTCTTGAGAAGGGACCATTCCTACCGAAAGGACCACCAATTCAAACTCTTCGTCCACCAATTTCCCCTCGTCGTCCAAGTAGGTGACGAGTAGGTTGTTGGTTTTCAAGGATTCCCTTATTTTGGAAACCATGCATCGAATGAAACGGATTCCATACTTGGTCTTTGCATTCTCGTAGTAAGCGTCGAATCCCTTGCCGTAGGCCCGAACATCCATAAAGAAGATAGTGGGCTTGACGAAGTGGACATGCTCTTTGGCGATGATCGCTTCTTTTGTGGCGTACATGCAGCAAACAGAAGAACAGTAGCCGTTCCCGCAATTGGAATCACGGGAGCCCACGCATTGGATAAAAGCAACCCTCTCAGGAATGGTTCCATCTGAGGGACGCAGGAGATGCCCGCGGTGCGGCCCGGTGGCACTCAACAGTCTTTCAAATTCAATGCTCGTTACCACATTGGGAAAAACGCCATAGCCAAACTCCGGGCGAAGACGAGCATCAAACATCTCATAACCGGTGGCCAGGATGACGGATCCGACCTCGATTTTTTCGACTTGTTGCTTGTCGCTATAGTCTACCGCCTTGGCTAAACAGACCCTCTCACACAGCCCGCACCCGATGCATTGCTCCCGATCGATCAGATAGACCTTGGGGATCGCTTGAGGGTATTGGATATAGATGGCCGCCCGCTGGCTGAGGTTTTCGTTATAGGTATCGATGGCCGTCACCGGGCAGTGTTTGGCGCATTCACCGCAGCCCGTGCACCGGTCGCTCCGAATATATCTTGGTTTCCTGTTGAGGGTCACGGAGAAGCGGCCGGCTTCGCCGTCGATGGCCTCTACCTCTGCATGGGTGATGACCCGGATATTCAAGTGCCGCCCACATTCGACCAGTTTTGGAGACATGATGCACATGGAACAGTCATTGGTGGGGAAGGTCTTGTCAAGCTGGGCCATCACCCCTCCGATCGCGGGAGAGCTGTCAACCAGATAGACAAAGTACCCCGACTCGACCAGATCTAAGGCGGCTTGCATACCGCCAATTCCGCCCCCGACCACCATGACCGCGCCTATGGTTTGATTCTTCTCCATTTCGTTCATTCTTTCCTGTATCCCTGTTCCGTTCATCCCGCCTCAAGCATGAGAAAAGGAAGCGGGAATTTACTTTCGGATGTATCTCGGGACTTTTCCTTCTTCCGAAGGGTCAAAGCCTATCTTGCCTTCTCCAACCAGTAAGGACAAATAAGAGAGCGTTTCCTTCATCTTTAAGTTCAACGCATGACTGATCTCTTTGGCGGAAAGGTGCTGGGATTCCACCACCCCGATGATTCGATTCTTGTTTAATTCATTGCGGATGGTTTCTTCAATCAGTTTATCCAATTTCTCCCGAGAAAGACGCTCTCCGTAAACATTCTCCTTTACGATGAGCTCATACCCTTTTCCCACCATCCACCGGATCTTCTCTCCTTCCAGCGAGGCTTCGATCGCCCGAAGTTTTCGTTTCATTTCCTGGTCGAGAGGGAAGGGCCCGAGATGACGAATCTTCTCAACGAACTCCCGAATCACCCTCGAAAAGCGTTCGCCCTCACCCGCAGAGACCCAGTCCAAAAGGAGTCTTTCCGATTCAATCTGTTCCATGGCCAACAACTTATGCGTCAGGTCCATCTTCTGCTCGGCCTGGACATTGCCCGTCAAATAATGGCAGTCTCCAGGGTGGCAGCCGAGGACCGTCACTCCATCATACCCGGCCTGGAAGGCCTTCGGGATAAAGACCGGATCCACTCTCCCGGAGCACATCACCCTGATCACCCGCGTGTTGGGGGGGTATTGAAACCTGGAAACCCCTGCCAGGTCGGCACCCGCATAGGCACACCAGTTGCATAGAAACGATAAGATTTTTGGTTCAAAACCCATCTTTTAACCCATTTCGGATTTCCAATTCTGGAGTTTTGATTTCAAATCCGAAATCAGCAATCCAAAATCAGAAATTTCCGTATTAGGCTGCTTCCTTCTCTTTCATGGGGGCGAGCGCCTCTATCTGAGCCGTTAATTGCTCATCAGAGAAATGATGAACCGTCACCGCCTTCTGGGGGCAGCTTGATGCGCAGACCCCACATCCCTTGCATGAAGCGGCGATCGTCTCCGCTTTGCTCCCTTTCGCGGTTTCCACCACACGGATGGCACTGAAAGGGCAGAGCTCTTCACACAGGCCGCACCCGACGCAAACCGTCTGGTCGACTTCCGAGATGGTGGCAAGGACGCTGACATATCCCTTGGCAACGGAAGCCATAGCACGGGCAACGGCCGCATCGGCCTGAGAAAGCGACTCGCTGATGCTCTTTGGAAAGTGGGCCAGCCCGGCCAAGAAGATGCCGTCCGTTGCAAAATCGACGGGCCGAAGCTTCATATGAGCCTCAAGAAAAAATCCATCCGCCGTCAAAGGCACCTTAAGCATCTTCGCCAAGGCCTCATTCTCATAGGGGATGATGGCACTCGCCAGAGCCACGAGGTCGGGCTGGAGGATGACCTCCTCACCAATGATTCTATCCTTGACCTTGAGCTGGAGCCGGCCTCCTTCTATTTTCAGGTCAGGCTTTGAATCAAGCTCATACTGAATGAATTCGATCCCCTGCTTTCTTGCCTGAGTGTAGTACCGTTCCATCAATCCATAGGTCCGGATGTCCCGGTAAAGGACGGTTACCTTGGCGTTGGGATTCTTTTCTTTAATCTTTAAAGCGTTCTTCACCGCGACAGAACAGCAGATCCTGCTGCAATTCGGTCTTTCCGGGGTCCGAGATCCCACGCATTGTATCATGACGATATGCTGATACCGATTGAGCTCTTCCGCATGACGCGAGATCTTCTCCTCCAGTTCGGTCTGTGTGATCACCCGAGAATCCTGGCCATAAAGATAGTCGACAGGCGTCTTCTCCTTTGCCCCCACGGCAACGATGACGACGCCGTGTTCAAACTCTTTCTCGCCGCCGTCGGTCGAAATAACGGATTTGAAATTGCCGATATATCCGCTCAGGTTTTTCAATGTTGCTTTGGTAAAAACCTGGATGCGAGGATGGTTCATGACCTCGCCGGTCATCTTTCGAAGAAGCTCCTGTGGATCATTTCCTTCGAGTGTATGGTAAATGTGACGCAGGTTTCCCCCGAGTTCAGCCTCTCTTTCCACAAGAACACAGTCAAACCCTTGATCGGCCAATTTCAGGGCGGCCCTCATTCCTGTGAGGCCTCCCCCAATGACCAGGCCCTTTTTAATCACCTCCACCTGCGGCTCTTTCAGAGGCTGCAAGAGGCGGGATTTCGCTACGGTCATGCGAAGAAGTTCCTTTGCTTTTTCCGTAGCCTCCTTGGGTTGGTGCATATGGACCCAGGAGCACTGGTCCCTTATATTGGCCATCTCGAAAACATACTTATTGAGTCCCACCTCCCGGATCGTTTCCTGGAACATGGGTTCATGGGTCCTCGGGGTGCAGGAGGCGACGACGATGCGGTTCAGATGATTTTCTTCGATGGCTTTCTTGATTTTCTCCTGCGCGTCCTGAGAACAGGTATAGATATTCTCATCGGCATAAACCACCCCGTCGAGGGTCTTGGCATATTCTTTCACCTCGGGAACATTCACCGTCGCCCCGATGTTGATCCCGCAATGGCAGACGAATACGCCGATGCGCGGTTCCTCATTCCTCAAATCCAATTCGGGAGGATAGTCTTTTTTCTTCGTCATGCTTCCGCTGACATCGGCGAGAAGGGCGGACGCGCTCGCCACCGCACCACTGGCTTGGACGACCGTCTCCGGAATATCCTTGGGCCCCTGGAAAGCCCCGCAGACATAGATACCGGGCCGGGTTGTGTCGAGAGGTGCGAACTCGTCGGTCTTACAGAAGCCGTAGGGGTCCAGTTCAAGGTCAAGTCTTTGAGCCAATTCCTTGGCCTCTTTAGAAGGTGTCAACCCCACGGATAGGACGACCAGATTGAACTCCTCCTCTTTTATCTTTCCTTCCGAATCCACAAAGCTGATCACCAAATCCTTGGTCTTCGGTCTCTCCGCCACCCGGGAGACCATCGAGCGGATAAATCGAATGCCGTGTTCGCTTTTTGCCCTTTCGTAGTAGGCGTCAAACTCCTTTCCATGAGCGCGGATATCCATGTAGAAGATCGTAGGCTCGACTTCGTGAGCGTGTTCTTTTGCGATGACGGCCTCCTTGATCGCGTACATGCAGCAAACCGAGCTACAGTATTCGTTTCCGCAGGGGGCATTTCCGCTATTTCCTGTCATATCCCGGGAGCCGGCACATTGGATCCAGGCCACCTTCTTGGGTGGTTGTTTATCCGATGGTCTTAAGAGGGTTCCTTGAAAGGGACCCGACGCATTGAGAATTCGCTCGAACTGAATGCTCGAAATCACGTTTGGATAACGCCCATATCCATAAGCAACCAACCGGCCTGCGTCAAACTCATCAAATCCTGGACTCAAAATAATCGAACCGACTGGAATGATCCGTTCTTCATCCTTATCTTCAAAATTGATCGCCTTCGCCGTACAGATTTTCTCGCATACCCGGCATTTTCCCTTTTGGAGGTAGAGGCAATGCGCAGGATCGATCGCATACTTGAGCGGGACGGCTTGTGCATACTTGATATAGATCGCCTTCCGTTTGGAAAGACCTTCTTCATATGCGCTGTCAACTTTTGTCGGACATTTCTCAGCGCATAGGCCGCAGGCGATACACTTGTTGGGGTCAACATACCGTGGATGCTGAATGACCTTAACCTGAAAATTGCCTTGGGTTCCCGAGACGTTTATCACTTCGGAAAGGGTCAACAATTCAATGTTGAGGTGGCGTCCGCATTCGACCAGCTTCGGAGAGAGGATACACATGGAGCAGTCGTTTGTCGGAAATGTCTTGTCCAACTGGGCCATCACCCCGCCAATGGCGGGCGATGACTCGACGAGATAGACGTAGTATCCCGATTCGGCCAGGTCGAGGGAGGCTTGGATCCCTGCAACGCCTCCTCCCACCACCATCACTGCTCCTATCTTATCTCCACCTTTGTCTTGCATTTGGGTTCCTGTCATCCTGACTGCGCCGCTTTTCTTTGGATCGTTCTAAATTCCAAATCCCAATTTCCAAACTCCAAACAAATCCTAAATTCCAATATCAAAATTCAAAACTTTCTCGTTCAGCAAACTCGTATTTCGAACATTGGTGCTTATTTGGGATTTGGTGCTTGGTATTTGGAATTTTACCCATTTGATTACATCAACCCCTTCGCACTCAATTTTTTAATGGGGTCGGTGAGGTGACGGCCTAACCATTTCTTGACGTCTTTATGGCCCATGGCCAATCCCATCAACTCTGTAAAATAGAGGATGGGAAGATCGTATTTCTCCCCAGACTCTTTTTCAAATTCCTCCTGGCGCATATCAAGATTCGCTTGACACATCGGACAACCTGTGACCAGGCAGTCGGCCTCTGCTTCCTTCGCCATCGACAACAGGCGCTCTCCCAATTTCCTTACAATATCTGTCCGTGTCATCACCAGGCTGGCCCCACAGCAATCGGTCTTGTAAGACCATTGAACCGGCTCGGCGCCCAGGCATTCCATCAAACGATCCATGTGCTGAGGATTCTCATATTCACGGATTCCTGTCAGTTTGGGAGGCCGAACCGTAAGACAACCATAATAACAGACGACCTTAAGCCCGGTGAGGGGTTTCGTTCGCTTTTTCTTTACCTCATCTAAGATGGGTTCGTCGCAGAAGAAGTCCAATGAATAACGAATGGGAACGTTCCCGTGATAGGGAAACCGGAGCTTCTTGGAATGTTCCTTCACCTCATTTTCCGCTGTTTTGAACCGGCTGTAACAAGCCACACACGGGACCAGCAGTTCCCGGTCGCTCTTCTCCGCTATGGCAAGATTTCGAGCGGCGAGATCGATGGCGAGCTCTTCATCCGTACAGTGGGCAGAACTGGCGCCGCAGCAGGTCCAATCCTCAAGCTCACGAGCCTGGATATCGAGGAGGCTCAGTACGCCTCGAATCGAATCGTCATATTCCCTGGCAGTCCCATGGAGAGAGCACCCGGGGTAATAGGAAATCTCTTTCACGTTCTCGCCCCTTTCTCAAAAGCGTTGAAAATCTCCTTGATCTCTTTTCCCCCGCCAAATTTCGATGGAAAGAGTTTAATCTTTCCTTTGCGGTACATCTTCAATCCCAAGGCAGCATCCTTGAAAAAGTCTCTGGTCTTAGACTTAAACTGGAGGATGAGGCTCAGCTCGTGAATCCGACCCTTCGATTTGATCGTGTCCAAAAAAGCGGAGTGAAAAATGGGAATGTCCTTTTCCCCCGGTTTGAATTCAGA
>Ga0315282_10006022_pt1 | contig 20437 bp, 14 predicted proteins | sample YL17G07_20_MG_FD_203693 | JGI IMG/M metagenome (GOLD analysis project Ga0315282, IMG submission 203693) | Sediment microbial communities from Yellowstone Lake, YNP, Wyoming, USA - YL17G07_20 | ecosystem: Environmental > Aquatic > Freshwater > Lake > Sediment | place: USA: Wyoming | collected... | reverse complement strand
AGAAACACTTGATCGAGCTCATGAAGGACGATTGCATTTTTTCTAAAATATGCAATCGTCCTTCATGAGCTCGATCAAGTGTTTCTTTGATAATCTTAAGAATCAATCCGTCGTTTTTGACATCAAGCTGGATTGACGTGATACCATTTTTAGTGCCGGCAACTTTAAAATCCATATCACCGCAAAAGTCCTCAATACCGATAATATCCGATAAAAGGACATATTTTTCACCATCTGCTACAAGCCCTAGAGCAATGCCTGCTACAGGGTTAGCAATTGGTACACCTGCATCCATAAGGGCAAGAGTGGAGCCGCAAGTGGCCGCCATAGAAGTTGAACCGTTGGAAGACATAACTTCAGAGACAAGCCTGATGGTATAAGGGAATACCTCTTGAGAAGGAACAACCGAGATAAGAGCCCGTTCAGCTAAAGCTCCATGTCCTACCTCGCGCCTAGAGGGGAAACCGACTCTACCCGTTTCACCAAGTGAGTAAGGGGGCATACTGTAGTGATGCATATAGCGTTTGGCTGTTTCACCTTCGGGACTTTCGATAAGCTGCTCCAAAGAGGGAGATCCCAGTGTTGCTACAGTCAAAACTTGCGTTTGCCCGCGTTTAAACATCGCCGAACCATGTGTGCGGGGAAGAAGACCTACTTCAACTGTAATTGGTCTTATCGTTTTTGCATCTCGCCCGTCAGCTCTTTTGCCTTTTTTAAGAATATCTTCCCTGATCTGTCGCTTAAAAAGTAGATCAAGTGCTTTTTCAATATCTTTTCTCTCGTAACTGTCCTTGTATTTTTCCGCAATCGTTTCGGACAAAACAATAAGCTCATCTGTTTCCTGTTCTTTGGAGACGCGGGATAATATGCTTTTGGCTATTTCTTGTTTGTATTCCTTCTGAAGGAGTGGAATAAGTTTTTCAGAAGTATCATTTGGCTCAACTTTAATTTTTTTCTTTCCGACGTCGTGAACCAGTTCGGTGATGCATGTTATGATTTTATCAGTTTCTTCTTTGGCAAAAGTAATACCTCCCAAAACAATCTCATTACTCAGCTCATTGGTTCCCGCCTCAATCATCACTACTTTATCATTGGTAGCAGAAACTACTAAATCCATCTCAGAATAAGGAGTTTCTTTAAGTTGTGGGTTGGCAAAGTAGCCGGTATTACCGTCTTGTGGCGGGATATATCCTACGCGGACTGCACCGACGGGACCTTTCCAAGGAAGAGGTGAGATGGCTAAAGCGGCTGAGGTGGCAATGATTCCCAAAACGTCAGGTTCATTTTCTCCGTCAACAGACAAGACGGTTACGATCACTTGTACGTCGTGATGGTAATTTTTATCAAAAAGTGGTCTTATTGAGCGGTCAATCAATCGCCCTTTTAAAATGGCATCATCAGACGGACGTCCTTCGCGTTTCACCCAGCGGCTGCCTTTAATTCTTCCTCCGGCATAGAGTCGTTCTACATATTCAACTGAAAGGGGAAAATAATCTAACTTTGATTCAGTCGGCGAAGCAACTACGGTAGCAATGATCATCGTGTCACCATAGCGAGCCAAAACTGCGGAAGTTGCTTGCTCGGCAAATCTGCCCACTTCTAAAGTCAAAGTACGTCCGCCAATTTCTACGGATTTAGAAATAATTTTCATATATTATATTAATAAAGTACCAAATTTCAAGTGGATTTTTAATATGGCTAAATTGCATCTCCTATAATCATTATACAAGAAGGATTATTCGAAGAGATTTATAATCTTACTTAGCCAACTTTAATTTTTTAATAACATTTTTATATCTGTCTTCTGCTTTTTTCTGCAAATAGGTAAGGAGTCTTCTTCGTTTTGATACCACTCCCAATAGGCCTCGGCGTGAATGGTCATCTTTGGGATTTTGATTAAGGTGCTCCACCAGTTTATCGATTTTATAACTTAAAAGAGCGATCTGTACTTCAGGACTACCTGTATCACCGTTTTTGGTGGCAAAATCATCAATAATTTTTTTCTTATAAGTAACTGGTATTGGCATTATTAGGCTTTATTATACTGGAAACGATTTAAAATCTCAATCGGTTTTTAATTAAAGCAGGGTTGATCCTTTGTAGATTTTCGGTTTAAGCCAATCCGGCGGAGCTTCAGTAGTCTGCTGGGGTTTTTGTTGCGATTGTTGTTTCGGTTGTTGGAAGGGTGTAAATTGCGTTTCTCCCTGTGGTTTTGGTTTTGTTTGAGGCACTTTTGTACTGATTCCTGGTCTTGCGAAATGTTGAGCTGGCATGGTGTTTGTGTAGGGGGAAGGAGTGTATGTGGCTTTAGGTCTTACTAGATGTTGTTGCTCAGTACTAAAACCTCTTCTTGCTCCGTTTCGAAGACAGACTGAGGCAGCTTCAAAAGTAATGATGGATGTTTCTCGTGAGGTAAAATTTTGCGATCCGATGGTGATGCCGGCAAGAAAATTAGTAGCAATATCGGGGCTTATCACAAGGTTCAGTTGCGAAAAAAGATACAAAACCATTTCAGAGACAGATGAAACACTAGGATCGACAATATTTACTTTTCCAAAACGCTGATTATGATTTTGTGAGTCGATGTTTATAATCGGTTTACTGGCAAATAAATCCTGGTTACTTTGGTAGATACTGTCGAGATCAGTAAGCGATGCTACTCCAATCGTGATGATGAGATCTATATTCCCTCCGCCGAAAGAATAGCGTACTACCTCAGGCGTGATTATTGGATATCCTTCCCGTGGTTCAATTACCAGATTGAACGCGTCATTTTCTATGTTGTAGCTTACTTTTTCGATCGAACCTTCCTGATATGGAAAAGAAATAATCAGATTTCTGCCGTTTCCACTATTGGTAACACTGGTAATTTTGTCTACTCCTATTAACTGATTAAATTCAACAGTCATGGGATCAGTACAGACTACTTTGACTTGTTTACCCTTGCTTGATAAGGCCAGAAATAAGGAAAGAGCTGTGGCCACTTTATCCGCATTGGGTGATTTGGGAAGAGCAATCATTATTTCCTTTGCTCCGGCAACTAACGTCTGAATTTCCCTTATCTGTTCAGAAGATGTTTGTATCATATGGTCATAAAAAGCCCCTCTATCATCGAGGGGGTATTTTATCCTATAGATATTATACTATCACCTGTCAAGAGTTTAACTTCGTGTGAGAGCAAGATACCGGCCTCACTGCCTTGGGGAGACGTTGTAATATCCTCTTTTCCGTGTCTTAAGGATTTAATTTTTGCCCGTGCAATTTCCACTTCATTTCGCATTATTTTTACCTGATCTCCTCGGGCGATCCTGCCAGAGATCACTTTTACTCCTGCGATAGTTTGTTCTTTTACCGGAAAAAGAGCCATGATTTTTGCTTCTCCCAAAATATTCACCAGATTGCCGGTTCTTACCGCTTCAACCACTTCATCAATCTCATTCAACAACTCATAAATAATATTATAGGTTTTGATGATTACTTTTTCAGTTTCCGCCAGTTTCAACACCTGATTGGTAGGTTTAATCTGAAAGCCGAGAATCAAACTTTTCGTGGTCTTGGCAAGGAAAACGTCCGATTCGGATATGCTGCCAACTCCACTGTTTATTACATTTACACTGTCTTTATCCTTTAAAATATTCATGATCGCTTCCAAAGTGCCATACGTATCGGCTTTAAGGATGAGCCTGATTTTTTCCTCCTGGGGAGGCAGTGGTTGAACTGATATATTAAGGGATGGTTTTATCGGATTATAAAAAAGAGGTTTTTGTACTCGCGTGGATAAGTATACTTGAGAAAACGGTGAAAGTACACTTCCGACTGAAGGAATTGATTTCCAACCTAGAATTTCTACTCCTTCACCGGGCTTTGCCTGCCTTACGCTTTCCCCCAGCCAGTTAATGATCGCTCTTATTTTAAAAGTCTGATTCTCACAAGACACCTGATCTCCGATTGCCAAGCTACCGCTTCTTATGATTACCGTGGCAGTAACACCGCGATTTTTTGTTAAAGTTGATTCGATAACTACTGCATGAATTTTGCCCGGCTTATCCTCTTTTATCTCTTTAAGCTCGGCAACAAGAAGAATCATCTCCAAAAGTTTGTCCACCCCCTTGCCTGTTTTTGCTGAGATGGGAACTACCGGAGTTTCACCACCGTATTCTTCAAGTGTAAACCCAAGTTTCACCAGTTGTTTTTTTATCTTGTCAAGGTTGATATCTGGCAAATCAATTTTATTAACAGCGACAATACAGGGAAGATTGGCTGATTTTATGTAATTTACGGATTCGACCGTTTGCGGCATGACTCCATCATTTCCCGCCACCACCAAGACTGCGATATCAGCTACATCTGCTCCACGACTTCTCATTTTGACAAAAACCTCATGACCAGGGGTATCAATAAAGGTGACTTTTTTGCCGGAAATTTCCACTTGATAAGTGCTTATATGCTGAGTGATTCCGCCATGTTCCCTGTTGGCGACATTGGATTTTCTGATGTAATCAAGAAGTGTGGTTTTGCCGTGATCGACATGACCCAGAATAGTGACAATTGGTGGGCGAGAAAAAGATATAGAATTGGTGGCCTGATTTTTCATAGTCAAAAAAATAAAAACGAATATCCATGTGTCTAGCTAATTAATTACTCTTTCTTTTCCTTTTTCTCCTCGGTTTTTTTAGTTTTTTTCACAGCTTTTATTTTATCAGTAGGTTGGGCGGAGGAAGGACTAGTAGTTTCTTTCGGTTTAATATCTATTCGCCATCCGGTCAGTTTCCCAGCCAACCTCACATTTTGTCCATCTTTACCAATTGCCAGAGATAGTTGATCGGAAGAAATAAGCGCTTCTGCTGTTTTTTTCTTTTCATCAAGTATTACTTCTATATCTTTTGCCGGAGACAGTGCTGATTGAATGAAAAGTTTTGGGTCCTCGTTCCACTGGATAATATCGACTTTTTCCATTCCTCCAATTTCATTGATGACGGCTTGGACTCTTACACCTTTTTGTCCGACACAACTTCCTACAGGATCAACTCCTGGCTGATTGGAAAAGACAGCAATTTTGCTTCTTCCGCCTGCTTCTCTGGCTATTTCCTTTATTACTACTGCACCGGTCGCCACTTCGGGTACCTCTCTTTGGAAAAGACCAGCAATTAAATTTTTGTGTGCACGTGAAACGATAATTTGATTACCATGGATAGTTTCTTTTATGCCTTCGATATAAAATGTCAGACGTTGGTTTAAACGATAATGATCGGTGGGAATCTGTTCTGAAGGTGGCATGACAGCTTCAGCACGGCCAATATCCACAATGATATTAGACCCATCAAAACGTAGAATCATGCCATTGGTGATTGTACCTATTCGGCTGGAATAATCGGCAATGATTGCTTTTTTTTCTGCCTCTCTTATTCGCTGTAAAATGACCTGCTTTGCCGTTTGAGCTGCAATTCTGCCAAAGCCCGGGGGGGTGATATCCTTTTTATCCTTTAATACCTTAGCTTCACCTGTATCAGGATTAATGACTACGTCCAGATTTTCTATATCTACTGCCGTACCGTAATCTTTGCGGTAAGCCGCAAGTATGGCCGCTTTAATCGTATCAAGAACCACAGACGGGTCAATCCCTCTTTCTGTGGCAACCTGATTTAAAGCTAGAGCAAATTCAGATCGTATTACCGCAGTCATATTTTTATAAGTAATTATTAAAAATGGTGGGCAATTCCCACCTTATAAGTTATAGGGGCATTTTAGCACAAAATCTTACCCTTGACAAGAGGAGTGATTATGCTATAATCTTTTTATTCTCAGGATAAAAGTCGATAAGCGTACAAGGCTTGAGTACGCTTATTTTGTTGTTGTTTTTTAGAACTTCAAGAGAATATTTTGATTTCCCAAATGTTAAAGAAAAAGATAGATTCTCACCCCAAACCCGCCAACGATCGTCTCTATTGGGGTAAACATTTTTCCAATCTGCCTATACTTGATCTTACCGCTGTACAAAAAGAATCGTATAAGTGGTTTCTTACAGAAGGTATTGCGCAGCTTTTGGCCGAAATTTCTCCTATTGAGGATTTTACCGGCAAAAACTGGAATTTAAATTTTAGCAAACACTATTTCGATGAGTCGAGATATTCTCCACAGGAATGTTTGGATAAAGGTCTCACCTTTGATGTGGCTTTGAAAGTAGAAGCTATTCTTACTAACAAACAAACTGGTCGGGAGGTGCGTCAAGAAGTTTTTTTGGGCGATATTCCCGCCATGACTGAAAACGGTACCTTTATTATAAATGGTGTGGAAAGATGTATAGTCAATCAGATAGTCAGATCTCCCGGAGCATACTTTATGGGAGATATGGATCCGGTGACCGGGAAAATGCTTTTTACCGGAGAAGTCCGTCCTTTATTTGGCTCTTGGCTTGATTTTGCCATCACCAGAAATGATGTTGTCACTGTAAGGATTGACAGGAGAAGAAAATATGCTGCCACGACACTTCTTCGTGCCATAGGAATTTCTGATGACGAGACGATACTTTCACTTTTTGCCGACTCGGAAAAGCGCTATCCCTATATTGCTAAAACCATAGAAAAAGATCCAACTAAGACAAGGGAAGAGGCATTGGTTGAGATATATCACAAAATGCGCCCCGGTGAGCCTGCGGTAGTTGAAAATGCCATTGAAGTGTTGAATAATCTTTTTTTCAACTCCCGCCGCTATAGTCTCGGGTCGGTAGGCCGTTATAAGATAAATAAAAAATTTGGTCTTGCAATGCCAAATGATAAAGAAAATTGGATTCTGACAAAAAATGATATTGTCGCAATCATCAAATACCTTATTGGCCTGACTTTTGGGGAAGGGGATAAAGACGATATTGACCATTTGGGGAACAGGAGGATCCGCCGGGTAGGAGAACTGGTGGCTACAAATGCTTTCAAAATTGGTCTGGCCAGACTTGAGCGTTCAATCAGAGAAAGAATGAGTTTGGCAGGGACACAAATTGAGATTACACCTGCACAAGTGATAAATGCCAGACCAATTATAGCCGCAATTAACGATTTTTTCCGTACAAGTCAGCTATCTACAATTTTGGACCAAACAAATCCTTTATCTGAAGTGGATAATCTGCGCCGATTAACTGTCATGGGAATAGGAGGAATTTCCAGGGAGCGTGCTTCATTTTCTATCCGGGATATTAACGCTTCCCAATATAGCCGTATCTGTCCGGTGAGAAGTCCTGAAGGTCCCAATATCGGTTTAGTGACATATATGGCTCTTTACGCCAAAGTTAACGAATATGGATTCTTGGAAGCCCCATATAAAAGAGTGGTTACTGACGGAAAATCAAAAAGACCTAGGATAACAGATGAAATTGTTTATCTTACTGCTTCTGATGAACAAAACTATTATATTACTCACGCAAGCGTGCCAATTGATAAAAATGGTTTTATTACGACAGAAAGGGTACCCGCCCGATATAAGGGAGATTTTCTTGAAACTGATGCAAAAAACATAAGTTTTATAGATGTTGTTCCCAGACAAGTGGTGGGAGTAGCTGCCTCACTCATTCCGTTTTTAGCTCATGATGAGGCAAACAGAGCTTTAATGGGTACCCACATGCAGTGTCAGGCAGTGCCGCTTCTTGCTCCGTCATCTCCTTTAGTCGGTACCGGTATGGAGTATGTTATTCCTCAAGCGCTACATAGAACCATAGTTGCGCCAGAGGATGGCAAAGTCGTCTATCTTGACGCTGCCAAGCTCATGATAAAAGGTAAAAGCCACAAGGAATATACATATTTAATCGAAAAATTCAAACGCACTTCGCAAAATACCTGTTTTTCGCAAAACCCATTAGTTTCAATGGGAGAAAAGGTGAAAAAAGGTCAAGCCATTATTGACGCTCCGGCCACCCAGAATGGTGAATTGGCTCTGGGCCAAAATGTTATTATTGCTTACGCCTCGCTTGACGGTTTGGGTTACGAAGATGCGATAGTTATTTCTGATCGATTGGTAAAAGAAGACATTTTGACCTCAATAAGTATCGAGGAATATGAAACTGAGGTAGTTGATACGAAACTTGGTCCTGAGGAGACCACCCGCGATATTCCAAACGTTGGAGAAGAGGCGCTTGCCAATCTCGACGAAAAAGGTATCGTCGTAATCGGAGCAGAAGTTGGGCCAAACGATATTTTGATTGGTAAAATCGCCCCCAAAGGAGAAACAGAACTGACTGCAGAAGAAAGATTGTTAAGAGCTATTTTTGGCGAGAAAGCAAGAGAAATAAGAGATACTTCTTTGAGAATGCCGCACGGAGAAAAGGGTGTTGTGATAGATGTAAAGATCTTAGACAGGGAAAAGGGCGACGAATTGCAGCCTGGTACTATAAAGAAAATAATCGTAAAAGTGGCACAGATTCGAAAAGTAGTCGTTGGAGACAAACTTGCAGGTAGACACGGAAATAAAGGAGTTATCAGTAAAATCCAGCCAGTGGCTGACATGCCCCATCTTGAAGACGGAACACCAGTTGACGTCATTATTTCTCCTCTTTCAGTACTATCGAGGATGAACTTGGGACAGCTTCTTGAGGCTCATTTAGGTTGGGCAGCCAAAGCCGGAGATTACAAGGTGGCAGTGCCGGTGTTTGAGTCAATCGCTGAGGAAAGAATTGTTTCTGAGCTTAAAAAATACAATCTGCCGGTATCCGGGAAAATGACGCTTTTTGACGGCAGAACAGGGGAGCCACTTGCGGAAAAGGTAGTCGTTGGTATCGGCTACATTATGAAACTTATCCACATGGTTGAGGATAAGACCCACGCCCGCTCAACCGGTCCGTATTCTTTGGTGACGCAGCAGCCTTTGGGCGGAAAAGCGCAGATGGGTGGGCAACGCTTAGGAGAGATGGAGGTTTGGGCACTTGAAGCTCACCGGGCAGCCAGTACTCTTCAGGAAATGTTGACAATTAAATCTGATGATGTGGTCGGTCGTGCGCGGGCTTTTGAGGCAATTGTTAAAGGTACTGATATTCCTGCAGCGACAATTCCAGAATCTTTTAAAGTATTAGTTAAAGAACTTCAAGCATTGGGATTAAATGTTATTCCAAGCGGTGTCGTTTCTACCCAAGCAAAATTAGCAAGTGCTACTGCTGAAAATATTGAGAGTGAGAAGGTAGAAGAAGAAGCTCATGAATTGGCAGAAGCCTCTGGAGAAAAAGTGGTTAATCAAGATGAATATGACAAAAAATAACACTACTGCCTTACAAACGCATAGCGTTTGGGAGAATAAATAATGGGGTCCCCATTTCGAAGAAATGGGGAATAAATAGTGGGGTCCCCAAACGCAAAGCATTTGGGGAAAAAGGTATGGATAAAAAAGGAAGTTTTGGACAAATTGTTGATTTTTCGGCTCTTAAGCTGACACTGGCTTCACCTGAAGATATTCTTTCTTGGTCTTATGGAGAAGTAACTAAACCCGAGACCGTCAATTACCGGACACTTAAGCCGGAAAAAGATGGACTTTTTGATGAAAGAATTTTTGGTCCGACAAAAGACTGGGAATGTTACTGCGGCAAATATAAACGTATACGTTATCGCGGTATAATTTGTGATAAATGCGGTGTTGAGGTGACCCAAAGCAAGGTAAGAAGAGAAAGGATGGGACACATTAAACTTGCCGCACCTACTGCTCATGTCTGGTTTTTTAAGGGATCCCCGTCAAAATTATCTTTGGTTTTGGACCTTGCACCCAAAACACTTGAGAATGTAATTTATTTTGCCTCCTACCTCATAACCGATGTAGATACTAAGGAGCAGAAAAAGGCTCAACAGCAACTGGCTGATATTTTTGCAAAAAAATCAAAGGAAAGAGCTAAAGAAACCCAGGAGAAAATTGACCAGTATGAGAAAGAGTTCAAACAGGCAAAAAACGAAACTGAGAAGAAAATAAAAAATAAAGAAGCAAGAGATTTAGCAATTGATGAGCTTTTGTACAAAAAGAAACAACAACTGACTGCCATTAGTGAAGAGAACGTTCGGGTGGAAGAAACAGCCAAAGAGATAGAAAAAACCTTATCTGATCTTTTGAATAAATTGCGTCCTTTATCAATAATTTCGGAAGACGAATATTTGAAACTTCGGGAATACAATGTCAGTTCATTTTTTAAAGTCGGGATGGGTGCAGAGTGCGTTTTGAATGTGCTTAAGAAGATGGATATATCTAAGCTTACTGCGGAACTTAGAAAAAAAGCACAGGAGGTAACTGGCGCCAGAAAAGTGAAAATCACCAAACGTTTGCGGGTAGTTGAGGGTCTGAAGAAAGCGGGAATTAATCCATCATGGATGATTCTAACAGTCTTGCCTGTCATTCCTCCTGATATTCGACCAATGGTTCAGCTCACAGGAGGAAAATTCGCAACTAGTGATCTTAATGATCTATACAGAAGAGTAATTAATCGTAATAACAGACTGAAACATCTTATCGAGCTCGGAGCACCAGAAATTATTTTGCGCAACGAAAAAAGGATGCTGCAGGAGGCTGTTGATTCTCTGATTGATGCCAGCCAAAGAGTTACCGGAAGAGTTTCTTCTTCGTTGACACTCCGTTCTTTATCGGACATGCTCCGCGGCAAACAAGGCAGGTTTAGACAAAACCTTCTGGGCAAAAGAGTGGATTATTCAGGAAGGTCAGTAATCGTGGTTGGACCTGAACTCTCTTTAACTTCCTGTGGTTTGCCTAAAGATATGGCATTGGAGCTTTTCAAGCCGTTTGTCCTGCGCGAGCTTATTGTGAGGGGAATTGCTCCAAATGTAAAAAGTGCTAAAAATATTCTTGAGCAGAAAAAAGCACAGGTTTTTGATATCCTTGAGGAAATCACCAAAAATCATCCGGTACTTTTAAATCGCGCTCCGACTCTTCATAAATTAGGTATTCAGGCATTTTACCCGATCCTTATTGAGGGATCAGCTATAAGGATACATCCTTGTGTCTGTGCCGGATATAACGCTGATTTTGATGGCGATCAAATGGCAGTGCACGTGCCATTGGCCAAAGCCGCCCAGGAAGAAGCGATAAATCTGATGTTGCCTTCCAACAACCTTCTTAAACCAGCTGATGGTTCACCAATCACTATTCCAAATAAGGAAATGGTATTGGGATGTTACTATCTGACAAGTCTGGTTCCAGGATCAGCTGACAAAAATGATGGTGAATTACCGCTTTTTTCTTCGGAAAGTGAAGTGATCCATTTATATCAAATCGGTAAACTTAACTTGCGTGAGCCGCTTAAGATTTACATTAATGGGAAAATTATAAGAACTTCAGTTGGTAGAATTCTTTTTAATGAGATACTGCCTGAGGACCTGCGTTTCTTCAATGAACCTGTCAAAGCATCAACGATAAAGAATCTGGTGACGCGTGTTTTTGATCTTTATACAAAGGAAGAAGTATCTACCCTGATTGATAAGCTTAAAGATTTTGGATTTTTTGGAGCGACGATTGCCGGAGGCATGTCTGTGTCTGTTTTTGATAATCTCATTATTCCAGAAAAGAAAAAAATAGTCGCCGATGCTGAAAAAAGGGTAGCTCAGATTGAAGAAAATTATCGCCAGGGACTTATTACAAATGAAGAAAGAAAAAGACTTAGTAATGAAGTCTGGATAGAGATAACGGAACAACTTGCTGATAGCACCTGGGCCGCTATGCCGGAGGATAACCCTGTTAAAATTGTCATTAATTCCGGAGGGGCAAGAGCTTCAAAAGACCAGTTAAAACAGTTATGTGCTCTAAAAGGTCTGGTGGTTGATCCGCTGGGTAAAATAGTCGAGTTGCCGACTAAATCCAACTATCGAGAAGGCCTTTCGATTTTTGAATATGTCACTTCAACACGCGGATCCCGTAAGGGGCTTACTGATTCCGCATTAAAGACTGCGGATGCAGGATACCTGACGAGACGGTTGATCGATGTCGCCCATGACGTAATTATTAGGAGCGAGGATTGCGGTACAAAAGAGGGGATTGAAATAACAAGAAATGAAGACAGGCAGGCTACACTTGAAATGAGAGTTTCAGGAAGGATTTTAGCAAAACCAGTAGTTAATCTCAAGACTAGAAAAAACATTCTTAAAGAGGGAGAATTGATTTCCGAGGATAAACTTCCCTTGCTTCGTGACGTTGAGAAAGTGGTGGTTCGTTCTCCGCTTACTTGCGAGTTGAAATACGGAATCTGTGCAGCTTGTTATGCCGTGGATTTAAGCGATAAGAAGTTCGTGGGGACTGGTGCACCAGTAGGGATAATTGCGGCACAGTCAATTGGTGAACCAGGAACACAACTGACCATGAGGGTACGTCACGCAGGTGGTATTGTTGGCCTTGACGTCACTCAGGGTCTGCCAAGAGTCGAGGAGCTTTTTGAGGTAAGAACACCTAAGATGTATTCGCCGCTTTCTGAGATTGCCGGTAAAGTGCAAGTTGATAAACTCGACGAGGGTTATAACATTACAGTCCGCAGTCTCGGCATAAAACCGATTGAAGAACGCACCTATTTTGTTCCAGCAACTTCAGAGCTAAGAGTAAAAACAGGAGATATAATTGCAGCAGGCGACCAGTTTATATTCGGACCTTTGGATGTCAAAGAAGTTTTGCAAATCAGAGGTTTGTCCGGTGCACAAAAATATTTATTATCCGAGATACAGCGTGTTTACGAGTCACAAGGCATACCGATTCATGATAAGCACTTCGAAGTGATTATTAGAAAAATGAGCGATAAGGTCCGTATTGAAACATCAGGCGATACTTCATTTTTGCTGGGAGAGTTGATTGATAAGAGGCGTTTTGAAGAGGAAAATGCCCGCATTATTTCAGAAGGTGGAGAACCAGCCAGCGCTCAAGTCGTAATCTTGGGAATCACTCGCGCTTCTTTATATACAGAATCATGGTTGTCGGCAGCCTCATTCCAAGAAACGACCAGTGTTTTGACAGAGGCAGCTTTGGCGGGTAAGGAAGATCACTTGTTGGGCCTTAAAGAAAATGTTATAATCGGTCGTCTCATTCCAGTTACACCTGAGCGGGCAACTATCAAGGTTTAAAAGGTGAATAAGACGATAGATGATAGAGCATTTCTATCCTCTATCGTTTAATTGTATATGCCGACAATTAATCAATTAATCAAAAAAGGTAGAAAAAAAATTGCGAAAAAAGTCAAAGCTTCCGCTTTGAGAAAATATTTCAACGCAAAAGACAGGAATACAAAGACTTTAATGTCTCCCTTTAAAAGAGGTGTGGTCACTCTTGTGAAAACCATGACACCTAAGAAACCCAATTCGGCACTGAGAAAAGTCGCTAGAGTCAGACTTTCAAATAAACAGGAAGTGACAGCGTATATTCCGGGTATCGGTCATGAACTGACGGAACACGCCATAGTTATGGTAAGAGGCGGAAGAGTGAAAGATCTTCCAGGGGTGAAATATCATATTGTCCGGGGCAAATTTGATACTACCGGAGTGGTAGGGAGGAAAAAAGGAAGATCAAGATATGGTACAAAAATATCCAGTGTTTCAGGTGAAACAAAACCATTAGTTCCGACGGCGACTGTCGCTACGGCTTAATCAAATTTGATAAAAGGAAGATTTTTATGTCACGACCAGGAAAAATAAAAAAAAGACAATTGAATAGTGATCCTTTATACGGAAACAAACTTCTTGCTCGGATAATAAATAAAGTGATGCAAAGCGGTAAAAAAACTGTCGCGCAAAAAATAATATACAGCGCTTTGGATAGCATCAAAAGCAAAAATCTTGATCCGGTAACGACTGTAACCTCCGCAATCCAAAATATCAGTCCGAGAGTTGAGGTGCGCCCAAGAAGAGTAGGGGGAGCTTCATATCAGGTGCCGGTTGAGGTCAGAGGTGAGCGAAGAATATCTCTTTCTATCAGATGGCTTATAGCTTCTGCTAAAAATCGATCAAACAAACAATATCGTACTTTTGCGGAAAAGTTAGCAGCAGAATTAATTGATGCTTATAACAATACGGGTGAGGCTATCAGAAAAAGAGATCTGACACACCGAAACGCCGAAGCCAACCGCGCTTTTGCTCATTTCAAATGGTAATATGCCAGCAAATACTACTGTAACCAAAAACCGAATTGTTCCTCTTGCCAAAATCCGTAATATCGGAATTATCGCTCATATTGACGCGGGAAAGACTACTACCACAGAGAGAATTCTTTATTATACAGGACGCACTTATAAAATCGGCGATATAGATGAAGGCACAACACAAATGGATTGGATGCCGCAGGAAAGGGAAAGAGGTATTACCATCACTGCCGCAGCAACCACTACTTTTTGGAAAGATGTAAGGATAAATATCATCGATACCCCGGGACATGTTGATTTTACAGCTGAAGTGGAGAGGTCACTACGCGTGCTTGATGGTGGCGTGACGGTTTTGGATGCAGAGGAGGGTGTACAGTCGCAATCTGAAACGGTCTGGCATCAGGCAGATAAATATAACGTGCCACGGGTTTGTTTTGTTAATAAAATGGATAAGCTAGGCGCCAATTTCTTCCGCACGGTTGCCATGATAAAGGATCGTTTAGGTGCCAATCCGGCAGTAATGAGTTTGCCAATTGGTAAAGAATCATCTTTTGTGGGTGTGGTCGATCTTTTGGAAAAGAAAAGTCTTATCTGGGGCTCTGATGAGTTGGGAGCACATTTTGACATCAAAGATGAAATCCCCGCGGATCTTAAATCTCAGGTTGAGGAATATCGTCATAAACTGATTGAACAGATTTGCGAACAGGATGATCTTCTTTTGGAAAAATATTTAAACGGCCAAGAACCTAACATTTCCGAACTTAAATCCGCACTCAGAAAAGCAACTATAGCCTATAAACTTGTACCTATATATTGTGGAACATCACTGCGTAACAAAGGTGTCCAGCCGCTTCTGGACGCAGTTGTCGATTTTCTTCCCTCGCCTTTGGATGTGGCTGCAATTTCTGGTATAAATCCCAAAACTGGTCAGAAAGAGACAAGGTTGACTGACACAGAAGCTCCTCTTTCCGGTTTGGCTTTTAAAATACAGCTTGATCCGCACGTAGGAAAACTGACATATGTCCGTGTTTATTCCGGCAAAATTGCTTCCGGATCATATACTTATAATTCCAGTAAAGACAAAACTGAGCGGATAGGGAGGTTACTGCTTATGCATGCCAACCAGCGGGAAGAGATAAGCGAAGCTTTAGCTGGAGAGATAGTCGCGGTAGTAGGACTTAAAGATACCGGAACCGGCGATACATTATGTAATGAGGGGAATCCTATAATTTTGGAAAAGATTACTTTTCCTGAACCGGTGATATCGTTGGCAATTGAGCCAAAAACCAAAGCCGATCAGGAAAAAATGGGTTTGGCTTTACAAAGACTGGCAGAGGAAGATCCGACATTTAAAATCAAATCAAATTACGAGACTGGACAGACGATTATTTGGGGTATGGGCGAGCTTCATCTTGATGTTTTAGTTGACAGGATGAAACGGGAATTTAAGGTTGAGGCAAATGTTGGCGCTCCACAAGTGGCATATAAAGAAACCATTAAAAGGGTGGCTGAGGGAGAGGGTAAATATATTAGACAAACTGGAGGCCGGGGTCAATACGGACACTGTTTTCTTAAAGTTGAACCGAAAAGCCGGGGAGAAGGCTATGAATTTGTCGATGCCATCAAAGGCGGTGCTATCCCCAATGAATTTATTCCCTCAATTGAGAAAGGTGTCAAAGAAGCGACAGAAAAAGGGGTTTTGGCAGGTTATCCGTTGGTTGATATAAAAGTTACTCTTTACGACGGAACATATCATGAAGTGGATTCTTCAGATATTGCTTTCAAGATCGCCGGAAGTATGGCTTTACAAAATGCAGTGAAGAGCGCCAATCTTGTTCTTCTTGAGCCAATCATGAAGGTTGAAGTGACTACTCCAGATGAGTTTATGGGAACGGTTATAGGGGATTTATCAAGTAAAAGAGCACAAATATTAGGTACTGAAAAAAGAGGACACGTGACAGTAATCATTGCTACGGTACCATTGGCTGAGTTATCGGGTTATGCGACCACACTGCGGAGTCTTTCACAAGGGAGAGCCGCTTATTATATGGAACCTTCCCACTACGAAGAAGTCCCCAAAAATATTGCCGATAAGATTATCACAGCAGCGTAAAATCGGGTATTGCGTAGAAACAGGGCGTATTGTATAATTTGCGTATACCCAATAAATTTGGGATGCTTTTTATTTATATAATAATGCTTGAAAGGAGCTAAATTATGGCAACAGGAGTTTTTAAAAGAACTAAGCCACATCTTAATATCGGCACTATCGGTCATGTCGATCACGGTAAAACTACATTGACATCTGCCATTACTCATGTTTTGGCGAAAAAAGGTTTAGCAAAAGCTCTCAAATACGAAGAAATAGACAATGCTCCTGAAGAAAAAGCAAGGGGTGTGACTATCAATATTCACCACAGCGAATACGAGACAGATAAACGTCACTATGCACATATTGATGCTCCTGGACATGCAGATTATATAAAAAACATGATTACCGGCGCCGCCCAAATGGATGGTGCCATTTTGGTGGTATCTGCTCCGGATGGCCCGATGCCTCAAACCAGAGAGCATATTTTACTTGCACATCAAGTAAATGTGCCGGCGATTATTGTCTTTTTGAATAAAGTCGATATGGTTACGGACAAGGAACTTTTGGATCTTGTAGAAATGGAAGTCCGTGAACTTCTTACTAAATATCATTTCCCAGGAGATAAAGTTCCCATAATAAGAGGAAGCGCCTTAAAAGCTCTACAGGGAGATCCTGAGGCAATAAAATCAATAGAAGAGTTGGTAAAAACAGTTGACGAATATATTCCAACCCCAACTCGTGATACCGAAAAACCCTTCCTTATGCCTGTTGAGGATGTGTTTTCCATTAAAGGAAGGGGAACTGTAGTCACGGGAAGAGTAGAAAGAGGCAAGTTAAAAGTTAATGAGGAAATAGAGATTGTCGGAATAAAAGCTACCCAAAAGACAGTCGTTACCGGTATCGAGATGTTTAGAAAGACGCTTGATGAGGCGATTGCCGGTGATAATGTCGGACTGCTTCTTCGCGGTATGGAAAAACATCAAGTCGAAAGAGGTCAGGTTGTAGCCAAACCGGGATCGATTACTCCTCATACAGAGTTTGAGGCAGAAGTTTATATTCTTACCAAGGAAGAGGGTGGACGGCATACGCCATTTTTTACCGGTTACAGGCCACAGTTTTACATCAGGACTACAGATGTTACCGGAGAGGCTACTTTGCCAAAAGGAGTGGAGATGGTGATGCCCGGGGATAATACGAAAATGACGGCTAAATTGATTGTACCTGTTGCTTTGGAAGAAGGACAAAGATTTGCCATTCGTGAAGGTGGACACACTGTTGGAGCTGGAGTGATCACAAAGATACTTAAGTAATTTAGAATACTTAAGTAGCTTAAGTGACTCAGAAAGATGCCAAAGGGAAGAATTCGTGTACGTTTAAAAGCATATGATGGCAGAGTAATTGACGACTGCTGTCAGAAAATATTAGATACGGCTGTAAGGACCGGAGCTCGTATTGTAGGTCCGATACCTCTACCTACAGATAGAGAGCATTTTTCGGTTCCGAAGTCGCCTTTTACTGATAAAGACAGCAGGGAAGATTTCATGATAAAGACCCATAAAAGAGTAATAGATATAGTTGAACCGACGGATAAGACGATCGACTCACTGATGCATTTGGAACTTCCGGCGGGAGTGGATATCGAGATAAAGATGTAGTAAGTGTAATTATATACAATTCAACTTTGATCATGGAGTTTATTACTTGACAAGATTAAAAAGTGACGGATTTTGGGAAATTTATAACGCCCCGATCCGGGGCTTATTTTTTTGTTTAATATGATTAATGCAATTTTAGGGACAAAGGTAAACCAATCGCAGCGGTTTACTCAATCAGGAGAGAGAATTCCTGTCACGCATATTGTGGCAGGACCATGCGTAGTGGTTGATATAAAAACTCAAGATAAAGATGGCTACAATGCTCTCTCTCTTGGATTGGGAGGTAGACGACCAATTACCCTTACTAAACCAGAATTAGGAAAGTTAAAAAAGGCGGGGCTAGACAAAAATCCACCCCGCTTTTTGAAAGAGATAAGAGTTAATCGGATGGTTGAGACAAGTAGCGACTTAACACCCGGCAAAGTAGTACAAATAGCTGACGTTTTTAAAGTAGGCGATATGATAGCGGTTTCCGGTATATCCAAAGGAAAAGGCTTTGCCGGAGTAGTGAAACGGCATCATTTCAAGGGTGGTCCGAGAACCCATGGTCAATCAGATAGGGAACGCGCTCCTGGTTCAATTGGACAGACGACTACTCCCGGACGGGTGTATAAAGGAAAAAGAATGGCCGGCCGGATGGGCAATGAAAAGGTTACGGTGAAAAAATTAAAAGTTATTTCTATCGATAACGAGAAAAATCTTCTGACAGTATCAGGTTTGGTGCCCGGAGGTAGAAACGGTTTATTGATTATAAAGAAAATGACAGATTAAAAGAATATGGCTAAAATTAAAAAATCAGATAAGAGTTTAAAAGCCGATGTGTATGACGCAAAAGGAAAGGTGGTTGGTGAAATTCATCTTCCGTCGGAGATTTTTGCGGTAAAGATTAATCCTGCACTTATTGCTCAGTCTGTCCGGGTTTATCAGGCAAATCAAAGACTGGGAACTCATAACACAAAGACTCGGGCAGAAGTGATAGGATCAACGCGAAAAATCTACAGACAGAAAGGTACAGGACGTGCCAGACATGGCGACATCAAAGCGCCAATTTTTGTCGGTGGTGGTGTCGCTCATGGTCCAAAACCAAATGATTATTCACTTACCTTACCGAGAAAAATGAGACGATTAGCCCTTTTTGGCGCTTTAACAAATAAATTAACCGGGGGAAAGATTAAAATAATAAACGATTTTGAAATAGCCAAACCACAAACTCGACAGATGGTGGAGATTCTGAAGAATCTGCAGCTGTCTAATGTTCTTTTGGTTTTGCCTGAAAAAATCCAGAATGTAATTTTATCAGCTAGAAATATCGAGGGAGTAGACACAGTAGATGCAAGACTAATTAATACCTATGAAATCTTAGCACATCAGAATATTTTATTTATGAAGGAAGCGGTCCCTGTCTTGTTAGGTCATTTTCTTGATAAGAAAGAAGTACCCAGGCCCCCAATTGCGAAGCGATTGGGGAGAGGGAGATCGGGGTCCCCAAACGCGAAAAGCGTTTGGGGAAATAAAGAGGTATTAAAACCCAAACCAAAGCCAAGGGTAGTAAAGAAAAAAGCAGAGAAGAAAACTAAGTAATTGTTTATGGAATATATAATCAGAAAGCCGATTATTACAGAAAGATCATTTGCCGATGCTCAAAGCGGCATCTTTACTTTTTTAGTTGACCCAAAAGCGATTAAGATAGAAATAAAAAAAGCAATTGAAGAGCTCTTTAAAGTACATGTGAAGTCTATCTCTACATCTATGATGAAAGGCAAGAAGAGATTGGTAGGAAAACGGAGATTACCTGTTTATGAAACTGACCTGAAGAAGGTAAGAGTCACTTTGGCGAAAGGTGAAAAAATTGATTTATTTGAAGTAGGAGAGAAAAAATGAGAGAGATTACAAAAATGAGTCCTGAGCGGACATTAGTTTCGATACTGCCCAAAAAATCAGGGAGGAATAATACTGGCCAGATTACCAGCAGACATCAAGGTGGAAGACATAAACGTTATTACCGTCTGATAGATTTCAAAAGGGATAAGATAGGAATGCAGGGAAAAGTGATGGCTTTTGAATATGATCCAAATAGAAACATAGAGATTGCTCTAGTTTCCTATCCTGATGGTGAGAAGCGGTACATATTAAGACCTTCAGATCTTTCCCTAGGCAGTATAGTTGCCTCCGGAAAAGACGCCGAGGTAAAAGCTGGAAACAGCTTACCGCTTAAATTCATGCCCGTTGGTGCCGCGATACATAATATCGAGTTGTTTCCAGGTCGGGGCGGACAACTTGTACGGGGAGCTGGTGGAATGGCGACTGTTTTATCGAAAGAAGGAGGATTTGCTCATGTCAAATTGCCATCAGGAGAAATCCGCAAAATCAGTGAAGAATGCTTTGCCACAGTCGGTCAATTGGGTAATGTTGCTGCCAAGGCGATAGTATTAGGAAAAGCTGGAAGATCAAGACATATGGGAATAAGACCAAAAGTGCGAGGCACCGCTCAGGATCCACGTTCCCATCCCCATGGTGGAGGAGAAGGAAGAAGCGGTGAAGGACTGAAACAGCCTAAAACTCCTTGGGGTAAACCAGCCCGAGGGCTTAAGACAAGGAAAAAAGGGAAAT
>Ga0315282_10006021_pt1 | contig 20439 bp, 12 predicted proteins | sample YL17G07_20_MG_FD_203693 | JGI IMG/M metagenome (GOLD analysis project Ga0315282, IMG submission 203693) | Sediment microbial communities from Yellowstone Lake, YNP, Wyoming, USA - YL17G07_20 | ecosystem: Environmental > Aquatic > Freshwater > Lake > Sediment | place: USA: Wyoming | collected... | reverse complement strand
CCATTGCCTGCCCGGACCCGCACATCGAGCGATGGTGCCTTGTTGATCCGCCGAGTTTCTTCGACATCGTAGGCATTGAGCCAACCCTTCCTCGCCGCAAGTGCGCAAAAGACGCCTACAAGTCCCTGCTGTCCGATACTGTAAGGAAGGCGGGACATGTCCCCACCCTTGGCGGGATCGAGTTCGCGCCGGAACTCATCGAAAGAATGGACCTATACCGCGCAAACAAGAACGACAAAAGCCTGAAGTCCTTCGTGGAAGAACTGCGTGCCAGGCTGATCACCAAAGCAACCTCTTCCGCCTAAAACGTCCTTCGCCCCGTGATGGCGTCAGACAGGACGCTCTTGTTGGAGTATTCGATCTGCCCGCCGGCGGGCAGGCCGCGGGCCAGGCGGGTCAGCTTCACGCCCGTCCGCGCAAGCAGCGAGGAGATGTGCAGGGCCGTGCCGTCGCCCGCGACGTCCGGGTTGGTCGCCAGGACGACTTCCGTGATCCCGCCCGCCTTGACGCGGTCCACCAGCGCGTCGATGGTCAGGTCCTCGGCGTCGACGCCTTCCAGCGGGGCGATGTGGCCCATGAGCACGTGGTAAACGCCGCGAAAAACCCCCGTGGACTCCAGCGCAAGCAGGTCCTTGGGCTGCTCGACGACGCAAATGACCGCGTGATCGCGGCGCGTGTCGGAGCAGATCGAGCAGAGGTCGTCCTCGGCCAGGTTGTGGCAGACCTTGCACGGATGGACGTTGAGTTTGACCGCCCGGATGGCGTCGGCCAGGGCGAGCGCCTCGGCCTGGTCGCTCTTGAGGAGGTGAAACGCCAGCCTCTCGGCCGAACGCGCGCCGATGCCCGGCAACCTGCCCAGTTGCTCGATGAGCCGCTCGATTGTCTCGGAATACTTGGCCATCTCGATTGCGCCCGCGGCGCGATTGAGTCCCGGACGCAAGGTTCTTCCATCCCTTGCAACTCTTACAAGAAGCCGTCGATGCCGGGGATGTTCATCCCGCCGGTGAGTTCGTTCATGGCCGCGGCGGCGGCCTCGGAGGCCTTCTTCTGCGCGCCGCTAAGGGCAGCCTTGATGAGGTCCTCGAGCGTCGCGGCGTCGGTCTGAGCGTCGGCCAGAAGGGACCTGTCGATCTTCAGGTCGACAAAACGCATCTTGCCGTTGACCACGGCCCGGACCGCCCCGCCGCCGGTCTCGGCCTCGAAGAGGCTCTGCTCGAGCCTGGCCTGCATCTCCGGCATGCGCCGCTTCATTTCCGCGGCCACCTTCATCATCTTGCCCAAATCGCCAAACATCGATTCTCCAACTCCTTGCCCGGCCTTTTCCAACCCGGCCGCGAACGGACGATTGTATAGCAAAGGCCGCGCGGAGGCACGGAACATATTCAGACCTGGTCCTCATCCTCGTCGTCGTGGAAGTGCCCGTCGTGCGCCTTTGGCGGCTCGGCCTGGGCCGGCGGGGGCTCCGGCGGGGCCGCGAAGAGCATGGGCTGGCCCATTTCGTAGTGGACGATGCTCCCGCCGAAGGCATCCATGACGGCCTTTACGGCGGGGTCTTTTGCCAACTCGTTTCGCTCGGCCGTGCTGAGGGTCGGCGCCGCCTGGTTGACCGCGGCCTGGGCCGGCGTGGCGGCCTGGCCCGTCAAGGCGGGCTCGTCGTAAGCCTGGGCGGCCTGGGGTACATGAGCCGGTCCCGCGGCTCGGGGGGCGGCGCCCGCGTCGGCGGCCGCACCGCCCGCCCCGGCGGCGCCACGCGGGGCGTAGGTTCCCCCGCCCGGCGCGGCGGGTCTAGCGCCCGGGCTGGCCGGGCTGGCCGGCAGGCCTATCGACTTTTTTTTTTCGCCCCCAAGGGGCCTGCCTGTGGCGATCGACTCCAGCCGCTCTATCAGGCTGCCCGGATCGACGAACTTCTCGGCGTCGGCAAGCCTGACAAGCGCGGCCTCGACAAGCGCCCGGGCGACACTCGAGCCCTTGATGGCCTGGAGAACGCTGTGGCATATCCCCACCGCCTGGACTAGCGCCGGCGTGCTGAATTGCTTCGACAGCTCGCCGACGACCTTCCGCTGCTGCTCGGGCATCTCGATCAGGTCGCTGCCCTCGCCGCAGACGGAGGCGATCATCAGGTTGCGGAACACGTCGCCCAAGGCCCCCGCCGCCGTCGAGAGCGACACGCCGGACTCCAGCACCGCGCTTAGCTCGCCAAGCGCCGCCGCCGGGGACCCTTCCGCCACCGCCGTCGCCATCGCCAGCATCCGCTCGTCCGGCGGGGTGCCCAGAACGCGGACCACGTCGGCGTCCGTCACCGACGGCCCCGCCGCAAGGAGCTGATCCAGCAGACTTAGCCCGTCGCGCATGGACCCGGCGGCCGCGCGGGAGATGCGGAACAAAGCCGCCTCGTCGGCCTGGACCTTCTCGGCCTGGCAGACGGCCTTGAGGTGCCCCGCTATCTCGCGAGTCGGGATGTTGCGGAAGTCGAACCGCTGGCACCGCGAGACTATCGTGGCCGGAACCTTCTCGACCTCGGTCGTCGCGAAGATAAACTTCACGTGCTCGGGCGGCTCCTCGAGCGTCTTGAGCAGGGCGTTGAAGCCGTCGCGGGTGATCTGGTGGACCTCGTCGATGTAGTAGATCTTGTACCGGCTGCGGGCGGGGAGGAAGATGGCGTTGGCGCGGAGCTCGCGGATCTCGTCGATGCCGCGGTTGCTGGCGCCGTCGATCTCGATGACGTCCATGTCGTCGCCGCGGGCGATTGCAACGCAGGCGTCGCACTTGCCGCACGGTTCGGCCGTCGGGGCGTCGCAGGACAGGCAGTTCAGCGCCTTGGCCAGGATGCGGGCGGTCGTCGTCTTGCCCACCCCGCGAGTCCCGGTGAACAGGTAGGCGTGATGCACCCGGCCGGTCTTTATGGCGTTGACCAGCGTCCGGCAGATCGGCTCCTGCCCCACGACCTCGTCGAAGGTGGTGCTTCGGTATTTCCTCGCCAGAACAAGGTAACCAGACATGCCGCTATTGAACCGCCGCGGGGCGGAATGTTCAATGCTCAATATCCAATGTCCAATGCCGGGCGGGGCAAAGAGTCAGCAGGGAACAGGGGATGCAGGGGAAGAGAAAACGGGGAAGTAAGCCGCAGACCGACGGTCCCTCCGGGATGAACGCAGATAAACGCGGATAGCAGGTTGGTTCATCAGCATCGGTTGGACCTATCGGCGGCTCTCGTGGTTGTCAGAGGGCTAAACGCATCGCTTTTGAGGAAACAGGGGGCCTCACTGTGTGTTGATAGAACTCCGCCCGTTTAGTTCATTGCCGGGCTCCTGTTTCCTTAAAAGCGATGCACTCTTACCGCCGGGGGGCGTCAGTGCAAATCCTGTATTCATCCTTATTTATCTGCGTTCATCTGCGTTCATCATTGCTGAAAACCGCTGTTTCTTTATCCCCTGCATCCCCTGCTCCCTGCTGAAAATGATCGGTGGAAGAAATGCGCATAAAAAACGCCGTGCACCCCGCGTCGAATCGCCGCGACGGGGCTCGCATGGCAGGACAGCTCAAGCCAGGTGATCCTCATGCACGCGTCGCAGGCACGCTTATGGCTGCTCCCGTCAAGGCCTGACCAAGTTCGCGGCGCAACGCTGCAAAGGGCCCAACTATCAACACTGCCCGCCAGGCGAGTAGACCAATCACGACGACCCTCGGCGGGGAATTCAGTCCCGCTGTAGCGGATTGCGGGTCCGCCCGAAGGCCTCAGGGCACCGCTGGCGCCCCACCTAGCACGGCAAGGACATCATACGCTATTGAGGGGCCGCGAGCAAGGGCGGGCGAATAGAATAAAGGCGGAACCGGGAATGAGCAGCGAGACCGGAAACCCGCCGAGGCCGCTTCGAAGACTCCTTGACCCCACCGGGCAGACGGGGAATGTCCTTGACAGCCCCGACAAGCAAACAGGTTGTGCCCGTCGCGGGCCGGCTGAGGCGGCCAGCCTTCCAAACGAGACCTTTTCTATCCGCGTTTATCCGCGTTCATCCACGGCAAAAAAACACACTTTTCCGCATCCCATGCAGCCCCTGAATGGCTGCCAGAACCGGTCCCGAGCCCGTCCTCGCCCGCCCCCGCCCGGCCGGTCGGCCGAAAATTGTTATGAATTCCACCTAAACTGGCTATAGCAATTGGTCCGAAATAAACGGCGCAGGCTTGACAAACCGATCCGCCCCGGACAATACATGTTGCCTTTGCCCCGTCCAGGGCGGCTTTGGGTGCTTTTTGCACTTGATCAAGGCCACGCGACCGCCACCAAGGCGAGGTCTTGCGCGGGCAGGATCCGATGGCGATAAGAGCAAAAATGGCAAAAACTGCCGGAAAAACTGCGGCTGCCGCAACCAAGGCGAGACCGAAGGCCTCAGCCTCAGGTGAGCCCAAGGCCGCGGCGCAAAAAGGCCGAAAGCTCGTCATCGTCGAATCCCCCGCCAAGGCCAAGACCATAAACCGCTATCTCGGCGAGGATTACGTTGTCAGGGCCTCCATGGGCCACGTCCGCGACCTGCCGACAAAGACCATCGGCGTGGACATCGAGCACGGCTTCGCCCCCACATACGAACTCCTGGCCGGACGAAAGAAGGTCATCGCCGAGCTCAAGCAGTACGCCAAGTCGGCTCCCGAGATCTTCCTGGCGACCGACCTCGACCGCGAGGGCGAGGCCATCGCCTGGCACCTGGCCGAGTGCCTCGGTCTGCGCAATCAGAAGGTCCACCGGGTGGTATTCAACGAGATTACCCGCGACGCCATCCGCCAGGCGTTCGCCAACCCCCGCCAGGTGGACATGGACATGGTCAACGCCCAGCAGGCCCGGCGGGTGTTGGACCGGATCGTCGGATACGAGGTCTCGCCGCTACTTTGGCGGAAGGTCGCGCCGGGCTTGTCGGCCGGGCGGGTCCAGACCGTCGCCGTCCGGCTCATAGTCGAGCGCGAGCGCGAGATCGAGGCCTTCGTGCCCGAGGAATACTGGAAGATCGGCGCGGTCTTCACGCCGGACGTCCAGTCGGCCGGGCAACTCGCCCAGCAGTGGAAGAAGTTCCTCGCCCAGCGCGACAAGCGCGGGGCAGCCCCGTCGTGCGAGGCCCAGCAGGAGTTCCTGACGCGGAACGGCGCCTTCCGGGCCGAGTTGGTCAAGTGGAATGGCCAGCGATTCACCTGCGAGGACTCGGAGGCTGCCGTCGCTGTCGCCAAGGCGCTCGGCCTGGCCGTCGAGCGCGTCGAGACAACCGAGGACCCCGAGGCCAAGGGCCCGGCCCGGCAAAAGGTGACGGTGCTCGGCAGCGTCTCATCCGGCGGGCCGGCATTTGCCGTCAGCGACCTGAGCGTCCGCCAGAGCCCCTCCAAGCCGCCTGCCCCGTTTATCACCTCGTCGCTCCAGCAGGCGGCCTCGGCCAGGCTGCGTTTCGGCGCCCAGCGGACCATGCGGGTCGCCCAGCAGCTTTACGAAGGCGCGGATATCCCCGGCCGCGGGCAGATCGGCCTGATCACCTACATGCGTACGGACAGCCGGCACCTGGCCGGCGACGCGGTCGCCCAGGCGCGGAAGTTCATCGGCGAGCAGTTCGGGCCGTCGTACGTGCCGGAGAAGCCCAACTTTTACAGTTCCGGCCAGCGCGCCCAGGAGGCCCACGAGGCCATCCGCCCGACGGACGTGACGCTCCTGCCGCGGGAGGTGGCCGGCGCCCTGACCGACGAGCAGCACCGGCTGTATGACCTGATCTGGCGGCAGTTCGTCGCCTGCCAGATGCCCCCGGCCGTGTGGAACGTCACCGAGGCGACGATCGCCGCGCGGACGCCCGAGGGCCAGGGCCAGTTCAAGGCCATCGGACGCAGCCTGGTCTTCGACGGCTTCATGCGAGTGATGGGCGTGCCCGGCGGCGGCGAGCAGACCCTTCCGGCCCTGGGCGTCGGCCAGGCGGTCGCCCCGGCCGAGATAGACCCAAGCCAGCACTTCACCCAGGCCCCGCCCCGCTACACCGAGGCGGCACTGGTCAGGGCCCTGGAGGCCGAGGGCATAGGCCGGCCCAGCACCTACGCCAGCATCATCCAGACCATCCAGGCCCGCAGGTACGTGCAGCTTGTCGATCGCACGTTCAGGCCGACCGATATCGGCAAGGTCGTCACGGACAAACTGGTCAAGCATTTTCCCCACGTCTTCGACGTGCGTTTCACGGCGAACATGGAAGACCAACTCGACCAGGTCGAGGAAAACCACCAGGACTGGGTCAAGCTGCTCGAGACCTTCTACGGACCCTTCCACGGCAACCTCGAGCGGGCGGCCGAGGAAATGGTCCACGCAAGGGCCGAGAGCCAGCCCAGCGAGTACACCTGCCCCGACTGCGGCAAGCCGATGGTCTACCGGCTGAGCAAGACCGGCCGATACCTCGCGTGCACCGGCTATCCGGAATGTAAAACCACCCACCCGGTGGATGAGTCCGGCAAGAAGGTCACCGTAAGCCATACCGACGTGGCCTGCCCGAACTGCGGCAAGCCCCTGGTGCTCCGCAAGGGCCGGTTCGGACCGTTCCTGAGCTGCTCGGACTACCCGGCGTGCAAGGGCTTGGTGAAGGTGGACAAGAAAGGCGGCATAAAGCTGCCGGCCGCCCCACCGCTGCTGATCGAAACGCCGTGCCCCAAATGCGGCGCTAAACTTAACCTGCGCCGCTCGGCCCGCGGCCCGTGGCTGAGTTGCTCAAAGTACCCCAAGTGCCGCGGCCGGCTGGGATTCAAGACCCTCACGCCCGAGCGGCAAAAGGACCTCGAGCTTCAACTGCTAAACCACGAGAAAGCCAATCCCATGCCCGTCCTCCGCAAGCTCGACGGCACGCCGATCCGCGAAGGCGAACTGCCGGCTATCGGCGGCAATGCCGACAGCGGCAAGGCCGGCGGCAGCCCCGGCGGCAGCCCCGGCGACCAGCCACACGACGAGCCGGGGGCGGACTGAAATTCCATTCTTCCGTAGGTGGTGCATTTCTTCCCTTGTTGGTGCCATGCCGCCGGCCTGCCAACGTTCGGGTCCTCGTCTGCCGTGAAATGCCATATTCCGGGAATAGGCAGAGGCGCGGAAAGAAGAGACAAGCCTTGTCTTCTCTCTGCGCCTCTGTGCCCCCGCTCTGAAAAGTAGTCAGTAGTTAGGGCGTAGGGAGGAGGGGTCAGGCGACAGCCATCGTCCTCGTTCTCGTCCTCGTCCTCGGGTTTTCATTTCATCGGATGAGCCGAAGGCTCATGTTTGACGGCCATGAAATCTTCCTTCTTTTTTCGGCTGCTTCCGCTGTTCCTCCTCAAGCGCTGTATTCGACGGTCTCGCGGGCGGTGCGGCGCAGCTTCCTGGGCGCAGGGGCGGCGCCGGCACGTTTGCGTTTGCGGCGCCGGCCGGGCTCGGGAATGTCCAGCTTGGGCACCCGAACGGGGTGGTCGGTGACGACCTGGATAGCCTCGTTGACGTTTGCGGCGAACAGGTCGGCCTTGACCTCGTCGGAAAGGCCCTCGGCCCGATTGAACACTCCGCCCATGACGAGCACCTGCATGTCCGGGCAGACGCCGACGCCGCGAATGAGGGCAATCAGCTTGCGGGTGTTGGGGACGCCGGCTGGCTTAGTGCCATAAATGCAGAGAATGTCAGGCGTTATCTTGCCGACGAATTGCAGGATTTCGTCGTTGGGCACCCCACAGCCCAAGAACCACACGCTCCAGCCCATCGCCTCGAACAGGTCAGCCGTGATCTGGGCGCCAAGTTCCTCGCCCTCCCCGTCGCCACAGACCATAACTATCCGCTGGCCGCTCTTGGGCGCCCGGGCGAGCATGCCCTGAAGTTGGTCGGCGATCATGCGGTTGATCCGCGTGGCCATGTGTTCCATTATAAGGTTAATGTGGTTGCGGCGGAAAAGGCTGTCCACCTGCTCCATCGCCGGCCAGATTATCATCTTCAGCAGCTTGCACGCGGGAATGCCCCTGTCCTGGGCCGCGAAAATTAACTCCCTTGCCTGACAACGCTTACCGGCGAAAAGGTGCTCAAGGTACTGTTTGAAGAGTTCCGGCATCGACATGGTTTCTGGTCCTGTTTCGGGCCACCAGGCAGGCTTCCGTGTGCGTCTGGCGGCATCCTTTTTTCCCGGCCAGGCATCCTTCCCGACCTTACGCTTGCATCGCGTGTTAATTTAGGTAATATGCGTCACGCAGATAAAATCGGAAGATAGGCGTTGAAAACTTGAGGGGAATTGGCAAAATAGATAAGATGCGTCGTCAGGGCAATATGGCCACCCCTTGGCAGGGGTCTGCCTGCCGGGAACGCCAATCTACCGACTGGCGAGGCGGGATCCCAGAGCCGCTCAGGAGAGCGGCGTTCCCAGAAAAGTCGCGGGGTACCATCTTGCCCGCAAGGGTCGATTGTCATACCTTATGATCATGGCGCGGATAGGATTCGGGTATGACTCGCACCGTTTGGTTGCCGGCCGGGCGCTGATGCTCGGTGGGCTGCGCATAGAGCACGAGCAAGGCCTGGCCGGGCATAGCGACGCCGATGCCGTGCTGCACGCGATCACCGACGCGATCCTCGGCGCCATCGCGGCCGGGGACATCGGCGAACTGTTCCCGGACAACGACCCCCGCTGGTCCGGGGCTGACAGTTCGGCCTTCGTGCTCCACGCGCTGAACTTGGCGAAGCGGCAAGGGCTGACCGTCGGGAACTGCGACGTGACGGTCCTGGCCGAGGCGCCCAGACTCGGGCCCCTCAAGAAGGCCATGGCGGCGCGGATCGCCGAGCTGCTCGCCTGCCCGCAAGAGCGCGTCTCGGTAAAGGCCAAGACCAACGAGCAGATGGGTTTCGTGGGCCGCCGCGAGGGCATCGCCGCCTTCGCGGTGGTGCTGCTGGAAGAGAGAAGCCAGTAGTCAGTAAGAAGTATTTAGGCAGTAGGAAGAAGGAAGAAGCATGTAATCTGGTGGCAGGCATTCATCAGTAGCCAAGGCTCTGCCACCCTACTACCTAACTACTACTGCCTTCTTTTCAGGAAGCATGCAATGCTCAGGCTCTATAACACAGCCACGCGGCGCGTCGATGAGTTCGAGGGCACGACCGTCGAGCCGGGCAAGGTCCGCTTGTACACCTGCGGGCCGACGGTCTACCACTTCGCGCACATCGGCAACCTGCGGACGTACGTGTTCGCGGATGTGCTCAAGCGGGTGCTGCGGCTGTGCGGCTACCGGGTGACGCACGTCATGAACGTCACCGACGTGGGCCATCTCGTCAGTGACGCCGACGAGGGCGAGGACAAGATGGTCAAGGGCGCCGCCCGCGAGGGCAAGACCGTCTGGCAGATCGCCCAGTTCTACTGGGACGCCTTCCGGAGCGACATAGCCCGCCTGAACATAATCGAGCCCGACACCTGGTGCCGCGCCACAGACCACATCAAAGAGCAGATCGAAATGGTCCGCGTGCTGGTTGAGAAGGGCTTCACCTACGAGATTCCCGGCGATGGCATTTACTTCGACACGTCGAAGCTGACCGACTACGGCAAGCTGGCCCGGCTGGACGTCGCCGGCCTCCAGGCCGGGGCCCGCATCGAAATGCACGCCGAGAAGCGCCAGCCGACCGACTTCGCCCTGTGGAAGTTTTCCCCGGCCGACAAGCAGCGCCTCATGGAATGGCCCAGCCCGTGGGGCAAGGGTTTTCCGGGCTGGCACATCGAGTGCTCGGCGATGGCGATTCGCCACCTCGGCGATCGGCTGGACATTCACTGTGGCGCCATCGACCTGATCCCGGTGCATCACACCAACGAGATCGCCCAGGCCGAATGCTACCTCGACCACGAGTGGTGCCGCTGGTGGATGCACGGGGAGTTCCTCGTGCTGCCGAAGAAGACGGTTGTCGGCGCCAATGGCGGCCAGGGCGCGGAAGAACCCGGCGGCGACGCCTTCCAGAGGATGGCCAAGAGCGGCGAGTTCCTCAAGCTGGACCTGCTGGCCGAACGCGGCTACGACGTGCTCGCCTACCGATACATGTGCCTGACAGCCCACTACCGCCAGCAGCTAGTCTTCACCTGGGAGGCCCTCGACGGCGCCGCCAACGCGCTGAACAACCTCACCAAGCAGGTGCTGGATCTCAAGGCCAAGGCCGGTGGGCAGAAAGACGGGCAGGGCGCGATGGCCGGAAGACCCATCGAATCTTATGTAAGAAAGTTCCGCGAGGCCGCGGAAAACGATCTGAACATGCCGCAGGCCTTGGCCGTGATGTGGGGCGCATTGAAGGACGCCGACGCCGCGCCGGCCGACGTCTACGCCACCCTGCTGGAAATGGACAAGGTCCTCGGCCTGGGCGTCGCCGACATGAAAGAGCAGGCCCTGGAAATATCCGAAGCCGAGATCGAGCAGGCCATCGCCGACCGCCAGGCCGCCCGCAAGGCCCGCAACTTCGCCCTCGGCGACAAGATCCGCAACGACCTGCTGGCCAAGGGAATCGTCCTGGAAGACGGCCCCAAGGGCACGACTTGGCGGAGGGCGTGATGGCTGCCACGAGTTTGAAAATGGTGAGACGTACTTCCTCATCGGCAATGCCCTGGGCAAAGCGATGAGGCAACTGCTGCCGAAATGAGGATCAGGTCTCCATACAAGAGGACTCATCTGCCATGATCAACAGAAACCAAGTGCAAACGATGTCTCCGCGTTTTGCCTCCCTGCTTGTGGCGATGACTTTGGCGGCCGCCAACGCCTTGGCCGCACAGATGCCGCCGGCGCCGCCGGACCTCACCCAGGGCGTCACGGTCGATCGCACGCTGACGTACAATCTCGGCGCCACGGGGCTTCGCGGGTGGATTTATTCCAAGCCGGCGAATCACTTCGAGGGCCTCCAGGGCCGGACCACGGCGGCCAGCCGGCAGATCCTGGTCACGCACGTCGGGGCAAAGTCGCCCGCGGACGGCGTGATGCAGGTGAACGACGTGATCGTCGGCGCCGGCGGCAAACTCTTCGCCGACGACGCCCGCAAGAGCATCGCCGCCGCGATCCAGGAAGCCGAAAAGGAAACCAACGGCGGCATTCTGAAGCTGTGCCGCTGGCGGCCCGTCGACTCCGCTCAGGGCAAGGCCGGCAAGACCGAAGAGGTGCAACTCAAGCTGAGAGTCATGGGGACCTACAGCGACACCGCGCCCTACAATTGCCCCAAGTCCAAGCGCATCTTGGCGGAAGCCTGCAAGGTTCTCGTGAAAGAGCCGCTGGAGCCGAGCTGGAACGGAGCGGTGACCGGCCTGGCGCTGATGGCGGCCGGCAATCCCGAGTATCTGCCCCGCGTGCGGGAGTTTGCCCACAAGATGGCGCCGCCCACGCTGAAGGTGGAATTGAAGAGCGGGATGGTGGTGTGGGACTGGGGATACCGCAACCTTTTCCTCTGCGAGTACTACCTGCTCACCGGCGACAAGGAAGTGCTGCACGGCGTCAATGAGTACACGGTCGCCCTGGCCAAGGGGCAGAGCATGTACGGCACTTTCGGGCACGGCATTTCGCGCCTGACGGCCGAGGGCAAGCTTCACGGATCGATCCCGCCCTACGGCCCGGTGAACATGGCGGGGCTGCCGGCCAATCTCTCGATCGTCCTGGGCGGCAAGTGCGGCGTGAAGAACCCCGAGGTGGAACCGGCGATTGAGCGGGCGTCGAAGTTCTTCGGCTACTTCGTGGACAAGGGGGCCATCCCCTACGGCGAGCACGAGCCCTGGCCATACCACGAGAACAACGGCAAGAACTCATTGTGCGCCGTGATGTTCGGCATCCAGGGCAACAGGATCAGGGAAACGCAGTTCTTCGCGAAGATGGCCACCGCGGGCTACCGGAGCCGGGAATGCGGGCACACCGGCCAGGGGTTCAGCTACTTGTGGGGCGCCCTGGGCGCCAACGCGGGCGGGCCGGCGGCGGCGGCAGCCTTCTTCAAGGAGGCCTCCTGGCACCTCGACCTGGTACGCCGCTGCGACGGGTCGTTCACCTATGACGGCGGCGAGCAATACGGGCCCGGCAGCACGGACGACAACACCTACTACGGCAAGAGCAGCTACGACGACCTGAGCCCGACCGCGTCTTACGTGCTCACGTATTCGATGCCGCTCAAGAAGCTCTTCATCACCGGCCGGGACGCGAATCCCGCCAACTGGCTGAACAAGAAGGAGGTGGCGGACGCCGTCGCCTCCGGGCGATTCGACACCGACCGCACGCGGAAGAGCGCGCGGGAACTCGTGGCCGCTTTCGACGACTGGTCGCCTATCGTCCGCAGTTGGGCGGCGGAGGAACTGGCCAAGCGACCCGAGGCAAAGGCGATGGCGCCCCAACTGATCGCCCTGGCGGGAGGCAAAGACGTGCATGCCGCCCAGGGCGCGTGCGAGACGCTCGGTTACATCAAGAGCGCCGAGGCGCTGCCCGTACTGGTCCGTCAACTCTCCAACCAAGACCGCTGGCTGCGGTACAAGGCGGCCAAGGCCCTGAGAGACATGCGCGGCGAGGCGAGGCCGGCTGTCCCCGATATGCTCAAGGCGGTGGCTGACACGACCGAGCCCAGCAAGCCGATCATCTGGGCCGATCCCGTCCAGATCACGCATGGCCAATTGGCGGCCGCATTGTTCAACGGACCGCTGGCGGACGGCCTCAAGCAAGCCGATCCCAAGCTGCTCTACGCGGCGGTCCGGGCGGTGGCCGGCAACGCCGATGGAATGGCGCGGGCGACGCTGAGAAGCTTTTTCGAGAACCGGCTGACCGCCCAGGACGTGCAGGCGCTGGCGCCGGACATCCTCGCCGCCGTCAAGACGATGAGCCCGGCGGACCAGATGTTCTCCAATGAGATCCGCATGGGCGCATTCAAGGCATTGACGAAGTATCACTTCAAGGAGGGCGTCGAAGCGGGCGTCCTCTTCGCCAAGACCCAGGGCGGCCACGGCAGCGAAAACAGGACCGGGGAGATCATGAAGGAGATAGTGAGCTACGGCACTGCCGCCCGTGAAGCTATTCCGGGGCTCAAAGAGCTGATCGTCGCCTTCAACGACCAGTGCGGGAGGGGCGAGTTCCCCAGGGGCGAACTCAACAACAGGAGAGTCGGCGCGGTCCGGGACGCCATCAAGGCCATCGAGGCCGCGACCACGCAGCCCGAGCTGCGAAGCATAGGCCACGTAGAGCCAAGGGGCGGCCTGCAAAAATGAAAACCGCGGGTATCTTGCTGGTGATCGGAGATCATCGGAGATCGAGCCGTGCCTGACCAATACGACATCAGCCGGATACAGGGGCTGTCCGAAAGCCAGGCGGCCCGGCGGCTGGCGGAGGACGGCCCCAACGAACTGCCCGGCACCCGCCGTCGCGGCACGCTGGCCATCGCCTTTGAGGTCGCTCGCGAGCCCATGTTCCTGCTGCTGGTGGCCTGCGGCGCGGTCTACCTGCTGCTGGGCGAGCCCAAGGAGGCGCTGATGCTCCTGGGTTTCGTCTTCGTCATCATGGGCATCACGATCGTCCAGGAGCGGCGGACCGAGCGAGCGTTGGATGCTCTGCGCGACCTGTCCAGCCCGCGGGCGCTGGTGGTCCGGGACGGTCAGCGCAAACGGGTCGCCGGCCGGGAGGTGGCGCGGGGCGACACGATCATCCTCAGCGAGGGCGACCGCGTCCCGGCGGACGCCGTCATGCGCCACGTCATCAACCTGTCGGCCGACGAATCCCTGCTTACCGGCGAATCCGTTCCCGTGCGGAAGGCGGCCTCGTCCGGCGCCCTAACGCCGTCCAGGCCCGGCGGGGACGACTTGCCGGACGTCTTTTCCGGCACCATGATCACTCAGGGCCAGGGTGTGGCGGAAGTGATAGCCACGGGTATGCGGACCGAGATCGGCAGGATCGGCAAGGCACTTGCGTCGCTCGAGCCGGAGCAGACGCTCCTTCAGAAGGAGACCGCCCGGCTGGTGCGGAACCTGGCGATTGTCGGCCTGTCGTTATGCGCGGTCGTCGTGGTGGTCTACGCGCTGACCCGCGGCAACACGGCGCTGAGTTGGAAGCAGGGTTTCCTGGCGGGCATCGCCACGGCCATGGCCACGCTGCCGGAGGAGTTCCCGGTGGTCCTGACGATCTTCCTGGCCCTGGGCGCCTGGCGAATATCGCGGAAGCGTGTCTTGACGCGGCGCATACCCGCCATCGAGACGCTGGGCGCAGCCACCGTGCTTTGCGTGGACAAGACCGGAACGCTCACACAGAACCGCATGTCCATCAGCAGGCTTTGCGTCGGGAGCGAGGTCTTCGACGCGAGTGATTCGGCGGGAAAGGAACTGCCCGAGCACTTCCACCGCCTGGCCGAGTTCGGAATCCTCGCCAGCAAGAAAGACCCCTTCGATCCGATGGAGAAGGCCCTGCGGGAACTCGGGGCTTCCCGATTGGCGGCCACCGAGCACCTGCACGACAACTGGAGCCTGGTGCGAGAGTACCCGCTGTCGCCGGAACTGCTGGCCTTGTCCCACGTGTGGCAGTCGCCGGATGGCGGCGACCTGATGATAGCCGCCAAGGGCGCGCCGGAGGCCATCGCCGACTTGTGTCATCTCGACGCGCGGCGGCACGACGACCTGGCCGGACAGGTTGCCGATATGGCCGGGCAGGGGCTCAGAGTGCTGGCCGTCGCCCAGGGGCGGCCTGTGGCCAAAGGCGACCTGCCGCGAATCCAGCATGATTTCGAGTTCGAGTTCCTGGGATTGGTGGGATTGGCCGATCCCATCCGCCCGGCCGTGCCGCAAGCCATCCAGGAATGCTACGGCGCCGGCGTTCGGGTCGTGATGATCACGGGAGACTACCCGGCCACGGCCCAGAGCATCGCCCGCCAGATCGGGCTGCGGAACGTCCAGGAGGTCATCACCGGCCCGGAACTGGACCAGATGTCCGAGGAGGAGCTCGGCGAGCGGATCGGGCGGACGAACATCATGGCCCGCGTGGTGCCGGAGCAGAAGCTGCGCATCGTCAACGCCCTCAAGGCCCGCGGCGAGGTGGTGGCCATGACGGGCGACGGCGTCAACGACGCCCCTGCCCTGAAGGCGGCGCACATCGGCGTGGCCATGGGCGGGCGCGGGACCGACGTGGCCCGCGAGTCGGCCGGGCTGGTGCTGCTGGATGACGACTTCTCCTCGATCGTCGAGGCCATACACCTGGGACGGCGAATCTTCGACAATATCAAGAAGGCCGTCTCGTACATCTTCGCCATCCACGTGCCGATCGCGGGCCTGTCGCTGATCCCGGTGTTCTTCGCGGATTGGCCGCTGATCCTGCTGCCGGTGCACATCGTGTTCCTGGAACTTATCATCGACCCATCCTGCACGCTGATCTTCGAGGCCGAGGGCGCCGAGCCGGACGCGATGAGCCGTCCGCCGCGCAGCCCCAAGGAGCGGCTGTTCGGATTCAAGTCCATTGGGGTGAGCCTGCTCCAGGGCGCCAGCGTGCTGGCCATTGTGATGGGTGTCTTCCTGACCGCGCGGTGGATGGGGCACAGCGAGAACAACGCCCGCGGCCTGACGTTTGCCGCACTGGTGGTTGCCAACCTCGGCCTGATCCTCACCAACCGGTCCTGGTCGAGGACCATCCCGGCCATGATGAAGGAGCCCAACAGGGCCTTGTGGTGGGTCGCCGGCGGGGCAACCGCGTTCCTGGCGATGGTGGTCTACCTGCCCTTCCTTCGGGACCTGTTCCACTTTGCCCCGCTTCACACCCTCGATCTGCCGATCTGCCTGCTGGCGGGCGCTATGAGCGTGCTGTGGTTCGAGGGCCTGAAGATGCTTCGCGGGGCGAAGGCGGCGCGCATGGGTCTATCGAGTTGAAATATTGCCGTTCGCGGGCGAAAGAGTCGAGCGAACAGTTGACCTGGCCCCCACACTGGACCACTACAGCCGGTCACCTCTGGTTCGCTCTTGCTCGTCCAGGCCTAATCGCCTGGCCTCGGAGAGGATGTCCCCTGGATGATCCAGCGTCCCAGTCATGAGTACCTTGTTGCCGGGCCCGATCAGGATCACCGAGCCTGGCGTCGGCCGGCCATACGCGTTCCACGCGACGCTATTGGCATCGCAAAGCGTAACCACCCTCTCATTGCGATGGTTGCAACCCTCCAAGCAGCCTTCTCCATGAGGGCGCTTGCCGTTGGGCAGGGAAACCTGCGCCACAGTCACAGGCAGATTCCATACCTGGTCGGAGAGATTCACGACCTTTGGATCGAGCGAGCAACATCTGGCGCCTTCAGGCGGGGAAAAGACTACAAGGGCCAACCCGTACCGGATCCTGTCGAAATCGCCCTTCTTTCCTTCCGCCGAGAGGTACTGAATATCGGGCACGACAGGCCCAATCTGCGGACCGGACACGCCGGTTATCGTGCCTGAGGTCGGCGCACAGCCGACGAGCCCCGCCAAGGCGGCAAAAACGACCAATGAAGTCTGTGTTCGCGCGGGCATTCTGGTGACTCCTATTGCTGGTGGCCTTCACACGTCTCCATCGTCAAGGTCTTTTTCAGGTGTTCATTCCGTTCGGCCGGTTCAGGCCGAACGCAACTTTGCCGCTCCCACGAGCGGGTTGGATTCATGTCTCACAAACGTCGATCTATTATTTCCGCCTCTTGCGGATAAGCGCCAGGCCGCCCAGGGCCAGTAGCGACAACGTCGCCGGCTCGGGGGCGTAGCAGATGGTGGCCACGTCGATCTCGCCGATGTTGGCCGAGGCCGGGAAAAACACCTGAATCAACTCGGATTGGGGGTTGGGTTGAAGTGTAATGGTCCATTCATAGGTATACCACCAGTCCCCGTCATCGCTGGTGCCGTGCCCGGCGACTCCACCGGCGTGGGTGCCTCCAGGCGGATTGGTCTGGGGTGCGGCCAAGGACGACTTGTCCGAGGTGTACTGAAGGTGGATCTCCTTGAACGGCCGATCCTTCGGGTCATTGGGGATATCCAATCTGAAGCCGCCGCCGTCCACGTCGACGTGCCAGGTGTTCACGCCCGTCAGTCCGGGACCATGCGTTATAAACATAGGCGTCGCATCAATGGGCGTAAACGTGGGTGTGCCATAGTCGTTGCTTACGCGGGCAGGCGCCGTGGTTCCCAACTCGTTACCCCAGAACTCCCAATCCTGGCTGGTCGTGCTGCCCCCGGCATACTTCGGGTCCGTGGGGTTCGCCACCCAGGGGGGCGCGAAGTCCTTGATCGCCCAGGCCGGCGTTGTCAACGCAAGCCCCAATGCTAAACAAAAAAGTGCCTTCCTCATGTTCCCGCTCCTTATTCTGGACTTGGAAATACCCCAAAGGTTGCGCCCAGTGCCCAACGCTCGGGGTGCTATCACCTTTCAAAAGCTCTGACTTGGGCGCCGCCGCATGAGCAGCAGCAAACCCGAAATCAGCAACAGCGGCATGGCCGGTTCCAAGCTTTGACCCGGACATACTTGGACCCCATTATACCGCAGGTCGGGAGAATGTCAATCAGTTTCTGCATGATTTTAGTGATTATTATGCAACTACTTGCCAGCAAGAGTCTTATGTACACACCCCGCCAATCGATCGAAACGAGTCGATCCAATTGGCTCATCGATCCAACTGGCTCATTGACAGTCTTGATGGCCATCTGATACCATCATCATCAAACAACTTCAGGTGAGGTCGGCTTAGTGATAAGCGTATCCCAAAAGAGTCAGTATGCTCTGCGCGGCGTCTTTGAATTGGCCAAGCGAGGCGGTCGCTCCGCTGCCATTTCCGAACTGGCGGTCGCACAGGCGATCCCGCGGCGGTTTTTGGAGGTGATCTTCGGCGAGTTGCGTAAGGCCGGGCTGGTCAAGACGTTTCGCGGCCCGGAGGGCGGCTACGTCCTTGCCCGGCCGGCCTGCGAGATTACGGCCGGCGAAATCCTGCGTTTGGTGGAAGGCCCCACGGACCTGGTCAAGTGTGTCTCTGCCGGGGATCACTGCCCGTTTGTCAAGACCTGCCCCTTCCGCGACATGTGGGATGAGGCGGGCCAGGCCATGGATGCCGTCTTCTACCGAACAACGATTCAGGAACTGGTGGATAAGCATCTCGCCTCGAGAACCGCGCCGACCCCCAACTACAACATCTGAAGGCGACAGGGCAAGAACTCATGTCATGTCATGGGGCGACCACCCGATCAGCGCAGGCACTTGAGTCCCTCCCAGGACTCCGCCCAGATGTAACGCGGTACGCGGCGCACAGCCGCCATAGCACCCGCAGTGCCGAAGGAAGCCTTCCGGCCGGGCGGCCGCGGTGTCCGCACGCTCACGGGCAACTTTCAGAGGAACACTGCGCGGGGCATTGTGTTCAAATCGTCATCAGCAAGGACTGTGCGCCAGGGTTATCGGCAACGGTTGTTTCCCTTGGTTTAGCAAGGAGTTGGAAACATGCGCGGGAGATATTGGCTGTCGGCGGCGCTTGCGATGCTGCTGTTGTTCTCGATGGCGCGGCCGGGCGCGGCCGGGGCGGACGTCGAAGGCGGTTTCCGCAATCCGCCCGCGGAGGCCAGGCCGTGGGTGTACTGGTTCTGGCTCAACGGCAACATAACTCGCGAGGGGATCACGGCGGACCTCGAGGCCATGCATCGCGCGGGCATCGGCGGCGTGCTGATAATGGAGGTGGATCAGGGCACGCCGGTTGGCCCGGTGGCCTTCATGAGCGACCAGTGGCGGGACTTGTTCAAGTACATGATCGGCCAGGCCGGTCGGCTGGGCATGCAGGTGAACATGAACGACGACGCCGGCTGGAACGGCAGCGGCGGCCCGTGGATCCCGCCGGACAAGGCCATGCAGGTGGTCGTGACCAGCGAGACGCCCGTGCCCGGCGGCAAGCGGTTCGAGGGCGTGCTGCCGCAGCCCAAGGCCAATGGCGAGTACTACCGCGACATCGCGGTGCAGGCCTTTCCCACGCCGGCCAAGGCGTATCGCATTGCAAACGTCGCGCGAAAGGCGGTGGCCTGGCGGCAGCCGTTCAAGGACGGGCAGGACATAAAGGAGGGAATGACCGTTCCGGCCGACTCGCTTGTCTCGGGCGATCGCGTGGTGGACCTTACGGCGAAGATGGACAAGGACGGCCGGCTGACGTGGGATGCACCGGCGGGGCAGTGGACGGTCGTTCGCTTCGGCCAAACGTTTACGGGCGCCAAGAATCACCCGGCCCCGGCAACCGGCATCGGGCCGGAATGCGACAAGCTGAGCAAGGAGGGCATCGAGGCGCAATTCAACGGCATGATCGGCAAGCTCATCAAGGACGTCGGTCCCGCGGCCGGCAAGACCCTGGTGGCGACTCACGTCGATAGTTGGGAGGTCGGCAGCCAGAACTGGACGGCGAATATGCCGGGGGAGTTCCGCAAGCGGCGCGGCTACGACATGATGCGGTACCTGCCGGTAATGACCGGGCGGCCGGTCGACGGCGTCGACGCGTCGGAACGCTTCCTCTGGGATTTGCGGCAGACCGTCTCGGAGTTGCTGGCGGAGGATTACATCGGCCATCTGAGGGAACTGGCGCACGCCGGGGGCCTTGGGCTCAGCATGGAATCATATCACACGCCCGCCAACGACATGGAAGTCGCCAATTACGTGGACGAGCCGATCTGCGAGTTCTGGTGGCCTGACGGCGGAGGGCTGTATTGGACGGTCAAGGCGATGGCCTCGGCCGCACACGGAAACAACCGCCCGATCGTTGGCGCGGAGGCATTCACGGCCGACAAGATCGAACGATGGCAAGCGCACCCCTCCGGCATCAAGGCCCTGGGAGACCGGGCTTTCTGCGACGGCGTCAACCGCATGATCGTCCACCGCTACGCGATGCAGCCCTGGCTCGACCGCCGGCCCGGCATGATGATGGGGCCGTGGGGCCTGCATTACGAGCGCACGCAGACCTGGTGGGAGCAGTCGACGGCGTGGCATGAGTATCTCGCGCGCTGCCAGTACATGCTCCGGCAGGGGCGGTTCGTCGCCGACGTGCTCGACCTTCAGCCGGAAGAGCCGATGGCGCGGTGCGGGACGCTGGCCCTGTCCGGCTACGACTACGACGCCTACAGCCCGAGTCTGTTCCTGAAAGACGTGAGCGTCCGGGACGGCAGGCTGACATTGCCGCACGGCATGCAGTACCGGCTGCTCCTGCTGCCGGACGTCAAGTCGATGACCCTGCCAATGCTGCGCAAGATCAAGGACCTCGTCGAGGGCGGCGCCGTGGCTCTGGGCAACCCGCCCCGGCAGGTCCCCGGCCTGACGGACTATCCCAAGGCCGACGCCGAACTGAAGAAGCTGGCGGAAGCCCTGTGGGGCACGGACGCGACCGCCAAGGATCGCGCCGTCGGCAAGGGCCGCGTCCTGCGCGGAATCAAGCCCGAGGAGGCCCTGGCGCGGCTGGGCGTCGCGCCGGATTTCACGGCCGATCGCGGCCTGCGCTGGATTCACCGCACCGACGACGGG
>Ga0315282_10006020_pt1 | contig 20441 bp, 18 predicted proteins | sample YL17G07_20_MG_FD_203693 | JGI IMG/M metagenome (GOLD analysis project Ga0315282, IMG submission 203693) | Sediment microbial communities from Yellowstone Lake, YNP, Wyoming, USA - YL17G07_20 | ecosystem: Environmental > Aquatic > Freshwater > Lake > Sediment | place: USA: Wyoming | collected... | reverse complement strand
ATATCCCTCATCAAGACATGAAATCCAGAGCCAAGAACCACCTCAGTGATACCACTGCCCATCTGCCCCGCTCCAACCACTCCAATCATCTTCATCTCCATTCTTATGCCTCCTTGTTTTTGATTTTATTAAGAAGCCCCGGCCTGTACCAGTGGGGTTCAGGGCCCTATGGACAGAGAGAGATTCATTTAAAAATGTGGTTATCTTCTCTCATGTTATCCCAAAGGCCTTAGGAGAAAAATATGATGAATCATGTATTTTATTGTAAAAAATACTGTATTTTTGAGATTTGTTTATGGAGGTTCGAAAGATCAATGATGATAAAATCAATAAAAAATGGATGATTTACAAGAAACTCCCATGAAGGTATTGAATCAGGCTTACAAGGTCAGTAAACAGGCAGGGTTGCGGTATGTTTATCTTGGAAATGTAGGTGCATAGAATAATACTTATTGTTAAAGATGTAATAAGTTATTGGTAAGTTCTTCAAATAGGCAGTGAAAAGAAGGTTATTTTATAATGAAGTACACTTTGAGGTCTTTGTATTTCTTTTCTCCGATTCCTTTCACATTTTTCAATTCTTCAACCGATCGGAATCCTTTTCTTCTTTCCCGATAGGTCACAATCTCTCGGGCTAAGGACTCTCCGATCCCAGGGATCAAACAGAGATCCTCCACCGTGACTCGATTGAGGTCGAGAGGAATGGAGAAAACAAGCAATTTCCGAGCCTCCATCCTTCCCAATTTTACCTTTATAACCTCTTGTTTAATTCCTTCAACTTTCTTTTTTAGTAATCCCTCCTCTCCGTCCGGCGCCAAAGTTCGGCTTTGGACGGCGGCGTCCCCCTTTACTAAAGGAGGGGATGGGGAGATTTTCTGGGATTCTTTAGCGATGGTGACCAAGGTTCCTGTTTCCAAAGTTTCTGAGGAAGAGTCCATATCGAAAAAAGCAGCATCTTTCAAACCCCCTGCTTTTTCGATGGCCTCCTTTAGGGTAGGGGGATGATGAAAGATTTGGATCCCGGGATTTCGAACTTCTCCTAATACCTCAACCACAATCTCCTGATTCAACTCCTCTGAAGGACGGGGTAGGGGATGATAGTAAAATTGAAAATAGAGGATAACAAGGATGAAAAGGGCTAAGATGAAGAGGATGCGCTGTTGACCAAGGGAAAGATGTCTTAATAAATGCGGAATGTAGATTGTGGATTGCGGAGTTAAGAAAGGGATTAAAATTTTTGCTTTTTTCTTCAATTCCGAAATCCGCATTCCGAAATCCGAAATTGTGCTTATTCCTTTTCTTCTTCTTTTAGAAGTTTATAATCGATCGAATCGACGAGGGCCTGCCAACTCGCCTGGATGATATTCTCAGAAACTCCCACAGTTCCCCATTTTGATACCCCGTCACCTGATTCAATGAGAACCCTCGTCTGTGCCCCGGTTCCATCCTTGCTTGAGAGAATTCTTACTTTGTAGTCCATCAGTTTGACCTCTCTCAATTCAGGATAAAACTTCTCCAAGGCTTTCCGAATCGCATTGTCTAAGGCATTGACCGGACCATTTCCGACTGCTGCAGTATGTTCTACACGATCTCCAACCCGAACCATGATGGTCGCTTCTGAAAGAGGAGGGTCTTCCTCTCTCCGTTTTTCTACGATGACGCGAAATCCAATGAGGTCGAAAAATTTTTTATGTTTTCCGAGGGCCTTCTTAATCAGGATTTCGAAAGAGCCCTCTGCTCCTTCAAACTGAAAGCCCTGGTTTTCCAACCTCTTCAGGTCGTTGAGGATCGCCCGAACCTTTGGGTCTTTGCTTTCAATATTGATTTTGTATTCGGCGGCTTTGTAAAGGATATTCGATTCACCAGAGAGGTCGGAGATGAGCACCCTTTGGCGATTCCCAACTCGTCCCGGTTGAACATGCTCGTAAGTGGTATCGTTTTTTCGGATGGCGCTGACATGAACGCCACCCTTATGGGCAAAGGCGCTGTCACCTACATAGGGCAGGTATTTATGATGTGGGAGGTTGGCCAACTCTGAGACGAAATGGGAGACCTCCGTAATTTTCCTCAACTGGGCATCCGTAATACAATGGATCCCCATCTTCAATTTGAGATTGGGAATGATCGAACAGAGATTAGCATTACCGCATCGTTCGCCGTAGCCATTGATCGTCCCCTGAACCAATCGGATTCCCTCTTTGACTGCAAGGACGGTGTTGGCCACTGCCACCTCCGCATCATTATGGACATGGATGCCAAGAGGAAGAGAGATTTTCTTCTTCACTTCTTTGATGATGGATTGGATCTCGTCGGGCAGAGTTCCTCCATTGGTATCACAGAGGACGATCCAATCGGCCTTGGCATCCTGGCCGGCCTGAAGCGTTGCGAGAGCATATTGGGGGTTGTTTTTGAACCCATCGAAGAAGTGTTCCGCATCGAAAATAACCTCTGAGACCTGATTCTTGAGGAATCGAATCGATTGGTCGATGATTTCGAGATTCTGATCCAGGGTGATATTCAGTGCCTCAAGGGGATGGATATCCCAGGACTTCCCAAAGATGGTTACAACCTCTGTGCCGGCCTCGATCAGGGCTTGCATATTAAGATCCTTTTCAGGTGGGGTGCCTGCTCGACACGTGCTTCCGAAGGCCACAATCTTTGCATGGGAAATTGGGATCGATTTGATCTCTTGGAAGAACTGGAGATCCTTTGGGTTGGAACCTGGCCATCCTCCCTCGATGTAATGGATACCCAATTCATCCAGCTTTTGGGCAATTCGAACTTTATCCTCCGCTGAGAATGCAATGTCTTCACCCTGAGAGCCGTCGCGGAGGGTAGTGTCGTAAATCTTGATCGAATCGAACGTACTCAAAGTTATTTGCCTCCTTACATAAAATCAATGGTCAATGACCAATAGTCAATTATCATTTATCATTGATTACTGACAATTGGTAATTGATCATTCATAATTTTTCATTGATCATTTTTCTTCTTTTACCTCTGACTGATCAAGCTGAAAGGCGTCATGGAGGGCACGGACCGCCAATTCAGTATATTTGGCATCAATGATGCAGGAGATTTTAATCTCCGAGGTGGAGATCATGTTGATATTGATTCCCTCCTTGGCCAGGGCGGAGAACATCTGAGTGGCTACATTGGAATGGCTCCTCATTCCCACACCCACAATCGAGACCTTGGCAATGTTTTCATCGGTGATGACCTGTGCCCCACCAATCTCCTTAAGGTTTCCTTTAATGATTTGGAGGGTTTTGGCAAAATCGGATTTTGGAACGGTGAAGGCCACATCTGCAAACCCCTTCGCTGTGCTGGAGGTCTGAATGATCATGTCGACCACAATACTGGCATCGGCGATGGGCTTGAATAATTTTGCAGCCACTCCAGGAACATCAGGAACATGCATGATCTCGACCTTGGCCTCATTCTTATTGTAAGTGACACCGGAGACGACGACCTTTTCCATCTCTTTATCCTCCTTACAGACGAGAGTTCCTGTATTATCATTGAAAGATGATCTTACATGGATGGGGACATTATATTTTTTAGCAAACTCTACAGAACGAATCTGTAACACTTTGGCACCCAGGCTTGCCATTTCAAGCATTTCGTCATAAGAGATCTTGGATAACTTTCTCGCCTTTGAGCAAATGTTGGGGTTGGTGGTATAGACCCCATCCACATCTGTATAGATTTCACAGACGTCTGCCTTGAGGGCTGCGGCGATGGCTACGGCGGTTGTGTCAGATCCACCTCGACCCAGGGTGGTGATATTGTCTGATTCATCTACGCCCTGAAATCCTGCCACGACCACAATTCGCCCATTTTTTAAATCGTTAAATATCCTTTCTGATTCAATACCCGTGATACGAGCCTTGCCAAAGACACTGTCTGTGGCAATTTTGATTTGAAATCCTAAATAGGATTTGGCATCATACCCTATCGATTTGAGGGCGATGGCGAGCAAGGCAATCGAGACCTGCTCTCCTGTAGACACAAGCACATCCATTTCCCTTTCATCAGGGTTTGAGGTGACCTGTTGAGCCAAACGAATGAGTTTGTCTGTTTCTCCTGCCATTGCCGAGACAACCACCACTACCTCGTGCCCCTGATTTTTGGTGGCGATGACCCTTGAAGCCACGTTTTTTATCCGGTCAATATCCCCTACGGAAGTACCGCCATATTTTTGAACCACCAATGCCATTAATTTACCCCCTTTAAATTGCGGAATGCCGAATGCGGAATGCAGAGTGAAAAATCAAAAATCCGAAATTAAGAAATTCCGCAATCCGCAATCCGAAATCCGCATTCTATTATCAGTTGCTCATACCGTTTTCCTTTTCCGACCATTTCTATGGATCGGGTATGCTTCCCAGTATAACGAATGTGTATCCAGAGCATTTCTTGAGGAAGGAAAGACGGTATTTTATCCGCCCATTCGATCGCCGTAATCCCTCCACCTTGAAAATACTCTTCCAGGCCCAGTTCCTCGGCTTCTTTCTCCGACTTCAGCCGGAAAAGGTCGATATGGTAAAAGGGTACCTTTCCGGCATATTCATTGATCAGTGTAAAAGAGGGGCTTGATATATAAGTCGGCTTCCCAACCCCCACCCCTACGGCCAGTCCTTTGATGAATTGAGTTTTTCCTGTTCCCAACTCACCCACCAAGGCCACGACATCCCCCGGCATAAGAAGGCTTCCGATGCTCTTTCCGATTCGAATGGTCTCTGATGTACTCTTGGTATGTAAAACCGCCTTTTCCACAAATTCTTAGTCAATTAAGTCTTTTCGGTTTATTTGGTCTATTTGGTTAACTAAACAAACTAAAGAAACCAAAGAAACCAGATAAACCAAATTTATTAGGCCTTATATTTAAAGTCCTCTGGATTGAGATTTTCAAGCCATTCCTTCAATTGGTCTCCATCCTTCTCCAGATCGATGGTTCGCGCTTTTTCGATGACATGCTCAGAGACGAAGATCGGGGCATCTACAGCAAGGGCAATGGCGATGGCATCGCTGGGCCGGGAGTCGATGATGATCTCTTCTCCTCCCCGATTGAGGTGGATTAAGGCATAATAAGTATTTTCCTTCAGGTCATTGACAACGATTTTCATCACCTGAGATTCGAGACCCTTTAAGATATTGTGTATCAGATCGTGGGTCATCGGCCGATGGGAACCTATCTTCTTCAGCCTCATTGCGATGGCATTGGCTTCAAAGGGGCCGATCCAGATGGGAAGTCCTGTTTTATTCGCCAGGTCCATCAGAAGGACGACGAATCCATTCGATGTGGAATCGAATGTCAAAAACTTCACTTTCATTTCGACGTACATTCGCTTTCTCCTTTCATATGAGAACCTCGAAGAACTCTCAGTGTAACCTCCCTCACCCCATCCGTTCGGCTGAGTCCTCGGCTTGAGACTTCGGCGTGAGCGCAGTCGAACGCTCGGGCCGAAGGCTCACGACAAAGCCCTCTTCCCTCTGGGGAGAGGGATGAGGTGAGGTGCGTGTTTATCAGCGAAATCTTAAAGAAGCCCCCATGCCATCGTTTTCTTTTAAAATGGGATTCTCTATAAACACGACGAACCAGACCTTCCACATATTTTTCAATTCGTTGTTGGTCTTCGGCAAAAGCCTTTCGCCAATCCTCCTGGTCTTTAAATTGATCATAACCCTTCTTTAATTGATTCTTGGTAAAGAGGCGAATGCGTTCCCGTTGTTGTTCATCGTCCCATTTGGTATTGAGATAGAGGGATAAGAAAGGATATTGACCCTCTTCGATACGAGCCAATTTTTTGATTTCGCTCCTCATATCCATACGGAACTCCGTTCAAATATCAACAAGATATTGTGATGGGCGTTATGGGTGGTATATGTGCTTAATATCTTAAATGAAGAAGAAATGAAAATCAAATCCTCCCCTGAAGAAGGGTGGGGATCTTTTTAATGATGTCCGTTGCTATGAGAGATTTTTCTCCCAATTCTTGGGCCACATCATCCCCGGCCAATCCATGAAGATAGACGGATATCTGAAGGGATGGGAGAATTTCAAATCCTTGGCAGATCAGCCCGCCAATCATTCCGGTGAGCACATCTCCGGTTCCTCCTGAGGCCAATCCTGGATTTCCAGTCGGATTGATAAAGATCTCACCCTTGGGCGTAGCGATCAGGGTGCGATGTCCTTTGAGGATGAGATAGACACGATGGGATTGAGAGAAATTTCTACTGATACCGATCCGATCTTCCTGGACCTCTTTGGCAGTAGATCGAATGAGCCTTGCCATCTCTCCTGGATGGGGCGTGAGGATGAGAGGTTGTTTGGTAGCAAGGAGGGTTTTGGGTTGGACCGCCAGTGAGGTCAGCCCGTCCGCATCAAGGATGATGGGGAGATCCAATGTTTTGATCAGCTTGAGGACGAGCGATTGGGTTTCCTTATATGTCCCGATCCCGGGACCGATGATCACGGCCTTTTTGTTTTCACAGAGGTGAAGGATGGCGTTGAAAGCCCGAAGACTGAGGGTCTGTTTGGGAGTCTCTGGAAGCGGTTCCGTCATGACCTCTGTCAATTTCACTTCCATGATCGAATTGAGGCTCTTTGGAATAGCCAGGGTGACTAAACCCGCTCCCACTCTCAGGGCAGCCTCACAGGCCATGGCTGCTGCTCCGGTCTTGCCGACCGATCCAGCGATGACCAATAGGTGTCCATAATCTCCTTTATGAGTATCGGGTCGTCGTGGTATCGATAGCCATCTTCGTATCTCTTCGTGTTCCAAAAGATGCGTCTGAATCTTCTCCTCCTCCACCAATCTCCTGGGTATACCGATATCAATAACTTTCAGCAACCCTACATAATCGAGTCCGGGAGAGATGAGATGTCCCACTTTCGGTAGGCCAAAGGTAACAGTGAGGGAGGCCCGGATCGCTGTGCCTAAGGGTCTACCTTTATTGGCGTCTAACCCGGATGGGATGTCGATGGCAACGATAGGTTTTTGCAGGGTGTTGAGATGGTCGATCACCTCCCTGTAGTAGCCTCTCACCTCAGCATCGAGCCCTGTGCCAAAAATGCCATCAATCAGAAGATCAAAGTTTTCCAGGCTCTTTTTTACTTTTTGGTAATCTTTGGAGGAAGGGACAGGGATTACCTCCCCTTTCATACGGTGGAAGATGTTGAAATTGATCTCCGCATCCCCCCGGAGGGACTTTGGGTCGGTGAGCAGGAAAACTTTCACTGAAATTCTCTGATTCAGAAGGTGTCGAGCGATCACAAAACCATCTCCTCCGTTATTTCCTTTTCCGGCGACAATCGCTATTTTTTTCTTCTGAATGTCAGGGAAGGTTTTGGTGAGGACCTCTGCCGCCCCTCTTCCTGCATTTTCCATCAGAACGATCCCGGGAATTCGGTATACCTCCATACTCTTTCGATCCAATGCTTGCATCTGTTCAGCGGTTGCTACCTTCATCAGTGTGTCCCTCTAATAGCACATGAGCCACGGCGTAAGGTCGCTCGTGGGAGAGAGTGAGGAGAGCCTTTTGGATTTGTTGGGTTTCGAGGACCTCCTTTGCCTTCCGATGGAAGGAGAAGAGAGGTTTCCCCAAGGGATCATTCTCCACTTCGATATCCGTCCATTGGATACCATTTCGAAGGCCCCTTCCAATGGCTTTGAGAAAGGCCTCCTTGGCTGCAAACCGAATGGCAAAACATTCGGGGGGGCGGGTCCGTTGCTGACACCAGACGATTTCTCTCTCTGTAAAGACCCGACCAAGGAAGAGGTTTCCCCAACGAGCCATCATACTTTCGATCCGTTCGATATTCACGATGTCGATTCCAGTACCGAAGATCATAAGTTCGGAGTAATTAGTTCGGAGTTCGGAGTATTTTGTTTGGAGTTTTTAATTTTAATTTTTTAACTCCGAACTCCTAACTCCGAACTCAAAACTTTTATTATAGAATGAGGGCGATCATTTCCCGGACAGCTCGATCCAGTCCCACCAGGACCGCCCGTGCAATAATACTGTGGCCAATATTGAGTTCTTCGATCTCCTTAATTTCTGCGATCCGTCGGACGTTGACATAGTTGAGTCCATGTCCTGCTGCAATTTGGAGATTGCGGTGAGTGGCCTCCCCGACAGCATCGAGGATCTTTTTGAGCTCCTCATCTGCCTGAGCCATGGTCTTTGCATCGCAGTAATGACCGGTATGGATCTCAATCTCATTGGCTCCTACCCCTTCAGAGGCTTTGATTTGATCACTTCTGGGATCGACGAAGAGGCTGACAGGAATGCCTCCTTTTTGAAGACGCTGAATCGCCTTTTTGAGGAAATGAAAGGATTTGGCAACATCGAGGCCTCCTTCTGTTGTCAATTCTTCCCTCTTTTCAGGAACGAGGGTGACGATATCTGGTTTGGTGGCTAAGGCTATGCGGATCATCTCCTCTGTAGCAGCCATCTCTAAATTCAATCGAGTTTGGATGACCTCTCTTAGAAATCGGAGGTCTCGATCCTGAATGTGACGCCGATCCTCCCTCAAATGGCACACAATCCCATCTGCCCCTGCCAATTCCACTATTCCAGCAGCAGTGACCGGATCTGGATACATCACCCCTCGGGCCTGTCTCACTGTTGCAACATGGTCGATATTGACACCGAGTCTCGCCATGAATCCTCCTAGAAATTTTCAATTTACGATTACAAACGCATCCATTTCTTTAACATGAGCCCCCTCACCCTCCCCTCTCCCCGCTGGGGAGAGGGGAGGGTGAGGGGTGATTCCGTTGACTGTAATGAGATTTAATGCGTTTGTATTATAAACTATTAGCCATTAGCCATCAGCAATTAGCTTTTTTTACCCAGATGTTTCTTTACCAATTCCGCAAGGTCTTGAGCAAACTGATGGAGTTTCGTTTCATCCTCGCCTTCGACCATGATTCGGAGGAGAGGTTCAGTCCCTGAGTAGCGGATTAAAATTCTTCCAGAATGGCCCAATGTCTTTTCAATCTTTCTAATCCTTTTTTCAACCTCTGGAATCTCGGAAAGATCCTTCTTCTCCTTGACCTCAATGTTATAGAGTACCTGAGGGAGGGGTTCCATCACCTTGGCCAGTTCGTCTAATGGCCGCTCCTTCCGTTTCATGATGGCAAGAAGTTGGAGGGCTGTGAGGACACCGTCGCACGTCGTGTTGTAATCTAAGAAGACAGTATGGCCTGATTGCTCCCCTCCCAAATTGTAATCTCCCCGCACCATCTCCTCGACGACGTAACGATCTCCCACTTGAGTTCTGACCACATTCCCTCCAAATTTTTTTATGGTCCGATCCAACCCGATATTGCTCATCACCGTAGTGACTAATGTGTCCTTTTTCAACCGAGCTTCTGACAACATTTGGAGGCCACAGATAGCCAAAATATGATCTCCATTCACCTGTTTTCCGTGTCGATCCACAAAGATAATTCGATCCCCATCGCCATCCAGAGCCATTCCGAGGTCTGCTCCCTTCTCAAGGACGAGGCGACTGGTTACTTCTGGGTGGAGAGAGCCACAACCTGCATTGATATTCTCCCCGTCGGGCTCGACACCGACCGGAATGACCTCTGCTCCTAATTCCTCAAGAACCATAGGTGCTACCCGATAGGTGGCCCCATTGGCGCAATCTACGACAATGCGAAGGCCATCCAATGTCAAGTCAGTGGGGAAGGTATTTTTGAGAAAGACGACATATCTCCCGATAGCGTCATCGATCCGGTGGGCCTTTCCCACCTCACTGGCCGTGGGTCGAAGGGAATGAAGGTGGTTCGAAAAAATCAGCTCTTCAATCTGATATTCCATCTCGTCGGGAAGTTTGAAGCCATCCCGAGAAAAGATTTTGATCCCATTATCATAGTAAGGATTGTGGGAAGCTGAGATTACTACACCGGCATTTGCCCTCATACTGGTGGTGATGAAGGCGATGCCAGGAGTGGGCAGCGGCCCCACCAACATCACATCGGCTCCCATGGAACAGATGCCAGAGGCAAGGGCTGTCTCCAACATATATCCTGAGAGTCGGGTATCCTTTCCTATCACAATCCGATGCCTTCCTTTCACCTCCTTAAAAATGTGGGCGATCGCCCTGCCCAGCTGCATGGCCAACTCCCCTGTCATAGGGTCTACATTAGCGATACCTCTGATTCCATCTGTCCCGAATAACTTACGCGTCATCTGTTTTACCCCGTTAGAAAGCCCCGCTGCTTTCAGCGGGGATGAAGGCAAAATTACTTTTAAAGCGAATACAGGTTTTAAAGCCCTGTGTAAGCTATCCCGTTGGAAGTTCAAAGACCTTCTAACGGGGTTTACCCGTTTTCTAATTCCCCCAACCCCCTTTAGGAAAGGGGAGAGAGTGAGGATTTTCTCAATGCCTTACCATAATTGGTTTGTAAAGGTCAAGTTTTGAGCTGTCACTTTTAACTCCGAACTCCTGACTCCGAACTATTTTTCCCCTGCCAGACGGATTGCATCGGCAACTGCAATCGCTTTTTTCGCCTGCAGTACGTCATGGCAACGAATGATGTGAGCTCCATTGAGGACCCCGATGGCGATGCTTGAAAGTGTCCCCTCCAGTCGCTCGTTTACTTCTGCATTCAGGATCTTTCCGATGAATGTCTTCCGGGAAGTTCCCAAGAGTATAGGCTTTCCAAGTATGCGAAATTCCGAAAGATTTTTTATGATAAGAAGATTATCCTTAAGGTTTTTCCCGAAGCCAATCCCAGGGTCGATGATGATTTGCTGAGGGTCTACTCCAGCAGATTCAGCCCTTTGAACAGAATCTTTCAGATATTGAAGTATTTCAGAAAAAAGGGAGTCATAATGGACTTCCCTCTGCATTGTTTCGGGTGTTCCACGGATGTGCATCAAGATGAGGGGGACATCCTCCTTTGCAGCCACTTGTGGAAGGTCTGGATCGAAATGTAATCCACTGATATCATTGATAATTTCAGCCCCTGCATCAATGGCTCTCTGCGCCACGGTCGACTTATAGGTATCAATCGAAATTGGGGCATCCACCTCTTTGGCAAGAGATTCGATCACAGGGATCACCCGACGAAGTTCTTCTTCCAATCCAATGGGTTTTGAGTCTGGTCTGGTAGATTCCCCTCCGATGTCTAAAAAATCTGCTCCCTCTTCAACCATCCTCATTCCATGAGCAATGGCCTTCTCTTTATTGAAATAGAGACCTCCGTCTGAAAAGGAGTCTGGAGTGACATTGAGAACCCCCATGAGAAGTGTTCGTTTCCCCAATGTGAATGTTTTTTCCCTGCAGCGGATGGAGTAATGGGTTTTGGAAATGTTTTTAATTGTTTCTCTAAAGGATTCGTCGAGTGGTTGAAGATCGGGGTATTGATCCAGTTTGAGGAGAAGTTTTTCGAACTGTTTTTGAGTGCCCATGAGAATGGCATCTGTCTGTTTGGCACTACAATCGAGTCCCCTTCCATCGAGGGCAGCATCCCCGCCCAAGGATAGCATCTCTTGCTTGAGTAGGTTGGCAGTTCGCGGATTGATTCCTTCAACCTTGAGGTTGAAATGGAGGGTCTTTCCCCTCATCAACTTGATACCAGTGGCATCCACTCCCATTCTTCCCATTTGGTGGATCGCCTCTCTGGCGTTGGTGATATGAAGGCATCGAATTAAGTTCATCTCATAAAATTAAACCATCTCACCCTTTATAATGGAATCGATCTGGCGACTGTCAAGAACCTCTTTTTCGAGAAGAGAATTAGCTAATTGATGGAGGGCAGCCATATTCCTTTGGAGGATATCTTTTGCTTTTTCATAACTATGGGTAACAATAGTCCTGATCTCATTATCGATCAGACGAGCCGTCTCTTCACTATAATCTCGGTGCTGAGCAAACTCTCTTCCCAAAAAGATTTGTTCTTCTTTTTTTCCGAAGGTGAGTGGGCCAAGTTTTTCGCTCATCCCCCATTCACATACCATTTTTCTGGCAATCTCAGTGGCTCGCTCGATGTCATTACCAGCCCCGGTCGTTTGGTGGTTCAATACCAATTCCTCTGCCACCCTTCCTCCCATCATAATAGTGATATTATTCAGGAGGTAGTCTTTTGGATAAGTATGTTTTTCGTCGATGGGAAGCTGTTGGGTAAGTCCTAAGGCTCGCCCCCTGGGAATAATTGTCACTTTGTGGATGGGGTCTGTTCCAGGGATCATCTTGGCGACCAAAGTGTGGCCAGCCTCGTGAAAGGCTGTCATTCTCCGTTCTTCTAAGGAAATGATCATTGATTTACGTTCTACACCCATCAGGACTTTATCCTTGGCCTGTTCCAGGTCAGCCATCTCGACTTTTTCCTTTCCCAATCGAGCAGCAAGCAGAGCGGCCTCGTTAACCAAATTCTCCAGATCTGCCCCAGTAAGTCCAGGAGTGCCTCTGGCCAGCTCTGTAAAATTGACATCGTCGGCCAATGGCGTCTGTTTGGAGTGAACTTTTAAAATCTCTTCTCTACCCTTCACATCAGGGACGGGCACGACCACCTGTCGGTCGAACCGGCCCGGCCTGAGTAGAGCAGGGTCTAAGACATCGGGGCGATTCGTAGCAGCGATCAAGATCACTCCCTCATTTGATTCAAAACCATCCATTTCGACTAATAATTGGTTCAAGGTCTGCTCCCGTTCATCATGTCCGCCACCCAGGCCTGCTCCTCGATGTCTTCCAACGGCATCAATTTCATCAATGAAGATGATGCAGGGAGCATTCCGTTTTCCCTGGAGAAAGAGATCACGTACTCGGGAAGCCCCAACCCCTACAAACATCTCAACAAAATCAGAGCCACTGATGCTGAAGAAGGGGACATCGGCTTCGCCCGCAATGGCTCGAGCCAGAAGCGTCTTACCTGTTCCAGGGGCGCCGATAAGAAGAACTCCCTTGGGTATTCTTCCCCCCAGTTTGGTGAATTTCTTGGGATCCCTGAGGAAAGCGATGATCTCCTCCAGTTCATCCTTCGCCTCCTCAATTCCGGCCACATTTTCGAAGGTCACCTGATGATGTTCTTTAGTTAGGATTTTGGCCCTGCTCTTTCCAAAAGAGAGGGCCTTTCCACCGCCAATCTGCATCTGCTTCATGAAAAAGATCCAGACACCGATCAGAAGAATCATTGGAGCCCAGGTGATGATGATCTGGATGAAAGAAGTGTCACTTTCTTTCTTTGCATTGATGACCACTCGCTTCTCTCTGAGAATTTTTATCATCTCGGGGTCTTCAGGTGCATAAGTCTTATAGCGTTTGCCCTCTTTATCTCTCCAAATCAAATTTCTACCCTGGGCCTCCACTTCAAGAACCTGATTTTTCTCTACCTCAGTGATGAATTCAGAATAATTTTTATCTAAAACCGTTTGACGTGGTTTGCCATAAAAAAGGTTGAAGAGGAGGATCATAATGACGATAATGATCCCCCAAAAAACCAGATTCTTCAGAAGGGAATTCAAAGAATTTTCCTCCAATAAAATGATAAGTTCCGATTTAAATTAACATAAACCCCGCGTTATTTCAATATCATATCCATTCGGGACATAGATTAGAAATGGGAGGGATAGGACTATAAAAATTGTCCATCTAATTGAAATTATTTATAAAATATTTTTAAATGTCAGGCGAGACCTCCTTTTTACTTGAAAATAGATCAAAAAAAATGTACGGTTATGGATAAATATCACCTGCGAACCGTGAAAATAGTCTTTGGGTTAGGGTTAGGAAGCCCGTTTGGTTTAGAGTGGAAGGGTTAAGGCTAAAGATTTAGAGACTAATGACATGACCTAACGACAAAACTGGCATCTTTACCCTTACCCTTAAACCAAAGACTTTTATTTTCTAAGTTTTAGCAATATGTCTACAGACCTTTTAAGACGCTGCCCTCTCTTTGCTGGTTTGAGAGAAGAAGACCTGAGAAAAATCCGAGGTATCGCCTCGTTAAGGCAGGTTGGGAAAAGGGAAATCCTTTTCTCCGAAGGCGAGGAAGCGAGGGGTTTTTATGTCCTCCTCTCAGGGAAAGTGAAACTCTATAAGATTTCACCGGATGGTAAAGAACAGATCTTACATGTGGTCAGCGCACCTGATGCCTTTGCTGAGGCAGCCCTCTTTCTCGAAGGGAGTTACCCTGCCTTTGCCGAGGTTTTGAGTGATAGTCAACTTCTTTTCTTTCCGAAAAGGGATTTTATCCATCTGATCGAGAAGAATCCCAAACTCAGCATCAATATGATTGTCACCCTCTCCCATTATTTAAAGAAATTTTCATTGCTGATTGAGGAACTCTCTCTCAAAGAGGTTTCCTCCAGAATTGCAAAATATCTGATCGATCTCTCATTGAAATTATCGAAGGAAGGGAGGAGCCCTACGGAGGTTGAACTGGATTTGAGCAAAACTCAAATAGCCTCAAAACTGGGGACGATCAGTGAGACCCTTTCGAGGACATTGGCAAAGATGAAAGCCAAAGGGATCATCGATGTTAAGAAAAATAGAATTCTCATTCTCAACCACGAGGCCTTAGAAGAGCTGGCCTCAGGTTTGAAAATGTAAATTGATTTTCTCCAAAGCATTGAGATTCTTTTATTGATTTATTAATGATAATTGGAATTTTTGGCTGGAGGGATAATAAATGAGAATCGGTGCTTTTGAGTTAAATGAACCTATACCGGAATTAAACGAGCCATATGTCTTTGCAATCCTTCGACCCTGGGTAGATGTGAATAATGTGGGTAGTCTGATCTTGAATGAATTGGAGGCACAGTTTGAGTCTAAGGAGTTGGCCAGACTGGCTAAACCTGGCAACTTCTTCGATTTTACCCGTTATCGTCCAAATCTTTACTTGGAAGAGGGTATTCGCCGAATATCCATTCCCAATACAACTCTTCGCTACGCCAAAAGAGAGGGAGGAAATGACCTTCTCTTTCTTCGCCTTCTTGAACCTCATGCTCTATCTGAGGTCTATGTTGATTCTGTTTTACGGCTTCTCAAAACCCTCAAGGTGAAGAAGTATTGCCTCTTAGGGAGCATGTATGATGTAGTTCCTCACACCAGACCTTTAATTGTCAATGGCGGAGCAACAGGAAGAGAAACGGAGCTCGATCTAAAGAGATCGGGAGCCCAATCGAGTCATTACCAAGGTCCAACGACCATTACCATTATGATTATGCAAAGAGGCCCAGAGTTTGGCATTGAAACGATTTGGTTTATCGTGTCTTTGCCCCAATATGTAATTTTGGAAGAGGACTATCTGGGAAAGGTGCGCCTCATGGAAATTTTGAATTTGCTCTATAACATCCCAATCGATAAAAGAGATTTTGAGAGGGCTGCCGAGCAACGTAGCTTAATCAACAAGAAAGTGGAAAGAACACCAGAGCTGAAAAGTCTCCTTCCTCAACTTGAAACCTTGTACGAGGTTCGAATCAAGGGAAAGGAAGGAGAGAGAATGCCTAAGCTATCACCTGAGATCGAAGAAATTCTTTGGAAAATAATGGGAAAAGATTTTGGAAAAGCATAAGGAAAACATTCAAGGATAACAGGGAGCATTAAATTTGAGAATATTTGATTCAAACTATTGAAAGATAATGGTGGCATCGACAGCCACGGGCTCTCCATCAACGATCAGAAGCGGGTTGACATCTATCTCCTCGATCTTGTCAAAAGTCATTGCAAGCCATCCCAGACGGATCAGCCACTCAGCCAGACTCTCCATATTCACAGGCTTTGAACCCCGGTATCCTCTAAACAGATCCTTCCCTTTTAATTCGGATACCATTTCAAATAGATCTTGCTGATTTAAGGGAACCAGTCGAAAAGCTACATCTCTGTAAACTTCAGTCCATATCCCACCCAGTCCAAGCATGGCAGCAGGTCCAAACTGAGGATCTCTGGTGATTCCTACAATCAGTTCGAGGTCGCCTTTTAGCATGGGTTGAATCAAGAAGGATTGGGGTTTAGGTTTGAGGTTCGCCATTTCTTGATAAGCTGATTTTAACTGATCATCTGTCCAAAGATTGAGCTTCACCAACCCAGCTTCGGTTTTATGGATCTGTCCTTCGATCCTTCCTTTGAGGACGGCGGGATATTCAATCTCTTTAGCAGCCCTGATCGCTTCGTCAATATCTTTAACGATAACCTCCTTGACCACCTTGAGGCCTAAGGCCTGTAGCCATTTTTTAGCCTCATATTCATCCAAGATGCTGTCTCTCTGTTCATTTGCTTGTTGAACCAGTTCTTTTAATGAATGGTTCATCGGAAATTCAATAGATGGGATCTTCAAACTCTTCCTTCCATACTTTGACTGATCGAAGAGACTTGCCATTACCCTGACCGTGCGGTGGATCTCGTAAAAGGTTGGCCAACCTTCTTCTTCCAAGTCCTTTCGGATGATCTCCCTAATGTTTTCTGGACCCATCAGCCAGAATAGGATGGGCTTTCGGTGTCCCTTGATGACCGACATAATCTCTCTCATGTTCAGAGTCCAGATTCCAAATCCTGTAGGGAGATGGACGATCAGGCCATCCACTTCTGGGGCATTATGAAGGGTTTCGATGGCATGTTTGTAGGTCAGCGGGGGTCCATGCTTTTCCGCGGCTGGCCAATAATCAACGGGGTTCTTGACAGGCATCCAGGGAGGTGACAGCTCTTCCAGTCGCTTCCGGGTTTCGGGTGATAAACGGGCCAAGGTCAGGTCATACTTTTCCATGTGATCCGTGGTGACAATTCCTGCTGACCCACTATAAGTCAAGATGGCGATCCTGGCTTTCCCTTGGGGTGGCTGTTGCAGGTGGAAGTCCTTTTCGAGAGTGCGGGCAATATCGACCATCTCAAAAAAGTCATCTGCTTGATGGATACCCGCCTGCCTCAAAACTCCTCTGATAAGGTCGTAATTACCAGCCAGAGAAGCAGTGTGACTGGCTGAGGCCTCGGCACCCAGAGGGCTTTTCCCTCCCTTGAGTACAACGATGGGTTTGTCTGATGAATCAGCAAGTTCAAAAAAACGACGTCCGTGGATGAAAGATTCCAAGTAGAGAGCAATGACCTTGGTGGTTGGATCTTTCAAAAGGTATTCCAATAGTTCAGTTTCCTCCACATCGCTCTTATTTCCAATCGAGCATACCTTGGCCAATCCCAGGGTTTTGTTGCCCATAAGGGTTGTAGTGAAGCCCGCGGACAAAAGGCCGCTCTGAACGATGAGAGACACATGGCCCGGATTCATCATCCCTTGCCAGGCCTCCGGGAGGACAAATGAGAAGATGTATTGCCTCGATATATCCATAAGGCCCATACAGTTCGGTCCCCATACCCTCATTCCTCCTCTGTGAGCAATCGTTAAACATTGATCCTGTATGGCCTTGCCTTCGGGCCCTACCTCAGCAAAACCGCTGGATTCAATCATTGCTCCCCGGACACCTTTTATGATACACTCTTCTAAAACTTGAGGCACAGCATGGGCAGGGACCAAGATCAAGGCGAGGTCCAGAGGACCGTTGATATCCGATATTCTGGGATAACACTTGAAGCCAAGGATCTCATCATACTTACGATTGACGGGATAGACAGGACCTTGATAGCCAAGGGTTAGATTGACTAATAAATTGCGGCCGCTACTATAAGGCTCTGGAGTAGCTCCGACCACAGCCACTCCTTTTGGATCAAAAAAGAAATCCATGAATTGACTTCCTTTCTCTAAAAAAAATTCCGATGTAACATCCGGATTTGTTTATTAACTTATTCAGGAGCAAGAGGCAAGATGGAGTTGATAAAGTGAAAAATTGTTGGTAAGTTAGTCTCAGTGCCAACATGATAACAAGAAGGAATCCATTGACAGCATATATTGAGAAGGGGGGTTTTAGATGGAAATCAAAAAAGTAAGTGTCGTTGGTATGGGAACGATGGGCAGTCAGATCGGTATTGTCTGTGCCAGAGGCGGTTTTCAAACGATTATGGTGGATGTCTCTGAAGAGATAGTAGAAAAGGGATTAAATAGTATCAAATCATTTTTAAATAGCCAAGGTAAAAAGGGGAAAATAAATAATGCAGAAGTGGACAAAGTTCTTTCTCTTATCAGCACCACGACGGATCTAACGAAAGCCTTATCCAATGTGGACCTGGTCATTGAGGCTGTTTTTGAGGATATGGAGGTAAAAAAAGAGTTATTCAAAAAAATGGATACCATTTGGCCTAAGAAAACCATCCTGGCCAGCAACACTTCTACCCTGAGTATTATTGAGTTGAGTGCCGTTACTGCCCGACCGGAAAAGTGTATAGGAACACATTTTTTAATTCCAGCAGCACTCACCCCGGTGGTTGAATTGGCGCGTGGGTTAGAGACTTCAGACGATACTCGCACTACGGTGATTGAGTTCCTAACAAGGTGCGGTAAGGAGACAGTGACTGTTGCAGACTCCCCTGGCTTTGTTATAAACCGTCTTTACCTTCCATTAGTTAATGAGGCCTTCTATGTCTTGGAAACTTCTCTTGCCAGCGCCGAAGAGATCGACCGGTGTTGCGTGAGAGGCCTTGGCTTTCCTTTAGGCCCTCTGGCTGCGGCTGATGCCTTCGGCCTTGATATCCTTCTCAATAGTATGAAAACCTTCCATAAAGAATTAGGTGATAAATATCAGCCTGCCCCCCTTCTCGTTAAATTGGTCAAAGCCGGACGTCTCGGCCGGAAGAGTGGACAAGGAGTCTATGACTATCGTACCTCCACTAACCTTCTGATATAGCCCGGCAGTTTCTTGTGATCCCCAGGGACGAAAGTGACGAAATTTCTCACCTTACTCAAGAGAGAAGATATAAGGTCGTATATCTCCCGTAGTTAGTCAGTCAGCTGGCCGATGACGTTGATCATGTTTTTTGAATTTTTAATTGGCCTGACAGACGTTTACATTGCAGGGAGGGTGAGCAAAGAGGTTCAGGCAACCTATGGTTTTGTCATTCAACTCTATTTTATTTTTATCGTCATTGCCAATGCACTCACCGTGGGGACGGTCTCCGTTGTTTCAAAATTATTTACCTCGGGTAATAAAGATGAATTGACGGAGACAGTTTTTTCCTCAATTGTCACCGCAACGGTTGCAGGAATTATCCTTGCAGCAGCAGGCATACTTTTGAGTCCAAAAATTACCAAGATTTTAAACATCCCTGAAGAACTCAAAGCTCTTGCCATCTCCTTCATTCATATTTATGCCGCCGGTTTACTCTTTCACTATGTGCTCATCAACTGTAATGGTATTTTACGATCCTGCAACATGGTTAAAAAATCTTTGAAAACAATGGCTCTTGTATATGCGATCAATATAGCGCTCAATTTTCTTCTGGTATTTCATACCTCTTTCAGTTTCAGAGGAATTGCGCTGGCAACTGCCTCAAGTGTCTTCATCGGAAGCATGATGAATCTTATGTATGTCAGAAGCCTCATGACGGGTGCAAAGAGATTCTCTGAGGATAGAGTTAAAAAGATGGCCAGCATTGGCTGGCCTATGGGGTTACTGCAGATTTTGTGGCAGCTTTCCTCGATGGTTCTTTTCTTAATATTGAGTGCCCTGCCCGAACATAAAATTGAAATTCTTGCTGCTCTTACGACTGGGCTCAGAATCGAGTCAGCCATTTATCTTCCAGTTTTTGGATTCAATATGGCGAATGCAGTGATCGTTGGGAATTTATTAGGTGAAAAGAAGGAAGAAGATGCTTTTAAGAGCGGCATCGTGACCGCGACGATTGGAGTAGGGATCGTAACAATGATGGTCATCACACTGGTCTTAAATGCCCGGTGGATCGTACTATTCTTATCGAATAATGAGGTGGTAATAAAGGAGAGTGTTAAGTATATCTATATCAGCATGATCAGTGAACCGTTTATGGCTTGGAGCGTTATTCTCAGTGGTGGTTTAAATGGGGCAGGGGATACTAAAAGTGTTTTAATGAGGGTGGCCCTCAGCGTGTGGTTAGTGAGGATTCCCTTAAGTTATATCTTCGTTGTTCTGTTTGGGTTTGGAGCTGTTTCTGTTTGGTGGTCTATGAATCTCTCACAATTCATCCAGGCTTTCTTAATATCGAAAAGATACTTCAGTCGGGGTTGGTTTGAGATTTCTCAATAGGTAGCCTTTTAAGCCTTTCGTCGCTTGCAGCTGAAGGGTGTTCCTCCTACACTTCCTTTCTTTGTCATTCCGGGCTTGACTAAGCTTGCCCCGTACTTGATTCGGGGGAATCCAGTGTTTCTGAGCTGGATTCCCGCTGGAGTTTATCCTGTACTTGATACGAGCTGGTAATGACGGTTTCGGCATTAACGAATTAGCTAACCGGCGCGCGGCTTTTTGCCGTCTCCGTCTTGAGCGCCGTGTTAGGCTGTTTATCGATTAAACGATAATTTCCCCTCATTGTATTTGTGAATCAACATTGATATGAGGGATTGATACGG
>Ga0315282_10006019_pt1 | contig 20444 bp, 23 predicted proteins | sample YL17G07_20_MG_FD_203693 | JGI IMG/M metagenome (GOLD analysis project Ga0315282, IMG submission 203693) | Sediment microbial communities from Yellowstone Lake, YNP, Wyoming, USA - YL17G07_20 | ecosystem: Environmental > Aquatic > Freshwater > Lake > Sediment | place: USA: Wyoming | collected... | reverse complement strand
GTCCACAGTTTCAGGAAGAACATCTCAATTACTACTGAGATATAATACTCGGCGAGCTGTATTTAATGTATCTCAATCAGACTTGGGATATGCCGTTTGTCGAATGGTATTTATTCTTGTATCTTCAATATCTCATATAGGATTGAGATACTTGTCTCTCCATGCGGCAATTGCCAAACAACCCGAGAAAAGAGCTACGGTGCTAACTCACATAGCCACGCGAGGGCTAAGAACCGAGTATCAGCTTTACAAGGAGCTGGAAATGAGTCGTGGCACAATTCACTATGCCCTAAAGAAGTTGGCTGAAGAAGCTTTGCTTAAGCCAGTTGAAAGAAGAGAGGAAGGAGCAGCTCGAAGAGCAATCCAGTTCCATCTGACAACTCTAGGTGTGCTAACGGCTCTCACAATGGGTCGGGCTCTAAAGAGACTGCAGAAAATCGTTGAAGTCTGGCCTGAGGTCTGCCCTAGAATTCTTCTGAACTGGAAGCAGCTTTCCAACGACCTGGGCAGCGGCTACTTTAGGAATAGAGTCTTAATGGTCACGTATACACTACTTTCAGGGCAACCTCTACCAGGTTACGAATTCAAGTTTAGAGAAACCTCTACAGGATTACAGATGGAACCAATAGACTATGCAGATCGCTTTGCCACGGTTTTTCTAAACCCGAGTTTAGTTGAAGGAGGGCAACAGGAAGAGGAACGCCTGATAAAGGCTGTGTGTAAGGTTCCTGAATTAAGGACAGAATTATCTGAAAAGCTCAGGCTCTTCGAAGGGAATCATAGATCCTTGCTTGATATGGTTAAGCATTTGCAGCATGTGGTTGAGGTTGAGTTGGCGCAGACTTCAGCGGTCTGAAGACACACTCGTCGAAAGCATAGCTGAATAGCAGACGTAAAGACCTAGTGAGATACTTTCATCCCCTCAAAGTTCTTCGTGCTTCCACCAGACTTCGACTGTAATTTGGAATATCCTAGGGCGAACAAGCAAACACTCAGATATGTAGGTGTTTTCTCGTTTCTTCTCTCCAACGTAGCAGTGCTTGGATTTGCGAACGGGGGTGAGAGTTCCAGTCTCTTACTTCTTTTCAACTTCTATTTCCTTCTCGTCTTTTTGCTCTTCCTCTGAGAGCTTCTTGGCCATGCGTATCGGATGAAAGTCGAACATGAACCAAGGAGGATTCTTCTTCATAAACTCCTGTACTTTGTTCCTACTCACTCTCTCTCCCCTAGATTGCAGTTTTTGCTAACCTAAGACTTGGAATGGTTCCTTAGATGCCGAGTTGTGGGACGAACGCTAGGTAGGCTCGTCGGAGTTCTTCGCTATCGATATGATCGTATATGTCTATGGCATCTCGACGGCGGTCTCCTCTTAAAGCCTTGATGAACTCCCTGTCCATTCCCGCACGTCTGAGATGTGTTGTGAACCAATGACGAAAGCAGTGTGGGGAAAAATGATCTTCTGGACGAGCAGATTTGGGGTTGTGTAGGCTAACCCGTTGCGCATACTTAGCAACCATGGAATAGACACCGTTTCTCTTGAGGCGCTCTCCATGCTCACCGATGAAAAGCGCTCTAGTTTGTGGATTAAGCTTCTCCCGTTGGCTCAGCCAACGTTTGAGCAGTCTGGCCGTTTCGTCGTCAAAGAAGACTATTCGGCCACTACGTTTCTTGAATTGGTTTCGCTTCAATACAATGGATTGTTCAACCCAGTTTATGTCATCGATGTCCATTGCGATTAGCTCGCCTCGTCGTACGCCCGTCTTGGCAAGTAACGTCATAATCGCCTTGTCTCTAGTGTCTATCACGGAGTTTATCAGCAAACTCATTTCTTCAACGGTAAGCAGCCTTCTTGGCGATTCAACATCACCATCATTTTCTGCCTTGTATCTGCGAAGGTACCGCTTCCTAACGCCAGGCACGGGATTCTTCTCCATGTAGTCTTCGAATACAAGGTACTCATAAAATCCTGCGATCCCCGTTATGTCATTCTCCAATGTCTTTTGGACTATTCTTTGTGAGCGTCTCTCGCGGATGTAGTCATGGAGGAAATGCTTGTCTACGTTGAGCAGGGATATGCCTCGCTGCTCTAGATACGTCAAGTATTGTTTGATCGAAGATTGGTAGCGTCGAATCGTTTCCTCGGTGAGCTGTCTGTCTCTACAATCTTCCATGAACAAATCGAGTAAGCGTTGAGGTGTAGGTATTCTTGCAAGAAGCTGTTGGCTCATCAGCTTACCCACTTCCATCCCCTCAGGGTCTTGTCAACGAGCCCATAGGCCTCAAGGTTCTCCAACTGTTTCGTGACGGCCTTAACCAACGGCGTATCCCGAGGGTTAATTTTCAATAGGCGCAGCAGATGATCTGAGTCAACTGTGTCGCCTTTCTTGAGCAGTTCAATGAGTCTTCTGTCGTATCTTCGTATACCTTTGAAACCTTCTTCTAGGAATGGTTCAGCTCGGTATCGCTGCAGTTCGTTCTCAACTCGCTCTAGAGCCAGTTTAACAATCTCATTCTCACGAGTAAGCTTCTCAATCTGCTCGTCTTTCTCACGAATCTGCTGCATCAGTTCCGCCCGAGATTTGTATCCCTCTTCACCCTCTTCCTGCCTGAGTGAGTTAGTCACATGCTCAATAACAAATCTGGAGATGGATGCGCTACTCTTCTTTGCCTTAGCTTTCCAGTCCTTCACCAGCTCTACAGATGGCAAGTAGACATAGATTGACCGCTGTTTGATAGACTCAGTCTTCCCCATGGAAACCTGCAGAACCTATGTGAAAACGGCTATTTATATTTACCAGTAAAATGGTGCGGGGGGTGGGATTCGAACCCACGAAGGCCTACGCCACAGGGTATCTCAGGTGTATCTGGACACCCCCTAAGCTTAGCACATCACGTATCTAACCGCGATGCCCTGCCCCTTAGACCAGACTCGGGTATCCCCGCATAGCAATTTAACACGCATTAAAGCCGTTATATGTTTATCCTGACGTATTGCCTCCTTTCGATCTGACATTTCGACAACGTTGATTAGCCACCTACAAGCTTATTTCAATGTCCAGCTAACCCAAACGGATTTGAGGACTCCTACGGAGAAGAAGAGCCGTGAGCCAAGCCCGCAAGAAAGAGAAGGACGAGAGCAACTACTTACTGGCCTTCAATACAGTGGCAAGTTCTGACATTAACATCAGAATAGTCCTTGGCTTGGACAAATCCAGCAAAGAAACGTCCAGAGAAGAATTATTCAGGACTTCCCTTGCCGGAAATGAAGGTATCTTCGAATACAATATAGGCGAATTGACAAGATCCGGGATTGTGTCCACCCAGCCACCCTATTCGTTGACGAAGCTTGGAAAAACAGTAGTCGAGAATCTAAGACCTGTTCTTCCATGAGACCCTAGCAATCAAGGAAGAAGTTCAAGAGCAAAGACACATTTGACATGATAATAACAAAAAGCTTAGCGCGCTACACTCCTGGATATGCAGGTGTCCAGTTTCTGAGAATTGCGCGCCAAGTTTGAGAGATTGACCCTCAGTCTTTCTTGGTCCTTTTATTCACGTACCAGAGTAGCGCCGCCATCACAATGAACGCAATTATGAACCCAGTGTAACGCACCATGTCAGGCATTTCAAGGACAAGGGGACTAGGTGTCAATCCTTCTTAGTCCCCCTTGGAAACCATGACCACCTTGGTTCAACGAAGTCTGTAGCAGTTGCCAAGACTATCATAGGCAGTACCACGTAGATCCAGGCGAATATTGGATAACCTGTCAAATTGATGTAGTACCACGCACTAAGCACTGTTGGGAACGATTCTGTCACAGCGCTAAACCACCAGGCGAACAGCAGGTTGTGTGGAAATACCATGTTCAAGCTTTGACTTATGAAGAAGACAATCAGACCCAGCACCTTGTTCTTTTGAACCAGTCGATATATTGGTCTGTATGTTGCTGCGGTGTATAATGGTGTTTCAAAGTACAACCAAGCCGCGATAGGGCCGAATCCAGCCATGGGAACCATGTCAAGAAAACCTACTATGCATCCTGCCCAAGGACCAGCCACCATCGCTGCGAGGGTGATTGCGAATCCTCCGATGTTTATTGTGCCGCCGGGCCATGGTGTCGGTGCCCACAGTCCTATAGCTTCACATAGAAATGCTATGCCACCGATAACAGCTGTCAGAGCCACTTGACGCGTTGACATCAAGGGGGTTCTTTTAGATTTTGCAGTCATAGTATCGTCGCCAGAAATCTATTTACTTCGAAATCTATTTATCACTTTTCAGTTTGCTTCAGGGAAGCGCGCGAAACCGGTGACGCCTTACCTGATTCTGAAATCACATCCAATGTCTTTGGCAATACCCTCACATGCGAGCGCGTCTATTCCTTCAACACTGACCACGGTCAGCACAACTTCTGATATGTATTTCTTGCAGTCTCTTGCGAAATCGAGAAGCGCCCCGTATGATCCTGCCATTGAGGGCCTACATAATTCATCATATTTCTCTTGACTTTCAGCATTGAGGCTTATCGACACTGAATCCATGCCGGCACCTCTGAGCTCTCTTGCTACTCGTCTTTTTCTCTCCCTTAACTGCGAAAGTCCATCAGTGTTCAGGCGGATCTTCATGTGTGGATGTTTCCGCTTTATTCTTCCTGTAATGTCGAGAACAACATCTAGTCTCATCGTTGGTTCTCCGAATCCGCACCAGACGACCTCACCATCGGATTCTCTTACCTCCTTCTGGAAGCTGTTCCAGATTTCATCGACCGACGGCTCTTTTGCAAGCCAGAGCTGGTAACCCGATAGCCCGTCTGAGTAGTTCTTGACGCAGAAGCAGCAGTCGTTGGTACAACGATTAGTCACGTTCAGATAGATCGTATGAGATCGAGGGGCATACCTATAGACTACTGACCCCCCGATCGCCCTAGATGTTAGATTCAAGCACGATCAGCAATCTATAGTTCTTCTGATCCTAATTGCAGTGGCGCGCTATTCAAAGCGCGCCCCCCATAGACATGCTCATAGATTAAGCACTTCTGAATCCGGCGCTATTTGGCTAGAGGTAAATCGCGGTTCATTGATCTGATCCACTTGGCTAAGTCCCTCTTTTGTGAGGGATATTCGAAAGCGTGTGTCCGCTGCTTCAAGCAATTCTGGGTGATGGTCAACGATTATCAGCTGGGGCACGCGCCTGAGATTCTCAAGCACGGCAACAAGTTCTCTTCTCCTATTAGTATCCAGATGTGTTGTCGGCTCATCAAGTATGAGAAAGTCCAGCTGGCTGAGTACCTCGCTTAAAGCCAGCAGAAATGCCATGCTCGTGAGTACCTGTTGACCCCCGCTAAGTCTTTTCGCATGCCGTTTGTATCCAGCTCTTGTCACAATGAACTCGTAATCTTCAGTAAGTTCGAATTTCTGTATCTCTTCTCCTCCATAGAGTCGCGTGAGGTAGTCATTTGCGCTTTGGGTTATTCTCGAAACGAAGCCCCTTCTCACGGCCGGCTGGATTTCTCTAAGAGCGGATCTTACTGTCTGAAGCAGTGAAATCTTCTTCTCGTCAGTTATGATTTCCGGCTCAAGCCTTCGGAGATGGTCAGTCGCTTCTTCAGCGTCTGTAACTCTTTTTTGTTGAGGTTTGAGATGTATCTCATCATACCTGCTTAACTCGCCGGCCAAATCATCAATTTGTATCGATAGTGTCTGCAGTCTTTGCCTGATTGTTAGAGCTTGGCTTATGACCTCTTGATCCGCGAGCACAGGTTCTGCATGGGAGATGAGACGCAAATCGCCTACTAGCCGTTCTCTCTCTGCTTGTAACTGAATTGTTGATGCGTATGCGTCTTCCATCGCTTGGCGATGGGCAAGTATCTGTCCTGTCAGGATTGTGGCAGTCTTGAGACTGTCAGTGTTGGCTCGGGTTTCTTCGAGCTTCACCTTTTGCTGACTAGCAAGTGCTTTGTCAGATTCTCTATTGGTCAGCAGCTCTACAGTCTTCTTCTCGAGATTAGTCGCTTCTTCCTCTTTTTCCTTTACGTGCTTGCCCCATTGCTCTTTGGTCAGTATGCTACCGCACCTGTCACATTCGATTTTCGGCTGCTCCCCTTTACCATCCAGGTATGTCCTGATAGCGGCTACTTGGTTGAGAATTGCCGTTCTGTCTTCTTCCGCAAGAGTGAGTTGTGACTGTATAAGGGCGGCCCTCTCGAGGGCATCGTTGCATATTTCTTCGCGTTTCTTGCTTTCCTCGATCTGAGCGCTCATATCGGATTCCAGTCTCTCTAGGTAGAGCCGTATCTCTGAGGATTTTTGGTGCTCTATCTTGTTGAAGTCATGTTCGGGGAGGATTTGACCTAGCTTGGCGATGAGTGCCTCTATCTGTTGTGAAGAGCTTGCGGTTGTAGCGCGCGATTTGGCGATCTGATCCTCGTTAGCTCGGAGAGAATTCAGAGCCTCCAAGGTTTTTCCGGATGTCTGCTCGAGTTTATTTCGCTCTTTGATTGCTTCATCAATTTGTATCTGTTTCTGTTGCCGTTCTGCGGCTACTCTTTCGAGGATCTTTCTCTCTTGGTCTAGTTTGGAAGCGGCCGCTTCAAGTGCGCTCTTCTTCTGGAGGTTTCTCTGTCTACGCAATTCTATCTGACTAATGGGTCCATTTTGGCGCCCGAGATCTTGGTAAGCACTTTCAAGTTGTGAGATCTGGAGGAGTCTGTCGAGAGTGTTCTTTCTGTCTTGGCTTTCCTTAAGAAGATCTGCGAAGCTACCTTGTGCAACATGGACAACGTGCCTGAATACTGATGGGGATACTCCTAGGGACTCAAGAGTTTTCTGAACTGGATTAGGCTTCTTTACTGTCTCGTTTGTGTCGAGATTAGATAATGAGCATTCATGACTGATTGTTCCGTCAGCCTCACGGGTCAAAGTACGGCTGATCCTGTAGCTCTGTCCAGTTCGTGGTTCCATATAGTCCAGGATTACTTCAGCTGCGTCAGCGCCGTCCGCAATTAGCTCGCTTAGGGTGATTTCCGAGACTTCGCCAGCAAAAGCGAAGTCTATTGCCAGCAGGAGGTTAGTCTTACCTGACCCCGTTTGTCCTATGATGACGTTTTTCCCACTTCCGAATTCTATCTCAGTGTCCTGATGAGAGGCGAAGTTGTGAAGCTCCAGGTACCTAATCATTGGGGTTCCACCCATCAATGAGGCTCAGGGCTTCTTGGTCAGTAGTCTTGCTCTTCTGAGAATAGAGCTGAAGAAGCTTAACTGTAATTTCGGTGATTTCCTCGGCAGGCTTTCCAAGCTTTGACCTGAAGTATTGATTGATGAGTTGCCGAAAGTCAGATCCTTGCACAGACTCAATTTCGACTTGACTGCCACCTAGGTCGACTATCGGGTACTCCAGGAAGAGCATTCTTTCTCTCAATGAAAGGATCTCTCTGATGTCTAGTTCACTCCTCGAGGCAGAGGGGTGTAGGGTGCCCCTCAGTAATGGGCGCACAATACTCGAGCTTGAGGCGTTCTTTATGATTGCCTGCTTTGTTCCTTCAACAACCTGTGATGGGGCAGCATTATTGAACCTGATTTGGACATTCTTCACATCTCTGGTCAACGTATGTTGGTACTGTGCGTTGAGTATTTCTCCTCTGACCTCAACAAAGTAATATCCGTGTTCAGCGACCTCTCGAGTCTCTTCCCTGAGGGTTGATCCTTCCATCACGTAGCCCAATGTTGGGGCGTCGGCGAAGCTGGTAAACTCTGGAGAGCCGGGATTGTAAATGTGCAGATCCTTGTGTTCCCATCTCTTATGGTTGTGACCAAGCGCAACATAGTCGACATACCGTTTAGAAAGAAGTTCACTGATCTTCTCGGTCTTTATCGTGGGTCCAATCAATGGCGATATTGTGGATACTGACCCATGCATAACTAGGATGCTAAAATCGCTCTCTTGAGTCATATGTTTGGTAAGTCGCTGTAGGCTTACTTCTTGTTCGCGACCGTGATCTCCCAAACCGTAGATCGCGACCTTTTTGTCTCCTCGTGTTCTCAAGTTAACGAACGGATTCTGGTCGGCGTCAACCCTCTTAGCCAAGTCTAATCTTGAGTCAAGAAGCTGAAGCACATCGCCTCCTGCTCTATCGAAATATGATTCGGGTTTATCATGTGAGCCGACTGTCACAACGAAGGGGATTCCGGCTTTTCTTAGTCGAGGGAGTTCCTGAAGTATCCGGTTCCATGCTGCAGTGGGTGGTCGCGGACGGTTAACGAGGTCTCCTGCATGTACTACAAAGTCAACTTGCTTCTCTATTGCAGCATCCACAATTGCGGCAAATGCTTTGCCGTAGACAGGAATCTGGATCTTTTCATACCTACCTATAGCTGGCCAATTAAGCCCCAGATGGGTGTCTGCCATATGGATGAATGTGAAATCGGGTCTTGTCTGGTCAGTATATGTCAAGGTAGTTCCCTACTGGAGTGATTGGTGCAGACGGAGGTTGCTCTTCAGGCTCCTCGATTCTATCGACCATATCTGGGTTGATCTGGATCTCAATTCTCTTCCGGTACTTTGGAAGATCTATACCGAGTTGTACCGCATTTATCTGCTGAATACTCGTGTTCTGCATTGACCTTATTGATTCTATCAGTTGGCTGAATCGGTCATGGCCTAGGAAGGTTGGCAGATTTGCCACGATTATCAGTTTCTGACGCGCGCGACTGAGAGCCACGTTGAGCCGGTTGGGCTGAAGAGTGAAGCCAACATCGTTGTCGGGGTTAGCGCGCACAAAATCAAGAATCACGATGTCTCTTTCCTGCCCTTGGAAGCTATCGACGGTTCCGACCTCTGCCAAGTCACGGAGATTAGATGAGAGGAGCCTTTGCTGTTCTTTGTACGGAGTAATCACGCCAATTTGATTCGAAGTCAAACCGCTAGATCTTAGGCAACGGCAAATCATCGAGTCCACAACAAGATTGGCTCGATTCAAGACGCTATATCCGCGGTGCTCCTCCACGCCCTCAACATCGATCACTGCTATGGCAAAATCTGGATGCAATGCACGGTCCAGTTGGGGCAGACCAGTGTATTCCGAACAATTCGGAAGTTTGGGCCTCATATCGGTAATTGGATCTGACTTCAGCGCGTTGTCGTAAAACATGCGATTGATTAGATTACAGATCTGCTTCTGCATCCGATATTGGGTCTTAAGCTGTGTCACCAACTCCCGGGCGAGATTCTGCCTTCTGAGAGTATCTAGTGCAACGTCGAGGAGACTGCTGACTTGCCTATGAAGCGGAGACACAGGTGGAAGCTGCTGTTCATCCCCTATAATGACCGCCTTTTCAGCCTGAACGAGAGCTGAGAATGCGTCCTGCATCCTTATCTGGCTTGACTCTTCAAAAAGGACAACGTCAAATCTTCCCGCTTTGACGAGATCCAGAGAGGCACTGCTGCAGGTAGTCAGAACTGCCGCGGCAGAGCTCATTTTCTCAACAGCAGCGAGCGCTTTATCCTCTTCGTTTGTGACAATGTTGATCAGAGCAATCTGCATTGCGCGTTCTCTAATCTTGAACCAATTCCCGAATCGTATACCGAATTTGTGCCCCTCATCCAGGAGTCGCTCGACAATATTGTCAACAGCAGTATTCGTCACCGAAACAACCAGAGCCCGTTTTCCTTCCTTCGCTAGCTGCGCTAATAATTCCACTATCACAGCGGTCTTTCCGGTGCCTGGTGGACCTAGAATCACGGCAAAATCAGGAGCACTCAGCGCGGATGTTACGGCTTGGCGTTGGTCCTGATTGAGATTCCCCAGAAACTCTACAGGTCCTGAGGATGGTGATATCTGCGGTGACTCAGTTCCTAGGACTCTTCGAATGAGTTCGCCAGCTCGACCCGTAGAACGATGGACCGCATCTATTGCTCTTAGTTGACGTCTCGTCAGATCAACATCATAGTGGTCTATTGTCAATCCTTCATTCGACATACCAAGCGGCATATCGCCATACGGGGTTATTGTTACGTTGGCCTCTCCAACGTCTGAGATCTCACCGGTAAAACTGGGTGTTGCTAAAGGATCACCGCAGCTTACGATTACAGTGTCGCCAGGCAGGAAGTTGAGAACACACCCACTCTTCTCTAGGTAAACACTTCGGGGCTGAGATCTCTTGATACGGTAGCCACTGTCAGAATATCCCAGCTGAACTCGAGCATTCAGAGGGAGCGTTTTACATCTCCATTTCCAGACTTGGTTTAGCCCCTTCTCCTCAAGGGTCTCCATTCGCAGCCGCCATAGGTATCTCCTGACGTGTTTCGGCAGGCTATCGTGGAAGTAGTAGTTACATGCATTATTGACGGGGCAGACTTCACAGACCTGTGGGATAGATCTAGCTGATCCTTTCGCAGTCTCGTAGATCTCCTGAAGGGTAAGAATACCCTCGTGCAGCTTGTTGCGTCTGCTGTCAGTCATCCGAACATTTACTACATCATCAGCTGAGAGAACCTTGATCGCGAAGTCTGCATCAGGATAGATCTGTTCCAGCAGAAGCTGGTATCCACAAGCTTGGAGTTTGTTTGTCTCTGTGACTCTGGAACCACCGTAGCTCTTGAATTCTCGAATTTCAATGTGCCGCGGGTCTTCGTAGATTCTGTATTCGTCTGGAATTCCCTGAAGTGGAAGATCCAGATTGATGAGGTGATGACCGGTAATTATCTTGTCTGGTCGTCGATATCCTTCTTGGATTTCTTGGGCAAGATGATGGGAGAATCCTCGAAGTCTATCAAAGACAGCGCGTTTTCCCTCTTGCACACTCACTCTTGCGTCTGCGAAGAGCCTCCAGGAGTCCTCAATCTTGCTCTCGGCTTCTTTCAACCACGCGCTATAGATCTGTTGCGCAATTCTGTCAGTTGGTAGGTTGAAGTCAGTGTTTTCGACTAGGGTACTTTCAACTCGCCCTAGTTCAGCAAGCACTGAGTGGGTGACTGTCCCTATTGCAAATCCTGGGTTGTTTTCACCTGAAGCCCCGTAGATCATTTTAAGAAGCGCGCTGCGTGGACACGTTGCAGCACCTGCAACTTCCAGGACAGTAGGCACAAATGGCCTTCTAGGGATGACCCGTTCTAGCTGGGTCAGAAGGGATGCGGGGTCAGACACTGTGAAGGCACCACCATATTGCGCGCACCGCCACGCGAGGCGCTTTCTAATTGACCAATGTGGTCCAAGAGTCAACAGACAAGGCGCCAGTTCTACCAGCGCGGCATAATGAGTTCTGGCGTCAGAGGGTTAGTTAGTGGACACGCCAACGACTTTAACATCAAAATTCAAGGTTCGCCCTGCAAAGGGATGATTAAGATCCACCAGTACAGTATCTTTTTTCACACTGCGAACGATGGCCAAGGTTTTCTTTCCATCTTTGGACTTCAGCTCGACCAACATATCTTTGGAGAGCTTCAGTCCTTTCTTGAATATTGATTTGGAGACTTCATCCTTCAGTTCCTCTCTCCTCTTTCCAAATCCTTTTTCTGGATGGACCTTGACCTTCTTCTTATCTCCACTCTCTAGTCCGATCAAGGCATCTTCTAAACCCCGAATAAGCTTATTCGCACCAATCTTGAATCTTGGTGGTTTCTTTCCGCGTGTGGTCTCAACCACTTTGCCATTTCCGAGCTTAGCAGTATAATGAAGCGTTACCTCATCTCCGACCTTAATTGGCAACAAAACACCTTAGCCCCACGGTTCTTTGGCTATACCTATTAAGTCTTCGGGGGCTCAATAGCGCGCGCTAATCTTGCCTGCCGGTAGGCAAAGTTCCTTAAGGTCGGGAGAAGAGTTTCTTGGGGAGATAGTATGCTTCCTGCTTCCTATCTTGGTCTGTTCTGTCTGTGTCTACTGCGCCCTACGAGCAACGCCGCGCTTGAGCTCATAGAGCTGATTCAGCACGCGCTAAAGAAGAAACGTGAAGCATCCAAGGCAATAGAGAACAAGACAAAGTAAGGGAAAACATCCAGTGCCAGCTAGAAGTGAATAATTTGCCAATTTGCCCAAAATGCCACAAGTTCATAGCTGAGGGGAGATTGCGACGTCATAAGGGACGTTGCGGTAAGAAACCCAAGGTAAGAAAAGTGATAACTCAGGAGAACGTATCTCCAGTTGCTTTGTAGGTGTCAGAGCGTTTGCGATAGGTTCTAGCGCCCCCTCAACTCAGTTCAAAAGTATCCCCAATCTTGGGAATGTGAACTTCCACGCCGAATTCTTGGTGGATCTTCTGAGCCAGTGTGTTGGCAGCGATGGCTTCGCCGTGGTTCACGAATACTTCTTGGGGGAACTTCTTGAAACCTCTAAGCCAGTCTAGTAGCTCGGATTGGTCTGCGTGTGCGGAAAAGGCCTCCACAGCCTCTATTCGGGCGTTGACATTATAGGACTTGCCCATTATTCTGATGCTTCTGGCGCCGTCTTTAAGCTGGCGGCCCATCGTGCCCTCGGCCTGGTATCCCACGAAAAGTATTGCTGACTCATATCGCTCGATATTGTGGATTAAGTGGTGAAGGACTCTGCCGCCGGTGCACATGCCGCTGGCTGAGATTATTATGTGGGGTTCGTGAAGCGTGTTGATCTCCTTGGATTCGTCTCTTGTTCGGGTGAAGTAAAGGTTGGGGAACTCGAGGGGATTGTCCCCGCCAGCCAGGAGGGCGTTTGTCTCTTGGTCAAAGCATTCTGGATGCCGCAGATATATTTCGGTCGCTGATATCGCCAAGGGGCTGTCTACAAAGCACCTGATTCCTTGAAGTTTGCCGTTCTTGGCTTGGAGGTTGAGTTCATAGAGGATATCCTGTGTCCTTCCGAGGGCAAACGCGGGGATTACCACGTTTCCTCCTTGTGCTAAAGTGTCCTTGATGATTTTCATGAGCTGTTCGCCTGGTTGGTCTTTAGCCTCGTGCTCACGATCTCCGTATGTGGATTCTAGGATGAGATAGTCGGCTTCCTGGATCTTGTCTGGGTCTTTGATTAATGGAAGGCGTGGTCTTCCCAGATCTCCGCTGAAGACAAGCTTCCTTCTATTTGTGGATATCTCGAGTATTGCAGAGCCTAGAATGTGACCGGCGTCGCAGAAGCGGACATCTGCATCACATATTTCATTCTCCTTCTCATATTCCACACTTTGTAAGTGCTTCATTGTCTCGGTAACGTCTTGCTCGGTGAACAAGGGTGGTTGTGGAGCATATCGACTGTCAGGATGGTCACCCTGCCGCGTCGCATCCTCCTCCATCAGGAGAGCGGTGTCCTTCAGCATTATTCCTAAGAGATCCGCTGTGGCTCCAGTAGAGAAGACTGACCCCCGGAAGCCGTTCTTGACAAGAAGCGGGACTCTTCCGCTGTGATCTATGTGGGCATGAGTGAGCAGCAGAACGTCGAGAGAGCGCACATCATAGCCGAAACCGGTCCAGTTAAGCCCTTCTGTTCTCGATCCCTGAAACAGACCGGCGTCCACACCGATTCTTGAGTCCCCTGTATCCAAGAGGGTATGCGAGCCAGTTACCGTTCCCGCTGCTCCGTGAAACGCAAGCTTCATAGAAGTCAACATTAACACTTCCTGCAATACATCTTAAAAGCTTCCAGTTCGCGCGCTATCCATAACAATTCTCTACGCCAGCTCAAGTGGACGGATTCTGAGAGGGGTCATCAGAAGACAACAGGTAGGCCTGAAAGAGCAGCGCGTGCTTCTGGCCTACAACTGTTTCTTTGGCGCGCGCAAAGAAGAAAGACGCGCACTAGCCAGAAAAGCGTAAATCGTAGAGCTAGAATGGCACATCGGATCCTATTTTTGTGATTTCCCACATGCTGGACAGAATATCTCTCTGATAGGCATAATTGCCCCACAAAACCGACATCCGCGGGCGCTGAAGGAGTTTGGACCAGCCTCACCATCCTTGGGAACATTGGGATTAAGTTGCTTTTTCACCTCATCCATTATCTTCTTTTCAACGATTTTGGATATCCCAGACCATGACATGACAATCCATCCCATGAACTAGTTGAGCCGATTCGTCCTTACTCACAAACGGCTTACATCGATCTAATGTTTAAGTCTGTCGTCGGATAGCACGCGCTCTTTTGTCAGATTCAGATACCCCAAGTTCTCAACTACTTTGATCTTCGGTATTTCAGCGTTTGACAGATGCAAATTCTGAACATATACTATAGGACGCGCTTATTCAGAATGCTGATAGGGATATGAAGTAGTAAGAATATTTGATAGGAGAAACGTCTTGGATATATTTGAGGTTATCCGGAAGAGAAAGTCCACAAGAGCCTATTCGCCAACTCCTGTCTCAGAGCAGATATTGGTCAAGGTCTTAAATGCTGCAAGGCGTGCCCCTTCAGCGAGTAACAAGCAGCCTTGGCACTTCATCATTGTAAAGGATGAGATGAAACGGATTCGGATTGCCAGAGGCTGCGGTTATGGGAGATTCCTGGCCGAATCGCCGGTGATTATTGTGGCTTGCGGAGACAGGAAAGCCTCGCCAAATTGGCACGTTGTGGACACTACAATAGCTCTTGAGCATATTGTCTTGGCTGCTACAGCTTTGGACCTCGGGACATGTTGGATTGGCAGCTTTGATGAAGAAGATGTTCGCAAGACGTTGAAGATTCCTGAGAAGTTCGAGATCATTGCTTTGATTGCACTGGGATACCCACGTAAGACACTAGATCTGCTTCCCAAGATCTTACATCTTCTGAGGCCCAGGAAGAAACTGAAAGACATTATCTCTGTGGAAATCTACGGCGATCCATTGAGACAGAAGAATTAGTCTCAGCACGTAATGTTTGAGCAGGCTGAAACACGGGCTAATCTCAATTGTGGCGCGTGCGTTGCTGAGACTCACGGTACTATTATACGGTAGGAAGTCCTTCTGCAGTCCACTGCACAATTCCACCTGACATGTCATGGACTTCTCTGAAGCCTAGGTGCTCCATTATGTCCATAGCGACGCGTGCGCGGAAGTCAACGAGGCAGTAGATAAGGTAAGTCTTGTTTTTGTCAAGCTTGTTGAGCTCGCCTCTGAGAGTCTTGGAATTGTTTGTGCGATAGTCAATGTAGTAGTCTATGTTTACCGCATTTTCTAAGTGTCCTGTCTTGAATTCTTCTGGAGTTCGAAGGTCTAAGATAGCAAAACTCTGATTGTTCTTGTTCTTCTGGATCAGAGCAGCTGCTTCTTGGGGGGTGACTAGCCTACGCATTGCAGGCTTCTGTGCGGCTTGAATTGGAGCGCCTCGTTCTTTACCAGTAGGTCCAACACCCAGCAATGCATCCGCAGCCACAAGGCATAGTGGACGTGCCTGTGGGGTACCTAGTCTGTAAAATATCTCTGTACCCCCCGTCTCCGTCAGACTTTCCTCAGCCCATACAAGGTAGATCTGGGCATTAGCGCGCGCTATGAAAGCAGTCTCTCTGAAAATCTCTACTCAAATCTTCGTTCTACTATTGTGGCACGATCTATTCCTGCAATTGACCGCATTTTCCACAGTATTCGGCCCCCAGATTTATCTGCGCTCCGCAGCTGATGCAATATTTCTTCTCTTTCTTCTCCGAAGCAGCTGCAAATGCTTTTCTGGGAGGCCTTCTCTTGTACAGCACGAAGACTAGCGCGCGCTATCATGTTTCTTTGATCTTCTTGATGAGCCAGACCATTTTCTTCCCGAAGTTCTTTGCCGTAAGCAGGCCTTCCTCATCTTTGTTAATCTCTTCTTTTTCTCTGCCGAAGGCTATGTTCCAGTAGCTCGAGCCGGGAACGATCATCCCCTGATTAAGAAAGAAGAACAGCAGTTGAGCAAGTGTGAAGTTGTGTCCTGCTCTTCTCGCGACAACCATCGGCCCACCTACTTTGTTCTCAAACACTCTTTTTCTGGCTACTGAGAGGTATCCAGCCCTGTCAATTAGCGATTTTATCTGAGGCGTTGCTGAACCGAAATAGACTGGTGAGGACAGGATAATACCGTCAGCCGCTACCATCTTGTCAAATATTGGTTTGAAGTCGTCCTTTATTCGGCATTCTCCTGTCTGTTTGCAGGACAAGCAGGCGTCACAGGGCTTGACCTCTCTGTCAGCTAATCTCAACAACTCTGTTTCTACATCATCCTCTTCTGTCGCCTTCAAGGCTTCAGCGACGAAACGTTCAGTGTTACCCCCGATTCTGGGGCTTCCAATTATACCCAGTATACGAATCATAGATAGAGCACACTACAGAATGATGCTTATTACTATTGACTCCTTGTGCCTTCAGTCGAGTGGGCACGCTCCCGTAAGGCCCCTTGAAACTCGTGCTATCGATGCTTAGGTTGCAAGCGTCATTGCTAGATCATATTGACTTTCATCTATTGGCTTGTATGTGGTGGTGGCGTATTCCAAATCGATTGCGACTATGCGTCCTCCTTCAATTCCAGTCATCGCTTTCTGCTCTCCGTTGAGAAGAAAATCAATACTTGCCGCTCCCATCCTGCAAGCCAGTAACCTACTATAGGCCGTAGGTCTGCCCCCTCGCTGTAAATGCCCTAACTTGGTAAGTCTGACCTCGAATCCAGTCCTTTCTTTGATTGATTCGGTCATCTCCATACAGTCTCCCGCCCCTTCAGCCATGACAATTATTGCCGATTTCTTGCCTTTCCGATAGTTGTCTGTGAGTCTTCGGCAGACCTGCTCGGTTTCAAATTTTATCTCAGGTATGAGTATGATCTCCGCCCCAGCCCCTATCCCCACCTCTAGAGCTATGAAGCCTCTATTCCGACCCATCACTTCAACTATGAAGGCTCTCTCGTGAGAAGTTGCGGTATCCCTTATCTTGTCAAGAGCGTCTAGGGCAGTATTTACTGCTGTGTCAAAGCCGATTGTAGTATCGGTGCCAGCCAGATCATTATCTATTGTTGCCGGTATCCCTATGACGGGCATGTCAGTTGCTTTGTGAAGGGCACAGGCTGCTCTGAAGGAACCGTCTCCCCCGATGACTATTAGGCCGTCCACATTATTCTTCTTCAGGACTTTGGCTGCCTTTGATATTCCTTCTTCAGTTTTGATCTCTTCAGCTCGAGAGGTCTTTAGAAAGGTACCCCCTTCGTGAATGATTCCTCCAACCTTTCTCTCATCCAAGGGCATGAATTCGTTAGTCATAATCCCGGTGTATCCTCTTTGATAACCTACGATTCTCAGCTTCTTGGAGACTGCATTTCTGACTGCAGCTCTTATTGCTGCATTCATCCCTGGAGCGTCTCCGCCTGTAGTAGCAATCGCGATCAAGTCCATAGCCATACGATCCCTTCTCTCCGAAGAACTAGCCTCCATGTTCAAGTAAAACGTTTTTCTTTGGGTGTCATGTTTACTGAGTGAACGCAAGCACAGAGGTAGCGCGCGCGAGATTGATTAACAAGAGATATCCGTCAGATTAGCCATTATTTTACCTATAAGGCAATCAAACAACAGATACTGATTGAGTTCAACATAGAAACGATTCATGGATTGATAGGAATGAAAATGGTTCACGTTCAAGGAAAGAATGCTGGGCAGATCATCCTCTACGCCCTAAGCACCTGTGGATGGTGCAAGAAGACAAAGGAGTTGCTCAGGGAGTTGGGAGTGACCTACGATTACGTCTATACCGATCGTCTTGTGGGAAAGGAGAAGGAAGATGCCGCAAGAGAGATCCAGAAATGGAATCCTAGTTTCTCCTTCCCCACCTTGGTGATCAACAATCAGTACTGCATAGTTGGTTTCGACAAGGACAAGATAAAGAAGGCTCTGGAAGAATGAGTCTCGATATCTCGGATGACAAAGTCATCAAGACTGTGGATAGGCTCGACAGGGAGGCTGAGGAAGGGGGTTACCACCTGAATCCAGATAAGGAATTCCTGAAGGATCTCATCAGGGGGCTCCTCACGAATGAGGAGAGATATGGGTACATGGCCTGTCCCTGCAGGCTTGCCTCTGGAAACAAGAGTGATGACCTAGATCTTATTTGTCCATGCGACTACAGGGACCAAGACATAGTGGAATACGGTGCATGCTACTGCGCACTCTACGTGGACGATGACATAAAAGCTGGCAGGAAGGAGACTCGATCAATACCTGATCGTCGGCCGCCTCCTGAGGATCGCCGAAAGATGAAGCAGGGCATGATGGAGACCTCGAAGGGCAGGACGGCGCCTGTCGGGTTGACTTTTCCTGTCTGGCGATGCAGGGTCTGTGGATATCTGTGTGCCAGGGAGAGCCCCCCGGCTGTGTGTCCGATATGCAAGGCCAAGAATGACAGATTCGAGAGGTTCATGTGAGTTGCATATAGCGCGCGCTAGCCGGAACAAGAGTCCTGACGATTTCTTGAAGTATCTTGTATTTGCATATTCACGAGTGAATAAGGGATGTCTGAAGAAGTTCTGGGTGAAAAGAAGCGTCTTACTCTTGTTATAACATCTCCATTGAGTGGTCGAATTCCAATTCTTGTTGATGATATATTGGAGCCAACGAAAATCGCTGATGGGATAAAGATACGATGGTATCCAGTCATACGAGGCGGTGGGATAGAAGATATCGCCAGCTATCTAATAGAAACAGCAGAAGGTCTTGTCCTCCCCACTGTCACTGGGATACTTTCTGGATTCATACACGAAAAGCTCAAGGGAATACCAGACCTCAAGCTGGAGATCGAGGGCCTTAATGTTCACCTTGAGAACCGGGAACACATCCAGCGCATATTGACTGAGATACTGAAGCGATCCTAGCGTGGGTCTGGAGAAACCTAGCTTTTTACACTAAGGTCCTCTCGAAGGCTGTGCGCGCGCTGGTCTCTATCCTGTGCAATTCTTCGAGTCATAATTCTCAAAGTGAAGGCGGTTGTTGCTAGTAATAGGGCAAGGATGGATAGAAAATAGAAACTCATTTCGTAGGAACTTGTCTTATCTCTGATTGCACCTGCTAAATAAGGACCAAATGACATTCCAACTCCACTTAATGAAGAGAGGATGCCAAAGCCCAATCCCACATTCTCGGGCTCTGACACCCTTGACACGAATGAAAAGACCGGCGCTGGAACAAGTGCAACCCCAACCGCCATGACAGCCATTGGAAAGAGATAATCGGTTGACGTGGCTGCAAGATAGATTGCGATTGCTATGATAAGCCCACCCCCTCCGATGAAAATATCGTTATTGTAGACCTTGCCCACTAAGCGCCCAATTACTGGGCTAAAGCCTAACGACCCCCACATAAGTAGGCTGACAAGGAAACCAGCAAAGCCGATGTTGTATCCCTTTGATATGAAGAAATCCGGTGCAAAAGTCGAAAAAGAAATTATTACCGCATTAAACCACATCCAGCAGAGCCCTGTCAACCAAATATGGGCTCCGACCTTGGGTACCTTCGATAGCAGTCTCGCCCATCCCTCCCCTGCTTGAACCTTTTGCGGGAGATTTGGAGCATTTCTGTACAGGAGAAGAAAGCTTGTCAGCACAACTATGCCCATTATCACAACAATCGAAATTGGCATTCGCCATCCAAAACTCTCACCCAACTTGCCAAAGCCTGCAAAACATACTATGGTGCCAACTGGCATTGCAGTATTCCAAATCCCCATCGCCGTGCCTGCTTCACGTCCTCTAAACCACTGTGAAAGCGTTTGCGCAGACACAATGGAGATGATGACAGCTCCAATTCCCCCGATGACTCTTCCCGAACTGATATAGAGAAAGGTGCCGCTCACTGCAATGACTGACATGCCGATAACTGCAAGTATTAGGGAGAGTATGCCGATCCTAAAGGGACCGAAACGGTCAGCAAGTAGACCCGCTGGAATCGACAAAAGAATGGCTGGTAACGCGAAGAGACTCATCAGTGAACCAGCCTCAGCATAGGGCAGTCTCAAGTCTTTGATGATGAGAGTGAGGATAGGTGGTAAAGACTGCAATGTGAGGGCAAACACCAGCATACAAAGGTAAGACAGGATTAGGATAACCCACCGATACTTGTTTGCAGGCATATATGGTTCTCAATGTTCTCGATAATCCTGAAGATCTATATAGACTCAGCGCGCGCGCTAAACGACATCTGGGATTTCAACGAGTAATCATCGATATACTTTACCATCTTGAACGATAGCTGGAAGCGCGTGTTAAGTCTTCTAACACATCCCAATCCGTGTAGATTTGAACTCACGTGAGCGCGCGCAAAAAATATCGGTGTCCTAAATCGTAGACCATTTTGCCATTGGATATCTCAGCGGCGCCTTCGCAACCTTATCTGGATAGACACAGATTGGTTTTCCATCCTGCCATTGGAGCACTGACATCTTGTGGCCCGTCTGCCAGCCTGTTACTGGATCTATTTGAAAATCTCCGTAGAAACCGGTGAATTTCACTGAGTTGGCAGCTGCTCTAACTGCATCGGAGTCCAGTGGCTTACTACATTTTTCCATAGCT
>Ga0315282_10006018_pt1 | contig 20444 bp, 20 predicted proteins | sample YL17G07_20_MG_FD_203693 | JGI IMG/M metagenome (GOLD analysis project Ga0315282, IMG submission 203693) | Sediment microbial communities from Yellowstone Lake, YNP, Wyoming, USA - YL17G07_20 | ecosystem: Environmental > Aquatic > Freshwater > Lake > Sediment | place: USA: Wyoming | collected... | reverse complement strand
GCAGCGTCCAAATTGTGTGTGAAGTTGAAGAGCCTGTTTTGGATGGTTTCATTGAAAGAGTAAATGTTAAAGAGGATTTAATAGAGGTTGAGAAAGTTCAAGTTGTTGAAAAGTCTGAAGCCACGGGTGAATTTGAATTTTTTGAAATTAGGTGTGGCAGGCTTGTAGAAGAGTTTGATGAAATGTTTGGAACCTTATTTGAACATGTTAGGGCTATGCATAGAGATATACAAATTATGCTTGGCAACTCAAAAGGGCTCACTACCGAAGTTGAGGGCCTTATTGGTTAAAAATGCAACTAAGGTCCTAGTAGCGGGTTGGGTGTTTACTTGAGTTTTGAAGAGATTCTGGCTAATTATTCTGGTAGGTGTGTTTTGGTTACTGGCGGAGCTGGTTGCATAGGAAGCAATTTGATTAGAACTCTTCTTAAAGCGGATCCTGAGAAAATTGTTGTTGTAGATGATCTTTCCGCGGCTTACGAGTGGAATCTTCCGAAGGATTCGAAGGTGGTCTTTATTCATGGAAGTATACTTGACGAGGAGAAGATGAAGAGGGCTTTTAGTTTTAAGCCTCATTTTGTTTTTCATTTGGCGGCTCATTTTGCTAATCAGAACAGTGTTGATCATCCTGAAACTGATTTGTTGGTGAATGGTCTTGGAACGTTGAGGGCTCTTGAGTATTCGAATTTGGTTGGTGTGGAGAGGTTTGTTTTTGCTTCTTCCGGTTGCTCAGTGTATGGGAGTCAGGCCCCGTTGCCGTTAAGAGAAGATTATGTTTCGTTGCATTTGGATACGCCTTACCAGATTAACAAGCTGGTAGGTGAACTTTATTGCAACTATTTTTACGATTATTATAAGTTGCCTGTGGCTATCGCTAGGTACTTTAATGTTTATGGTCCTGGTGAAGTGCCTGGCAAGTATAGGAATGTTATTCCGAATTTTATTTGGTGGGCTTTGCATAAGAAGTCTTTGCCTGTTACTGGCACGGGGGAGGAGACTAGGGATTTCACTTTTGTTGAGGATATTATTGATGGGACGCTTAGGATGGGTGTTGTTAAAGAGGCTGTTGGTGAAGCGGTTAACTTGGCTTCTGAAACTGAGACGAAAGTGATTGATTTGGCGAATTGGATTAATGAGCTTTCGGGGAATGAGGCTGGAATAGTTTTTAAGCCTAGAAGAGACTGGGACAAGGTTGTGAAGAGAAGGGCTTCAATTGAAAAAGCTAGGAGACTTCTTGGTTATAAACCTAAAACTGGCATGAAAACTGGTTTGAATAAAACCTATGAATGGGTTAGGGAGAACCAAGAGCGCATCGAAAGAGTGCAGAGTTTGAGCGTATAAGTATAAATAGGCGTTAATGACAGCATTTCAAATGTGGGTGTTAGAGATTGACTGAGCGTATTGAAGTGAATCCTAAGATTTTAGGTGGAAAACCTGTGATTAGGGGGACGAGGATTCCTGTGTACTTGATTCTGGAGCTTTTGTCTGCTGGTTATGATTTTAAGAGGATAATGGAGGCTTACCCCACTTTAAAGGAAGAAGACATTAAAGCTGCTGTTGAGTATGCTACTAAGATCGTGAAAAATGAAGAAGCTTTTGAGTATGCGGTGACTTAGATACTGAGATTTCTTGCTGATGAAAACGTGTCTCCTCAAACGGTAAAGTTGCTTAGAAAGCTTGGGTATGACATTAAAGATGTTGCTGAGGCTGGCCTCAAAGGCTGTGAAGACGATGAAGTTGTAAACTTAGCAGCAAGAGAAAAAAGGATCATTATAACGCATGACCTAGGTTTTGGCTCTATTTACTACTTCTCTAAAAGAGGTCATGTTGGTATAATCATATTAAGAATACATCCACCAACAGTTGAAGAAGTGAATCATATTCTCCAAAATTTCCTTGAAAGAGTAAATCTGGAAAAGGAAAAACTAACTAAATGTCTAATAATGTTGAACAGAAGAAAATACAGAGTTCTGAGATGAGAAGCCCTGAGGTGTACGTTTGGTAACCGAGACTAAGTTGAAGAGGTTGAGAATCGACGTGGTTAACGAGTTGCATGAGATTAGAAGAAAGCACGCTGGGGCTTCTTCAGAGGAAATAGAGCGAGCGGCTGCCGAAGTTCTTGGAGAAATTAGAAAAAGGAAGAAGTAACTTAGCTTGCGGGAAACGAGGCTGGAATAGTTTTTAGGTCGAGAAGAGATTGGGACAAAGTTGTGAAAAGACGAGCCTCAATAGAGAAGGCTAGGAAAATTTTGGGATACGCGCCGAAGACTGATATAAAAACGGGTTTAAAAGAGACGTACGAGTGGATCTTGGAGGATAGGGACAACATAGAGCGAAGCATTGCTTGATACTGCTTTTGGATGTGTGAAAAAATTGGGAAGCTATACTAAACTTAAAGACGATGTAACTGTCGAAAGGGAAATGGCTGCAGTCGAGCCGTTTGATGATTTGCGGCGTTGCACTCGGTGTATTTTGCCTGAGACTTTTCCGGCTATTGAGTTTGATGAAAATGGTGTTTGCAATTATTGTCGAGATTATGAGCCTGTGAAGGTTCTTGGTGAAGAGGAGTTTAGCCGAGTGCTTGATCGGTATAGAAACAAGGGGAAAACGTACGATTGCGTCGTGCCTATAAGTGGTGGAAGGGATAGTTCGTTTACTCTTTATTCGATTGTTAAGAAGTTTAAGATGCGGGCTGTGGCTTTGACGGTGGATAGTGGTGCTATTATGCCTGAGGGTTATCGTAATATTAAGCGTGTTACAGAGGCTTTAGGTGTTGATCATGTTTGGCTTAAGGATGAAAACCATGTTAGAACTGCTCAGAGGAACACTAAGATTAAGTTTCATGGTTGGTTGAGGAAGCCGTCGATTAATACTATTGTTCCTGTGCTGAACGCTGGTGACAAGAAGATGAATATTCGGATTTTTAGGTATGCACATGAAAATGGGGTTCCGTTGGTTTTGGGCGGTAACAACATTGGGAACAGTACTTTTGAGCAGGAGCATTTTAAGACGGGTTTCCTAGGAGTTTTTCCTGATGAGCGTGGTTTGTATTCTACTTTTGACAAGTTTAAGTTGTCTTTCTTGTTTGGTTTGGAGTTTCTTAGGAATCGTCATAATTATCATTGGTCTGTTTTCAGCGAGTATGTGGGCGGGTTGTTTGTTTACTTTTTTGAAGTGGTGCAGAAGCCGAGGGATGTTGACGCTGTTGGGTTTTATGATTACGTGTACTGGAATGAAAAAGAGGTTGTTTCGACTGTGCGTGATGAGTTGGGTTGGTTGGGGGCTTCTGACACTACGGCTACTTGGCGTATAGATGATGCGGCTTATCCGCTTATTGATTATTTGTATTTGATGTTGGTTGGGTTTAACGAGTTTGATGAACACTACAGTAAGCTTATTCGTGAAGGGCAACTCTCAAGAGATGAAGCGCTAAAAAGGTGTCTTTCAGACAACGCTCCCAGGACTCCTTCTTTGATGAGAATCTTTGAAGAGCTAGAGGTTACAAAGGAACAAGTTGACAAGGTCCTAGAAAAGTACAGAGAAAAACTTCTAAAGAAGATTCTAAAAGGGAAAACAGGGATGTTGCTGAGACGCTAGGAGCTTCTGGAAGGAGATATGCTGAGAACAATCTATCAGTGGAGATGGTAGGCTTGAAAATGGTGTCTGTCTTCGAAGCGTTAACGTAAAAAGTGTTTGCAGGATCCGAAAATGGGAATACTAAAAAAGGCTTTAGAGGATGTTCATTGACTTGCTTGGAATAACATATTAGTTGAGAGTGGTTCGATGGTATCAGCGTGTCATGAAATAGTTGCGTTGATGTGGGAAGCTTTTAGTAAGAGTTCTCTATTTAAAATGTTGCACGAGTGATTACTATTGGTGAGTAAGACTCAGTTGATTGAGCGTCTTAGGAAGGGCAAGTACTGGTTTGATGAAAATGACTTAGTGGAACCGATAGACTGGGCTTTTATGGTTTCGTTGCCTGCTGATGCCCGTTTAGGTTTGGAACTTTACATGGAGGGCAGGGTTTCCATCGGTAGAGCTGCTGAGATTTCAGGGCTGTCTCTTCGTAGATTTGACGAATTACGTGCGAGGGCGAGGGTACCCATGCATACTCCGGCTACATTAGAGGTTTAGATTCTGCCTGTCGTTTCGGATGCCACGCCCATAATTTATCTGGGAAAAATTCGTGGTTTATCTTTGCTTAAACAACTTTTGAATGCTTTAAATAATCGTGAGTTTATATTTCTAGTGTCGTTGGGGTTGGTTTGGTTTGAGAGATGCTAATTACGAGTGGTTTCTAAGGGCGGATCTGGAGAAGTTTAGAGGACTTTACATAGCTATTGTTGATGGTCGAGTTGTCGAATCTGGGGAGGAACCGGAGAAAATCTACGTAAAAGCTAGGGCGAAGTATCCTAAGAAAAAGGTTATTTTGTGGAAGGTACCCAAAGAAGAGACGCTCATACTATAACGTTTAAGTATAGAGTTGAAAAGTCGAAGATATTCGGTGTTATAAAAAGGCCTGTCGCGGAAGTTTATCTTAAAACCGGGACGAACGAGTGGCTTCCATGTTTCATGTACATTGATTCAGGAGCAGATTTCACATTGATTCCATATAAATTTGGATTAATGCTAGGACTTAAAATCGAGGAGAAGATGCATGAAGTATATGGCGTCGGCGGAGGGATACCAGTAATTCTGAGGTCGACCTCTATGCGGATAAACGATGTAATTGTTGATGTAAGAATTGGATGGTCCCTACGGGAAGACGTGCCGTTCATTCTCGGAAGGCTGGACGTGTTCAATAAGTTTCACATAGAATTCAGAGAAGATGAGGATGCAGTGGTTTTCCAGCATGTGCAAAACTGAAAATATCATCAGGCGGATGCCATAGCGTTGGCTAAACAACTTAAAGCGGATTTCTTTCTCACAAACGATGAGGCGGCTAGAAAGGTTGCGTTAAAACATAAAGTTAGAACAAAGTGGCTAACAGAGGTTCTTCTGGAAGCATTAAAGGTCGGCTTGATTAGAGGACCGCAGAATTTTGATGAAATGCTGGATAAGCTGGTATCTAAGGGTCTATGGATTCGAAAAACTCTCGTTCACGATGCCAAGAAGAAAGCTAGGGAAAGCAGCTGCGTTAAAGGTTAGATTTGGCTAAGATTATGGAAACTCGATTTCTTTTATTTTAAGCGTTTCAGACTGATAAAGTAGCGCTTCTAAAAAATGGAAAGGAATATGATTCTCGTTTGAATGTTCTTGTGGTTGCGCAGTATTTTCCGCCTGACCTTGGTGGTTCTGCGACTAGGGCTTTTAATTTGGCTAAGGGTCTTGCTTTGAATGGTTGTGGGGTTACTGTGGTTGCGGGTTTTCCGCATTATCCGCATGGAAAAATACCTGCGGAGTACCAGTGGAAGCCGCTTAAAGTGGAATGGATAGGCAAAATCAAGGTGATAAGGACTTTTATGCCTCCTATAAAGTCTGAAGGCTTTTTTAAGCGGTTATTGCTGATAGGTGCCTTCGCGGTTTCGTCTTTGTTTGCGCTTCCTTTTGTGGGAAGAGTTGATGCGGTGTGGGCGTCAAGCTGGGTTCCAGGCTTAGTTTATGGTAGAGTGAAAAGGGTGCCTGTGGCGTTGAATGAGGATGATTTGACGCTTGAGGATTTGGTTGATCTTGAGCTTATTGATGAGGGTTCGTTGGTTCTTAGGGTTGCGGAGTGGGTTTATCGGTTGTTTTTGATTAAGGGTGATGTTGTGACGCCTATTAGTCCTGGGTATGTTGAGACTTTAGCTGAAAAGTATTGGGTGAAAGAAAACAGGATTCATGTGGTTAGAGGCGGCGTTGACTTGTCTGTGTTCAAGCCGTATGCGGCTAAATCGAGGTCTGGGAAGAAGTTTGTGGTTTTGTATTCTGGGGCGTTTTCTGTGGCTTATGATTTTGAGCTGGTTTTTAAGGCTGCTAAGGTTGTTGAGGAATTAGACGGTGATGTTGAGTTTGTTGTTCAAGGCAAGGGCGAGCTTTTGGGTTCTATGCGTTCTAAGATTGATGAGTTGAATGTGAGGAGTGTTAGGATTGTTGATAGGCTTTTGAGTCGGGAGGATGTGGCTAAGCTGTTGTGTCAGGCTGACGTGTTGATTTTGCCTATTGTTGAATATAAGAAGCCTTATCGTGGGATGTCTTCGAAGCTTTATGAGTATCAGGCGGTTGGTAAGCCGATAATTTGTTGTAGTAGGGGGTTGCCTTCGGTTTATGTGAAGGAGACTAATTCGGGTTTAGCGGTTTACCCAGGCGATTATGAGGCTTTAGCTAAAGCTGTAATAGAGTTAAAAGAGAATCCTAAACTGGCTAGGATGATGGGTGAAAACGGGCGAAAATACGTGGAAACTGAAGCATCCATCGAGGCTGTAGGCTTAAAGATGAAAGAAATCTTCGAAACGTTAACGCAAAAACACCGCTAGTCGAGGCTTAAGAATGAGCATAGAAGATGAAATCCGTGTTTATGATAATGCTGAAGTTTCTTATTCGACTGGCGAGACTGAGAGTTACGATGCTGCATTTTTTCCAAATGTTATAAGAAAAAGGGAACTAGAACTTATCAAACAGGTGCTTCAAGCTAAAAGGCCAAAACTGATTTTGGATTATGGCTGTGGCGGCGGATGGTTATCCTTGTTGCTGCTTAGGTGGGGGTTTGATGTTGTTGGCATGGACGTTAGTAAAAACATGGTTAGGAGCGCCAAACTCGCATGCCACGAAGCAGATTTCATTGTTTGTGATGCGATGAGGCTTCCGTTTAGAGATGGAGTTTTTGATTTTGTAATTGGGATATCTATCTTACATCACCTAAATCTAAATAATGCATTAGGTGAGCTTAAGAGAATATCTCTTGTCCAATCTGTTTTCTTGTTTATGGAGCCGAATTCGCTTAATCCTCTTTCAGCGTTTGGAAGAAAATTCTTCCCAATGGAGGCGCATACAAAAGGAGAAAAACAATTTACCCCCGCATACCTGAAGGCTGCGTTAAACTTGGCGAATTTTAACGTTGAAAGATGCTTTGCAATGTTTTTTCTTGTCTTTCCAGTTGCACGTTTTTCCAAAATAGCAAGGGTAAATCCTCCATCGCCGCTTGTTAAAATGACTTATTTGTTCGAGAATGTTATGGAAAAAATGCCTGGAATCAGATACTTGAACTCAAACATAGTTGCGGTAGGTAAAGCGAAATGGTAGATCGCTGTTGAGAATACTTCATGTTGCGTATATCTATCCGTCTGAACTTAAGGTGGCTGATGGTATCACTAATGTGGTATTCAATGTTACTAAGGAACTTGCTAGGAGAGGTCATCAGGTCTCAGTTTATGCTTCGGATATGTTAGATTTGCATGGCAATAATTCTTTGCGTGTTAATCATTTGGTAATAAATGGAGTTGATGTGTACTATTCGCGATCTGTATTGCGTTCTAAGACTTTTATTGTTACGCCTTCTATGATTTCTTTGCTTTCAAAAAACATAGACAACTTTGATATTATACATATACACGATGCTAGATCTTTTCAAGGAATCAGCACATATCTGTTTGCAAAGGCAAAGAATGTTCCTTACGTTTTTCAGCCTCATGGTTCTTATTTATCCTCATTATCCGATTCGCCATCTAAAACTGTAGCTAAAATTACGTTAGACAAGTTAGTCAGCGGTGAAATAATTGGAAATGCTTCTAGGGTTATTGCTCTCAGCCGTGTTGAGGCTGAGCAGTATAAGCGTATGGGTGTGCCTGAAGAGAAGATCGCCATAATACCTAACGGAATAGACCTTTCAGAATACGCTAACCTCCCGCCTAAAGGCTCCTTCAAGAAGAAGTTCGGCATAAAAGAAGAAGAAAAAATAGTGTTATACTTGGGCAGAATCCATAAGTTGAAAGGAATAGATTTCCTAATCAAAGCTTACGCCCTCATGGTTAAGAACTTGAGATTTAAAGATGTTCTGTTGGTGATTGCTGGGCCAGAAGATGGATATCTAGGTGATGCAAAATCGTTAGTAAGTTCTCTTGTAGTTTCTGATAAAGTATTGTTTACAGGTTTGTTAAGCGAGTATGAAAAACGTTCTGCTTTTGTTGATTCATCGATTGTTATTTCTCCCGAGAGATTCAACGTTTTTCTTCTCGTTCCTTTGGAGGCTGCTACTTGCGGAAAACCAGTGATAGTGTCAAGCACAAATTATATCAGCCACATGGTTAGGGAAGGGGGCTTTGGTTTTTCAGTAAAATATGGCGACATCAATGAGCTTGCGGAAATTATGGGCAAGATGCTTAACAACGACGACTTATTGAGGGAGATGGGTCAAAAAGGTCGCAAGTTTGTATTTGAAAACTGCAACTGGGCTAACATTGTAACCAAACTTGAAAAAGTTTACGAAGAACTCTAGGTGGATAGAATGGAGCAAGTATACAAGGACGTTGCTGGTGCACTATGAAAGTTTCTAAAGAAAGAATATATGACAACGTTTACGGTCGGAAAAATATTCGTTATGAAGCTTCTGGCGGTCTCATTGGCTTTCTCTACAAGAAGCTTTCGAGATATGAGGTAAGCCGCTATCAAGCCGTGTTCAATCTGTTGCCATCTGTTGCGGGCAGATTGCTGGACTTGGGTTGCGGAGATGGTGATTTCATCTTTATGGCAAAAGACAAGTTCGAAGAATGTTATGGAGTCGATGTTTCATCGATGAGAATTGAACGAGCAAAGAAGACATCAAAAGATAGGTCAGATGGGGATAATATTCGTTTCTATAAATGTGATGTGGATGAAGAATTGCCGTTCAGCAATGCGTTTTTTGATGTAGTAACATGTATTGCTGTTCTTGAACACGTCTTTAATCCGCCTAACGCGCTAGATGAAATTTATAGAGTGTTAAAACCGGGTGGCATGTTCATTGTGCAAGTTCCTAACATTGCTTGGCTCCCCTCTCGTTTTCAATTACTAGTCGGCAGGTTGCCCACGACGGGTGGAGTTTATTTAGGAGGAGATTGGGAACATCTGCACAATTTCACAAAGTCAACTCTTTGTCAATTACTTAAAGGAAAAGGATTCAAAATCCAGAGTATATCATGCAGTGGCGTCTTTGCAAACTATCGAAAGTGGTGGCTGTCAGCTCTTGGTGGGGACATAGTCATAAAAAGTGCAAAAACAACACACGACTGTGGAAGTCGACTGCAATGATCACGAGTGGGTTGAACACCTTGATGTCTCAGTGCAATTCAAGAATGGCAACGTCGCTGCAATGAAAATTCAACAGACAACATGCGCCATCATCATTGTTGCATAGGTTGCTAGAAAGTTGCGAATACTGCACGTCGTTAACTTTTTTGACCCAACCGTAGGCTACGCAGAATATTACCTAGCCAAAAAACAGTTAGAGCTCGGCCTAGATGTCAGAGTAGTGTGCTCAAACTACCCTATTCAATCAGGGAGCATGAAACGGGCAGGTTTAACTATTGAAGACGGCGTATCGGTTGTTCGACTTAAAAGCGCATTTAGCTTTCGAGGAAACATCTTTCTGTTCGATCCATTTAGTCTTGCGAAAGTCATCAAGGATTACTCGCCAGATTTGATCCATTGCCATGGCTTGCTTTCTTCCTTTTCACAAGAAGTCTTGATGCTAAAGAAGGCATTCAAATACAGAGTTGTCGGCGACCTAATAACAGGAATAAGCCCATTTGCTTCAACGTTGCTTCTCTCTTTTAAGCGGTTTTTTGGCTTTTCGATTTTTAGTAGGGTAGATGATCTATTCGCGTGTAATAAGGCTGTTGAAATGTTTCTCATCGAAGCTTTAGAAGTTTCACCGTCAAGAGTTCATTTCATTCCACTGGGCGCTGACGTCGAACTTTTCAGACCAGATCAAGGTCAAAGAGAAAAGACCAAAAAGCTCTTGGGGCTTCTTCCAGAAGATGTTGTTGCAATTTATACTGGAAAATTCTTGCCCAGTAAACGGATTCATGATCTGTTAGTAGCTTCTAAACCTGTTATTGAGCAGCGCAAAGATTTTAAACTGGTTTTGGTGGGTGATGGTCCGCCATCTTATAAGGAGAGACTAGAATTTTTGATAAAAAAACTTGGAATTGAAAACAATGTTTTAATAATGAAGACAGTGCATAGAACGGAATTGCCCAACTTTTACAACGCTGCAGACTTCGCAGTATGGCCAGGAACCTTTTCCATTTCAATAGTTGAAGCATTGGCATGCGGTCTACCTGTAATTATCGCAAAATCCGATTGGACATCACACTATTTGGAGTATGAAAATGGCTACTCTTTCAAAGCAGGAGAGACAAGCACTTTAAGTTCATTATTTCTTAGATTAGTTCAAGATTGGGAGATTCGAAAGTATATGGGTAAAATGAGCCAAAAACTTGTTGAAGAAAAACTGAGCTGGGATAAGATCACCAATCAGTACCTCGAAGTTTATGAAAAAGTTTTGGATACTTAATGGCTTTAGTGCATAGCTTAAAAATGAAGTTTTGTTTGTGGGCATTTGCAGTAAGCCTTATTCTTGCAATGTCACCTTTGCACGGCTTAATGTTGCTGAAGATAGTGACGGAATAGTTCACGTATGTGCTTATGTGAGTTTAAGGGTAAAGTTAACTCATAGCCATAGATTTTAAGCCTAGTTAGTGGTAAACAATGAAAGTGTGCTACTTCGGACCATATGATCTACACCATCCGAGAAGTAGAATAATCATCAAGGGTTTAAGAGAGAGCAATGTTGATGTGATCGAATGTAACTCAAGTTCATCTAATCGCCTCTTGGATTATATCAAGTTGTTGAAGAAACATCAAACTTTGAAGTATGATGTTGTTATCCTTGGGGCGCGAGGAGATTATTATGGCCAGCCATTAGTACCAGTTGTTAAGAAAATAACTCGAAATCCGCTTGTGTTTGATGCCGTTCTGACACTCTATGAAACGAGCATAATTGATAGAAAACTCGTTGATGAAAGATGCGTTAGGAGTCAGCTTTTGTATATTTTGGACTATTACGCTTTGCACAACGCTGATCTAGTTTTGTCTGACACTGCTGCTCACATGAATTATTATTCAGACACTTACCGTGTTAATCTTGGGAAGTTCAGAAGGATTTTTATTAGTGCTGATGATGATTTTTTTTATCCTAGACAGCACAAGAAAGAGGATGGTTGTTTTTTTGTTATGTTTTGGGGTGGTTTTATTCCGTTGCAAGGTGTAGAATATATTATTAGAGCTGCTAAATTGCTTGAGTCTCATAGGGATATTAGATTTGAGTTAAGAGGTTTCGGGCAAACATATAATGAAGCATTAGAGTTATCAAAAAGCTTGAATGTTAAGAACATAACTTTTGTTCCTAATTGGGTGCCTTACGAAGAGTTTCCTAACTATATTGCAAAAGCAGATGTTTGTTTGGGTGTTTTCGGGGAAACCGAGAAAGCTCGAAGAGTGATACCAACAAAAGCTGTAGAAGCTCTAGCTATGCAAAAACCTTTGATCACAGGCGATTCTTCAGCTGCAAGGGAGATTTTAGTTAATATGAAGAACAGTTTACTGGTCCCAATGGCGAATCCCGAAGCACTTGCAGACGCAATACTTACATTGAAAGAAGATCAGAAGTTAAGAGAAAAGATAGCTGAAAACGGATATAGATTGTTTAAGAAGAAACTCTGCCCAAAAGCTATCGGAAAAGAGCTAAAGTCAGTCTTAGTTGAGCTCACTGAGAAATTTAGATAGCAATAGATGTTGCTTATGTTTGACTCGACGCACCCCCTGGTATCGGTTGTCATTCTAAATTTCAACGGAAAAAAGTTCTTGAGCAAGTGTTTAGATTCCGTTTTAAAAAGTCGTTATGCAAACCTTGAAGTTATTGTAGTTGACAACGCTTCGACTGATGGAAGCATCGAATTGGTGCAAAAGAACTTTCGGCAACATAGTAATTTAAGAATCATAAGTAATAGCGCAAATCTGGGGTTTGCTGAAGGAAACAATACTGGAGCGAGAGCAGCTACGGGAGAATATGTGCTTTTTCTGAACAACGATACCGAAGTTGACCCAAAATGGTTACAAGAATTAGTTATAGTTGTGGAGTCTGATAAGACTGTAGGCGCGGCACAAAGCAAATTACTATTATTTGACCGTAAAACAATTGACAGCGCAGGCGACTTCGTCAATTGTTACGGAAAAGGATGGATGAGAGGTTGTGAAGAGGAGGATAAGGGTCAATATAATAAAACAGATGAGATTTTTTCTCCAAGAGGAGCTGCTATGATTGTCAAGAAACAAATTTTAAAACAGGTAGGCTATTTCGATCCAACTTTTTTCATGATTTGTGAAGATATAGATCTAGGTTGGAGAATTAGATTAAATGGTTATAAAGTCATGTTTGTACCTAAGTCTATTGTTTACCATTTCGGTTCAGGTACCAGAAAAGAAGTTCAAAGTTTACAAGAAAGTTATTATTACAATTCAAGGAACAGCCTTATCATGCTAATTAAAAATTATGATATACAGAACCTGTTAATGAGCGGAATTATTAATGTGTCAGTTGAATTAACTATGTTCTTAATGTCTCTCCCCTTTCCTTCAAAGAAAGCGTACAATTTATCAAGAGTGAAGGCGCTATCGTGGGTTGTGTTGAATTTTCGATATATTTGGAGAAAAAGGTTAAAGGTGCAGAGCCTGGTGCGCAAGGTTCCTGACAATCAAATCAAAAAAATCATGATTAAAGGTAATTCTCCATTTTCAGGCATCATTTGGAACCTATTCTACAAAAACTCGATTGATTACAATCATTTTATTAATGAACAAGTGAATTTAAAAAACGGTTGGGTTACGTGAACTGCGGAATAGATGGAATCTTTATTCAGCCTTTCTTAGCAAACATGAGGCGAGTTAGGCATGTTTAAGGCGTTATTGTGGAACTACAGATCGCTAGACTATTGCTCATTTTTCTTGAGGGCAACAACTTTTAGAGGTAGTGAACCCCTTTGAAGTTTAAAGCAGAAATAATCGGCTTGTTCTTGGCATTTCTTATAGCATTGATATTTTGGAGAGTTTTATTGGTTCAAACAGGTTTTCTTATCGCTCTTGTTATTGCGGCTATATTTTTCTTCACCTTTAGATATGTTACCAATCGAGAAGAGAACGTAATTTGTAAAACCCCGTCTCCAAAGCTTAAGAAAATTTTACTTTCTTGCTTTGTTTTATTGTCTGTTTCAGTTTTGTTGTTTGTTCGTCCATTTGGCGAAACGGTCGAGTTTGTTTCTTGGTTTGCTATTCCCTTACCTAATCTTTTAAGATTGCTGTTTGCCTCATTTTTAACTTTATTTTTGCCTGGTTACATGATTTTGGATGTAGTGGATAAAAACAGATTAACAGGGACAGAGAAGAAACTTTTTTCCATCTTAATAAGTTTGTTTCTGATTTCATTTTTAGGTCTTTCTTGCTTTGCGTTAGGATCAAACATTAACGAACTTGGAACAAGTGCTATCATCGTTCTGAATCTGGCATTGTTGATGTTCCATATTTTGCTTAAACGAGAAAAGTCCGAAATTAATGGAAAGGTTTCTTTTGACCTAAATGAAAAAATGATTCTAATCTCACTTCTACTCCTAATCTCAATAGTAATTATTACAAAATACACTTCCAATTTGACCTGGGACTTCGGGGATCTGGACCAATACTTTGGGTATTCAGTTTCTTTTACAAAAAATGTTTTTCCTCTTAGTCAGCTTGGACCTGGGATTAACTATCCTTTTTTCCCTTTTGTTTTTGTCGCTCAATTCTTTGTTTCATCTGGCATTCCTTATGTTAACGCTTTTCAATTCATCAACATCCCCATTGTTTTTCTGCCAATTCTTTCTTTCTACGTAATGGTTTCAGCATTTTTTGAAAAACCGAGACATAAAAAAATTCCAATTATTGCTGCAATATTCGGATTCTTCGGCGGTGGCTTTGGATGGATCTTCGCCGCATCCCTGTTTTCTAATGGTCAAACAGTTCAAAATCTATATAAATTATTTGAAACTGCGGCTAGAACTGATTCTGGCTACCTTGTCGCACCTTTCTACTCCGCGGGAATCTATCCGCTTTACACTTATACTTTAACTTCGATCTTCGCCTTAATATGGCTGATTTACTCTAAACGCGCAATTAAGGTTGGAAATCTACGTTACGTTTTTGTATCCATTATGATTGCCCTAGGATACTTGGCACATATAGCTGAAATTGCGTTTTTCATAGCGATTTTTCTGTTTTCAATTTTAATTTTTAGGTGCGAGGATCTTTCTTCATACAGAAAATATTCACTTGGAATTATTTTAGGTTTGGTGCTAGTGGCTTTAACAGATGTCCTAACCAAAGGGTCGTATTACATCACAGGAAGCACATACTATGGATTTTCCCTTTTCTATGCAGTTTTTGCTTTAGCCGTGCTTACTTTTTTCTTGTCATTTATAAAAAGCCGTCTGAGAACTCAAATTGTTAACTCTGTCAAGGGCTATCTAAGAACTCAGGCGATTAATCTTAAGGCCAAATTGGGTCATAATAAAATTGGCGCTCTAAAAATAGCTTGTGAAGTCGTAATTATATATTTGTATGGACTATGTTTCGTTATTTGGTACAAGGTCTTCGAAACTTACAACGCTATTCCAAGTTCTATGCACATGGTGCCTTGGTATGCATGGCCAAGTAGATTTGGAATATACGGTTTGATTGCTTTACCTGGCGTAATTTATCTAATCCACAAGGACAAAAGCGTTAAGGATTATGTCTTTTTCTTGCTTTTAGCCTTAGTGACCCTTTTGGTTGCACGGTTATTGCATATTCTGACATTGCCACAAGTTGCTTCCCTTCTTTACATGGAAGATAGAATGACATTTTTCTTCATGATACCGCTTGTAATGCTTGCATCTTACGTTTTAATAAAATTCTACAATAAACTGCAGCATTCTAAAATTAAACACGTAGTATTCGGGGTTGTATTATTAGCGGTAATAGTTCTGGGCATGCTACCTTATCTAATCACTGAACAAGCGGTTGATTTTAATTACTGGTCAAATGGAGAAAAGCTTTCAAATTCTGAGTTAGATGCACTTAACTTCTTAAGGCTAAATACTCCTACCAATGGTTCGGTTCTGACATTAACGCAGAGATCAAATAGGCTTTTATCATATGCAGGCTTGTTTGACGTACAGACTTATGTGAATAGAGACCTCTCATTAATCTTCACTCCATCATTCCCTGAAGCAGCAATATATTCTCTGGCGGAGTCTCAGGTCAAGTACCTGTATCTAAGCTCAGCGGATAAGAATCAGTTAGAGCAAGAACCAAGTTATTCAGGATTTGTACGAGATTATCTGCTAAAATATCTGCCTATCGCCTTTCAAAACGAAGAAGTCACGATATACGAAGTGCCAGACTTTTCTCTTCCTACAAGTTCAAACACAGCTTTAGTTACCTCCAACCTTAAAACCGGATATTTCAAGGACGTATTTGATGAAAGCTATGATAAATACTGCCGTTTTTGCTCAGTATTAACTGCCGGCGACATCGTAACCGTGAAAACAGATAATTCGAGCAATAACCATGATTTTGAATTACCCGTTAACATAAATCCAAATGAGTACCCTTACGTAACAATCCGATGGAAAACGGATGGGGCACAACTTAATTTTTACCTTATAGGCGTCAAAACTGTTTATTACACTTCATTGGGTAGTTCTACAAGCTGGCAAACAACTGTAATAAACCTACATCATTTTTATGACTTCGTCAGAAATGAAACCATTGGAGTCGGGCCTAATGAACAAATTGGTTCGGTACTGTTCCGCAATTTCGAGGTAAACTCAGAGTATTCAATTGATTCAATTCAATTTGCTGGTTTTTCAAACAACGACTCTGCAAGTGAATTCCTCCCCCTAAGCATGGTTGCTCTCTCGCAAAATGAGTATTCAACAGTTCTAGAGAACGACCCAGCTAGGTTCAATTACTCAACCCTTATTGTAACACGCGACCTTAACCTATGGGATGAAACTGAAAAACAAAACTTCCAAAGATACATGGATTGGGTAAATCGAGGAGGTCATTTAATTGTTCTTGAGAGCTCAGATACTTGGCCATCTTATAAATATAGAAACTGGACAGCAAGCGATTATATTGGTTGGGAAGATGAAAACTTTACTGGGTGGACCGCGTCTGGATGTTCCGCTGTATCTAACGACAGCGTTATAACCGTGAAAACAAACAATGAAGATATAGATCATAACTTTTTATCACCCCCCCTCAATGTTTCAGTTGACAGTTATCAGTACGTAGTTATTCACTGGAAGACGGATGGCTCCCCTCTTTGTTTCTACCCTCACGGCACTAAGAGCGACTATCGTTACACCGAGCTGGGAGCATCTACAGAATGGACAACAAGTGTCATCGACCTTAAGAACTTCTATGATGCTGTACTGAAGAACTACACTGGTTTCAAAAGCGATGAACAGATTGATAAGATGCTGTTCAGAAGTTTCGTCAAGAATGCGACATACTCGATAGATTGCATAGGATTCTATAAAGCATACCCCTTACCACCCTCTATGGGTTTCGCCAATGCGTTATCAATATACCGCGAAAACACTGTGGAGGCTGATGGCATCAAAAGTCAAACAGGGAATCTAGATTTTCCGTCAATGATTACGGTACCTGTAATTCATTCTAGTGACATGAATGTAAAAATCGTTGCCAATTACACAATGAATAATGAACCTGTTTTCCCTTACGCTCTTACTAAGAAAGTTGGAAATGGAGAAGTCACCTGTTTAGCGGTGTCACCATATTTTTCTGCAATTGAAAATTCTACGGGTGACATTAGCAGGGACTTTTTTAGAGATATGGGTTCGTTGCTTAACGTGGTAGACCTAAAATTGAACAGAAACATTGTCGAACGGGCATATTATTTCCCTCAATTTGACTATATAAAAGACCCTGTAAATTTCACTGGCAAGGCAAGTATAGATACAGATTACATTCAACTTGCAAATGTGACCGCGAATAGTATCACAATTGTTTCAAATAATGAAGGAACAAAAACAATAAATTTAAACGATTCCGTAATAGAAAAAGTCGAATATGTTTATCCCATAGAATTCAGAATAGACGCTTCTGAAGTATATTTGTCCCCAAGTGGCTTAGGAACTTACCTAAACGTTGAAGTCGTCGGAGACTTCAACTTAACATTGGAGATCCCGAAAAATGGCTTAGCCAAAATGTCAATATGGAGTAGTTCCTCCTTGCTGAATGAAACATTTCAAGATAACATTGTTCAATTAGTTATCAAAAATAATTATAGAACGCTTGTTTTAGTTAAAAACCCGACGATTAAAATAGAAGGTAACGTCTTTTTCAATAGAGCTAGAATCTATCGAAACTACTATAAAATGACTTTATTTTATGATGATGGTACATTACCCTTTAGAGTGATCGGAAATACAACATTCAACATTAGATACTCGGACAATGGCATAAGCTTTGTAGATAACTTCGCTTTTAACGGTGAATGGTCTCACCCCCTCCTGACTGAAAACGAGCAAACAACATTCACTGAATGGTCCATACCTTGGTCTAATGTTTTAACTTCGCCCTTCCACTTGCTGTTAGTCGTAATCGTCGTAATCCTATCTACTATTTTAATAATGCATACTCATCATTTTAAAATTTCAATTAGGCTAAAATGGCGAGCTTATGAGCACCAGAAACGTTTTTGAGCCACAAAGCGCTCTTAATCGTATTAACTTTGACATAGTAAATACATTATTATCAAAGGAATAGCAATAGCACAGATTATGGAATGGCCATGAGAATAAACTTTACACTTTGGTTTACTACTCTTACTGGTGGTGTCAAGGTTATTTTTGAAGTGGCTAATAGGCTCGCTGAAAAAGGTCATGAGGTCACTATAACAGCATTGTATGGTGACCACAAATGGTTCCCTCTTAAAGTGCCTGTCATTTACGTGAAAACCCCCAGGTGGTTAAGCCCTTTTGGTCTGTATACAAAGTTTAGACAAAAGCGACCTATTCGATACGACGATATTGAAGGTGTACTTAGAAAGATAGGTTTTAATATTGAAATAGACTTTATAAAGCCCTTAGCTGAGGCAATACCTGAGTGCGACATTAACGTCGCGACATTCTATCCCACTGCTTTAGCCGTACATAGAAGTGGAAAAGGTAAAGGCTTTTACTACGTACAGCATTATGAACCAATTCTTTCCAGAAACAAGTACAACATTCTTATGGCTAAAGAGACCTACTACTTACCACTGACCAAACTCGTTGTCTCCCGATGGCTTACGAAGCGAATAAAATGTATGACAGGAGACAATTGTATATTTGTTGGCAATGGTGTTGACACGGAAATATTCCATCCGAGGTCTGTGAGCCTCCAGAGTCGTTCTGGCATGACAGTCATGAGCCTTTTCAGGGGCGTAGACTGGAAAGGAGAAAGCGAAATGATCGATGCTATGAATATTCTCGCCAAGAATGTACCGAACGTCAAGTTATTGGGCGTTGGCAAGAAGAAAGCCTTCGAGGAACTTGTAAGAAGTAAAATCGTAAAGTTCAAGGCCGAGTTTGTGGACTCACCAGATGATAATACGCTTGCGAAATTATATTCCTCTGCGGACATCTTTGCATTCCCATCTTGGTATGAAGGTTTTGGGTTGCCTCCCCTTGAATCCATGGCTTGTGGAACGCCCGTAGTAGCGACTAGTTGTCTGGGTGTAAGGGAATTCGCTAGAAATGAGTATAATGCGTTGCTCGTCCCCCTGCAAGACTCAGTTGAGTTATCTAAAGCTATGGAGAGGGTGCTGACTGATGAAAGTCTAATTGAAAGACTGAGAATGAATGGGCTTGAAACAGCTCGTCAATATACGTGGGACAAAGTTGTAGACAGGATAGAGGACGCATTCAAATCAGTTCTGGATCGTGTATGAATATGGGACCGTCATTAACCAAAATAATGTCATATTATGTAAGGGGCACGGCATTAGGAGTTAGTAACCTTATTTCGAGGACTGCAAGGCGGTCGCTCAAGCCAAGATGGCTCTGGTTCGAGGTTACTGACAGGTGTAACTCTCGTTGCCTACATTGCAATATCTGGCGTAAAAAACCGACAAAGGATGCTTTAACACCCAAGGAAATAGAGAAAGCGCTTAGTGACCCCCTCTTCAGGGATGTAGAATATGTTTTGAATTCAGGAGGCGAGGCTGTTCTCAGGGACGATTTAGAAGAGATCATACTGACGGAACATAGGGCTCTTCCGAAAGCAGTACTCCAGCTAAGTACAAATGGTTTGTTGCCGGAAAGGGTCATCAAAGTAGTTAAATCTGCAATCAAGCACGGTGCCAATATCAGTGTGGGTGTATCTCTTGATGGTATAGGAGAAAAACATGACTTAATAAGAGGTGTTAAAGGCAATTTTCATAACGTGGAACGGTTATTACAAGAGCTAGTAATATTAAGAAAGAAATATGAAGACAAAATAAGTCCTACGATTGGATTCACCCTCTCCGATTCTACACTCTCTTCATTAGAAGAAGTTAGAGCCTATGCTCAAAAACTGAATGTATACTGTTTAGCGCAATGGTATAACACGTCTTCTTTTTACGATAATACCAACAGAAAATTAGCCAGTAGCAAGAACTTAATTAAAGCTGTGCAATCATTTCCTCTAACACCTCTCAATGAAATGTGGCTTAACTCGTTAGTAGGTAAACCAATTAAATTTCGATGTTTCGCCATGGACACATTTTGTGCATTAAAGTGCAACGGCGATATTGTGCCCTGTCTAAGTCTCTGGGATGCCACGGCAGGAAATATCAGGGAAAGCTCTCCCACGGACATCTGGAATAGCTCCGACGCGAAAAAAGTTAAGAAGCTTGTTAAGAGTTGCCAAGGATGTTTAAACAATTGGGGAGTTGGTTGGAGCTTTGAGTCCAGTTTCATCCCAATCTTATTGTTCAATATTAAACACCTTCGCACCGTGCTGGGAAAGCTTGGAGAGAGGTGAAGGACACGACAGATGGAGCTGGGAGACATTTTTAGATAAGAATCGGACGTAAGAGGGATGATATTTTTCTATCTTAAACTCTACAAAACTTTGTAGGATTTCTTTTTGACGGGAAGTCAAAAAAATTCGAGTTTAATACCACTTATAGTTGATATACGACAAACTAATTAATCCAAAAGGATTTTTCCCCAAAAAGTTAATAGACGCTCTAATAAAACAATCTCGAAATCATACTAAGCGACTGAAAGAAGCACCGCTTCTGACCGAAAAGGCTGGAAAGGCGCCGTCAAAACATGCTCCTCGACATAACCAAACTGAAAGCAAAAGGGTGGAAACCAAAACACAACAGCCAACAAGCCACAAAAAAAGCCGCCAGATGTG
>Ga0315282_10006017_pt1 | contig 20445 bp, 16 predicted proteins | sample YL17G07_20_MG_FD_203693 | JGI IMG/M metagenome (GOLD analysis project Ga0315282, IMG submission 203693) | Sediment microbial communities from Yellowstone Lake, YNP, Wyoming, USA - YL17G07_20 | ecosystem: Environmental > Aquatic > Freshwater > Lake > Sediment | place: USA: Wyoming | collected... | reverse complement strand
GCTTACGACAACGACACGCACCCCGGCTATTGGGACTATTGGCAGACTCCCACACAAACACTGCAACTGAAAAAAGGCGACTGCGAAGACATGAGTATCTTACTGTTGAGCCTAATCAAAGCGTATAAACCAGACCTAAACGCTTGGCTCATCTCCATCTTCTCAACAACACCCAGCGGCGTAGGACATTCAGCAGTCGTTGTCAGCTTCGAACAAAACGTCACCATTTTGGATGTGGCAGGCGGATACTACACTGGCGACTACATCATGACCATCAAACCAGACGGGGTCAGCTGGAGTGGAGGAACCGAAACAATTACGGCGAAACCCACAGAGCAGGAGATGAATCAATGGCTGGCATTCTGGAACGTGTTAGGAGTTGAAAGTGCAAGAGTAACTCGGGCGTTAAATGATCAGGAGGAATTTTCGTTTGACAACAACAGCGATTTCATAACCTTTCTGGAGGATGAAAAATGAGCAAAACAGCCCAAACCAAAATTAAGCTAAAACTGTTCAACTGGGGTTATTTATTGGTCAACGCGTCAGAACGACCAATCGCCCACAGCGACTATATGGAACTTAAGTCGGTGGGAGAGATACAACTAAAAAAAGCAGGAGTATGCCTCACCCGATACGCAGTTGCTGAACTTCAAAAAAGAGGGTATAAAATAGAGGTGGTAGCAGTTGGAAATTAAAGGAAAGGAAAAAACACGAGAAAAAGAAACAGTCAAAGATATTCTCCGAAAACACGACCTAGAAAAAGCAGAGCTCATTCTACGAAAACAACTAGACCAAGAAGAAAAGGAAAGAGAAATGCGCAAATTGAACCCAAACTACGAACCTCCAAAGCCGCCTCGACCGCCGGCAAAAAGAAAGATGACAAAATGGATCGGCGCAAAGCTCGGACGAAATCAACAACTCATTCTTCAACTTCTACGAGAGAGAAAAGACAAACCCAAAAAGACGTTACAGCTAGAATTCACCGCCGCACTATATCCTGACGGCGTCTCGCTGGAAAACCGGAAAAAAGCAAAAATGCTCTTCGACCAAGCCCTAAGACTACTAAAACGCAGACAACTAATCAAAACAACCTGCCCAGTCATAGTAAGAAGAGGAAGAAAAGCAACAATCGTAGAACTCACAGGGCCAGCGCGAGATTTCGCATTCTACCGCAAACCCTTAGTCCTGGAAAACTTGGTGATAAAGCTACTGAACGAAAAGATAGCAGCCAAACAACAAACCGTAAAAACTGGAGAAATTCTAAATGCGCTATCTGAACAAGGAGTAGGCGGCCAGCACATCAACCCCCAAAAAATAGGCATAATACTAGGCAAATATTTAGTTCGGATACACACAGAAAAAGGAAGCTTGTACCACCTGTTTTCAGTTCCCATTCCCCTACACCAAAAACCCAAGAAAAACAAGAGAAACTGGAAACGCCATCCACGATATATTGAAACGGGTATGGGCGTCATCCGAGTAGGCTGACGGATTGATGTTAATTCTTCTACTTTGAAAAACCTCTCCCCCAGACCCCCTAAACCCGTAGAACTAGAACTCCCCCCTCAACACCTCCCCCTAATATAATATATATATAATATAGAAGAATAGACATCAATCCGTCAGTTTTTCAGCGGTTTTAGGCGTTTCCAGGCGGTTTCAACTTGCTTTTGGCGTCTTCAACTGGGTTTTCTGGCGCCGAGACCGCAAAAACTGGACAAATAGATAGGCAAGCAGATAAAGGAAAGCGTCGAGGAGCGAGATGACGATGAAAGCGAAGAAGGGGTTGAAACCGTTCACATGAGTCATGCGTCAAACAATCTTAAAAGTCTGATCCCTGCAAGTGCTCTTAGCCTTCTTGGAGGTTTCTAGGCATATTTTACGCACCTGCGGTTTTTTTGCTCTTGTTTTTCGCCTTAAATCGTGTAAAAACCATCAAAACTGATCAAAACTTTAAATAGACTTGCGTTTTCATGTATTGGTGAACTGTATGGCTGCAGGTAAAATGCCTTTGAAGCTTTACGCGGCTTTGACGGGTTTTATGATGTTAGCGTGGTTTTTGGCCCTGTGGGTTACGGAGTGTGTGACGGGTGGGGTTCCGGCTTGGGGTTTGTGGGACATGGTGCTGGTAGTCTCTGCTCTTTTGGTTTATTCTGGGATTCATGAGGTGCAGCATTGGTGGATGGCTACTATGTTGGGTGTGAAGGCGCGGGTTCATCCTAAGCCTTACGGGTTTTACGTTGAGCTTCCTGGTTTGGAGGGTAAATTTAGCGATTTGCCGCGGGAGAAGAAGGTGGTTTACAGTTTTATTGCTGTTGCGCCTTACGTCTGGACGTTTCCGTTCGCGTTTGTTTGTATTGCTACGGGGGTTGTTTTGCCCGGCCTCTTTCTTGTATTTGTCAGTGTTGTGAACTTGGCGGCAGAATGGGTTGTTACCTAAACTGAGTTTGTTCTGCAGCCTAAGGTGACTGGCTAGTTCGGGTTACTTGTTTTATGTCTTCTGCTGTTGCGACTGGATTTTCTGATGGTGCAAACAGATTTCTTAGTTCATAGTGGGATATTATTGAGTCGACAAATTGTGGTTTTCCTGTTGCTGATAGACCGCTCCAACCATTTATAAGCTTCATAATATGCTCCATCAACTCAGTAAATTGTGGGGAGGAGAAGATTCTCACTTTTGATTTTGCGACTTCGATGGCTTTGGGGGAAAAAGTCTCCTTTTGTGTTATTAGCACGGGAAAGACCTTGCTGGAGGTTTTCTTTTCAATTACACTTGCGTCGCCCATTACTTGAGTTACGCTCTCAACGTTTTCTTCTTCGCTTTTCTCTTTGGTCTTGACCTCAATGGCAAGTTGGTATTTCCAAGATGTGGAAGGTGTGACTGCGATCAAATCAGGCTCGCCTTTGGCATTTTTGCCCTGGAATGTTTCAAAGCCTAATAGCTCAAGGCATTGTTGAAGGGCCACGACCATCTGCCCGTGAGAACCTTTAGAAACGTCATTTAATATCTGAATGAAGGCGTCTTTCCAGTTCCTGTTCTTGGAAGAGTTGCTGTTGACAAAATCGTCATATTTTTCTGAGATGCTTTCTTTTACTTGCCGTATTTCTATTCTTTCAGAGTCAAATGAGAGTTTTTCGCCTTTCTCCACCATTGCATTGTATATTGCCCTTAAATGGTTGAACCAGCTGCTGTTTCCACCATTATCTATTGCCCTTTTCAAAACGCTGAGACACAGTTCTTTATTCTTTGGATTGCCATGAAAGGTGAATGCATTGTAGTAACACATTGATGATAGATAATAGTTGAATGCTGATATCATCTTCAGGTTTTGGTCGGGAAAAGCCTCGGAGTTTTCTTCGCAATATTTAGCAACAAAATCAAAGAGCTGCCCTGCGTTTTCATAGCTTCCCACCAACGCCTTTTCCCAGGCCTCTATCTCTAGGTCGTATTTCGAGATGAAAGTCTTTGTTTGTTGGAGGCTCCAGCTTTCTTTTTCTTCTTTTAGAATTCTGTTGCAATTGTCATCTGTCACTCCAAAAAATGATTTTTCACCATAGTCTAATGCTTGGACTATGTTGCCTCCTTGAGACAAGGCGTATCCAGTCATGAGTTCAGCATACATGTTGCGTGGGAGATATCGCAGGTACTCTTCATTGCCTGTGAGCCGCGCCAATATTCTTGAGTCAAGTATGTAATATAACGCTTGATCGGTCTCAAGTCGGTTGCACCTTCCAAAGGATTGAGTAAGCCTATTTCCTATTCTTTGCTCTGCATAGAAGTTGTTTCTTAATACTGTATGTTGAAAAGCATCTATTGAGTCCCAAATTGCAGGTAGTCGCACAACTACTTCAACTTTGCATGTGTCTCCTGGGAAATCGAGTCCAAGGTATCTGTTTGCGCATAACAGGGCGCCAATGCTCATTTTATGTGCAAAATGCTCAGAGTCGCCCGGATTCCTGCAGACTAATACTGGTATATTGTTGTATTCTAGATATGCTTTGATGGCTTCTGTATCGAAAAAGGAGTTTGCAAGAACAAGAGCTTTCTTATGAGTTTTAATGAGCCTCAAGATTATTTCAAGGCACTTATCGCTGACTCTGACTCCAAGGTCTGTCTGGTCGAGGGGAAATATTAGACGTTTTCCCATAGTCTCGATCTGGTCAAGCGCTTCTTTAGAAATAGATTGTTCGTCTATCATGTGGATCTGGAACTTTCTTATGCCGAAAATTTTGTGCAGTAGTTCCTCGTCGGGGAGGGTTGCACTCATGAATATTATCTGGTTAATCTTACCCATTTTCAGCAGTTCTTCTGGAGCCAGAAGCGGCCGAAACTCAATTTCATCATTTGTAACAAAGACTAGAAAAGATGAAAGCAAGCTTCTATTCCTATCATATGCGAAGTAAAAATTCTGGTCTTGTTTGAGTTCGGTCATTTTTTCCTTCAGTACATCAAGTACTTTGGGCATGTCGGCAAAGTAGACTAGTTCAACTTTGGACTGGTTCGCTTTTCCTCCTTCAAATTCAGGTAGGTTTGGATAAAGGATGGCGTTTGCTTTCAGCTTATCAAGTATGGCAGCGTAGACCTTGTGGTGTTCCTTTCGATCTATTCGTACTGTGAAGAAGTCATTTCTAGTTGTTTCAAAATCGCTCGCATCATCGATGACCAACACGTCAGGCGGATAGATTTCCTGTTTGTACTCGGTTCCATATAGGAAGGCGTGATAGTTGAAAATTCCAATTATTTGTTTGAGCTTGTATTTTCGAAGGTTGCGGGTTCTTTCAATTAGATATGTTGGATCTCCAGAAGCCCCGAAAATTGTGGCACTTGGTATTTGGAGCTCATCGCATCGTCTTTTAACATCATCTGCAAGACCCTTGTTTGCAGTGATGATTGCAGCAACCTTTCCTGCTCTTCTCCACGCCTCTAATATGAGAATAGCTATCAAACTCTTGCCTGATCCTGTAGGCAGATTGATTCCAATGCGTTCAACATTTTGAAGGTCATTTGTGTATTTTGATAGAACCTCATGTTGTGCCTTTCTAAGCTTGCTAATGGATGCTTTTGTCTTATCCAGCGTGTTGAAAAGCTCGATTGGGTTAACCATTCGTGTCATCAATACAACTCTTGATTCCTTAATATTAATAGTTTTACCAGTCAAAAAAGGCGAGTTGCTTTCCGTTTAGGTGTAGCACTAGGACAGTCTCTTGTCTAAACTTGTTAAAACCTTTTAAAGGGATAAATTCATGCATGGACGTGAGGTTCATGCGTGGAAAACCCGTTTTCGCTGTTCTGGTTCTCTTTATTGTTTTAATAGCTGGTTTTTTGTCTCTGCCCTTTTTGTCAGAGGAGCAAGTTTCGGATGTTCGCTCAAAAATTAGTTCTGACCTGCTTGAAACTGATTCGGCGCGTGTGATCATTCAATATGGAAATGGAAGCTTTTCGTCTGCCAACCTGACAAAATCCGAACTTTTAGACGCTGCAAAGAAACCTGAAGTTCAAAAAATTTATTCCGACGAGAAAGTCACAATTCAACTTTCTGAAAGTGGTCCATTAATAAAAGAGGGTTGGACTGCTATTGAACAACAGTTCGGGTATCAGATAAACGGCACCGGCGAAAAGATTGCAATCTTGGATACGGGAATAGATAAAACACATCCCGACTTAAACGATTTAGACGATAATGCGAGCACAAACGATCCGAAGGTAATTTTAGAACAGGATTTTACGGGTTGCGGGCACGTTTATGACGACCACGGACACGGAACGCACTGCGCAAGTATAGCGGCTGGGACTGGTGAAGCAGGTAACTATACTTACGTTGGTGTGGCGCCTGGAGCTTGGCTTTTGAATGGGAAAGTTTTGGACAAGTATGGCAACGGCTGGAAAAGTGACGTTATCGCGGGGATTCAGTGGGCTGTTGAGAATGGTGCTAACGTGATTAGTTTGAGTTTGGGCGATCCTTCGAATAATGACGGGTCTGATCCTCTTAGTCAAGCGGTCGATTGGGCTGTTGGGCAAGGAGTGGTTTGTGTTGTAGCAGCGGGGAATAATGGTAACACATATTATTCTGTCGGGTGCCCTGCTTGTGCGAAAGAAGCCATAACTGTTGGAGCTACGGACAAAACAGACAAGATTGCTTGGTTTTCAAGTTTCGGTCCCACTTCTGACTTTCGTGTTAAACCTGAAATTTTAGCTCCTGGTGTAAACATTGTGGCTGCAAGAGCTAACGGAACTTCTATGGGAACAGTAATCAACCAATATTATACGATGTCGTCTGGCACTAGTATGGCCACTCCACACGTCGCAGGTGCTGTTGCTCTTCTATTGCAGGCTCATCCAGACTGGAATGCTGAAACTGTGAAGACCTCGCTAGTTGAAACCGCGAAACACATACGTTCTGATGTTTTGGCTGAGGGAGGAGGTAGAATTCAAATAGCGAAGGCAATCAATTTAACCTCCTTTGCTTATCCTTCAACACTTAGTTTCGGAAAAATCAAAGAAAGCACAAGTTTAAACCTAACCGTTTCAACAGCAGCTTTCAGCACTTCTGTGATTCCCTATTTCACAACAGGAATAACAGTTTCGGCAGTCAAGACTGAAAACATAGTCAGCGTAAGCGTTGGGGGCGACCTGACGGAAGGATATTATTCAGGCGTAATAGTGGTTAGTGGAGAAAACTCTCTGCAGGTGCCCTTTTTCGTTGCAGTCTACAAGGTTTATCCCTCTGGAAACTGGTATGTTGTCAACGAAGAAACTGTGCCATCAAATGTTCCACACCGGTTTGTGATAGATGGAAACTTCATTTATGTTGGCTGTTTCGACATGCCTGGCGCAGTATATAAGTATAGTCTGCCTGACTTGGCTCTCCTCGCTTCCATAACTCTTTCTCAAGACAAAGTAAACAGTATGGCTTTGCTCGGTGATTATCTTTATGTTGGGACCGCGACCATTCCTGCGCATTTATTCAAGCTGAATGTGACTGATTTAAGCATTGTTGCTGATGTGGCCATGCCTGACACAAACGCTTTAGCATTAGCAACTATGGGAGGTTATCTTTTCGTTTCTTATAGTGTGAGCCCGGGCGTGGTGGCTAAGGTTGATCCTGCTTCGTTGCAAACAGTTAAAACTTTATATCTCTCTTCAAACGCAGACACAATCAAAAAGTTAGTGTCGGTCGGCAACCATCTTTATGCTGGCGTGTATGACTATGCAGGTTCAACTGGGCACTACTCTCAGATTTGTAAGATTGACCCTGTTTCTCTGACTGTTTTGAAAACCGTGAATTTTGCAGTTGGAACAACAAACCTTGTAGACATGGTGGAAGCGGAAGGTTTTCTCTATGCTTGCACGTGGGGGAACGCAGTTCCAGCCGAAATAATCAAGGTGGATTTAGCCACGTTTCAAATAGTTGGCACATTATCCCTTGGCTTGTATGACAACTACGTTTACCGTATGAACTATGCAAATGGCCACTTGTATCTTGCCTCTGCAAAAGGTCACGGCATAAGAGTTTCGCTTTCAACTTTTGAGAAGGACTTGGAACTGCCTTTATCAGATCAAGCAGTAGAAGTTGCATGTTGGCAGGATTATGTGTTTTTTGGAGGATACCAACATAAAAAGATAGTAACGACACGCGATGCAGAAGTGGGCTTCTACTTAACAATTCTGTCCGCGGTGGGAGGGGACACAAGCCCAGCTCCAGGAACATACGAACATCCTGCTGGGGTAGTTGTTCAAGTCACGCCTCTGCCAGATGTTTCACACGTGTTTTCATGCTGGATCATGGATGGTTCTCAGGTGGGAGATAATCCGCTTTTGGTTACTATGAATGCAAACCACACTGTTCAACCAATTTTCGCGGAGGTTCAAACATACTTTTTGGAGATGGAGTCCACTGTTGGCGGTTCGGTTGATCCTTCAGTTGGGATTCACGAGTATAAGGCGGGAACAGTGGTTACGATTAAGGCTACGGCGGACTTGAACTACAAGTTTAAATGGTGGATAGTAGATGGCGTATGCTACACTACGAATCCAAACTGGGTTACGATGGCTTATAATCGCACGGTTGAAGCTGTCTTTGAAGAGTCTCCAACCTATTTGAACTTGACTGTAGTTGATTCTGAGGGTGGAACGACTGATGAGGTTTCGGGGTCATACCTTGCATACACGAACATCACTATCACTGCGTTTCCAAGCGAGGGATACCGTTTTGACTATTGGATTGTGAACTACAAAGAAGAAAGAACGGGGAATCCCTTGACGATCACGATGGATAAGGACTATGTTATACAACCGGTTTTCTCTCGTATTCCAGTTACTTTGACTGTTGACTCGTCAGAGGGGGGAAGCACAGAGCCTGAGGCGGGAACCTATAATTATTATTACGGTTCAAAAGTTGTTTTGGAGGCAACTGCAAACGAGGGCTACTTGTTTTCACATTGGGTCATAAATGGCGAAGTTGTAACTGACAACCCTGCAAGTTTGACTTTAGTTGTGGACACCTTAGTTCAACCCATTTTCACGAAGGTTTCTTATTTTCTGACTATTAACGCTACTGTCGGCGGAACAACGGACCCTGAAGTGGGAGTTCACGCATATGCGAAAGGAACTGTTGTAACCATCACTGCCATCCCTGCGCCGGGTTATACCTTCAAGTGGTGGGTTGTAGATGGCGTGAATTATGTTACAAACCCGAACTACATCACGATGGCTTACAACCGCACGGTAACCGCAGTTTTCGAGGCGAAACAATATTCTGTGACTTTAGTGGTTAAATGTGGGTCTTCGCTTTTGAGCGGGGCAGAAGTATATCTTGACGAAGTTTTAGTGGGAACTACGAATAGTAAAGGCAAATTAGTGTTTTCAGCCTGCACAGGAACGCATAACCTTAAAGTGTTGAAGGCGGGCTACTACGACTACTCTGCCTCGTTGACTATTACAGAAAGCATGAGCGTAACAGTTTATATGTCTAAGCGGTTCTTCACTTTGTCTCTGACCGTGAAGTGTGGATCCACGAAGATTTCTGGGGCAACAGTGTATTTGGACGATGTTTTAGTTGGCGAAACTGTGAGGGGAAAACTTGTTTTCACAGTCGAAAAGGGGACCCACAAGCTAAAAATAGTTAAAGACGGCTACTATGATAATGAAGCGACGGTTACTATTACACAAGATACGACGCTCACAGTTTATTTATCCCAGCGTTTCTTCCAGTTAACCATCAAGGTCAAATGTGGCTCAAAATACCTATCCGGCGCAAGCGTTTTTATAGATGGCGCCCATGTTGGTGACACCGTTTCGGGCGTTCTTACAACTACTGTGGAAAACGGAACGCATACTTTACTGGTGACCAAAACTGGCTACTTTGACGCTTTGCAGGAGATAACTATTACGAAGAAGACCACAATTACCGTCTATCTTGTTCAAAAGAAGGTCACAGTTAAAATCATCGTTGTTGACGCCAACACGCGTTTGCCAATCCTAAGCGCGAGGGTTTACGTTGACGGCGTTTCAAAGGGATACACGAACAGCAACGGCGAACTGATGGTAACTGTAGCAGAGGGCGAACATGCTTTTAAAATTGTCAAGAAGAAGTATTTGACTTCGGAGAGTAAAGTTGCCTTTGTTTATGACTCCAACATTCCAGTCTACACGGTTACTTTTTATCTTTATCTTTCATAGTTAAGGCCTTTTTTCCCTCCAAAACACCAGAAAACCATCAAAAATCGTTCAAAGTTTAAAAGACCATGCGATCATGCATGGCTGATCTACATGAAGAACCTACTGAGAAACCGTAAGGCGATCTCGACGCTACTTGTGGAAATCATATTGATAGCGGTCGCCATTGGTGCTGCAGTCATGGTTGCTGCTTGGCAACTAGGCTTGCTCCCTGGTTTCCAGAAGGTAGCACAGGCAACAATCTGGGACGTTGCCTTCAACTCAGGAACTCCCCACAACGTGACTATCACGGTGAAGAACCTGGGTGCCACGAAGGTAACAATCACCAGCCTGAAAATCAACGACGTTTCTTACACACCTACACCTGCGCTGCCACTAACAATCGATGCTAACTCCGACGAAGACTTGGATGCTAGCCTCGTTTGGGTTGCTGGGGACACCTACAGCTTTGTAATCCGCACCAGTGACGGGCTGTCAATAGTCGCCGAAAAAGTGGCGCCGGGTTAAACGCGTTAAACGCGTGCCTATTCTTCCCCTTTTTTGGGGTTACTGGAGTGATAAAATATGGTGAACGCTGAAAGAAATCAAGGAAAGTTCAATCTTTCGCTGTTTTGGAAGTCTAAACCATCATCTAAACCTGAATCTAAAAACAACTCTTCGCATGGTTCAACGGATTTTCAGACGGGTAAAAATGAGGAAATCGTTGAGCGTTATCAGTTGGGACGGTTTGTTTCAATAGTTATTACGCGGAATAAGGAGTCGGGTCAGCTTTGTTACAATCAGCTTTTTGATGCTTTGTCACCTGAAGAGAGCGAGGTTTACCAGAAGACAGTCAAGATTTATCGTGAAGAGGCTCCGTTCGAAGTTGAAGCCGACATGCTTAAGGTTTTTGAGCGTGAGCTGAAGAGGGTGGCAAAGAAATATGGCTTGGTTATTTCAGACGAGAGCTGGACTAAAATTCTATATTATGCCGCTCGAGACCTTCTGAAGGTTGGTTACGGAATTCTTGACGGTTTTATGCGTGACCCAAGCATTGAGGACATTCGATGTAACGGCGTTGGTGTTCCGCTTTTCGTCTGGCATATACGCTACAAGTATATCCTTACGAACGTGGTTTTCAACAGCGAAGTTGAGCTGGACAACCTTGTTCGTCGTTTGGCGCAGATAGCTGGAAAACACATTAGTGTTGCTTATCCGCGTGTTGTGGCTCTTTTGCCTGGCAACCATCGTCTTAGCGCAAACTACAGTCGTGAGATAACGCGTTTTGGCAGTGCTTTTCAAATCCGAAAGTTTAAGGAAACAGCATTCAGCATTGTGGACTTGATTGACCGCGGGACAATGTCGCCTCGCATGGCTGCGTACTTCTGGATTTTGATGGAAAACAAAATTCCCTTCATGACAATTGGTGCAACCGGAGCGGGGAAAACCACAACCCTGAACGCTTTATTGTGTATGTTGAAACCTGGCACTGGAGTAATCACGGTTGAAGAGTCGCCTGAACTTAACCTTTCACATTTGAATTGGATTAGCAAGCATGCGCGTGAAAGCTACGGGCTGGAGGGAGAAACTGGATACATAGGCCTTTTTGAGCTTGTTCAGGATGCTTTGAAGCAGCGTCCGGAAGTTCTTGTTATTGGAGAGGTTACGGGCAAAGAGGCGACTGTGCTGTTTTCAGCGATTGCGACTGGACATGGGGGCTTGTGCACTTTTCACGCTGAAGACGTTTACGGAGCTATTAGACGTTTGGTTGCTCGAGACATTGGTGTGGCGCCTGAAGACATTGAGCGGATGCGGGTTTACGTGAACCTGCAACAGGTGGAGCTTCGAGGAGCCAAAGATTACAGCACGCGTAGAGTGCTTGAAGTTACTGAGGTGGAGTCGTTTAGAGGGGATAAGCTTGTTGGGCGCACGGTTTTCAAATGGAACCCGAAGAACGATAGTTTTGAAGAGCATTTGGAGAAGAGCTACCTGCTTCCGCAGATAGCCAGTGTTACTGGAAAAACCGTTGATGAGTTGCTTGCGGAGATTGAACAGCGCACGACCTTTCTGCAGTATCTGAAGGAGAAGGGACTGCGAACTTATGCTGACGTGGCGAAGGCGATAAACTTGTATTGGGAGGGAAAGGTATGACTGAAGAAGACGCCTTTTCAGTGAAGATTAAACGGTTCGCGTTGAAGCATTTTGAAAAACAAGCGGAGAAACTGCTTCCTTTCCTGCATTGGAACAGGGCTTTGGAGAGGGGTGGAGTTAGGACATACGCTGTTGCTTACGTGTCAGTCATGATTTTCTTTCTTTTGCAGTCTTTGCTCATAGCTGCGTTAGGCGTGGTTCTAACTGTATGCTTGAGCCTATGGTTTTTCCCATTGGTATTGGCTCCTCTTTTCGTGTTTTTAGGATATTTTGCTTATCCATTCGTTAAAGCTAGTGAACGTGGCGAGAAACTAACTCCCGAAGTCCCATTCACCATCACCTACACGAGTATCATGGGTGCTGGCGGAGTCTCGCCTTATACAAGTTTTAAACGTCTCACTCAAGCGGAGCTTTTGCCTGCCTCTCGGGAGGAAGCTAAGCGTCTCGTGTATCAGGTTGAAGTTATGGGTGAGGACCCTCTTACCGCGTTTAAGAAAGCCGCTGAAACAACTCCTTCTCCATCTTTCACCGCTTTCCTGCGAGGCTACATTGACACCACAATTACAGGCGGAAATGTTAAACATTATTTGCAGGTGAAAATGGAGGAAGCGTTGCGTGACCGTTCTGCACAGCTGAAAATTGTTGCTGAACGCCTGTCAACTTTGCTGGAAGGCTACATGGCGGTTTCGGTTATGCTTGGTATTGTGTTTTATTTGATGTGGGCTACTGGCGGACTGCTTGGCAGCGGCGGAATGGGTGAACAGATGTTCTACTTGTACGTGTCTGTCTTCACGCCCCTATTTGCAGCCTTATTTGTTTGGTTGGCGAATGCTATGCAGCCGAAGCGACCCTTCGCGGATTGGTCAACGTATAAGGTCGCAGCAGGTTCGTTTGGAATCGCTGTAGCCGTTTTTGCGATGCTTTTCTGGTTTGGACTGTTTGATTTGACGATCCAGTTTGGAATCGCCACTCTGGTGTTCACGTTGCCGGCAGCGATAGAATATAGCAAAATCTCCCGTGAAAACAGCGGGGTTGAAAAGGGAATAACCGCGTTTTTGCGTGATTACACTGAAGCTCGAAAGACGGGTTTGGCTCCTGAAAAGGCCATAAGCGAACTTTCACGCTACAACTATGGAGAGTTTTCTAAACACCTGAAACGCATCAACTGGCTTATTGAAACGGGTGTTCCCACTCGAGAAGCTATCAACATCTTTATGAGAAAAACCAAGAGTTGGCTAGGCAAGGTGTACATGTACCTTCTAATTGAAACCATTGACGTTGGCGGAGCTACAATATCAACGAGCGAGGCTTTGGCAAGTTTTGCGTCATCAACCGAGGCTATTGAGAAAGAGAAGAAGATGACGATGAAAATGGCGATAGGCATACCCTACGTGATGGTTGTCATGTTTCTGGTTGTTGTGGAGATGCTCATCAGCATGTTGGGCGGCATGGCGCTTCCCTTCATATCAAACATGGAATGGCAGAATATTGTTCTCACTTTGGCTGTGATGCTTAACTCAGTGTGCGCTGGCTTCGTTACCGGGAAAATCACTGAAGAAACCGCAGCTGCTGGTTTCAAGCACATTTTCGTGATGATCCTCATTTGCCTAGCAGTTTCAACAATTATGGGGGTGTTTTTCTAATGCGTCGAAACCTAATACATTCAAAGACAGGAGTAAGCCAACTTGTAATAGCAGTGATTCTTATTGCTATCACGATATCTGCGATTTTGGTTACTTTGCCCTTCATTGAGCAGCAACGCCGAAAGGAACTAGTCAAAAGTGAATGGGAATACATGCGGACGTATATGACGGCCTTGCAGAACGCGGTTGACGATGTGGCGTGGATGCTGGGGAAGACGCGGTCGCTTCAATTCTCAATGTCCAACGGCTTCATGTTTGCTGAGCCGGACGCGTTGAACTATTCCGTTTTGGTTGACAAAGGCTCGGGATACGTTTCGTTGGTGGAGAACATTACAACTGGGGTTTTGGGTTATAAAACGTTCATTTACGACTACTCTCTGGGCGGCGACTACTACGAGGCAATCCGGCCAAACGAGCAAAGCTTTTCGCACACGGGTGGAGCAAAGCCTTTCACTTACTTGTTTGGTGTTGAAAAGATTCCGATGGCTGACGGAGACTTTCTGCGTCTGGTTTTAGCTCCCACAGTGACTGTTCTATCTTTTGAGGTTGGCGGAGAGCAGAGATACCGCGTGCTTATAGTTAAGCTGTCTGGGACGGGGCAGGCGGGAAGGGACAGAGTAACCGTTACCGGCGTCAGCTATGAAGTTGTTGAAACAGCAAACAATGTTAATGCATTGAAGGTTACGGTGGGCTTTCCTAAAACAGGATATGACAACACTTTCTTCAATTTTCAAGAAACCAGCACGGTAATCGATGTTCCCGACGGCAGCATAGTAGAAGTTATGACTTGCGAGGTGACATACAAATTTGCCTAGCCAACTAATTTCTTCAATAATTCTTTTGTCTCTTCTAATTGCTATTGTATTTGCCGTGCCGATTACGGTTGGGACGGTCTTACAGTATTGGGCGCGTTTACACCGTCTCAACTTGCTGCAGCACGTTGTCGACGACGTATGCTTCAAAATTCAGCAGGCAGCATTGATTATGACCTTTCCAACAGTGGGAGAAGCTACGGTTCGTTATGTTGTAGAGCCTCCTTTTCTTATGGGGAAAGAATATAATGGCACGGGATTTTGTGAAGCAGGCTTTCTAACCCTCACTCTTGCTTTTAAAGACGGGCTTACGGCTTCAGCTAAAACAATGGTTCCCACGGCGTTTGTGTGGGTTGATTCAACGTTTGTCAGCAATAAAAATCCAGTGGTGGTTGTGCAGAAGCAGGCGAACGGGACTATTTCAGGCTGGTTCGAATCTTCATTTCTTTTTAAACTTACGCAAACAGGATCATGTGAGGTAGAAAGCGGATGCATCTGGAAATAGACCACGTGGTTTCAGTTGGCGTATTCCTAGTTGTCATACTGCTTGTGACTGGACAGGTCTGTGACCGTTTGGAAATGGCGCGGCTGTATGACGAAAAGAAACAGGTCACTGCTACCCTGAATCGAGTGCTAGACTACCTTCTACTGAATCCAGGAGTTCCTGCTGATTGGGGAACGAGCGACTCTGCTCCAACATTTTTTGGACTGCAGGATCCTGAAGGCACAAATTATTGGTTGAGCGGGTGGTCAGTGGCTCGCCTTGCCACACCTGAATCAATTTACTATCCTAAGACAGGAAAATTCTACGGGAACGTGGGGATAAACGAAAAGTGCGCTTGGCATCTAGCAGTTTCTTCTCAAGTGAACTATTCAACAGTGATGGATCTTTTGGGACTGCGAGGTGATTATGACATGTATATTTCTATCAGACCAGCAGTAACGGTTTCGGTAAATAAAACTCAGGATAATCCTTTGACTTTTTCAGTGAAGGTTACGAGTGAAGGGGGCGTCCTTTCGAACATAGCAGTCTGTTTCTCTTTGATTGAAAGTCATAGGGGCGCGGTTTATCCTACGATAGTGATTAGCTATGGTGTTGGTGTGACTGACGAAAAAGGCGAAGCATCAACAGTTTTTTCGGTAGACGGGTCTGAATTGGATTACGCTCTGATTGTTTACACTCCTTCTTTAGGCTTAGAGGGGAGAGGCGTTTTTATACATTCTACTGACGACGAAAACTACCCTGTCCCGCTCGTGGAATCAATCAGCAATGGAGAGGTTATTCTTGCTCACAGTCAAGACATTAACTATGTTGGAATGCCGCGAACAATTAAATACCGTGCTGCCTTCTATCTAGTTACTTCAGATTATACTCTACGTCCACTCTTAGAAGAGGTTACTGGAATCCTGCAGTATGGTGAAGGTAGACCCTTCAGCGAGCTGACTATTCCAGCACATTCGCCTGGAATCTTGGTTGTTGCGTATCAAACTTCAGCGGCAGGAGGGGGCGTTGTTTTGATGCCTTGGGGTTTGACGCAGCTGGGATTTGAAACTGCCTTTGGAGTGAGTGCTTCAGACAAAATATGGAGCGCGACTGACATGCGTTACGCTCAAAGTGAAAATGGAGTTTCGTGTATTGTTCAAATAACTTTGTGGAGGGTGGGCTAAATGCTGCGAACCTTGGAAACTCTCTTGTGCATAGCCTTTCTGGGCAGCGCTCTCGTGGCGGCAGGATGGCTATTCACGTTGCCTAGCGAGATAAACACGGTGGACTTGAACTATCTTGCTTACTCCGCCCTTTCCACGTTAGACAGGGATGGGTGGTTGCAGGAAGTGAAGTTTTCCTACGACGACCCTATGTGGAGTGAGCTTGCCACAACGCTGAGCAGTATGCTGCCCGCAAAGATAGTCTACAACCTCACAGTATACCATTTCTCTGAAGGAGCCATTGTTGCTTTTAGGAGTATTTCAAACGCGAACTGGGACGCCATAAAAAGCGACGTGTCTTCAGCCGTATTTGTTTCTTCTAACGCGTCATTCCACCTGACTCCGGAGAAGATTGGTGAACATGGAGGCGGAGTAACCCTATACCTATTGAATTGCAGCGACGCGAAGGGATGGTGGATTACAGGCCATACTGGACAGAGTATTGCTGAGGAACTCTACACTCTTTTAAGTCCCTATTTTGAAACGGTAATCTTCGTCCAGAACACTTTGGAACTTGGGACCCTTTTGAATGGCACAAAAATATCAAGTTCGCCTGATGAAAACGTGACAAACGCGGTAATTATAAACACTTTCGGCGAGGCAGTGCCTATCCCTTTCGGATACTATGCAAGCGACGGAGTTGGATACGACCCAGTGCAGAAAAGCTACGCAAGATACTTTCACACGTTGGGCAATAGGACTCGACAATACAATTGGACTTGGGTAAGTATAGTTGGCTTTCCCATGTATTACGTGACGAACACTGTCTTGTTCGCGAACGACCATAATGGTTGGGGCATTTACGGAATGAAACAGGTTGGACTAACCGGCACTGTAAACCCGGGTCTCAACGCTTTTCTACAGGGGATGGATGGACAAAACTACACTTACTCAACTACCTCTACAGTATCAAACGCGGGCGTCGTTTACCTTTCATCTTCTGCTCTCGACTACGGTAACTACTACGGTTTGTTTCCGATGCCATACGCAACAGCTACCAGAGCACTGTCCAGCACGGTTCTTAGCGCTTACAATTTGACGGCAGTGTTCAACGTGTTTAACGTGGGCAACAGCTATCCTGGCTCAGTGTTTCGCAACGTTCAGTCGGGCGCGTTTTACCCATTAGGATTGTCTCGCGTTCCAGATTCTCGCCTGACTGCACTAGGCCTGCTTGGTTATTACAAGCCACAAATATATGCAACTATATATACTGCCGCGAACACAACCCGGACCTTTGTTCTCCAGCTAAAGCTTGTTGGAGGTGGAAGCTGATGAAGAGGGGAAACCGCGGCCAGTTTTACCTCATCACTTCCTTGCTTGTCTTCATAATTATAACTGCTGCTGTTGCATCTATCTATTCGTCTATACGCTACTTTGAGATTGAGAGAAGCGAGAAAGTATATATTGTGGTTAACACCATCAACGCGGACTTGAAGAAAGCATGCGGTTTTGCACTGGCTTATTACTGCAGTATATTACAGGTAACAGGCAACACTACTTATGCCAGAGAGTTAACTACGACATATTTTTCTGACTTTCTAGTTTATATTTCAGAAAAAACCCCCGCGTTTGGATTGGGGCTTTCTCTACAGAGTTTGAACTTCAACGCCACATGGTTTGAACGGACGAGCTTTAGCGAACTGTCCGCCGAAACAAACTACACACTCTCCCTTTATGATTGGGGGCCAATAAAATACGAAGCCATGAGCAGGCTAACCGTTGAAATTCTACTGGTTAATTATGACACGACAACGCTTCGAGTATCCAAAGACGGAGGAGAGCCAGTGATAACGCTTGGAAAAAACAACTTCAAATTCGCGTTTTTCAACTCCGCCGCTTTAGCTTGGCAGTTTATTACTCCTTCTCTTGAGCCCATGGTATACGCTAACGGCACATATGTCATACCATTGCCCCTGATAGTGGATTCTGAGAACTTCTTTGTAGCTGTTGAAGATGATAGGGGCATAGTCGTGGTTGCTGCGAACCGCGAAAGTTACGTTTACAACTTCTCGTGGGACAGCCGATGGAATGGTGAACCTTCATATTTGATGGTTGAGCTGTTGCAGAGCGGAGAAATGCGTGTCTTAGGCGAGAACCGCTTTCAAGCTGTTCAACAGAAGCCTTTACTCCCGTTGCCCGTGAGAGCTTTGCGGTTAAATCTCACTGTAAACGGCTTGAGCCGGGAAGTGCCGTTTCAAATAGAAGACTGGGAAAGCGACGGAATGATTCCTTTGGGGCTTGCAAGCAACTCCAGTCTAATAAGCCATAGAACCATGTTGGTCTTCCTCGTGAACAGCGGCGTTTCACAGGCAACATTATGGTGGGATGGAAGCGACGCAGCAGTTCAAACCCCATATGCATACACGAACGTTTACTTTACAGGAGACAACCCATCCAGTGGCATCTTAACGAACGGAAGACTAGTGTTAAAATACCTTTCAAGCAACTGGTTGACCTCAACAGTCGGCACCGTGCAGGCAAAGGCAGAATTTATGCGCATCAACAACATAGTGGCCTTTTACGGTTCAGCCCCAGCAGTAATTATTCACCATGGCATCATAAGAGACATAATCCAGCAAGAGGCAGAATGGCAGGGCGGAATAGCCGACTGCCCAGATGTTTACTCTCAAATAGTGATTACTCTGCCTGCAAACTGCACTTACTACACATACCAGCTTCGCCTAATCTTCACGAACACGCAACGGCCAAGAACAGTGACTGAACTTTGCCCACTTATTCTTTCTTATTCAACAGGCACGTTTCAAACCGAAAACGGCATCACAGCAGGCAACCCAGTCATATCTACTTCAACAGGGCTGTTCTACAACCTCTCTAGCGTCTGGCAGCATCATTTCACCCAGCGCATCTATCTGGCAACAACAAAAGGAGCTGGAATAATGTTTACGAATGCAAATAATCTGAAACTCTACTATTTTGACGCTGATGCTGTGAAAACTGGAGCGTTGAGCGTCAGCTCGTCAACAGGCTTAAGGCTTTTACCCGTCTCAATGTCTCCTGTGAGTTTCCAAACTGCACTTGACATAGCGTGGTATGGTGCAGTGGCAACCTTTAACGGTGATACTCCAATCTACAGTGCGAGTGGCAAAGGGTTGTGGCTTATAGCAGAATATCCTCCTGTTGTTGAGCTTCTTTCTCCCTAAAAAGCCGAGTTTTCCATCAATTTTTATCAATTCTTTTTAAAGCCATGAGTTCATGGACCCATGGGCATGACATGGACTCTAGACTCGACGTTTTGCTGAACAAAAGACTTGTTTTTGCAGTAGCCCTCTTGTTGGGAGCAATCATTGTCAACGCTGTTGGCTATTACGTTGACCGCGACAATCTCTCCTACTTTGTTCTAGCTCTGCTCTTTTTCTTCGTTAGTTTGAGGCTTATTCCTAAGAGTTCGAAAGGCGAGGCGAAAGCCGTCTGCGAAACCAGTGAGGGAATAAACTGTGGAGGTGTTTGGACGTGACTGATTTAGAGGAAACTGCTCGCGTTCTGCACCGTATTGAGAGAGAAAAGAAACTGCTTGACAGACTGGAGGCTAAAGTGAGGCAGAAGCTGAGAAAACTGGAGAAGAACAACGCTAAGGAATTCACAGGGGCGGGATAATGGAGATCAAAGAAAAACTCTGGAGGCACTTCGCGGTTGCGCTTATCATGGCTCAGGGGTTGTATATGATTCCAGCGTTTTTGACGCATATTGGCGTTGACGTTCTAGGTGTCGTAAGTGAAATAAATTCCCTGAGCGTTTACTGGAGTGGCTGGCCGTTCAGTTGGATCGTGGGAGCTTTGGGGTTGTGTGTTCTTTACTGTTTAATTGCTTTGGTGTGTTACGTCTTGTATTGTTGGCTTAGTATTCCTGCTTTCAAGGGTTGGTATCTCGCATTCTATTTCTCTCTAGCGCCCATCATCGCTGACGCAGTATGGGACATCTGTGTTGCCTTCAGCGTCGTGGATACCTGTCCAGAGATGGCGTTCGTTGTGGCGCAGGTCTTCCTTTGGCTAATCATTACGAATCTGACTCTCATGTATCTATTGGAAAGAAAGCGAACGAAACATCGGCCAACAGGGTTAGCCTAGATATGGGCACTCTCTAGTTTCTTTTTCTTGAAATTGGTCTATGGATATTGAGTTCAGAAGCAAATGGAGTAGAACGGAAAACAACCATCTGTCTTGTATCATTCTAGGCATGTTTTCGACGTATGCTCGCGTGAACTTACCCGCGACTTTTGTCATGAATACTGAGAACTCCTTTACTTTCAACTCCAAATCATCTTCAGCAGCAACATAAAGTCGATTTAAAGGCTCTCGGCCAGCTATCATCCAGCCTTTTCCTTCTTGAAGGTTAAGGCCAATATCTCTGGCTACTTTCAAAATTCTCTGTCTCGCATCTTGTTCCGGATTCCATTTGCCAACCTTGACATCTGCGAATGCTTCTTCAGATTGTTTTACTATATCTTTTAGTTTGTTGT
>Ga0315282_10006015_pt1 | contig 20451 bp, 12 predicted proteins | sample YL17G07_20_MG_FD_203693 | JGI IMG/M metagenome (GOLD analysis project Ga0315282, IMG submission 203693) | Sediment microbial communities from Yellowstone Lake, YNP, Wyoming, USA - YL17G07_20 | ecosystem: Environmental > Aquatic > Freshwater > Lake > Sediment | place: USA: Wyoming | collected... | reverse complement strand
GCCGTCATTTGAATCACTTCCTTCCGGACGAACATAATAATTGGTCGCCATGATTTTCCTCCTCATTCTTTTTCAAATTGTTTGCTTATGACCCAGAGATTGCTAAGTCCTTCGATTCATAAATTCAATGACGAATCCATTCCCTCAGGACTTAGCGCTGAGGGAGCAAATCTGATAAAGTAATCAACCATAATATGTCACAGTATTTGCGAATTGAAGCGCCGTGAACCAAATTTACAATACAGTTTAACTAAAAAAAACAAGTTAATAGACCTGTAAAAATTTTTTTATTCAGGCAAACAGGAAAACTTGCTGAACATGCAATCCGGTTATTTTGGGACAAGCCAACATTAGTAATATATTAAAATTACAGCGTTTTTTGGTATCAATTTTTGTTTGCTGTTTGTAAAAACCGATGGGGCGGAATCTATTTTTATGGCAACTCGCAGACAGAGGTGTAGTACTCAGAACACGCCAAATCATTCCACAGCCAATTGAGATCTTTATCAAGGGCCACACAGTTTTGGGTATTATCGCCATCCGGTTGCCCTGTTCCCCAAGGCAGATAAGTCAACGAAATATTATCCGGAGTGGTCCAGGTTCCTTCGTGGCCGATATCGTTGGCGCCGGTCCACCAATTGTTCACCAATATTTCATTGGCTTTGTTTGCGACAAAATTCTGCTCGAGTTCGTTTGTCGGAACGGCCAAAGTGCCGCCCAGGTATTTGCAATGATTGAGCGCGTCATCCCAACTGCAGATGCTATGCCAGAAATAGTACTGTTTGCCTCCATACTGAACCGTTTCAGAATCGCCCGCATGTTTTTTACAATTGATCCAGGTTTGCACGAAATACGCGCGATCCCCAATAAAGTTGCGAAGTTTTTGCACCTCATTGTTATGGTCGTCGAACGAAAACGGCCGATTCGGGTCCTCTGAGACCGCATCGGAGATTTGCGCGGCCCATTCGTCAATTCGATTTAAAACCGTATCCGTATTGTATGCCGCCAGCACAAACTCCAGATCGTCGAGATATTTCTGGAACCAACCCGGATCCGAGACCACTATTGTAAATTGCGCAGGTTTGCCGAATCCCCAAGGAACCGTGTAAGTAATCGGATCGGCGTTGAAATCGCCGGCCTCAAAGGCATAGTCGATATCATATGGAAAGAATAAAAATCCGCGCGTGGGATGGTGGTAGAGATAATAATTCGCGCCTCCGACCCAAAATCCGTCGATATGCGGCATTACCGCCTCGCCGGCCCATTCCAAAACGGATTCATCAAGATCCAAAATCTTATCGAGATCCGCTAAATCTTTCGCGGACTGGAACTGATCCAGATCGCTGGTGTCTCCCACATCTTCGTTGGTCTTGAGAGCCTCAAATTTGTAAAGGTTCCCGTCGTCATCCTTCTTGCCGAAATTGCGCTGCAGAAACTCCTTGTCAATATGCTCGAGATTTGCGTACAGACCGTAATATTCGCCGTTGATCACTAATTTGGCATTATTGACGCAGCTTGCCGGAATCCGGATATCTTGAAAAATGGAAAATCCGAGCCGATTGCGCAAAATCGTCGGATCGTTGTCCGCTGCGCTCAGATCGATCTGGCGCAATCCATGAAACCGGAGTTCGGAGTTAATCTCTTTGAATGAGACATTAAACTGCATTTTGGAGCTGGTCCAACCCGGGGGATATCCCCTGAGGCGAATCATCGCGTTTTTAATCGCTTCGTCTTTGTAGCGGAATGTGGTGATCGGATAATAATTTTTAATTGGTTTGCCCTGATTTTCCAGATCTTGCCAGTGTTCGAATTCATAAACGAGCGCATTCCAGTCGTCTTGGGTCATTTCAACCTCAAAGGTCGGCAAAATATCTTGAGCATATATATCCGCGCACGGCTTTGGGAGAATATTATCCGCAGAATCATCATCGCCTGAATCGTCATCCGTCGAATGACCGCCGTCATCGTCGGATCCGGTTCCCGATTTGTTGTCGTCCGAAGTGCAGGCAAAAAGATTTATAACCAAAAAAAACAGAGCCAAAACGATAAGACAATATTGAACCTTCATTATTTATACCCCTTTGATTGGAGACGATAGCTTATAGAAAACCGGGAGTTATTTATAAAAAGAAATATAATTATTTCCCCATACATATCCTATAGCCGATCCTCTTTATGAAAAATACCATCATAAGATTTTGAAGTCTATATTTGGGCTCCCTCTCTTTATAAGGATACATCTCTTCCTAATAAAATACTGAAGGATTATTGCATTAGAAGCAAATAAATCTTGCAGGAAGGATTGAATCAGTTAATATTAGAACCCAAAAAATTATATGACTGGTGACGATGGATCGATTAGTAAATATCTATTATTCAACGCAGGTCTCGTGGGAAACTGCGATTCTTTCTTTTTTAGTCGCTTATCTTCTCTCAACGCTTATATCCAAGGTATACGAAGCCACATACGAGGGCCTGGCTTGGTCTAAGCCTTTGGTTCAATCCCTGGTGTTGGGGAGTCTTATTACGTGTCTGGTTATGATGGCGATCGGCGATAACCTCGCGCGCGGCATCGGAATCATAGGCTCTTTGGCTGTAATCCGATTTCGCACCAACCTGCGCGATCCGCGCGATATCATCTTTGTTTTCGCCTCATTGGCCACCGGAATCGCTGCCGGTGTTCAGAGCTTCATTGTCGCTATCGTCGGCTCCGTCCTGTTTTGCGTCATCGTCTTGATACTTCGGATTGACGACTATGGCTCAAAGAGAAAGTACGACGGCATTCTGCGATTTCAACTTCCGGCAAATTCCCCTGCCTCTGCTTCAATTGCTGAAATTTTAAAGCGGGAGACCAGACATTATATTTTAGTGGCCATGCAAAATATCGCTCAGGGTGATTTCGTGGACTATACATATCATATTAAGCTTATGGACCCTGAAAATGCGGAAAAATTCTTGCACGAGTTCGACCATATCAGCGAAATCAACGGCTTGAAATATATGAGCCAACAATCACCTATTGAGGTTTAAAAGGACAGTGCTGAAACGTTTTAAGTTGTGGCATTGGATAGCATGGTTTTTGGCCGCTGGTTTTGCCGTCTGGTTATATTTTCAAACTTTCAAACCGACAAGTTTTGTCGGCCTCGTCGAAAGAAAGAGCCATGAAATCAGCAGCCTGGAACCGGGAATCATCAGCCGGCTCAACGTAGATATAGGTTCCGCCGTAAAAGTCGGCCAAGAGCTTGCGTACGTTCAAATTGCCAATGTTCAGACCGAAAGAAACAAACTCCAGATTTTATCGGATAAATTAAGACTCGAAAAAACTTACAGGGATGAAATGGCGGGATTGGAGGCGAACAAAGCCGAACTTGCCGGCTTGAATGCCCAAATTCAAAAACTCCAAAGCGTGCAAAAAGAAAACCTGGTGCCTGCCCTGAATTTGGAAGATCTGATCATCAAACGCGATTCTCTTCAAAAACGCGTTCAGGAACAAACCAAGCTCCTTGAAGAGCAAATCCGAAGAGATAAAAAGGACAGCCCATTATTTAAAAACTCAAAAGAATTCCTCGAAAAATCTTCCGGCAAGAATCTGCAAGAATCATATTTAGACGCTTTCCGCAGTAAATATTCAGAAACGGAACAATCTATCGACCACACTAAAATATTTTCGCCGTGCGACGGCAGGGTGATCGCTGTAAATGCCAGAACGGGCGATACCATAAGCGCTTTAAAGCCATTTTTGGAGATTGAAGAAACTGTCGCCACACATCTCGAGGCTTATATCCCTGAGTATGCCGATGTTGTAGTAAAAGAAGGCGATAAAGTCAAAATCGTTCCCAATCGGGCTCCAGAGAAATCTTATCAAGGGACGGTGGCATTCGTTCATCCCGGCTTTTCGGCTATTCCGGACAGGCTTATCTATCGATTGGCAAGGCCATGGGTTAGAAGAGTTTACATTCAATTGGATCCATCCAACGATCTGCTTCCGGATGAAAAAGTAAAGGTGTCGGTCAGAAACAACGATTGGCGGGATTTTTTTGATGACCTGTTTTCTTCGAAAGCAAAAGGCGAATCGATAACCCCCGACCCATCTGAAAAAACTGCGAAACTGGAACAGTTTCATGTCCCGGACAGGCTTCGGCAAATCACGGCATTCGAGCCCTCGGGCCTGTTGTGGTTGGAAGATATTCAAAGATATCTCGTAGTGAGCGACGATACAGGCCGCAGAGGGATCAACTTTCATATTCCTTGGCTGTTTTTAATGGACTTGAATGGAAATGTCGAATCTGATCCGGTGGTCATTCGCGGAATCAATGAAGTCAATGATCTGGAATCAGTCACGGCTGCCGACGATGGGACAATCTATCTGTTGACCTCTCAAAGCCTGAATAAAGAAGGAAAGAGAAAAAAAAGCCGGCAGCTTCTTTTAGAGGTCAGACGAGATAAAAGAGACTTTGCCGTTTCGCGCAAGGTTGAATTCTTTTCCTTGCTTATTCGGGCATATGATCAAAATATGCTTCAACAACTTGGATTGGCCCAAGCGGCGGCAAGGGAAGATCTGATCCTTAACATCGAAGGATTGGCATGGCGTGAAAAAACTTTGTATCTGGGCTTGAAGGAACCGACCGGCGGCTTGGGGGCCATCGTCTGGCGCCTGAGCGATCTCGATCGGTTGTTTGATAAACAGGAATTATTGCCGAATCAGCTCTCAAAATTCGGAGAAATTGATTTGGGCTCGCTCGACAGCAGGCGAGCCGGCATATCCGATATGACTTTCGATTCGAACGGCAGATTGTTGATCTTATCCACCATCCCACACGCCCCGGATTCCGAACAAGAAGGCGGATGCAATCTGGTCGATTCATTCCACGAAGGCATGATGAAAGCAAAGCGGCTTTTCTCTTTTCCGAGATTAAAACCCGAAGGAATAAGCCAAGGTCCGTCCGGCATTTTCAGAATCGTTTTCGACGCCGGAGAAGACATCCCGTTCTTTGTGGATGTCAAAGTGCAGAACAATGAAAAATAATGGCCTTGTCCGCCATTACAGGCCACTTAAGTTTAGCGCAATACTCGCGATATTCATGTTGTTATCCCTCGCCGGTTGCTATCATCCGCGCCGTTTACCCATTCCAACGTCCTTGCAGCCTTATAATATGGAGACAAAGAAAGATACATCGGAAGCGTCTCTTCCAAAGGACACTTCAAATACTCTCATTCTGACTGAAGATGAGGCCGTGCGGATGGCGCTTTCTCATGAAATTCAAGTTGAGGTGTTGTCCAAAAATATCGACATTGCAAACAGCAAATTGAAATCCGCAGGAGCGCTCAATAACCCGGAACTTCGAATCGAGAAATTACAGTCTCAAGATTTGGACGGAAAGCTGAGGTCCATTGAGATCGGCTTGAGATGGCAACCGCCGACGATCTCAGAGCTCTCGGCTGAAAAAGATATTGCAAGGGCAGAAGTGGAATTGGAAAAAACGAAATTGACGCGCTTCAAACAAAAATTTTCAGCTCAGGTAAGAAAAGCCTGTGTAGAAATCACAAACCTGACCGAGTTAATCGGCATCTACGATAAACGGATTAAAATAGAAACTTCAAAGATTTCCGTATTGGAAAGCCAAATCGCTTTGGGCGAGCGGACATCGTTGGATTTGACCAGAGCTCAATTAAGACTTTTTAGGGCAAATGAAGAACGCAACCAATTCGCAAGGTTTCTGAAAATTCAAAAGCAAAACTTGGCGACTTTCTTAAAAACGCAAAGCGATGTTCGGATCGCAGCCAATAAAGAAAAGCCTGTCGAAGAAACCAAAGACCAATTAATTCTGGCGGCTTATCAAAAAAGGCCCGAGCTGCAGGAAATTCAGAGCCAGAATCTCCGCTCGCAAGCAAAATATCATTTGGAAAAAATGAAGGCGGTCCCTTGGTTTTCATTTTTAGAGCCGATGTATCGTATGGATTCACGCAATAAACACGATAGGGTGGACCAATGGGGTGAATTGAGCGTCGGCTTTGATCTTCCGATTTTCGATTTGAATCTGGGGAACATACGAGCCGGAAAGATGGCTATCGATCGCGATATTACGGAATTCGAACGGACCAGAATTGAAATCGAGGCTCAGGTGACGGAATCCTACATGGCTTATCAGGACATTTTAGTCGAACAAAAAAAATCTCAAAAAGAGGCTTCCTCTTTGATTGCAAATGCGGATCAGGTGATAAAGAACGCGCAACAAGTATCTGTCGTCGATCCGATTAAATCATTGGATCTTCAATTGGAAATTCTCGACGTGCAGGAATCTCTTGCGCAAAAACAACGGCGTCTTGACACTGCCCGAATCAACCTGATGCTGGCGGCGGGAATCATCGGCGATTGACAATTCTGAACGGATGGCAATATGGCGGCACTTGATGAAATCATAAGGCGTTATGAAAACAAATATATTATCGATAGGAGCCTCTGCGAAAGAATAGAGGATTATATATCTTTCTTTTGCGTCCCGGATAGATACGCCGATAAAAAAACGGGTGAATACACAATTCACAGCCTGTATTTTGATACGCCCAACCTGTCGTTTTTTGAAGCCAATATGATCAAGGCACCGGTCAGGATCAAAGCTCGCGCGAGGTACTTTGGCGGCAAACCCGCCGATTACCTTTGGCTTGAGATCAAAAGAAAAATTAAAAACGTGATCGTCAAAGAAAGGCACCGAATCGACGTCGCCAAATGGCCTGAAATATTGAATATGGTTTCGCCCGATTCCAATGCGACGAATGTGAAGGGCCTCATCAGGAACGAGCGCTCGCTGGATTCTTTCCTTAATATAGTCGATTCATTCGGCGCCGTGCCCGCTGCGCATGTCAGATACATACGCAAAGCATATGTGAGCCAGATCGACCGATATGTCAGAATCACTTTTGATCGGCGATTATCCGGTTGCCTTGCCTATGGAAATTACGATCTAAATGTAAGCAGCGATGATCTTATATCTATCGACGATCCTGGCACCTGCGATTTTAATAATTCCGCTGTTGTCCTGGAAATCAAGTGCGAGGTGGTGTATCCGAGATGGATCGAAGTTCTGGTGCAAAAGTTTCGCCTCTTTCAACAGGGTTTTTCCAAATATTGCCACACAATCGAGCATGCCTTTTCCGATCTCCGCGGCGAACGCGATATTCTGATTCCCACGCGCAAGCGTTCGCAAATAAAAGAAAAAGGCCGGTTGCATTTTGGCTTCCCTTCTTTGAGCTAATCCGCCTTGAAGATATAAATTTTTCTTCCGGGCTGATTCATTCCAAATGTTTTCATTAATTTCATTTTTGAAGCTGCTTCAGAAATCCTATCGGGAAGCTTGTATTGGTAGGTATTCATCAGAAAAGAAATTCTGTGCTCGTTGATGATCAGAAACGAATTGGAAATCTCCGTGGTTTGAATTTCTGAAAAATCGTGAAACCGGATAGGCTGTTTGTATCCATCGAAGAATTCCAAAATGCTTTTCGTTTTTTCATCGGCATAAATCGGGACATGATCCTGTTGTATGAAGCGATATGCTTGTTTTTCGGGTTGCGCGGTATACAACATTGCTTCCGATGAGATCCACATTCCGTAGACCACAAAAGCCGCTGCCCCTGCAATCAATGCGATGCGAAATGCGTTTTCAAATCGGAGCAACGCAAAAATGATTCCTAAAGAAAATGCCGCTATCGAGAGCCATACCAGAAAGCCTGGCTGAAAGTAGCCGTCTATCGCTGTCAGCGCCGTAAAAACGAAAATCGCAATGGCGATTTTTATTCGCTCCCCGGATTCGGAAAAAGCGGTGATGCCCCGATCGATCCCTGCGCCTATCAGCAATACGGCGGGAAGCACCATAATCAGCATATATCGGCGATCCAATGCAAGAGGGTTGAATTCTTTGAAAGAAGTGGTGCCGAAAGCAAAAAATGCCAGGTCGCATGCGAGCCACATAAAAATAGGCCAAAGCTTTTTGTCGTGCCCTCTCAAAAACAGATAAGCGATCAATCCGGCGGCGAAACACTGTAAAAAAGCGCTGTCGAGCAACAAAGAGAGCGGCGCTTCAACCAAAACTCTGTGCAGCAAGTTCTTTCCATACATTCCGATTCCGGACCAAATCGTCTGGTTATAACCTGCGCTTATCCCATGCAGCCGATAGAAAAAATCTCCGGCCAGAAACTGATAGCACACCGACTCAATCAGCCAAGGCAGCCCTGCTCCGGCAATCATCAAAGCGAGCGTCGCAGAGCTTATGCCCTTATTTTTCCATGTCAGATAAATCAGAAAAGGCGCCCAAAAAAGAAGCTGCAATAAAACCATTTCCTTGATCATGTACGTCACGCTAAGCAAAAGCCCGGCGATAAATGAGGCGCCAAAAGACAATGGCTTGTCGGTTTTGCCTCCACGCCATACCAGAAAAACAAAAGCGGAAAAAGCCACTCCAGCCGGCACATCCGGATAACCGCGCGTGGCGAAGATCACATCCCACGGTACAACCGCCATAATTCCCGCTGCAATAAATCCCGCTCTTTTTTTCCCGGCTCGATGAAGGAATAAAAAAGCCAGGAAAATCTGAAGCAAAGATGCCAGAAACGGCGGTATCACAAGGGCGAATTCATTGATCCCAAAAACGCGGAACACGCCTGCCAGTAAAACGATATAGCCTATTCGATTCCAAAAAGGCGAAGCTTTCGGCGAATATTTGCCGCTCAGCAAATCGTGCGCGTTCTGAGCATATGCAAGGTCGTCAGATCCGATAAGACCGGAAAAAAAGAGCGCCCTTAACAGCAACCCGAAGACAATAATCAGCAAGAAGACGGCGATATCTCGCTTGAGATTCCGTCCTCCATTCGCTCCATTCAATGCCACAGAAAAATTGCGATCATTCATCGGTTTTAATAACGATCCCATCTCAAACGGTTGCCGTAATCGTTCTGAACACCACTCTATCCAGAGTGTTTTAATCTATCATAATGCATAACGGAAAAACCAAGCCCTCAATATAAAAAAGGTTTTTTTACATAATCCGCACCGAATGATTCGAACTCAAAATGCCGATGATTTGGTTTTGTCTCTTGATTCTCTTTACAAAATAATGGATATATTCACCCGCTGATTCTTGTTTGATATCGGTTGGCGAACGATATCCAAGTTATAAAATATTTGCTTTGGTATGATATGGTCTACGCCGGACATTCGAAAAAAAAAGAGAGCATTTTTTAATCAACGGTTATAAGAAAATGCTCTTTGCGGCAAAGATTGCAGCGCCGGATTTTTAAAGGAAATTGAGTTGGACGACATTCGAAATTTTTGCATCATCGCTCACATCGATCATGGCAAGTCCACTCTTGCCGATCGGTTTTTGCAAAAAACCCTCGGAGTGCCGGACAGAGAATTTCACGATCAGATGCTGGATACAATGGATATTGAGCGAGAGCGCGGCATTACCATAAAAAGCCAGGCCGTGACCTTGCCCTATAGCGCTGCGGATGGCCGTGAGTTCTCGCTTAATTTGATCGACACACCGGGCCACGTGGATTTCAGCTACGAAGTGTCCAGATCGCTGGCCTCTTGCGAAGGCGCGCTGTTGCTTGTTGATGCCAGCCAGGGCGTCGAAGCGCAAACAATCGCCAATCTTTATCTGGCAATGGAGCACAACCTGACAATCATACCGGTCATCAACAAGATCGATTTGATCTCAGCCGATGTGGAAGCAGCCTTGAACCAGATCGATAGAGATCTCGGTCTGGATGCCGAAAACGCCTTGCTTTGTTCGGCCAAAACCGGGCAAGGCGTGCCGGAGATCCTCGAAGCCATCGTCGAACGCATTCCGCCGCCTCAGGGAAGGCCCGAAGACAGGTTGCAGGCGCTGATCTTCGATGCCGTTTACGATCCTTATCGAGGCGTACTCGTGTATATCCGCGTGTTTTCGGGGAGGGTCAAAAACGGCGATCGGATACGTTTCTTCTCAACCAATTCCGCGCATCGAGTTGAAGAGGTCGGCATCCTGCAACTCAAATTGGTTCCTCAAGGCGAACTTTTGGCGGGACAGGTCGGTTACATCATTGCAGGCGTCAAAACAGTCAGCGAGGCGCGGGTAGGCGACACCATTACGCTGGACGCCGATCCGTGCGAGGCCGCTTTGCCGGGATTCAAGGAAGCCAAGCCGGTCGTGTTTTCCTCCATTTATCCTTTGACCACCGACGATTACAGCGAACTCGCAGATTCCATCGAGCGCCTGAAGCTCAACGATGCGGCCCTGACTTATCAAAAGGATTCTTCTGCTGTGTTGGGCCAAGGGTTCCGATGCGGATTTCTCGGCTTGTTGCACCTCGAAGTGGTTCAGGAGCGTCTGGAGCGCGAGTACGATCAAACACTTTTGCTGACCGCCCCATCCGTGGAATATCATGTCACTCTGAAAAACGGCGCGACGCTCACAATTGACAATCCGCTTTATTACCCTGATCCGATGAGCATCGAAAAAGTGGAAGAGCCTTACATTCGCGCGAATTTCATTTTGCCAGACGATTATCTGGGTCCTGTGATCAATCTGTGCATCAGTAGGCGCGGCGCGCAAAAAGGCATGACTTATCTGGATACGCGCAGGGTGGAATTGGTGTTTGAATTGCCGCTGGCTGAAATCCTTTTTGATTTTTACGACAAACTGAAAACCGTATCGCGAGGCTACGCCTCTTTCGACTACGATTTTCTCGAGTATCGCGAAACGGAAGTGGTCAAACTGGAGATCTTAGTCAACAAAGAGCCTGTGGATGCGCTGGCCGTTTTGGCTCACAAGGATCGCGCGGTCGAGCGCGCCCGCCAAATCTGCAAGCGCCTGTCCGATGCGATCCCGCGCCACCAGTTCAAGATTCCCATTCAGGGACGCATCGGCGGCCAGATCATCGCCCGCGAGACCATCAATGCATACCGCAAAGATGTGACCGCAAAATGCTACGGCGGCGACATCACCCGCAAGAGAAAGCTTCTTGAAAAACAGAAAAAAGGCAAGAAGCGCATGATGGTCGTCGGTTCCGTGGACATCCCACAATCCGCATTCCTTGCCGTGCTGAAGTCGGAAGAGGAATAAAGATCTCTCGCTTATATTCTCAACCTGAAAATCCTGAATCCAAATCCCAGCCCCTCTATCATGCTTTTCTGAATAGGCTACGGCATCTTATCTACGATTTTTATCGATCAATCTTCCTGAAGCGCTTTCATTTCTCGGATCAGCATCCGCATCGACCGTTGCCGTTGTCATCATCATCATTTGACCCATGATGAATAGGGCCGTTATCGTCGTCGTCTTGGTCGTCATCGTCTTGGATGTCATCGTCGGACCCGCCGCCGACAGTCGCAGGTTGGCTGATCAACGAATGATTGCCTGCGGCGTCGACGCTCTGCACGGCAAACCACAAACTCTTGCCGGTGAGCGGCGCAGTGAACTCAACGTGATCGCCGCCCATAGCCGGTTCCGGAAGATAGGAGGTTGAAATCTTTGCCGCTGCGAAAAAGTTCTCCGGTCCGATCAGCTCTTCGCGGCTCGACGCGTAACGAATATCGTAGGCGGCCGGTTTGCCGCAGCGCCAATCGTCTCCCGGCGACGTGAAAGACAGTTTATAGCCGCCGGTCGTTTCTTCCACGGCCAAATCAACGACAACGGATGGCGGCTGCGTATCCACGCCATATACGCCGGTATTGCGCTCGTCGTGATGGAACGTCCACCACTCAGGCGCTGCGCGGTCCTCGCCGCAGGTTTTGCCCAGCGTGCGCCACCCAAAGAGCCACCCTTCGAGGGTGTACTGGTACAGCTCCAGCAGACCGTCGCCGTCGGCGTCGCCTACTGTTGGCGAAGATGCGGACCATTGATTGGTAAACTTCGGCCAGGTCGGAGGCTGGGCGCCGCTCGCGTCAACGGCGTCCACGGTGAACCCGCCGGTTCCACAGATCGCTTCCGGAAGGCCGTCGCCGGAGATGTCTGCGATGATCGGGTTGACATACCAGTTGCTGTCGTGCTGCTCCGCGGAAAACACGGAGTGAGTCAGATCGTTCAGCGACCAGGACACCAGGATCGGCTTGAGCAGGGATATCCAATTATCGATGATATCGAGGATGCTCGACACGGGCAACACGTAATGGAGTTGGCCGTCATCGGTCAGGCGCCCGAAGCTGCCATGCGCCAATGCGTTGAAGCCGGCTGCGCTCATCAGCGTATGCACGCGTACGCGGCCGTTGTGCCATTCGATCATCTGGGGGAACCAGATGGCTGATCCCACGCCGATCCATGTTTTCTTTTTATAATGCGCCATGGCCGGGCTTGAGGTGATTCCGATGGAAACCGGCGGGAGCGGCAGCGCGTCGCTGATCGGGCCAAGGAGTTTGACTGGAAAATTCGGCAGGAACGGCGAACCTGAGGCGTTCGCGTTGCCGTCGTGATAGATCGCGTAGAATCGGGTGTCTTTCATTCCGAGCGGGCCGCCCTCGCACACCTCGGAAGTGCCGATGAGAATCGACGGATACTCGGCTATGTCGGCGTTTTCGGATTCCGGATCGAAGATCCCGACAGCGGGCGTGGTGATGATCTGCGGCGCGAACTGCTCATCCTCGCGGTGACACACCTTGTCTGCGGGCACAGAGCCGTCTTCGGATTTGCAGAATACGGGGAAACCGGGCATCAGGTCGGCAAACCCGTCGTTGTCCTTATCGATAGGTTTCCAGGCATAGATGCGTCCGTCGTAGCTGCCGGCGATGATTTCCAAGATGCCGTCCTTGTCAAGGTCGGCCAGGACCGCCGAGGTGCCGAAGGTTCGTCCATGGCCGAACGCATCTGTGGTGGAATTGTCAGGCTCGTCGGCATACACCGGGAAACCTTTGAGCAAAGGAGCGGGCTTATTGTTCTCATCGAGGTGAGCCAAACCCTGCCGATGAATCGCAAACACGGCCCCGGTGTAGGTTGTGACTACAATATAGGGTTCGCCGTCGCCGAAGAGATCGGCCACTGCGGGATGGCTGAGCGTCACATCCGACCGGCTGTTCAGACCGTTATACTGCATGATGTCAACCGGGAACCCGCTCATCATTTCGTATTTGCCGTCGGCCTCATTGAATTTCAGAACCATAACACCGGCCGGGCCGCTATTGGCGATAATCATTTCCAGGCGACCGTCCGAATCGCCATCCAAATCGTACAACGTGATGGACGACCTACCGGAGGCGTCGAGCTGCATCGGGAATCCGGGCAACAACCCCATGTCAGCCTGCTGATCGCGATGCAGGCTGATAGTCCGCCGGTCTTCGCCGTGGACCTTGCCATAGCCGGATAAATCATATTCCGCTTGCAATCGAAGTGTGACGGTAAAGTCGAACGATTCTTTCGGAGGGGCTTCGATGAGATCCCGCGGAAGCAGGTTGCTCACATCCACTGCGGTCAGGGTCTCGTCAATTGCCGCGCTGCCATTGCCGGATGCGATGGTCGTGAACTCGCCATCCAAAGGCTCCTTGCCGACAGCCACTTGGAGTTCCCAACTGAAAGACCGGCCGCGCGCGTAAAGATAACCCGCAACATCAACGGTCGGTGTTTCCACCGGGTCCACAACCGTGTACCATGCCGGGGCGCGGAACTTTACTTCAGGCGGAATGTGCACGGGCTTACCCGTTTCCGGATCGCCCAGCATCGCTAAAGCGGATTTTGCATTCGGCCTTCCGTAACCGAAGTGGGCGTCCCAGCCTGGCTGGCACCCCCCGCCTGTCCAAGTGATACAGTATTTGTAAATATCGTCAGCGCTCATCGTCAGGATCTGTTTGACTTCGTTCGCGGTCAGGTCGATACCCAGGTCGAGGGCTCTCGAATATATCAACCCTACCAGGCCGGCCGTGTTTCCCGCCGCCTCCGAGGAGCATGCGCCGGAAGACGACGCCACATGGACGTGCTCGCCCCACATCGTGCAGTAAGTTTCTGTGAAGCCGAAGACATACATTGGGAAAAATCCCAGAAATTCGATCGGCGGAATGGGGAAGATCGCTTTGATGTTGATGATGTCGTCATACGCTCCGGGATAAGCGTGGTGATAGCTGTCTTCATCGCTCGCTACGCCGATGAGCGCCGTCCCGCTCTCTGAAATCTCCGTGAGCATCCTGTTGATCTCGCCCGATTGATTAAGGGATTCGGAGGCGAATACCGCTACGCGAGCTCCCATGTCATGCGCGTAGCTTATCCCCGCGGCCAGCATGTTGGCCTCAGTCATCACCGAATCGGACACGCGCACCGGCAGGATCGTGCAAAACGGGCAGAAGCCCGGCTTGTCGCCATTGCTGTTGTCGGCTATTCCTGCGGCGTCGCGCGAGCGGTCCTCGCCATGCCCGCCTTCAGGGAAGTCCACGACTCCCAGGGCTTCGTTGGTATTGCGGAAGAAATCCCAGCCGCAGATATCGTCTATGAAGCCGTTGCCGTCGCCGTCGATCCCGTCTTCGAACGCAGTGAACAGATCCGGGATCGTCACAGGCCTGCCGAGTCCGGCGAAAGTCGGATCCAAATCGTAATCGCGCACGTTGAATTTGCCGTCGCCGTTGCAGTCGTACGGATCAGGAGAGCAAGGAGCTCCGTTGATCGTCGGAGGCGGCAGTTCGCCTCGATTGAGAAAATAGTTTTCCTCTAACTCCTCATAATCGTATTTTTCGATGCCGTCATCCACCACGGCAATGATGACATCAGGCCGTCCGGCCGTTATTTTCCACGCCTCCGTGGCGCTCATGCCGGGAATGGTTTCCGTCTTCGTCGGGTCGGTGTGCTCGGGATCGACGGGGTTGTAACCGACCAGAACATTTGCATTGGCGAACGCATCCACAAAATCAAACGGATCGCTTGGATCCCAATCCTGAAGAATATCCATGTCATTCGGAATGTTCGCGACAAATATCTCGCCCCAGGGGAACTCGCCGTCGAAGGGCGAGCCGCCAACGCTATGCACCGCGTCGGCGATGTGCAATCGCAGTCGTTTCGCAAACGGCCAGCGGCCTTCATTGGAGGTCGGCGTAAGGATCAGCGTGTCGTCAGTGAGCGTAGTCGAGTCGAAAGCATAGGATACATCCACCGCGTTCGCGGGTTTATTTGCAAAGACGACATAAACCGACGACGCATTGACCGTACCGCGATCGAGGCTTCCGTCAAAGACGATACGCATCGGGTCGATCGTCAGGTTCTGGTACATCTCGATATTTGGATCCTGGCTGAGAATCGACAGGGCCATGACGCCGGATGCTGCGACCGCCAGGAAGAGCACACACATCGTTAAACAAACAATGCAACGCATGATTTCCTCCCGCACCGGACAAAGAAGAAATGAAAAGTATTTAATATGAAAGCAGTTTATACTTTTGCGGTTGCCGATGGCAAGCGGCAAGAAGTTGTTTATCCTTTGCTTGGACAGCGAATGATGAACAATTCCCGGTTCATTTTCATTGTCACAAAGCGGCTTTTGTCAATTGAATTTTCTCCGCGACCCAACCCTTAATTGTCTATCACTCTTATTTCATTCTGCTGAATGCCACGCTTCCCACTACAACGGTCGCGGCCGCAAAAGCCGCCAGCACGATTACATCGAGCGCCGGAGCAAATGTCGATGCGCCGAGCATCGCATATCGGGCCGCATCTACCGCGTAGGTCACCGGATCGAAGTGCGAAAGCGCGCGCAGCCATGCCGGCGCGTTATCAAGCGGATAGAGAGCGCCTGACAAGAAAAAAAGTGGGAACACGACGAAGGTGCCGACGATCTGAAAGCCCTCGAAGCTCTCGAAGAAAGCGCCGATGGCGAGCCCGAGCGCGACAAAGCCGATTGCGGTTATAATCACTACACACAAGGACAAAAGTACACCGAGCGGCGTGTATGAGACGAAGAAGAAACCGATCAGGATGAGAACGAGCGATTGCAGCAGAGCGTCCGTGCATCCTCCGAGCACCTTGCCGAAAAAGATCGCGAGACGTGAGACCGGCGCAACAAGCACGGCCTTAAGCACATCGATCTTGCGGTCCCAGATGATATAGACGCCGTAAAAAGTCGATGTGAAGAGCACCGACATGACAACGATGCCTGGGAAGATGAACGATTGGTAATGCGCGCCGCCTATTCTGACCGTTTTGCTGAGACCGCCTCCGAACAGCAACAGCCACATGAGCGGCGAAACGATCGACGAGATGATGCGAGACACCTCGCGCTTGAATACGATGAACTCCCGCCGCCAGACCGCAATCATGCCGTTGATCTCGTTCATGATATCACCGGTTATTGCCTTGTATGCTCACACGCATGGCATCGTCGAACCAAGATGATGAGGCGGCCTCGTCCCGGATGTGCCTGCCGGTGTATGCCAGAAAAACATCGTTGAGGGTCGGGCTGTGCACTTCTACAGAGTCGATGGGTCCGAGAACGGCAAGAAGATCGGGCAGATTGGCCGACGCCTTTTCGACCATGATCGCGGCTCGTCCGTCGTCGATCTGGATGCGCTTGACAAAGCTCAGCGCCTTTATCGAAGCCTCTGACAGATGCGCCGACCGGATGTAAACCATGTCGCCGCCCACTGCTTGTTTGAGCGCCTCCGGTGTCCCCTCTTTGATCACCTGGCCGTGGTCGATGATGGCGATTCGGTCGCACATCTGCTCGGCCTCTTCCATGTAATGCGTGGTCAGCACGATGGTCGTACCCTCGGCGGCGGCCATTGCGCCGATATATTCCCAGATGACCTCGCGGCTCTGCGGGTCAAGCCCTAGTGTAGGCTCGTCGAGGAACAGCACTTTGGGCCGGTGCAAGAGCCCGCGCACCAGTTCGAGCCTCCGCTTCATGCCGCCGGAGTAGGTCTTGACCTGTGAATCGGCGCGGCCCGTCAGTTTCACGAGTTCGAGCAGCTCGTCGATACGTTGCCGACGCTGGTTACGCGATACACCATAAAGCTGAGCGCTGAGTTCGAGGTTCTCTCGGCCGGTGAGCATGCTATCCAACGACAGATCCTGAAAGACTATTCCTACGGACTTGCGGACCCGGCCGGGCTCGGCGGAGATCGAGTAACCGTTGACTTCGGCCGTACCGGAGGTAGGCTTCACGATCGTGGTAAGCATGCCGACCGTAGTGGTCTTGCCCGCTCCGTTGGGTCCAAGCAGGCCAAAGATCTCACCGTGCTCGACGGTCAGGTTGAGGTTGTCGACCGCCTTGATGGCGCCGAAGATTTTGGTTAGCTGGTTGGTCTTGATGACAGCCGACATCCGTTGAGGTTAACACTGTTGAATGTAGCTCGCAATGCCGCGTTTTATCACAACCGAGGGCGGTTATGCCAAATCTATGAAAAAACCTTAGTGATTCGGCGCGGCTTCGCTTTCCAGGCAGTCCCACAATATTTTGCTTAAGCCATCGGCCACAAGCATGCCGGCCGGCGTCGGCCGGAAGCGCTCGCCGTCATAAGTGTACCAACCGTTAACCAGCAGTTTGCGAAGCTCTGAAGAGACGGCATGCTGATAGGGTCCGAAATCCGCTGGTCTTATGCCATGCGCTGTCCTTAATGCCAGCATGATTTTTTCGCGCATTTCCATCTCAGGCGAGATGATCTCAATGAATTCGGTCGGATCTTCGCGGTTAAGAGCTTTTCTGACATACTCATCCGGATCGGCGACATTTGCATAGCGGGTCCATTTCCCGTCGATGCTCCAATAAGAATGCGCGCCTGCGCCAATCCCAAGATATGGTTTGCCGGACCAATATGCCGTGTTGTGAAGCGATTCAAAACCGGGGCGGGCGTAATTGGAAATCTCATAATGCATATAGCCTTTTTCGATCAGCAGATCATGACATGCCAGAAAAACATCGGCTTGCTCATCCACATCAAGTAAAACTATTTCGCCTGATTTCACCTTGCCATGCATCTTCGATGGTTCATCTGCACTGAGCAAATATACTGAGATATGCTCCGGCCTAAGTTGAACGGCTTGTTCGATATCCGCTCGATAATGGCGGTCAAACGGAGCCGGAAGCCCGACAATCAAATCCAAGCTGATGTTTTCAAACCCCGCCTCGCGGGCTTCATAAAAAACTTTAGCAACATGCTCTGGCCGATGTCGGCGCTCTAAAAATGCCAGCGCATCCGGCTGAAACGATTGCGCTCCCAAGCTCAAGCGGCTGATGCCTGATTGACGAAATTGCTGCAAATTCGAACGCGATAACGTCTCCGGATTAGCTTCAAGCGTGACCTCACGCAGCAACTTTGCCGATCCTGAAATCGAGAATGTCAATTGCAGGATCTGATGAAGATCATCAGGCGATGCGAGCGAAGGCGTGCCGCCTCCGAAGTAGATCGTTTCTATTTCAGCTTCAGCCAGTCGATCGCAGCGCATAGATAATTCAGTTTGGATGGCATGAAGATAATCCTTAAGCTCGGCTTCATTGCGAAGCGGCCTTGAATGAAAGGCGCAATAACCGCACTTTCCAAGGCAGAAAGGGATATGTAGATAAACGCCTGCCATTAGCCGATTCTTTTGAACTCAAATGCCTGGTATTTCATATCCAATATCAAATTGAATCTCTTTGCTATTTTTCAAAACTTAATTCGGTCCAAAGGAATTGTTCTACATATTCATTTTCCTGCGCTCCGCCGGGGAGCAGAAGTTGCGCCTGATCTTCAAGCACAGCGCGGCATGTTTCATTAGGGCTTCCCTGACACGGATCATCAATGACCCAAGGCGCGAGGCTCAAAAAGCCGGGGCCATAAACCGTTCCCACATATCCTGTGTTGTTTAGCGTTCCCTCGGACGTGATGATGCCGGACTGGCCGTCAAAGGGGATCTCGAAGAGGTTGCCGGTCAGCATGGAATTGACGCCGTACAAAAATTTGCTTTGATTCGCAACCACATCGTAAATGCCCGTGGTCCATCCCTCTGCCTCCCACACTGCGCCGCCATTATAAGAAGCCCACATGGCTGAATTGGCGCTGGGGACCAGAAGAAGCGTGGCGCCGGATTCCTGCAACCGATTCAACACATCATCAAACCAGACATCCAGGCAAATGGCCACCCCGATTTCTGCGCCGTATAGGGGAAAAGCCGCAAGATCATTTACATCTCCCGGAGTAAGATCCAGCAGGTTTTGCTCCAAATCCGCCAGCAGATGGACTTTTCGCCAGCGCGCCTGAATTTCGCCGTCCGGACCGTACAGCACCGATTGATTGTATACGTCCGGCCCGGCAGGCAAATATACATAGGGCCGATCCGGATGGCCGGGGTCTCCGAAAAAATTGATATCGCCTGGATCATCTGAAACTTGGGCATCCGCTACGACGGTGGTGGCTAAAATATAAACTTGATTTTGGCTTGCCATAGCTGAAAAAGTTTCGTGAAAGGGTCGCCATATGGCATCCGTGAGCGATAAAAACAGGGCGCGTTGAATGCTGATGCCAGGGTAATGAATCAGGTAATACCCGATTTGCGGTGCATATGATACGCCGAGAATGCCGAATGCCAGAATCGAGTTTTGCGCCTGGCGCGCCAAGTCACCGCGCGAGCCGGAGAAGCTGCAAGTGAAGGCGCTGTATTCCGGAAAAATCACCAGATTGGCGTACTTCTGGGAAAATTCGAACTGCTGAAAGAGCGAGAGGATTTTGTCGAAATAATTTTCCGCTTCCCCGCAATCCTCCAATTTTTGTTTGAGTTGCATCGCAAACACGCGTACCGTGCCCTCCTCCGGCCCCGAAGAATCGTCATCAATTCCGGAATCGTCATCAGCCCCAGAATCGTCATCAGCGCTAGTATCATCATCTATGACGCTATCGTCATCTTCACAATCGTCGTCAATGGAATCATCGTCAGCGGAATCATCATCCGCAGTATCGTCATCCGCGGTATCGTCATCAGCAGTATCATCATCCGGCTCATCGTCGATCGAATCGTCATCTTCAGCGTCATCATCAATCTGATCATCGTCAGCGACATCGTCATCGGCTTGATGATCATCATTCAAAATAAGGTGATCAACATCGCCCGTGGTGCATGCAAAAACAGACCAGAGCAATGCGGGAGGCAAAAACATCAGAACAATGATTCTCCAAATAGAGTTCATCTGAATTTGCACTCCTTTTTTTCACAAGAATTCAATTCATATGATGCTATTGAATCACTTTGCTTGAAACCTTGGAAGACTGCTCAAAAGAATTAACGGATCAGGGAGCTTCGTTTCTGCAAACGAAGCTCCCATGATTTGATACATCTCCCACGTCATAGCTCGACGCCGCGAGACGCTCTGGCGAAGCAGGGATGGCGGAGTCTGGCGCTCTGGCGAAGCGGGGTTGGCGGAGTCTGGCGCTCTGGCGAAGTGAAGAACGTTTGATAGCGAAGTCGTATTAATGGTTAAAGCACAAAAATATTCCACCATTTTCATATATTATGATTCGTAGCTGAACGCAAAAATAGT
>Ga0315282_10006013_pt1 | contig 20460 bp, 18 predicted proteins | sample YL17G07_20_MG_FD_203693 | JGI IMG/M metagenome (GOLD analysis project Ga0315282, IMG submission 203693) | Sediment microbial communities from Yellowstone Lake, YNP, Wyoming, USA - YL17G07_20 | ecosystem: Environmental > Aquatic > Freshwater > Lake > Sediment | place: USA: Wyoming | collected... | reverse complement strand
CCTTCGGCGACCGCCTCGACGATCGCGACGCAGCCGTTCGCGTGGTAGGTGATGTTGCGCTGGATCCCTTCCAAGAGGCCCAGTCGTCCGGCGACGTCCTCCCAGAGTCCCTTGAGGCAGTCGATCACGGAGACGCCCACGCGGACGCCCGGTCTCGCTAGGTCCTTGACGGAGCGGATGTGTGCGGGATTGCCCGTCGGCACCAGGATGGCCGAGCGGCGGTATGCGATGGTCCGTCGCTCGTGCGGCCGGACGATTCCGCGGACTTCACCGTCGTCGAGCAGGTACTCCGCTCCGCTGATGGCGAGGTCGTGGATAGCGGCCTCGGCGATCTCGACGAGGAAGTCGTCACCGCCGGCACTTCCGGTCGCCTCTTCGGCGACGGGTCGGGCGCAGTGTCGGCTGCACACGCTGATTTCGACGTGGATGCCGGTGCGTTTCTCGAAAAGTCCGGCGGCTTTTTCGAGAGGCGCCGCACACGCCCGCGCGCTGAATACCCGCACCGGCCCGTCACTTTCCCGCGTCATCGGACGTCTCTCCTTTGTGGACAGCCTGCGCGCTCTCCGGGTTGGCGGCGGAGTCGGTCGCGCTGGGCGCCGGTATGGACTTCGTCGGCCAAAGCAGATGTATCCCGACAAGGATCATGAACACCGCGAACACCTTCCGGAGCGTGTCTCCGGGAAGACGTGCCGCCAGGTCCGTTCCCAGGAGCGTCCCCGCCAGCGCCCCCACCACGACGAACCCCGCGACGCGCAGGTCCACCTCCATCGCGGGGTTCCTCCAGTAGCGGTACGCCCCCAAAAGCGCCACCGGCACCATCACCGCCAGGCTGACCCCCTGGGCGGATTTTTGCGACAGGGTGAACAGGAGGACGAGCAGCGGGACAACGATTACCCCTCCGCCCACCCCCAGGAGTCCGCTTGTGAATCCTGAGCACAGCCCCACCAGGATGAGAAGCCACCACAGATTGAGGACGTTTCCGGCCATGATAGTCTCTCCGAACTTGAGACGGGTATGGTCGTGCGGACGGGGGAGATTCAGGAAATCCCCTTCCGACCCGCCGAGGGACCGGGACGCTCCGCCGGGATGCCGCACGTCCGCTAGAACTTCACCTTGGGGGCCTCACGGGCCGCCGGCTCCTCGATCTCGAAGAACGGCTCCTCCTTGAAGCCGAAGACCCCGGCGATGATGTTCGCGGGCACCTGCTGGATGCCGACGTTGTAGTCGCGGACCACGTCGTTGTAGTGCTGTCGGGCAAACCCGATCCGGTTCTCGGTCCCGGCGAGTTCCTCCTGGAGTGCGAGGAAGTTCTGGTTGGCTTTGAGTTCCGGGTAGTTCTCGGCCACCGCAAAGAGCGTCTTCAAGGCCCCCGTGAGCAGGTTTTCGGCCTGGGCACGGTCCTCGACGCTTCCGGCGTTCATCGCCTGCGCGCGGGCCTTCGTCACGTTCTCGAACACCCCGCGCTCGTGCGCGGCATACCCCTTCACCGTCTCGACGACGTTCGGGATGAGGTCGTACCGCCTGCGCATCTGCACGTCGATCTGCGCCCAGGATTCCTTGACACGGTTGCGCCGGGAGATGAGCCCGTTATAGACCGCAACCGCCCATAACACCACCAGGAGCACCACCCCGACGGCGACCAAGAGGAAAATCAGTCCTCCAGCCATGACCATCAATCCCATGAACATAGGAACTCCCTCCAAACAGGATGTTGTCACGCAGTGACTTGCCCGTAAGCTGCTGTTCATTGTACCGATTCTCATGGGCCCCGGGCAAGCAAAAAAGTCCGCCGGTTCATCCAACCGCCCGCCGAATGCGGGGGAAAGCACGTGCGCAGCCGCCGCGGATTCGCTATGATGCGTCTGGGGAGCATGATCGCCATGCAGGACCCATGGATTCCCTGCGGTGCGCCGAAGAAGAAAGAAGGGAAGTCCTCATGAGACAGCTGGTCAAGGATTTCGTATCGATCGCGGCGGCCACGCTTCCTATCCTGGAACCGATTTACGAGTTTGGAGCACTTCAAGTTCCGGGACAGGAGGGTTTTGCGGACCTCCGTCCCTTGTTTGGGAAAAGGCGGTATGTGGGTTGCGACATGCGCGAGGGGCCCGGTGTCGACCGGGTTCTGAACCTGCACGCTATCGACCTTCCTTCCGAATCCGCAGGCACCGTCCTGTGCATGGACACTCTGGAGCACGTCGAGTACCCGCACCGGGCGCTCCAGGAGATCCACCGGATCCTGAAGCCTCAGGGGATCGTCATCCTCAGTTCGGTGATGGATTACCGCATCCACGATTCGCCGGGCGATTACTGGAGATTCACGCCGGAGGGGTTCGTCTCGCTCTTGAAACCTTTCCGCGACTCGTTCACGGGTTTTGCGGGCGACGAGGCTTATCCCCACACGGTCGTGGGGATAGGCTTCAAGGGGGAGACGCCCTCGCTGACGGAGTTCACGAGAGAGTACGAACGTTGGCAGAAACGACAGGGCTGGTCCGTCCGACGGGTCGCGAAGCTCGTAACCCCGCCGGTGTTGTGGCCCATCCTCGGCTGGCTGGACAGGGTTCTGCTGGGGCCCGGGAAACGGCCGGGTTGAGTTCTGTTTCGCTTTGCTCCACAGGCAGGTGAGCATCGCCGCCGCGGGAAGAGTCGGGAAAGCGAGCTAGACCGGGGCCATGTCGCCCGTTTTCTCGCCACCATCCGGACGAAGCCGAGATAGCGGCCGCGGTCGGCGGAGAGTACTTGCTCAGCCGGCCGTGTCACCCGTCCGTCAGGAAATGTTGTCGTGATCGTCTGCTGGGCGCGCCAGAGGCGCTTCGGCCCGTCGTGCTGGTTCGCGACGCTTATATTTTCTTCGCCACCACCATGAGTTCGATCTCGTCCAGCTGGATGGGGCCCCGATCCCACTTTCCCGCCGTTCCGCCCCAGATATGGAGGGGCGTCATGCCTGCGTGCTCGAAGAGCAGGACAAGTTCGGTGGGCACGAAGGCGCGTTCCCGGACCCGCATGGCGGGCATTCCCTCCGCCGGAGAACACTCGGAAACCTCGGAGAGGGTCAGCGGGTCAAAGAGGTTCCGCTCGACGTCGGTTTGCGTGTGCTTCCGGATCATCAAGCATCCGTTCAGGACCGTGAAGACCGTCTTCGCGCCCGGCTTGAGAGCGTGGCTGACGTTCCGGAGTATGGCCGAGGGATTCGAAAGGACGTCTTCGGCGGTTTCGAGCAGGCCGAACGCACCCTCACACAGGCAGATGGCGCCATCGAACTGCGGCTCGCAGGTGAACCGGGTCGCGTCCGCCTGAACCCACTCCGCCTCGACGCCCGCCTGATTTGCGGCCGCTCGGGCTTCCGCCAGCATTCTCGCGGACTGGTCAACACCCGTGACGGCATATCCGCGTCGGGCGAGTTCGACGGAATGGCGGCCTGTGCCGCAGCCCATGTCGAGAACCCGACTGCCGGGCGCAATCCCAAGCTCCTCGATCACGAAATCGACCTCACGCAGCGTATTGCTCGTGAAGCTGTTCTGCATGTAGACGGCAGTGTGTGCGTCGAAAAACTCCTGCCATGATTTCTTGTCCGTCATGGGATTGCCTCCGCTCTTGCGGACCGCCCTTTCACCGCCGTCCGCTCCTCTTGGTCTCATGGGGACTCTCCTTGAAACCTTGCTAGTCATCGTCCCGCGGGGGTTGGGTTGGTCTCTTATGTCGGTTCTGCATCTGTCTCTTCCTCGCCTTCTCGGCGAGTCGAGCCTTCTCGTCCCGCCGCTGCGCGAGGTCCTCCAACTCTCTTTGCACGCTGTGGTAGCTTTCGAGTCTGTCGGCGTCGAGCGTCCCGGCGGCGAGCGCGGCTAGGACCGCACACCCGGGCTCGGTCCGGTGTCGACAGTCCCTGAACCGGCAGCCGAGCGAAAGTTCCTCGATGTCGGGGAACTCCGCGACGACGCCCTCCTCGTCGCCCCAGAACTGAAGCTCGCGTATCCCCGGCGTGTCGATGACGACGCCGGCCCCCGGGAGCAGGATCAGCTCCCGCCACGTCGTGGTGTGTCGGCCCCGGCGGTCGCTTTCGCGGACCGCGCCGACCGGGAGCAGGTCCTGACCCAGCAGGCGGTTGATCAGCGCCGACTTGCCGACGCCCGACCGGCCGAGGAAGACGGCGGTCTTTCCGACCTCGAGGTACCGCCGCACGTCATCCATCCCGTGCCCCACGAGCGCGCTCACCGCGTGGACGGGCACTCCGGGCGCGACGGGCCCGACCGCCGCGACGCGCGCCTCGACCTCCGTGCACAGGTCGCACTTGTTGAGCAGAATCACCGGGCCGGCGCCGCTCTCCCAGGCCAGGGTCGCGTAGCGCCGGATGGTCGGGAGGTGGAAATTCCTCCCGCCGTCGAGCCCGCTGACGAGGAACGCCACGTCGATGTTCGCCGCGAGGATCTGCTCCTCCGTCTCGGGGCCCGCCTGCCGCCGTGAGAACCGGCTGCGACGCGGAAGGACCGCGTGGATGGTCGCCTGGCCCTCGTCGGGTCGTGGGGCAATCGCCACCCAGTCGCCCACGGCGGGCAATTCGCCGCGCGAGCGTGCCTCGTGCCGCATCCGCCCCGAGACCTCGGCCGTGAGCCGGCCGACTTCACCGTACACGCCGAAGAGGTCCCTCTCCTCGCGCGCGACCCGCGCCGGGACGAGCCCCTGCTTGCGGAACGCCTCGAAGTGCGGCTCGAAAAACGCATGCCAGCCCAGTTCCGCCAGGCTCATTCCGCCCGGCCTCGCTTCGCGACGGTCTGACCCATTGATGGACAAGGTTCATCTCCTGACAACAGATTGAAGTGCATGCAGACCGCGGCAGGCAAGGGCGAAGGAAAGCCGCGGACAGGTCTATCACGCTCGCGGCGGCATGCCGAAGGGAAACAAAAACGGCCGCCCCGATGGTCGGGGCGGCCGAAGAACCCGTGCGGCTCGAGACCTCGGTTCAACTCGCAACCCACCGGAGGCGTGACCACGCGACGAGTTGTGTCTGGTTTACCGTCATATGCGCCTCCTTTCGGGTCTGGAATGGTGGAAAGGCTTGTTCCGATTTCACAACAATATGACCGTTCGGCGCTCGCAAGTCAAGCTGAATCTTGCCGCCGGACAGGTTTTCTTATCACCCGACAACGCGCATGATCTCATCGAGGGTAGTTTCACCCGCGGCGGCGCGGCGGACGCCGTGGGCGGCCATGGCGGTCATGCCTTGGGAGACGGCGATCTCGCGCAGACGCTCGGGCGGCACGCCGTCACGGAGCGCCTTGCCGATTTCGGGGGTGACCTCGAGCACCTCGGCGATGACGGTGCGACCCTTGTAGCCGGTCCGGGCGCACTTCTCGCACCCGACGGCTTTGCGCCAGCTCGGCGTCAGGGTGTGCCAGTCGAGCCCGCCCTTGCGCGCGGACTCCGCGGCTAGGTCGAGACGGCTTGACTCGGGCCTATCCTCGACGCTGCAATGCGCACAGAGCTTCCGCACCAGCCGCTGCGACATGACCATCTTCGTCGAATCCGCCACGACGAACGGGTCGGAACCCATCTCCACCATGCGCTTGAGGGCGCCCGCGGCGTCGTTCGCGTGCAGGGTGGTCAGGATGAGGTGTCCCGTGAGCGCCGCCTGCTCCGCGACGCAGAGCGTCTCGTAGTCCCGCATCTCGCCGATGAGGATCACGTCGGGGTCGCTGCGGAGCATCGCCCGCACCGCGCGGTCGAACGTCATCCCGGCCCGTTCGTTCACCGCCACCTGACTCACCCAGGGAAGGAGAAACTCGACCGGGTCCTCCACCGACATGACCTTCCTTTCCGTCCCGGCTATTTCGTTCAGGCAGGAATAGAGCACCGTGGTCTTGCCGCACCCGGTGGGCCCGGTGACCACGATGAGCCCCCACGGGGAGTGGACGGCGCGGAGGATCTTCTCCCGGTCGGGCGGCGTGTAGTCGATCCGCTCGAGGTCGAGGTTCACGGCGACCCGGTCGAGGATCCGCACCGTGACGGCTTCCCCCAGACCCGTGGGAAGGAAACTCACGCGGAGGTCGAGAAGCTTGTCCGGCCCGGTCCCGCTCACTTCCGAACGCTTGATGAGGATGCGTCCGTCCTGCGGGAGGATTTTCTCGTGCACATCGACGGCGGCCATCCGTTTCCACTCCTCGACGATCGCCGCCAGAAGTCGCAGGTCGAACCGCGCGACCTCGTGCAGCGTCCCGTCGATCCGGTTGCGGACGACCGCAATGCTCTCCGTCCCGTCCTTGAGCATGTGCGAGGTAATGTGGATGTCGCTGGCGTTCGTCGCCGACGCCAGGACGATCACCAGGCTGACGGCGTGCTGGACGTCGCCGGCGTCGGCGGGGGCGAGGTCCTTCGCACCGAGTTCCTCCACCTTCCGGCGGAGCGTCTCGATGAGCGGGCCGATGGAGGCGGGCAGGTCCGCCCGGGGTTCCTGCCCCTTCAGGAATCGCTCGATGTCCTCCCGGTAGAAGCGCCATTGCCGGCCGAGCTTCATCCCCTTGAGTCGTCCCGACCTGAGCCACCGGTAGAAGGTGGGGCGGGTGGTCTTGAGGAGCTTAATGGCCTCTTCCATGTCCACGAGCTCCAAGGTTTTCCCGGCGGTTTCGTGACCTTTTTTGCGCTCCGGGGGGCCGGTTTTTCCCGCGGGGGGCTTCTTTTTCTCCGGGATTGCACGCTTTTCGCCCTCTTTTTTCGCCGTTCTTCGGGCCATTTGCCTCCTCCTTTCGGCTTTTCGCCTGCGGGACTCCGTGGACGCCCCGGGCGCTCAGTCCATGTTCTGTCTGCATTGTATCATAGTGACTATGATACGTCAAGCGCTTTTTCGGAAATACCGCAGGAACCTGTGGGGGAAGGGGCTCTCACAGGTCCAGGCGCCAAAGGAGCATGACCTCGTGCTCCAGGGGCGGGGGATAGACGTGCCGGTGGATGCCTTCGAGCCGGCAACTCTGCTTCGCGTAGAACCGGCACGCGCGGACGTTCGTGTTCTGTGTCTCGACTTTCAGCCGGGTGCATCCGCGACTGCGGGCCCAATCGCGGACACACTGGAACACCTTCGTGCCGATCCCTTCACGGCGCCGGTCGGGATGCACGCGGATATCCCAGAGCACCGCTAGGTCCTTTCGGCCTTCGAGCAGACTGCATCCGGGGGTATCACACGCGACGGTCGCCGCGCCGACAGGTTTGTCCCCATCCAGCGCCAGGAAGAACCCCCAGTGCGTCACGTCGAGGTGCGTCGCCCAGCACGTCGGGGTCTCACCCTCGAACGTGTCGTAATCCTTGACGTAAGGTTTCTCCACCTTTTCTTCGACAAGACGAAAGCCGCCGACGCCGGCGTCGTTCTCCTCGACACGGAAGACCGACTCCACGCGAAATCGGATCGGGATACCCGCAAATTGCGGTAGCGCTTCGCGACCCACTTCGCGGATCTCAGCCGTCATGTTTGTCCTCTCTTCTTGCAAACAAAGCAGGTCATCTTCTCGGAGCCGTCGGCGGGCGAGTCCGTATAGTCGGCATAGGCACTCGCCGCAAGTCCCGCTTCCGCAAGGAGCGCCAGGTAGTCTTCCGTGTGGAGGATGGGACCTTCGATGGGACACTCTTCGACGTGCGTGGCGCCGTCGGGACGCGTGACCTCGTAGATGAACTTTCCGCAGATCCAGCGGCCGTCAGGGGAGAGATCTATTGCGCCGCGTCGTCGGACGGATTCGCCGGTTGCGGGGTTCCGATACGGCTGAGACCAGCCGAATTCCCGTCGGCCTTGAGGGTAGATCGCGGGGTCGAATCGCCTCTCAGCCATGAGGAAGATGCCGTGCTTCTTGAGGTGTTTTCGCACGCAGCGGAGGCACGCGAGTTCTCCCTCGCGCGTGGTCAGCTCGCGGAAGGAATTGTCGGCGACGTAGATGAGACCGAACTTGCGGTTGAGCCGGAAGTCGCTCATGTCCGCCTTGACGAGGCGGGCACGTGCACGCGCCTCCGGCGAGAGACGAGCGATGTTCTCTCCGGCGAGGCGAAGCATCGTATCCGATAGGTCGATCCCGGTGACGTCAAATCCCACCTGGGCCAGGCGAGAGAGGAGCCTCGCGGTTCCGCAGGGCATGTCGAGCACGGGTCCTCCGGTCTCGCGCGCGAATTTCAGGTACCACGACACCTCGCACTCGGTCAAGTGGCTGTGGAGGGGATAGTCCCACCCGAACAGATCGTAGCGCTTGAGCAGGTCGCTCATGTGATGGGTCCGCCGGGTAAGACGCTGTTTCAAAACCTTCGGGTGCCACGGTCCCGACAGGTCGGGACCGTGCGACTACGGGCAGGAACACTGGCAGGTCCCGATGAATCGGGACCAGTGGCACAAGAAAACGGCCCGTGCGGCGACACCGGTTTCGAAACAGCCACGGGTCCCGACTCGTCGGGACTGCCCATGCTCTTTTCGCGTGCGGAGAAGCACTGGCGGGCAAGCCGCCAGTGGCACACCGGAGGAGACCCTACACGAACTTATGAAATCCGGCACTTGGCCGCCATCGCGGCGTCACTTGTTGTGGGCGAAGTACTCGCGCACGAGGGCCTTCATGAGTTCGCCGCGCCTGTCGTAGAGGCGTTTGAGTGAACGCTTCTTGTGGTTGGCAAGCGCGTAGTGGGTCAGGACGGGAAGTGCGATCGTGGTGTCGGTGTAGCAGACGACGGCATCCGGCAGGCGGCTGGGGTCCACTTTTCCCCAGCTCACGGCTTCGTGCGGGGTGGCGCCCGAGAGTCCGCCCGTGTCGGGCCGGGCGTCGGTGACCTGGAAGAAATAATCCTGTCCGACCTCCTTGATGCGCAGCACTTCCTGGATCTGGGGTTCCGTCTGAAGCATGAAGTTCTTGGGACTTCCGCCGCCCATGAGGACCACGGCGCTCTTTCCGCCGGAGCGCTTCGCCGAGAGCACGAACGACGTCGTCTCGTTGACGTCGATGGAGGGGTTGACGCGGAGCTTGTTTCCGCGGAGCTCGACGCCCGCGACGTTCATCCCGATGGTCGAATCGCCGGGGCTGGAAGTATAGAGCGGCAGGCCCGCGCGGTAGGCCGCCGCGAGCACCGACACGTCCTTCCGTCCCGACTTCCGCTCCCACTCGGCCGCGTACTTCCCGAGGTGATGGTGCAGCTCGGCCGTCCCCATCTCGTGCTGGAACTCCGGCTGGACGAGGATGCCGCGCAGGATCTCGTCGGTCGCCATGAGACAGTCCGTGTAGCTGAGGAGGACGTCGTAGATGCGGACGACGTCGTTCTTGCGGAGGTCGGCGTCGTCGACGAGGTGGCTTCCGACGTGCAGCGGCATGTTGAACGCGAAGTGGAGGTCGTGGTAGAGGTTGGCTCCGGTGGAGACGATCCAGTCGACGAACCCGGCCTTGATGAGCGGGATGACCGAGGAGCAGCCGAGTCCCGCCGGGGTGAGCGCTCCGGCCAGACTCATCCCCACCGTCACGTCGTTTTCGAGCATTTTTTCGACGAAGAGCTGGCACCCTTCACGCAGGCGTGCGGAGTTGTAGGCCAGGAAGCCGTCCATGAGTTCGCTGAGACTTTCCTTCCCGGTGATGGACCGGGGGAGGATGCGCTTCCCGGAGAGGTACTTCCCCTTGTGCGGGGCCTTCTTCTTCCGCAGCCAGTCCGGGAGTTCGGAAAGGTCTTTGCGGATGCGGTGATTGCGTTTCATGTTCATTTTCCTGTTGGTTTTATCATCATTTCGACCGTGAACGACGCCATTCAGAGAATTTCGCCTTGAGCCCTGCAGCCAACTTGCTGAAGGAGTCATCGATTCGCGCCACATCCTCTATCTTCATCTGTTCCACTATCGACTTCGCGAATTCCATGCCGCCCACCAATGGCGATCTCCCGGCGTCTCGTATGCACTCTACCAGGATTCTCTTATACCTGTCCTGTTCGCACTTGCGGTCCGGCGCGGCACACCCTTTTCCCAATACGGTCTTAAACGCAGAGGCGTCAAGGAGCATCCACCTCTCGATGTGAGGATCAGGGACTGCATAAACTGCTAGTGACGACAGGTCGCCAAGCGCCGCGTCGATTTGGTCCTTCCTCTCAGCATATCCTTTGCAGTTCGCGTCTATGGCCACCACCAAGGCGTCCGGCATATCAACATCACCTGCCCTTATGTGTTTTGCGAACTGTCCCAGTTCCGTGATAACTTTCCCTCGTCCTCCGCGAGCGCTGTAAGTTCTCAGTATAATATCGACACCGTGAGAAGCGGCCAAGCGCTCGATCAGCGGTCTCAGAAAAGCCTCGTGCCCAACGTCTTCTGCGAATAGGCCGATGCTATGCATCAAAGTCTCCACGCATGATTCGGCCGGAAACTGAGAGTTCGTCCAGAGCTTTGTCTATGTCAGCAGTTCGTGCAAGGCTCCCCCACGTCCTAAATGGGCGGATGGACGTGCTGCCTCCCTTTTTCTGGCACACATAGAGGAACTCGTTTGGAATGAGATCAACGAGTGTGGGGGAGTGTGTTGTTACGATAAGTTGTGTGTCACTCTCCGTGGCACGCGTCTTGAGAACTTCAGCAATCGTTCGAATTCGGCGAGGGTGTATCCCGTTTTCCGGCTCTTCGAATCCTATGAGCGCGGGAGTTTCCTTTCCTGCAAAGAGCGCTAGGAGACCCAACGCGCGCAGTGTTCCCTCCGACAGTATTCGTGCGGGTACGGCGATGCCTTCTTCCAATAGTCTGAGTTCAACCTCTCCTATATCGTTGGGTTCCACTTCTACCCCTTCAACGGAGGGAATGACAAGACGCAAAGCATCTTGGAGCGCCTTAAACTGCGCCTCGTCCGATGTACGCAGAGTATTCAAGTACGCAGCCAATTCTTCCCCCATCAATCCGATGTGTCGGACTTCCTTGACTGGATTAGGCGCTCGCATTCGCTCGCGAGGTTCAAAGTAGAAGAAATGCCAACTCGCGAGTTCCTGTCGCAACGCCACAAGGTGTGGATAGTGTGGTGGGTAAAGAGGCAAAGATAAAACACTGTGGTCAAGATAAAGGTCATGATAGGTTGGATGAGCCTGTCCTTCCATACGAAGATGCAGTTTTCCCCGCACCTTATCGAGGAAAGGTTTCCGTTTGCCTGTTGGGACCCCTTTGGTATTGAGTGCCGCAAGATATTCATCTGCGACTCGGAGGAAACCGGACTTTGGCAAGACCTCAACTTCGATGCGGTAGCGCAGGCGTTTCTCCCGCACAAAGGTCAGTGAACTGCCCCCCGAGGGACCCTTGTTTGGGTCGCCCGGCCCGCTTCCTCTCTTGAGGTCGGCAATTTGTCGATCAACGGATTCTATGACTCTTCTGGACAGTTCGACGTCTGCCTCCACGGTAAAGGATATGGTCTGCTTGGCAAGCAAGCCCCTAATCCCGTCGGTACCGAACGTGAAGGATTCCAATGGCTTACCGCGATAGGGCGCGTCAAACGCCTCTTTGAGCGTGCGGCTGGTCACCATCCTAGACAAGAGTTGCAGTAGGTCCAAGAGGTTGCTCTTACCCGCCGCGTTTGGCCCAAAAAGCACAGAAAGTGGCTGGAGGGTTATCTCCAAATCGCTTAGCGATTTGTAACCCTTGACGTGCAGGCGCTTGAGCATGGGGTCCTCCAACCATTTTCAGACAGGTTACCACCACTAGTCAAATATATCAAGAGACCTACGGCACCATCACCGCTTTTGCGGGAGTGATGCCGTTGAAATTCGTGGCGCTAGCGGTGCTGTACGCGCCGGTGTTCTCGACGTAGACGATGTCGCCGAGTTCGAGTTCGGGGAGCTCTTCGCCGCGGGCGATGATATCGAGCGAGTCGCAGGTGGGTCCCGCCAGGGTCGAGAGCTGTCTTCGTCCGCGCCGGATCACCTTGAACTGGTAGGTCGCGTGGTCGAAGAGGATCCCGCTCAGGGACCCGTAGACGCCGTCGTCCAGGTAATACCAGTGCTTGTTCTCGCGGATCGCCTTTCCGGTGACCCGCAGGATGAGGGTGGCGGCCGGACCCACGATGAACCGTCCGGGCTCCGCAATGACGCGGACGTTCTCGTCGAAGAGACGGTCCAGTTCCTTCGAGATGATCCGTGCCGTCTCATCGAACCGGTCCTCGTCGGCGTCGAAGTGTGGGATGGGGAACCCGCCCCCGATATCCACGATCTCGAGCGGAATCTGCTTGAGTCGTGCGTCCCGGACGATGATCGCGGCCGTCTCGAGGGCGTCGATGTAGTTGCCCACCTGGGTGCACTGACTCCCGACGTGGAAGCTGACCCCGGTCGGATGAAGTCCCAGCTTGTGGGCCTTGATGAGGAGAGGGACGGCGTCCGCCGGCTCCGCCCCGAACTTGAGACTCAGCTCGACGACGGAACCGACGTTCGGCACCTTGATCCGGACGAGGACGCGGGAGTCGCTAGCGTGCTCCGCGATCTTGTCCAGTTCGTATTCGCTGTCAAAGGTGGTGAGCGTCACGCCTCGCTTTCTCGCGGCGGCGATCGCCTCGACCGGCTTGATGGTGTTGGCGAAGATGAGGCGTGAGGGTTTGGCCCCGACTGCGAGCACCGCGTCCATCTCGGCCTGACTGGCGACGTCGAAGCCGGCCCCGGCGCGCGCCACGGTCTTGAGGACGTCCGGGTGCGGGTTGGCCTTGACGGCGTAGAAGGGGTCCACGCGCGGAAGGAGACTGCGGAAGCGGGAAAGCTGCTCCTTGAGCGCCGACCGGCTGATCGCGAGGATCGGCGTGCCGTGCCGACGCACCAACCCCCTCAGCCAAGGGTCTCTGCTGTTGACCGACCTCTTGAGCAAAGCCCGGTTCTCCCGTGTCTTGGCGCACACGTCACGAAACGTCGCGATGACGGTCCCGCGGGTGATCGGCCGGCAACGGCCGACGCGGGGTCACCATTTTATCAAGAAGAGTCCGGAAAACAAGAGGGATTGAAACGGGAGGGGGCTATTTCTTTTCGGCTTGAGCGGGCTTGGCGGCCTCCTTTTCCAGCTTCTCGATGTGCTGGCGCGCCTCTCGACCGAAGTGACTCCTCGGGACGGAGTTGACCAGCTTCCCGTAGAGCCGACAGGCTTCGGTCGGGTTCTTCTCCAGCTCGAACGTGAAGGCCTCGAGGTACAGGGCCTGCTGGACGTGCCAGGGGGCTTTCTCGAGGGGGACCGTGGATTTCGAGGTGACTTGCTGGAACATTTCTCTCGCTTCGGCGGGTTTTCCCGCGGCCAGCCGGATCGTTCCGATGTTGATCATGGCCTCCGGGACGCCGTCCGATTTGGCGAACCGCGCGATGTAGGCCTGGTACTCGGCCTCGGCCTCCTTGTACTTCTTCTGCTGACTGTAGTAGGCGGCCATCTTTTCGCGGGTCTTGAATTCCACGAAGTCCTCGAGGTTTTTTTTCTGTCGTGCCTCGTCGCGGATTTCGCCGCAGGTCCGGAGGGCCTTTTCGAGCCCGTCTTTCCGGGCGAGGTAGCAGTCCACCATGCCCAGCCGGACCGCGAAGCGCTGATTGTCGGGAAGATCCGTCTCGAGCACCTTGGAATAGACGGCGAGGGCGTCCTCGACCCGGTCGAGGACGAGGTAGCAGGAGGCGAGCTGCGTGGAGGCGCGGGTCACGAAGGAACTCTTCGGGTGTTCGTCCATCACCCGTCGGAAGAAGCCCGCCGCTTTCTCGTAGCTCTTCATCCGGAGGTAGATTTCCCCGACCTTGAGCTTGGCCTCGCTCAGCCGCTCGCTCTGGGGACAGTTCTCGATGAAGAAGACGTATGCCTTGATGGCCTGGTTGAGGTCTTCCGGCCTGCGGGCTAGGCGTCCCCATACCTCGGCGATCGCGAAGAGAGCGTCGTCGCGGTAATTGCTCCGGGGGAACTTGTCGACGAGGGTCTGGTAGGCGGCAAGGATGTCCTCCCGGCTGGCCTTGGCTTTTTCGAGGGACATGGCCAGCCAGTACTGGGCGTCGTCCGTCCATTCGCCGTTGGGGAACCTGGCGATGAACTCGCGGAACCCCTCGACGGCCTTCGCGGGGTTTTCGCGGTAGAGATTTCTCAGTTCCCGGAAGCTCTCGGCGGCCGGGTCTTCCGCCGCCGGCTCCCTGACTTCCTGTGCCCCCAGACTGAGCGACACCGACAGAATCACGCCCAGCGTGACGAAGAGGACGCGGGGCGTCCGGCGGATCGGGCGGAAGTGGTTCGGAACCGGGAAAGGACCTAGAGACTTGCGAGCCACAGCGATCTGCCCCCTTCCATCTCCAGCAGTCGTGCGGTCTCGATGAGGTTGAGTCGCCGGATCTCGGTGATGAGATAGGGGAGCTCCTGGCCGACACTGGTGTGTTCGACCTTCACAACCCGCATCAGGAGATACTCACAGTCGCCCAGGAACTGTAGTTCGCGCACGTCCCGCGTCAGTTCCTTGAGCCGTGCGATGCTTTCGACGACCCCGGAATTCAGGATGTCTTCCTGGACCATCTCGAAGGTGTTGAAGCGAGGCTTGTCGCCTACCCGCTCGATCTCGCGGAAGATGAGTTCCACGTCGTGGGCGAACCGTGCCAGGTCGGTGCTGTCGGGCGGAAGCATCGTGCGTTCAGGACCCAGCGATATCTCGGAGAGGAATCCGCCGCCGGAGACGGCGCCCACCGGCCTCATTTCCGAAAGTGCCGTCCCACCCGGGCCGGTCGGGACTTCCGGGACCTCCGGCGTCCACCACGATCCGAGCGCTAGGGCCGCTAGGAGTCCGGCGGCCACGGCCCGCAGTCCCCACCCCGTGACCATGCGCAGCATCGGCTCTCTCACCCTCGGCCGCGCCGCTAGATGCTTGAACCGCTCGTGCGCCCTCACGTCCGGCACGGGTGATTCGGACGACGTCGTGAGCGTCTCCGGGTCGGAAAGCGCCGCTAGATCGTGCAGACACGTCGGACAGATCAGCAGGTGCGCTTCCACCCGCGTGCGATCCTCAACGGACATCCGTCCGGAGAGATACGCCCCCAGTTCCTCGTCCGCCAGACACTCGGCGTGTCGTCGGCTCCCCAAGGCAATCCGCAGGAATAGTCCCACCTGTCCGAGAAAACGCATCTTCTCCTGGCAGGACGGACACCCCATCAGGTGCTCGGCGATGCATTGATTCTCGGCGTCTCCGAGCGAGCCGTCCTGGTACCGGGACAGGATTTCCCAGTCGTAGCACTGCATTCCCTAAGTCCTCTATGCGTAAGCCTTTAGGGTGCTATCTGCCTTTGGCGCAGATAGGGTCGTCACTTAGTACGTGGAAGTGCAGGGGGGCTTATTACAGCCAATCTTAGTCTCTTTCGGGAAGGAAATCGTGCTGCAGCTTCTGGGCGAGACGGAGCTTGGCGCGGAAAATCGCCGTTCCGACGAGGCTGGAGGAAATGCCCAGGATCTTGGCGATCTCGGCGTATCGTTTGCCCTCGAAGTAGAAGAACTTGAGGACAAGCTGGTCCCTGGTTGGGAGAGTGGCGAGGGCCTCATGGACAATATGACGGACTTCGTCGAGTTCAACATTTTCCACGGTCTGGGTGCGTGGGTCGGGGATGATGTCCTTGAGCAGTAAGTCGTTGTCGCTTCCGATGTTATGGTCGTCCAGGGAGAAGGCTGCGTGGCGGTTGCGGTGGATCGCCTGTCGCGTGGTCCGGTAAGTAATGATCCCCAGCCAGGTGGAGAACTTGCACCGCCACCGGAACGACCTCATCAGCTTGAAGTCATCCGCGACGATCTGCGAGAATACCTCTGAACAGATGTCCTCGACTTCAATGCTGGACCCCATACTCTGCGTCTCGCTGCGCAGGGCCTTCCATATGACGTGGTAGACCAGGGCACTGTACCGGTCGATGAACTTCTCCCAGGCGCCGTGCTGACGCCTGATGCACGCTCGGATGAGCCCGCGGTCGGTCAACGGCCTGCCCTTTCAGGGAAAACGCTGCGTGGGGGAAACCCCTCATCATCTTACCGATGTTTGGACGGAGGTCAAGTCAGGGGAATTCATGACCTTCCGGGCGTTTCTGGCTTTTCGTCGTCAGGGAGCCCTTCTGCGCCGCTTGGCGGCGGTTTCGGCCTGCCCCGCATTTGCACCGAACTTTCTGCGGGAGAGTGCTTCCGAGGGCCTCTTTACGGGGTATAAAGCTTTGAACGGGGAGCAGGTCTATGGGTAAGCCCTAGGCCTTTTTTTGTTGAGGGTTCGAGGTCGAACATGTGCGGAATCGTCGGATACATCGGACATAACTTCGCCGATCCGGTCCTCATTGTGGACCTCGAGCGGCTGGAATACCGCGGGTATGACTCGGCCGGCATCGCCACCATCAACGGAGGCGAGCTGTGCCTGACGAAGCGTCTCGGCCGGCTCCGTGTCCTGGATGAGGCGGTCAAGCAGTCCCCGCTCGGCGGGACCATCGGCATCGGGCATACCCGCTGGGCGACCCACGGGGAACCCAGCGAGACCAACGCCCACCCGCACCTCGACTGCCGGGGCAGGCTCGCCATCGTCCACAACGGCATCATCGAGAACTACGTCGAACTGAAATCGGCCCTCCAGAAGGAAGGTCACGTATTCCGCAGCGAGACGGACAGCGAGGTCATAGCGCACCTGATCGAGAAGTTCATCGGACTGGGACTAGCGCGTGCGGTGCTCCGCACGGTAAGGGACCTCAAGGGGTCCTTCGCGTTTGTCGCGATGAGCGTGGACGAGCCGGACGTCCTGGTTGCGGCGAAAAGCGGCTCACCGCTTCTGGTGGGCATCGGCGACGGCGAATGCTTCATCGCCTCCGACCAGACCGCACTCTGCCAGCATACCTCTCGGTTCATGGTGATGGACGACGGCGAGATCGCCGTGGTCGGCCGAGGTTCCGTCGAGGTCCAGAACTTCCACGGACAGACCGTGAACCAGGAGGTTTGCGTCTCGGACATGGACACGGGCGCCGTCGAGCTCAACGGGTTCCACCACTACATGCTCAAGGAGATCTACGAGCAGCCGGAGGTCATCCGGCGGATCCTCCGCCAGTACACCGACGGCGAGGGTCAGGTGCGACTCGGCGACATCGGGCTGAGTGCGTCGGAGCTCGCCCGGGTGAGTCGCATCGTCATCCAGGCGTGCGGGACGAGCTGGCACGCCGGGCTCGTCGGAAAACGCCTCCTCGAGGGGCTCGCACACGTCCACACCGAGGTGGACATCTCGAGCGAATTCCGCTATCGCAATCCCATCCTCGAAGGCGACACCCTCGTGATGGCGATCAGTCAGAGCGGGGAGACGGCCGACACCCTCGCCGGCATCCGGCAGGCCAAGAGCCGGTTCATGAAGGTCCTGTCGCTGTGCAACGTATCGACGAGCAGCATCGCCAAAGAGTCCGACGCGTTCATCGACATGCTGGCCGGCCCGGAGATCGGCGTCGCCAGCACCAAGGCCTACGTGGCCGAGCTCGTGCTCCTCAACCTGCTGACGCTCTATCTCGCGAGGATCCGGTGGACGCTGGATGAGACCTCCGAGCAGATGATCGTCGGTGAGATCGAGACGCTGCCCGGGAAGATCGAGCGCATCCTGGCCGACCAGACCGCCGTCATCGAGTGTGCGCAGCGCTTCAAGAACTCCCAGCATTTCATCTTCCTCGGACGCGGCTACGATTACCCGACCGCGCTCGAAGGGGCGCTCAAGCTCAAGGAAATTTCCTACATCCACGCGACGGGGTATCCGGCCGGCGAGTTCAAGCACGGACCCATCGCACTCGTCGAGAAGGACCTGCCCGTGGTCTCGATCGCGACGCGCGGCGAACTCTACGACAAGATGCTCGCGAGTATCCATGAGGTCCGCTCGCGCAAGGGCAAGATCATCGCCGTCACCACCGAGGGAGATGAGGAACTCTGTAAACTCGTCGACCACTGCATTTACGTCCCCGAGTCGAGCGACCACCTCGGCCCCATCCTCTCCGTCGTGCCCCTGCAGCTCCTGGCCTACCACGTTGCGGTCATGCGAGGCTGCGACGTGGATAAGCCCCGCAACCTCGCCAAGTCGGTCACCGTCGAATAGCCCGCCGCTTCGCGGCGGAAACCCGAAAGTGAGAATAAGCTCTGCACATGGCGGACATTCGGGTTTGTCCTTTCGGGTTTGATTCGGGTTTCTGGTTTCGGATTTCGGGCTTCCCTCGGCCCTGGACCTTGGACCTTCCGAGCTTGGACCTCGCTCAACCTCGCCCCAGGCCCCCCTTGACAGTCCCGCAAGGCCGCCAGGGGCAGTTTCCCCTCCATAGTGGTCGGAGCGGCGCGACCCACTAAGTTTTGTGTTTTTTTGTTACAGTTTTCCTTTGACACCCCCAAGGTGTCCATAGGATACTACGGCCTGCAATAGGTCGCGACGGCTTTGCACCCCCGGAGGACTTGCCCATGTCTGCTCGCCAGCGGAGCTTCTACACGATGAAGCAAGCCTGCGAGCTCATCGGCGTCAGCCGCTACACGCTCCTGCGCTGGTTCAGTGAAGGGAAGGTTGCAGAGGTCCCGCGCAGTCGCCGGAACAACTACCGGATGTTTCGTCCGGAGGACGTCGAGCGCATCAAGGCCTACGCCGAGGCGGTGGAGCTTCCCGCTAGCGAGCACACCAAGCAGGGGAAGCTTTTCCAGGGGTGAAGCCTCCCCGGCCATAGTGCTTGGGTTTGCTGCTCAAAAAAGGGCGAAACCGGCCGTAGCCGTGGGGCTTCGTGCGAAGGCGGGTGAAGGGGATCCGCACCGTGTTCAAGTGACTCGAAGATGCTCAAGCGCACCGGCACGAGGCCGGTGAGAACTCGGAGGACACAGGATGGACAGGCAATTCACTTTTCTCATCGTGGACGACGACGAGTCTTTCCGGGAGCTGTGCAGTCGTTTTTTGACGTCGCTGGGACACAAGACGGCCGCCGCGCGGGACGGTCAGGAGGCGCTGACCGCACTGCGTCGGGAGTGGTTCGACGTGGCGCTCGTCGACCTCCGGCTGCCCAAGCTCGACGGGCTTCAGCTCGTCAAGATCATCAAGGCCGAAAAGCCCAGTCCCGAGGTGGTCATCCTCACGGGATACGGGTCGATTTCGTCCGCGGTCGAGGCGATGAAACTCGGGGCCTACGACTACGTCACCAAGCCTTTCCAGCTTCACGAGATGGAACTGGTAGTGAACCGGCTTCTCCGCACGAAGCGGCTCGAGAGCGAGAACCGGATGCTCAAGAAACGGCTGGACGAAGTCTACCGGGTCGAGCAGTTCGGGTCGATCATCGGTACGCCCGAGCACATCCGGGGCTGCATGATCGGCACGACGCCGAAAATGCGGGAGATCTTCGGCATCATCGCCGCGGTCAGCCGGAACCGCGCCGCCGTGTTTCTCCGGGGGGAAAGCGGCACCGGCAAGGAGCTCGTCGCCCGGGCGATTCATTTCCAGGGACCGTCCCCCGACAAGCCCTTCATCGCCGTCGACTGTTCGAGCCTGTCGAAGACGCTGCTGGAGAGTCAGCTCTTCGGTCACGTCAAAGGCGCCTTCACCGGGGCGACGATGAGCACGTCCGGGTTCTTCCGTGCGGCGGACGGCGGGACGCTTTTCCTCGATGAGATCTGCGAGGTGGACGTCGAGCTTCAGGGGAAGCTGCTGCGGGCGATCCAGGAGCAGGAGATCGCGCCGGTCGGGTCGGCCCAGGCACTGAGCGTGGACACCCGCGTGATCGCCGCGACGAATCGCAGCGTGCAGTCCGCACTGCGCGAAGGCACCCTTCGCGAGGACCTCTACTCCCGGCTGAACGTCGCGAGCGTGGAGATGCCGCCGCTGCGCGAACGGATCGACGACGTCCCGCACCTCGTGCGTCACTTCGTCCAGAAATACGCACGCCAGTACGACGTCGCCGCCAGGGAGGTCTCCCCCGAAGCCATGGACATGCTGATGAGACACGACTGGCCGGGAAACGTCCGCGAGCTCGAGAACGCCGTCGAGTACGCGTTCACACTCGGCGAATGCGACACCATCACCGCCGATGACCTGCCGAACTCCGTGCGCTCCAGGAGCACCGTCCAGTGGAAGGTGTCGGGGAAGACCGTGCCGTCACTCGACGAGGCGGAGCGGAGTCTCATTGAACTGGCACTGGAGGTGGCCAAGGGCAAGAAGGCGGTCGCCGCGCGCTTCCTCGAGATCGACCGCCAGCGACTCTACCGGAAGATCAAGAAATACCATCTCGATCCCGACCTGGGCAAAGGCCGGGTGCATCGGGCAAACGCTTCAGGCTAGCCGGCTCTGGCACGAAGCGTCATGCATCGGGGGACGGGGCGGAGCTTTCCGACGGGTTGTGGGCTCCGCCCCGGTTGTTTCCAGAGGGGCGCGGACCCTCGTCTCGCGGGCTCCTGACGGTGTCATCTCTGAAAGCGCTTTGTCAAGGGACTCGGGCGGATCGGCCATCATTCGCCGGGGTCTTGCCCAGTCATCTCTTCACCCTCGCAGGGGTATGAAATTGTTCGAGAGACGTGTC
>Ga0315282_10006012_pt1 | contig 20460 bp, 22 predicted proteins | sample YL17G07_20_MG_FD_203693 | JGI IMG/M metagenome (GOLD analysis project Ga0315282, IMG submission 203693) | Sediment microbial communities from Yellowstone Lake, YNP, Wyoming, USA - YL17G07_20 | ecosystem: Environmental > Aquatic > Freshwater > Lake > Sediment | place: USA: Wyoming | collected... | reverse complement strand
AGGCGCGTTGAAGAGGATTACGTCGAACTTTTCTTTTTCATTTAGAGATGTGAACAAATCACCCTGTAGGAAAGCCATTTTACTACGTACATTGTTGAGTTCTGCGTTTTCCTTTGCGCAGCGCACAGCGTACGGGTTCACGTCCACTGCAACGACTGCGCTTGCCTTTTCCGCGGCGAGTATGCCCAGTATGCCGCAGCCAGTGCCCATGTCCAGCACTCGCTCGCCTTCTTTTACGTCGAGGTTTTCAGCGAAGAGAAACGAGTCTTCAGCAGGCTCGTATACATTTTCATCAACAACAAACACGAAATCATCGAAAAACACTCTCTTACTTTGTGAGGGCATTGGCTAACGCTCCAAAATCTTTAGGAGACAACTCTCGCACACGCTTATCCTTAAATGGTTGGTCGCAAGCAAGTTTTTTCGCTTCGCCCTTTGCCACTTTACGTGTGCTCTTGATGAACGGTGCCAGAGCGTTGCAGAGTTTCTTGTTGCGCTCCGTGAAGAGCCATCGCACCATCCGCCTAAAAAACGCCTCATCTTTCATTTCGAAAGGCGCTGTTTCCCAAGGCTTCAACCGCACTATAACCGAATCAACCTCTGGCTGAGGATAAAACATCGCTTTGGGAACAGCGTCCAAAAGCTCAACCTCCGCACTGTAACAAGTGACAACCGTTAACCACCCGTAATCCTCACTGCCCACACCAGCAACAAGCCTATCGGCAAACTCCCTCTGCGAAACCAAAACCGCACACTCAACTTTCCGCTCAAGAAGCCACATCACCAAACGCGAAGACAAATAGTAAGGCGGAATCGAAACCACCTTGTCAAACTCGGGCAAAGCCACCTTCAACACGTCACCCTCTACTATGGTCACGTTGTCAATGCCCCTAAGCTGTTCACGCAGCACTTCCGCAACTTGCGGGTCTTTCTCAACCGCCAACACCGCCTTGCACCTATTCGCTAGAAAACGGGTCAAGAACCCAAAGCCCGCGCCAGCATCCAACACCACATCCGCCTTGCGCAGTGAAGCGTAATCGCCTAGCTTAGGAAAAACCGAAGGCTCAACCATGAAATTCTGCCCAAGAAGCCTGTTCGGAACAATTCGAAACGTTCGAAGCAGACGCTTCGTCTCTGAAACGCTCATTTCTAAGCCTTAAACCTGCGCGTCTTAATGAACCCGAGTAAACAACCGATACTTGCTGTCGCCCTCCAGCTCCTCCAAAACCCGCTTCGTGATCAACTTCACAGGATTAGGCAACTCCGTACGCTTCTGCAAATCCTCATAACTCTCAAACGCTTTTCTTTCACGCTCGTTAATAACCTGCCACATATACTTCTTCCCAATGCCCGGAATCAACTCCAACGCGTGCATCCGAGGCGTAACCGCCCTTGCCGTGTTAAAGAAATTCACAAACCACTGCTCACGATTCAACGCAATACGGCTAATCACGCCCGGAAGCTCCGCCTTCGCCGCCCCACTCAACTCGTCATAACCCACCCTGCCAATAATGTAAGTCACCTCTTCCCGCGACTCCTTCCCAACATAAACACGATCACCGGGCTTAAGCAACAAACCCTCCTTAACCAACGCCTCCAAAAGCGTGAAAAACTCTTCGCCCACACACTGAATCAGCGCTCCCGCTCGGTAACCAGCCCTCCCAGCAGCACGAAATCCCGGACGACCGTGCAGCAAGAAATCTAACACGTAAGCGTACTCCTCATACCGCTTCTCCATAGCAGTCCCTAATTCCCTCTATCTTATCCCCATCACTGCTTAAAAATACTTAGCCGACCGCTACCCCTTCACCGCTCTACTCTCATTCAAAAGACTAACAATGGCTTCCAACTTCGCCGTCTCAATAATCTTGCGACCGCCAGCCAGAAAAACCCTCAACTCGTCCACGCTTTCTGGCGCGCAATTAACTATCTGCACCGCCTCATCCTCCTCCAAACCAAACTCCTTCACAAGCTTCTCCAAAAGCCGCTCCACAGCCGCCTCATCCACCCTAGAAAACTTGGACACATAATCCAACGTACGCCGCTGGAACTGATCCAAATTCTCCTCCCCAATAGACACCAGTTCCCTCTTAACCTGCGGCAACACAAGTTTCTTCTCGCTTAACTCCCTTTTCCCCATTCCTAACTACCCTTATACGGTTCTAAATGCTCAGACCTGACAATTATCTCTTTGACAGCATCACCCTGAGCCACGTTCACCACGTACCCACGCCCCCGCTTATCCATTATAGTGCCGATCTTGCCGTGAAAACGGCTGTGAGGCATACCCTTCTGGACGCTCGAGTCTATCTTAATTATCACCTGAGAGCCAAGCTCATACGCATACAGCAACTTGCCAAGCTTCGGCTTCCCTCTTTCTCTAGGCTTCTTCTTCAGAAGCCGACGCGTGCCGCGGCGATAACCTTTTGATTTCTTCACTTTCTCACCTTACCGACCCTTCCATAATAACGTTCAAAACATCAAGCTTTATAGGCTTCGCTTTGTTTCCGAGCAGTTCTGAAATGCTGGGCGTTGTTCTTCCTTCATCACCAGACACCAATTCTTTAACATAGAGGCCTCCTTGGCAACGAATTTCCATTTCAGCCTTCTTAGGTGACACCTTCTTAACTTTAACCTTATATATGTACTTTTCTCGGATTAAATCTGCCCGTCTATGCAAAACACGCAGAGGCGTCTGCTGCTTAATTGAGGCGTTAGTCAGCTTTTCCTCCAAGAGGCACAAGTCGCCTTCCGACACGTCGTTTTCAAACTCCATTAATACACGGTATTCCTTCTGCGCGGATTCCGCCTTCTTCAGCTTCCTCACAACGTCTTTGTTGGTGAACCGCAGATTCGAAACCTCAACTTTACCCTTGGCACGATCGTTAATGGTTTCTTCGAGCTTTCGCAGATCCAAAAACCTCTTTTTGGGCTTTGAAATTTCAACCACAAAGGGTCTGCCACTGCCCAGCATTCGAGCGTCAATGTCTTCGCGTCCCGAAGCGTGAAAAGCTGTTTTCTCGCCTTCTGCAGCCTCTAAGAACGGCTTCGAAACCAGTTCTTCCACCGATTCAGGATACATCTTTCCAGTCCAGCCGCATCTCTCGCAGCCTTTTCCGCGGCAACTAGAGCAGAACCATTTTGACTGCGGTATGTCCCTAACGAGTTTCCTGTATCGTCCGGCAACAAAAAGAGGGTTTACCTGAATTTTAACATCTTCCGTGAACGGGTTGATGATTATGGCCATTTCGGGTTTTCGGTATTCCACAGTTTTTCCAGTCTGTGCTTCAATTTTTTTGCCCAGCAAGCGTCCAAACTCATGGCGGATACTTTCGCCGTAGCCCACTTCAAACGCGGCTTTGAACTCGTCTTCGCGTTCCTCCACCGCAACGGGTAACTCCACGCCCACCAGAAACGTGGTGTACTCGTAGTATGCGATTTCTTTCAAGGCTTTCTGAATCAAACCGTCAAGAAGTTGAAATCTGTCCTCACATAGGAAACACGTTTTTAGTTGACCTTTCTTTGGAATGCGCTTTTTCGATTGCCGGATGGTTTCTGCGGCTTCGCGGGAAAAACCGTTTGTTGCGAGAATTTTGAGGTTTTTCAGGCCTTCAGCGTTTTTTGACTGGTTGAGGGCGCTGGCTTGCAGTGTTAGACTGAGTTTTAGTGCTTTTCCTCTGTCGTTGTTTTCTATGCCGTGCCCGAGTAACGCGAACTGTCTTCCGAGGCAGTGATCGCATAAGGGATACTTTTCAAGCATTTCCAATGCTTTTTCTAAAACGACCATAAGGAAATCCTACTTGAACTCTGTTGGTAACCCTTTGCCTAGGAAAGGTAGCCTCTTCTTCCGTTTGAACGTCTTTAGCATTCTGCGCATCATTACATACTGTTTTAGGAGGCCCTTAACGTCTTTCTCGCTTGTTCCAGAACCGCGCGCAACGCGTCTGACGCGTGAGGAGTTAAACATTTTGGGGTTCTCCTTCTCCTCAGGCCGCATGGACTGGATTATTACGCGCCATTTTTCAAGGTGCTCTTCAGCCATGTTCAGCTTGTCCTCGGGTATGTCGTAGGACATGCCTGGAAGCATCTTGAGAACTTTCCTGAATGGACCCATGCTTTTGAAGGCTTCGAATTGCTCGTACATGTCTGTCAGAGTGAATTTGCCGCTGAGGATGGCTTTGGCCTTCTTTTCAGGAACTTTTATTTCGGCTTCGCGGACTTTTTCGAGGAGAGTTTCGAGGTCGCCCATGCCTAAGAGGCGTCCGACGAAACGAGAGGGGATGAAAGGCTCGATGTCTTCGGTTTTCTCGCCTGTGCCGATGAATTTTATAGGAGCGCCTGTGGCTGCAACCGCGGAGAGAGCGCCCCCGCCTCTGGCAGACCCGTCAAGTTTTGTAACTAGAATTGCGCCTATGGGTGTTGCTTCGTGGAAGGCTTTCGCTTGGATTAGTGCTTGCTGTCCGATTGTGCCGTCGATTACCATCATGACTTCGTCGGGTTTTATGTTCTTCTCAAGAGTTTTCATTTCTTTGATTAGCTCTCGCTCCTCTTTGTGTCGTCCCGCGGTGTCGACGATTATTAAATCCTTGTCGCTGAACTGCTTTAAGCCTTCGAAAACCACTTTGAATGGGTCCTTGGCTTTTAAGTCGCCGTAGACTGGAACGTTTATTCGGTTTGCCAACTGTTGAAGTTGTGCGTACGCGCCGGGGCGGTAAGTGTCCGCGCAAATCAGTGCGGGCTTGAGTCCCCTCTTCTGGAAGTACCGTGCGAGTTTGGCTGCTGTTGTGGTTTTTCCAGAGCCTTGGATGCCGACGAGCATGAGTATCTGCTTTTTTCCAGGTTCCATTTTGATTGGAACAGGCTTTTCACCCACGAAGCGAGTTAATTCTTCGTAAACAACTTTTATCACGTGCTCGCGCCTTGAGATACCTGGCGGAACTTTTTCTTTTAGGGCTCTTTCCTCTATTTGTTTGGATATGTCGAGAACCAGTTGGACGTTAACGTCGGCTTGGAGCAGTGCTCTTTGTATGTCGCGCACGAGTTCTTTAACTGTAGCTTCGTCCACTACTGAGGCTCTGAAAACCTTTTTCAGGGCATCGTAAAGCGAGGAACCTAAGCGATCTAAAGCCATTTGCGTCTCCAGCCTTTAAAACATCTTAAGCGCCTTTAAATATATATTGCAGATGAAACGTGAAGCTTTCATAATCTTTTTTGCACTTCGCACGTGTGTGGCAACTTGCCTTCCATGTGGAGATGGATATAAACTTCAATATAGTTGCGTTGTGAAGCCTCAGCCCCTATAAACCTCGTCACAATTCAGACGGCTCTTCATGCATCATTGGCTCCAAGATTATTCTGCGCCAGCCGAGAAGATAAACTTTGATGGAAAGTCTTTTATGAACAATGGACGTTAACTCTTAAAAATTGGGTGAAGACGTTGACCGCAGAGCGCAACATACACGCAGCCATGTTTGCCTTGTTGCTTGTGGGCTTGTTTGCCATAAGTGGTTGGGGAAGCTACAGTTACATTGACAACTGGATACTCAAGATAGCTGGCATCGCACTGAGCTGGGGAATAATCCTCTTAATCCTCTATGTCAGCTTCAAAAAACTCGGCTGGCACTGGTGGAGCTAAGCGCGCACCGCGAGAAACAAGCTCTCAGATAAACAGGCAAAAGAAAACCATAGAATGATTAAGCGCGCGACTATTTCACCCTGACGATTTTTATTCTGCCCAGTATCCGCCAGTACTCGATCTCGGCGCCGGCAATAAGCTTAGCTTTCAAATCCGCTTCTTCGGGAAACGGAGCATCTAAGTATTCGAATGTTTCCAGGTCCATGATTTGGACGCCTGAAGGGTTGACGGCGAACACTTGGCCTGGTCTCTTGTCGATTATGGGGACTTCTGTGTTGAGGTCAACGGGTTTGACGAAGCTTCTTTTAACGCCGTCGAAGACGCCTATGGCCACTATTCTTGCTTTGGCAGAACCGTGTTTTCCAGGCTTTGATTTGGTTATGTCCACTATGTGGCACGGCTCATTATCGATGATCATGTAGCCTCCCACGCGTAAACTTCCAACATCAATTGGTTTGGTCATACGCTCACCAACGGTCTGGTCTGTTCAAAGCAATTTTAAACAACATCCATATATAGATTAAGGTATCGCTATTTACCTGAACGGTGGGAACGGTGTTCAAAAGCGTCGGATTAGTCGCCCGCTACGACAAGAAACAAGCCATAAAACTCGTCGAGGAATTGGCAGAGTACCTGAGAAGCAAAAACTTGGAAGTTTACATAGAAAACACTCTCGCTGGAAAAGTGAACGCCAAAGAAAAAACGATTCCTCTCGCGAAAATGAAAACAGATTTCATAATAACCATCGGCGGAGACGGAACCATCCTAAGAACCAGCATCGCAATCCCCAAACCAGAACCACCCATACTAGCCATTAACATGGGAGTTCGAGGCTTCCTCACAGAAGTTGAACCCAAAGAAGCGTGCGCCGCCGTGGAAAAATGCCTAAGAGGTGAGTTCAAGATTGAAAAATGCGCCAAGCTTGCGGTATCCACTGGTGAAGGAGCAATCCCCGACGCTTTAAACGACATCGTTATTTCTGCTGGAGAACCCTCAAAGATACTCTACACGCAGATACTCAAAGACGGGAAACCGCTTCTAAAGTGCCAAGCAGACGGGCTGATAGTGTCGACGCAAACGGGCTCCACTGGCTATTCGCTCTCGGCAGGAGGCCCAGTTTTAGACCCAGAAGTAGACGCGTTCGTTTTGACCCCCATCTGCTCCTTAACAGTGTTCCGCTCGCTTGTTTTCCCAGCGGATTCCAAAGTCACGATTCAAGCCATCAGACCGAAGGATATGCTTGTTCTAATTGACGGAAACTATCGTCAACTTGTAACGTCAAAAAACCCCACCTTAACGGTCACGCGCTCCAAGAATGTAACTTCTTTCATCAGGTTCAAGGATGATTTCTACAATCGATTGCGAAGCAGAGTGTTGTTTAAGGGAATGGGATGAAAAATCCAGAGAAACAACCTGCCTAAGCGAATCATGGTTTTAGACACTTCGGCTTTTCTAGTTGGATTTGATCCTTTTTCCATCAGCGAAGACCAAGCCACGGTGCCCAAAGTGAAAGAGGAGATAAAGACAAACTCGATGATATGGGTGCGATTCAAAACAGCAGTGGAAAACGGAAAACTAAAAGTTAAGGCACCTTCCGAAGAATTCTTGAACAGAGTGAAAGCATCCGCAATCACGGTTGGCGACTCATTTTTCTTATCAGAAACCGACATGCAAATCTTGGCTTTAGCTTTAGAACTCAAAGCAGCGGGGTACAATCCTCAAATCGTCACAGACGACTATTCAATACAGAACGTCGCCACCCAGATGGGGATAGAATTTGCGGCTCTCGCGACCTTTGGCATTCGCCGTCTTCTAGAATGGGTCAGATATTGCCCAGCATGCCACAGAGAATATCCCGCCGACTACGGCTCTACGAAGTGCACAGTCTGCGGCACAAAACTAAAAAGGAAACCTCGGAAAACAGCCAAAAACCTCAAAAACACAAATTAACAGAGACAAAAAGAGGAGAACAATATGGAGTCACATGTGAAAAAGACAGTTTATTTTAAAGAGGCAGGCGAACAAAACACCGACGCCCTCTTAAAAATCGTCAAAGAGTACATCAACAAAGAAAAGATTGACAATATTATCGTTGCCACAAGCACAGGTGAAACAGGAGCTAAAGCGGCTAAAACCTTCAAAGGTAACAACACGGTCATAGTGACTCACTGCCACGGATTTCAACAACCTGGAAAATTTGAATTGCAAGAAGAGTTCAAAAAAGAGATACTGGCAAATGGAGCGAAAATTTTCACTGGAACCCACGCTTTGAGCAGCGCGGAGAGGGCTATTCGTAAAACTTTCGGCACGCTGGAACCGCTGGAGCTGATCGCTAACACGCTCAGACTCATGGGCGAAGGGACAAAAGTATGCGTGGAAATAACGCTGATGGCCACAGATGCAGGGTTAATTCCCGCGGATCAAGATGTTGTTGCTGTTGCGGGCACCGGAAAAGGCGCGGATACGGCACTGCGAATTAAACCCGCTAACGCCACAAGATTTTTTGACTTAAGAATAAAGGAAGTAATAGCGAAACCAAGCGATTTCTAAAGAATGCACAACTCTTCCGTCTGCGTTGCTTAGGCTTCTTTCGCTACCTCTTCTATCGTGTCTTCAACAATGTCTAACGCTGTGTCTAACATTTCTCTCTGGATGGTGAGCGGCGGCACTATCCTAATCGTCGAAGCACCACAGGTTACTATGGCTACTCCACGTTTCCACGAGCGTATAATCACCTGAGCAGCTTTCTGAGCGGCTGGCTTTTTGCTTTCTTTGTCCTCAACCAGTTCCACGCCAATCATCAAGCCTTTCCCTCTAACATCGCCAACTATCTCGCTTCGTTCTTTCAATTCCCCAAGCCTTTTCAAAGCGTAGGCGCCTTGCTTGTTGGCGTTTTCAAGCAACTTTTCCTCCTTTATGACTTCGAGGACAGCAGCCGCAGCGGCGCACGACAGCGGGTTCCCGCCGAAGGTGCTCGCGTGAGAGCCTTCAGTCCAATCCATGATTTTTGCTTTGGCAACAGTCGCGCCTATTGGAAGCCCTGAGGCTAACGCTTTTGCGCTACAAATGATGTCTGGTTCAACGTTCCAGTGCTCGATGGCAAACCATTTGCCAGTCCTGCCGATGCCAGATTGCACTTCATCGTCGATAATTAAGAGACCGTACTTGTCGGCGAGTTTCTTCAGCCTTTGGAAGTACTCGGGCGGCGGAACCACGTAACCACCCTCGCCCTGGATTGGCTCGAAAAGCATCGCTGCCACGTCTTCGGGCGGCACATACTTCTGCAGAACGAACTCGTCAATAAAGTCCACGCACCAGTAGTGACACTCAGGATAGGTCAGCTTGAAAGGACAGCGGTAGCAATAGGCGTAGGGCACGTGGGCTACGCCGGGCATCAACGGAGAGAAATAACGCCTCTGAGCGGGTTTACTAGCAGTAAAGGACAAGGCGCCTACTGTGCGCCCGTGAAAAGCGCTGATAAAGCCTATGAACAATTGCTTACGCGTGTGCCACTTGGCAAGTTTAATCGCAGCCTCAACGGCTTCGGTGCCGCTGTTGCCGAAGAACGCTTTCTTTTCGAAGTTGCCAGGGGTTATTTCAGCCAATTTTTCTGCGAGGTTGATCACTTCCTTGTAATAAAAGTCTGTGTTAGAATAGTGCAGAAAACGGTCACATTGACCCTTGATGGCACTCACCACTTTAGGGTGATTGTGGCCTACGTTCATGCAGGCGATGCCCGCGTTGAGGTCTATGTACTCGTTTCCGTCAACATCCTTCACTACGCAGCCGTTGGCCGACTCGACAACAAGCGGATAGTACCTTACGTATGAAGGCGAAATGAATCTTTCATCTTTCTTCAAGAAGTCTCTAGCCTTGGGACCTGGCGGGGAGACAACTATTTTTGGATAAGCGCTCATTTTGCCTCACTCGGAGAATAGCGACTATTCAAAGATGCCATATTAACCTTTATGCATCCAAAAAAGTCTCAAAATATTAGTTTTGGCTTACAAAATCGCCAGAAGCAAGATAAAAAATAGCCCCTCAAACCCAAAAATCGGGACAACTATTTGCTTCGCTTTTTGAAGGGCTTTATCAACAAGCATTGATAATGATTCTAAACGAGCTTTTCCAATGACTCTGACTTTAGGGACGACCACGCTTTTGCACCCAGCCTTACAGCTTTCCAACTTGGCTACTGCTGCCTTTGCGGCTTCTTTGATGTAACCGATCAGCGTCTCATGGTTCATAACCTCGCCTACAGGGTGATAACCACGGCGTCCTAAGATTACTGCGCTTACCGCGTGCGTGTCGGTTGTAAAAACTTCGCTTTCATGAAAACCTATGGAAGTTAGAGCTGAAAGGATTTCTTCACGTAATCCAGAGATCATGTTGTTTCCGTCGATAACAACGTAGGCAGATTTCTGTTCAGCAACTTTAACCACGATCGCGGTGATTCCGCCGGGGCCCATGCCGTCTTTGAGACTGAACTCTTTAGGGAAAACGGTGGAGGCACCCACCTCAAATGGTTTAGAAGACAGAGAAACAGCTTTTTTGAGACAGTTGGAAGCCACACTCCGCAGCGTACTCAAAGATTCCTCCATATCTACTGTGTCGTCGATGCTGTTATGGGCGTTGACCACGATAGCGCAGTCCAGTCCGTTTTTTTCTGCTTCTTCACGAACAATGCGACCTAACTCCTGCGGCAGATCTTCAGTGGTCTTAGGGGCAAGCGTAAATGAGAGGAAGGCAGTGTTTCCAAAAACTTGGCAGGAAGCGGTGGCGAAACCGTCCGTGATTTTAACGAAGGGTGTTGCCTTATTAGCAGATGCTGCGAATTTTGCTGAGGTTATCACATAATCGATTATCTTTTGGTTTTGCGCTTGCGAGGCTAAGTCAAGCTCATGACCGAGAATTCCCAGGGGAACGCAGGCGTCACAGCCAAACTTTTTTTCAAATTCATGCTTGAGCATAGACGGCAGGAGACTGCTTCCAATGTTCTTAAAGGGACCTGGATGAACAAGAGGAACAATAATTGCCGCCCTAGGCTTAGAAGAATCGAACTTCAAAAAGGAAACTTCCACATCCTCATTTTCACCCAGTTTTTCGAGGAACTCTTCAAAGGGCGCGTTGAGACCAGCCACCCAGTTGAGCATGAACGCTTTAAAAAGAGGGATAGAAGGTATACCACAAGCTCGTCGCCCCGCGCGGTCTACGAGGGAAACAAACAAGAAAGCTGACGCGAAACATGCTAAAGGCGAAATAACCATAAAGGGAAGCACCTGAAGGAGGATAGCACTGTCAAGTCTCGCCCAAAAAACCATAAACGGAACTATACAGAAGAAAGGCTGAAGCAACGAAGCCGCTACATGTCGCATGGACTCAACTGATGACGTTGCAAGGAACACAGTTGCGCGAAGAGTCAACACGGCGGAAAAGCCTAAAAGGCAAAGTTTGATCCACCACCACAAATCGAACATAGCTCCGAAGACAACGCCGAAGATAATGAAAACCAACCAAAGAACCCAACAGAAGAGAGAAAGGGCCACGGTTCTTCTCAGAACAAAAATGGGGTCTCTCCCAAGAACCATCTTGCTCGTTACGTAATCAAAGAGGAGAGTCACGGCGAAAAGGGAAATGCCAAGGAAGAGGCTACTAATCAATCCATCAACCGAAGGAAAAAGGGCGAACGCGGAAAGCCCAACTCCGCCTATGCAGAGTACAGCTATGGCGGTGATGGCTTTTTTGAATGTTGGAAGGAAAAACAGGGACGAGTAATGTTTCAGCGCGCTGTTCATAGAGTGATTCAGTGAGTTCGCAGTCGACACATCCGCCATCTCAAGTTGGATTCTTTATGAGATAAATTATGCCTATTAAAGTCTAGCTAAGTCAGGGAATAATCTTTGCAACACTTAAGACGCTTTCCAAGATAATTCCAAGTATATTAAACTAAAATTTTAACATGAAACAGTTAAAAGACAAATTAACATGAAATGTTGCGCAAGTGACGACATCGTGGACTCGACATATCTCGCGAGAGCAATTGTTTTATTTATAGAACGCTAATTATAATAATTTTGCGAGATCTATGCCAGAGCCAGAATTGCCTCTCTCTATATTTCACATGCTCGAAAGAAACTTGGGCAAGAAAATCAGGGTCATTGTGGACCCAGCCTACGGTTTTGAGGGCACACTATCGGCTGTGACCCATGAGCCGTCTGGAATCTGGCTCTCAGACGCCGAAGCTGTTGTTTTGAGGGCAACAATTGCTCAGCCCATACCACAAGTTGCGAGCAGAGAGGAAAGAAGCGAGTTATTCCTTCATCTCAATTCAGTTCAAAGAATAGAAGTTTTGCATTCTCCACGACGCTAAAAAAGCGCTTAAAAAACATTAAACAGGGAAGAACACTTTGGCTAAAACAGAGATGACTATCAGAGTTACCGCAAATATCACGAGAATCTCTGGCCTAATTTTAACGCCTTCAGTTTCTTCCTCGAAAAATCTCAGCAACCCCGCACTTGCCGCGGGCATCGGAGCTGTGTCTTTCTTTTTCTTACTCATCGCCTTTTCCCTATTGCACTACCGAAACGATGCATTTCTATAATTTTTTCTGCATTATTAATGTTGCGCATTTTTTCCGAGCCTTCCCTAAATCTTTAACTCTGGAAAGGCATAAAAAACACAGCTAAAAGCGGTGAACACTGTGCACATACATGAGTTTCAGGAGATGATGAAACGCCTATACTTCCACAGGGATTCTGAGCGCGGGGTAAAGGGGACGTACGATTGGCTTGTGAACGAACTCAGAGAATTAGGGGAAGCCCTTGAAGAAAAGGACAAAGAAGCTGTTGAAAAAGAGTTCGCGGACGTCATCGCGTGGCTTGCGTCTCTTGCTAACATAAGTGGAATCGACCTTGAAAAGGCAGCCGTTAACAAGTACAGCGGCAAGTGCCCAAAATGCCAAAGGTCACCATGTCAATGCGCGTTCTAGCTGACTAGGCGTTTCTGCCCTAAGCCTGTCAACAACCAAGAATAGGGTCTGTTTCCTTTTCGGTTGACGGTTCCTTCAGTTTCTAGAAGCCGCAAGTGGTGCATCACCACGCCATACGACAGGGATGTTTCCTTTGCGATGGTTCCTGCGTCAGAGGGCCACTTGTCTAGAGCGTTCAGTATTATAGTTCTGGATTTGAGACCACTTTTTACGTTTTTTATGCGCCGCAGGTAAGCGTTCGGGTGATAAGTTTCTTTGATAAAGTTTCACCAAGGATAGATTGGTGGTTTGTGTTGAAAAGCTTTAGTCTTAAGCGAAGTCTGTAAGGCTGATCTGTTTTGGCTTTTTGTTGTCGAACATTGAGGTGATTTCGTCTTTTATTAAGGCGATTCGCTGAGTGTAATAATTGGACAAACCATATTTGTCAATCAATTGTTGAGCTGCCTCCAGATACTTTTCGATGCCGCCGCGGTAGACAGTCAGAGTCAACGGTCCACCACAAGAGGGGCATTTGCCGCGGAGAGGCAAACGGCGAAAACGCTTGTTGCATGATTTACACCTGAAACTCTGAGTTGAGAAAGCACGCAAGTTACCCGCGATGTCTCGAATGAAATGAGTTGTCAACACCTTTAAGGCGACTCGCCTCACATCCACAGCTTCAATTTTTTCGCATAGCTCCAGCTGCATGTTCAATTTTTCAATCATAGACTTAAACTGCTTATAGGAACTCTCTGAATTGCCAAGGTTTATGTTAGAAACAGGCGTCGTAAAGTTGAAACCTTCAAACTGCGCTTCCGTCCCCAGCCTATTGCTAACAAGGTCCATTAAAGAGCTAACCTGTTTAGCCTCAACTCTTTCCAAAGTTTTTTCGTAAAATTCAAGAGGATAAGCCCCATCAACGTCAAAATCGTGCGCTTGCCTCTGCACTTCCTTAGTATTCACAAACGGAATCAGCAACAAAGGCGCGTCCATGATTCCGCCTATTTGCGCGGGCAGGTACTTGCGCGAAAAGTTCAGAAGCGTATCTAACGCCAGCATAACGGTGTCCTCATCGCCGTCGCAGTCTCGGCGTTTGGCTGAGTGCCAAATGGGATGGGCGTAACAAACACTAAGTTCCGTGAAGCCGACGATGCGGCCTAAGATGCTAACGCAGGTGTGGGGGGCCAAGCCCATAATCAAGTGTCCAACTAGGTCGTCGGAGCTTTTGACGTTGTAGTAGCGTGGAAGCTGGTAGACGGTGGTTAGGAGGTCGTCTACGAAGGTTGCGACTTGCATGAAGTACTCTGTTGCCTTTCTCGGGATAACGACATCTTGAATTTTTAGTTCGCAAATCTGGCTAGAATCAGTTAAGGGTGCGCCAAATATGTCGTAAGAGTAGCCGAGTTGCCTAAGCTTTTCAACCGCAACTCCGACTTCGACGGGCTTAAAATGCGTCAAGGGGGCGTTAGTGGCGTCGAAGCGAATCGTCCCATCCTTGTAAACCGACAAATCGTGCTTTGCCCGCAAAACACCCTTCTCGATAATTTCAGGAGTCTTATCCTTATTCGTTAACCCTTTAACGCCTTTCAAGAGTTTAGGAACAGGCACGCCAAGCGAGCGGCACGCCCCCTCAAGCAGTTCCTTAAAGTTAACCGCTTGTCTCTGATATGGCACAGCACTAGCTTTACACGTTGGGCATCCGTTCTCCCTTAAAGCCCGTCCACAACGCGGGCAACTCTTTTCGACAACGGTCTCGCATCCGCAATCATTGCACTTCACCTTGAAAGTAAAAGTCTTGCAGGCGGGACATTTGCGCTTAGCAACCTCAACGAACACTGGTCCTTTTTTTGCCGCCTCCACGAGGTCTCTGTGAGAACCTCCAGCTAAACTCACTGGGAAAAGAACATGAACCAGAGGCTTCATCTCCCGCCTCTTCGCCTTTTCAGGCCGCCCCATACGCGCACCCACAAACGTAGGCGCCTTCTCCTTAACTTCTACGCCAGAAAGCAAACTAACCGAATTCAATATAGAATCCGCTGAGGTGCCCTCCACCACTCGAGAAGTGCCATAACCAAGGCAGAAAGCAAAGGCGCACGCATCTTCGCCTTCAAGGGCAATCTTTCCGTCCAGAAGACTATGCGGCGCAAAGATTTTTCTCAAAGCCTGAGCCACGTTCGGTTCAATTGCTCCAACAATCTTGCGAACAGTGCCATCCTCAAGCAGCACTTCAGAATCTGACAGCCATTTTCGCAGCATCTCAACCTCTTGAATTGACGACAGGTTTGACCAGAAAAACGTGAACTTCGGATGCAGGGGCACAGTAAAGTGCAGAGATAACATGATGGCTTCTTTGGCAGTAGGCTTGTTGCTAAACGGTTCCTCTAAGAAAGCTTTCAGTCTTTCCTCTGAAATCTTGGCGGTTTCCGCGGCCTTTTCCAGGTCTCCGTCAAACCTTTCTGTGAGAGCTTTCTTTACGTCTTTGACCCACCATTCTTCAACGTAGCCCGAAGGAGAAAGCGCTTTACTGGTGTAAAGGAAATCGCCGAAACTGATCAGAATGTCGCCTAAAAACAGAATTTTCTCAATTTTATCTTTTATGCGATTAAAGTTTTCAAGGGAAACACGGACAACTGAGCCATCCTTCAACGAAACAATAGGGGGTTCAAGAGTATCCACTGGTACTGCGATGCCGCCTTTCCCAGGAAGCTCTAAGCGCATTTGCGTGCCAGCCGCAAGAAAACCTTCTACTACGAGCATGGTTGCTGGGTGAATTCCCACCGCTGAAAGCCCAGTGTTTCGCGATCTGCCATACCTCAGTCTGAACCCGCCTCGTCTGGAAGGAAAGGAAAAAATGGGGCGCCCAGCGATGACGTCATCCATGAATCCAGCTGACTTTTCTGATTTTTTGTGGAACTCTCTGAGCCAGTCCCAACCTTGAAAACCAAGCTTTTCTATGATTGTTAGAACTTTGGGAGCTCGCCCTACAATGCCGTCGTTTACGACCCTGAGAGCCCCGCCTCTTACGCGGTTGGTCTCTACTCTTTGAAGGTTTCTGAAGGAAGAAACTTCTATGGGGTCGGATTCTGTGCCCGTAACCTCAACAGGAAGCCAGTCAAGCGCCTTTTTTAATTCTTCATCTGAAACGTGATATTGGAAGCGCCCCACCGAACGTTCATACAATCTTAGCTCTTCGAGGAAGCGGGAAATTTCTTCTGATGTAGGCTTGTAACGATCAAGCCCTAGCAGGCGGCGCACAAAATCTCCGACAACAAGAGTTAGCGCTTGGTCTGTTCCCCCAGCGGATCTTATTGGCCCCGCAAAGTATATGGCAAGATACCGCGTCCGATCGAAGTTAGTTTTGATCTTCACGTGCGCAACTCCTTGTATTGGAGCCGCGGTGAGACCTTCTGTGAAGATTGCGAGGGCAGTGCGGATGGCTTGTTCTGCCGCTGCTTCGGGTTCCATGTGCCCAAATTTGCCGTAGACAATTTCTTCTGCAATTTTAAAGGCTATTTCTTCCCGCTGCAGTTTCGCGCTTAATTCCCGTATGCTGACAGCCACCTCTTTTGGCCCCACAAGCCCCTCTACCAAGTCGGCTATGTCTTTTGCAAGGACACATTCGGTCTTCAGCGACGGGTCAAGTCCTCTTGTCCTAGCGGTCTCACTTATGAAGTATAATTGTTTGAGCTGGTTCTCCAGCGTTTCGATGTAGTGCCCGTAGCCCTCGCTCATTTTGTTGTTCAAGCAGTGGCGCCCTCGCAAATCATTGTGAATAAAGCGTTTATTTTGGCTTTCTAACATAAAAATCGAAAAAACCCCGCGGCTAAAAACCTACTTCGGCGGATTCAACTCAAAATGGGTATGTTGCTACGACCTGTTCCCTTTGATGCCGTCGATGATTTCAGAGACTTTCTGTTTAGCATCAGTGCTTTCGATGATGTTGCCAGTGACTATGACGTCTGCACCTGCTGAGGCTGCGGCTAGCGCTTGCTCCTTAGTTCTTATTCCTCCGCCCACTATGAGTGGTATGTCAATGAAGTATTTGACGGTGCGGATCATCTCGGGAGGCACAGGGTTCTTCGCCCCAGACCCGCCTTCAAGGTATATGAAGTGCATACCAAGGTACTGCCCAGCAAGAGCGTGAGCGGCTACGAGCTCTGGTTTGTTGTATGGCACTGGAATGGCTTTACCTACGATGCCAGCAGTGCCGCCGTCGCCTACGATTATGTAGCCCATAGAAATCGGTTCTAAGCCGTACTTTTTTACTAGAGGGGCTCCCAAAACCTGGGCGCCTATGAGGAAGTAAGGATCTACAGAATTCAGGAGAGACATGAACCACATGGCGTCTGCGTGGCGGCTGATTCCCGTTATATTGTTGGGGAAAAGAATTGTTGGAATTTTGACGGTGCGTCTAATCGCTTTAACAACATCATCAAGGTGAGCTTGCGAAACAAAAGTTGAGCCCCCAATCATTATGGCGGAAGTCCCGCTGGTTTTAGAGTTTTCAGCAATTCTTGAAGCTTGAGGAGGCGTTACTTTTTCAGGGTCTACAAGGGTTATGTGAATCGACCCCTCCGCCTTGATTCTTTCGAGCAAGTACTTCTCAACACGTCCAGGCATGTATAACCCCTCTGACTAAGCATCTTTAACGTTAGTTACAGATGCCCTTCGTAGAGAGCCATAAACTCTGTCAGTAAACATGCAGTAAACGTCAACTTCACCTTGAGCAGGCTTAACTTGGAATTCTTCTTGGAGACCGCAGCTACTACAGCCTACCACAGCGCGACCTTCTTCTCTAAAAATCTCTACTCTAACCGTTTCTTTTCCACACTTGGGGCAAGAGAAGAACTTTGGCAAACGCTTCTTGGGGATACGAATAACTTTTCTCCTTCTTCGCCCCATCACAACAGCCTTCTGCAACGTAAATTATGCGCATTTAGTATTTATGCTTGTCCTTAAATACTTGCCTACAACCATAGAACATCAAGGATGTGTGAGCCAAGATGAAATTGACGCCTTCTGTCCTAGAATTGGACTTGTCTGAGATCGAAAAGAGAATCAGAAGGTTCATCGAGAAGTATGTGGAAAACTCGGGAGCAGACGGCATCGTTGTCGGACTGTCTGGCGGAATCGACAGCAGCACAATAGCTGCACTTTCTAGCCTATCAATAGGAGGAGACCGAGTGCTAGGGCTTATGCTCCCAGAAAAAGAAACGTACAACCCTAAAGACATAGATGATGCGAAACTTGTTGCAGAAAAATTCGGCTTGAAAACGCAAATCTGTGACATCACACCTGTTTTAGAAAGTTTTTACAAGACAATACCCATATTTGACCAGGCAGACAAGCTCTGCAAAGGTAACATAAAAGCAAGAACCAGAATGATTTACATTTACTATTATGCAAATAAGCTCAACAGAATAGTTTGCGGAAGCTCTGACAAGTCAGAAACGATGATGGGCTACTTCACTAAATGGGGAGACGTAGCTGCAGACATATCGCCAATAATGGACCTGTACAAAACCCAAGTTCGCAAACTCGCTGCGTACTTAGGCCTTCCAGCCGAACTTGCGGCAAAACCATCCACACCAGCCTTATGGCCCAACCAGCTTGCTGAAACAGAACTCGGCATCAAATACGAAACGCTTGACCTAATCCTCTATGGACTTGAACGGTTCATGACCACAGAAGAAATAGCACGGCAGCTAAACATCGAAAATACGCTTGTCAAGAAGGTGAAAAACAGGTGGCTTTCAGCAGAACATAAAAGACGAATGCTGCTAACAGCAAAACTTGAATACAGAACAATGGGAACAGATTTCAGGCTCCCACGAGACGCCTACTAAAAATTCAAAGAGGAAAGGGATATGAAAGAAAAAATCAAATTAGCTTTTGCACAGATAAGCAGCAAACGCGAAAACAAAAAAGAAAACTTGCAAAAAATCGAAGAATGCACTATAAAAGCAAAAGAGCAAGCTGCAGACCTCGTGATTTTTCCAGAACTTTCATTGACTGGCTACGTGGTGAGAGATCAAATCTACGAACTGGCTGAAACAATACCTGGCTCAGCGACTAAAAAAATAGAGGGCATAGCAAGGAAAACGGGGATGCACGTCATTTTCGGCATGCCCGAGCTAAGCGAAAAAACGAAAGCAACAATATTCAACACGGCAGTCTTTATAGGACCAAAAGGTTTCATCGGGAAATACCGCAAAATGTACCTTCCCACCCACAGCGTCTTCGAAGAGAAAAGATATTTCCGCCCCGGCTATCAAACGGCCGCATTCAACACGGCACTGGGAAACATAGGGCTGTGCATATGCTACGACCTTTTCTTTCCAGAAGTATGCCGCCTAACGCGATTGAAAGGCGCACAATTGATAGTATCTATATCGGCTTCCCCATCCATCCGCAGAAGTTTCTTTGAGATTTTGACGGCGGCAAGAGCTTTGGAAAACACGGCTTTCCTCGCTTATGTCAACCTTGTAGGCGTAGAGGAGGGACTGCAATTCTGGGGAGGAAGCAGACTGGTAAGCCCAACAGGAGACGTTCTTGCAAAAGCGAAGTATGATGAGGAAGATTTTGTCACGTGCGAAGTCGATTACAACGACATAAGACCTGCAGAAACTTTTATCCCCACCCTCAGAGACCTGCGCCCAGAACTCTTTGACGAACTAAAAAAATACTCAGAACTCCTCTAAACGCGGCAAGAAACCCGAAAGCATTTTCTGCAACAGTTTTAAAGGACAACCAAAATATTAAGGCATCTCGTCACGAATCACAGTCGTATCACATTCTGCCGTGACATCAAAAGAATCAAACGCAATCACGCGTGATTCTCCTGTGATAAGTGACGTCACGCCTCACCTAGCCAGCCCGAAGAAAGATTCAACCTTTACATAAGAGGCTGAAAGTTGCAGGAAACAACAGGAAGCGCCAAAAAGAATATAGCTCGCCTCCCGTTCACCAAGAATTAGCAACCGTTTGGGGCTGCATGTGATAGCTCAGTGCAAACAGAGTGTAGCGTATGAAGTTTCGCCGCCAGGCAAGGGTTGTAGCGGTTTTTCTCTTCACCTATAGGTTTCATCAAGGGTATAATGGAACGTGGAAGATGCCATTTCTACGAGCGTCGTAAGAATTATAGCCCAATTTTAGTTTAAAGTACAAAAATACGGTGTTTTGTAGGTTTTAATTCGTTTTAGGCTTTTTATAATGGTTTATTTCGTGCAGAAAATCCTCTCTTCGGTTATAGTTAGCGGTTTCAAAGTTTCTGCAATAGGTTTAAATGCGGAGCCAGTATACAAAAGTGTATCCATTTGAGGTTACGCAGGGGAAACGGCTTTGAAACTGAAAGAAGGCGTTCAAGCATGGTTAAACGGGGCTTTAAATGACCCTATTGTAAAAATACTCTCTAAAAACAGCCAATTAACCAAAACACAGCTCGAAACACTGCTTATAGACATTTTAGCTGAAAATATGGCAGGCAAACAGTTAAAATACGACGAAAAAGCCAGATTAAGGTTAACAAAGGCAAAAATAAGCCGCGGTGCCTTTAATAGAACTTTGAAACAGTCCAAAGAAAACGTGATAAAATCAATATACACAGTGTTACTTTTGGGGTATTTAGGCATTTTTGAGAGCACAACTCTTGACCCCTATCTTGAAATAGCGAATAAACTGCACGAGTACGTTGAGGCCCATAAAGACATACCACAACGGGGTGAAGAACTGAAAGATCATCTAAAAGTCCTAGAAATCATACGAGAAGAGCTTGAAACCAGCCTAAAAAGGCTTTCCAGTTCATCAGAAGGCATAGTGTGACATCACAAATCACACCCACTGCAACACAAATTTAGT
>Ga0315282_10006011_pt1 | contig 20462 bp, 17 predicted proteins | sample YL17G07_20_MG_FD_203693 | JGI IMG/M metagenome (GOLD analysis project Ga0315282, IMG submission 203693) | Sediment microbial communities from Yellowstone Lake, YNP, Wyoming, USA - YL17G07_20 | ecosystem: Environmental > Aquatic > Freshwater > Lake > Sediment | place: USA: Wyoming | collected... | reverse complement strand
GGGTTGCCTTCGTGACCTTCACGCCGAACCTGAGCGGGCCACGGCTGCGACGAAGCGGGGCGCGCGTTTCCGCATTCCGGCGAGAAGGTCCGAGAGGGAAACCCGTCGGATGGCGGCCTGGCCGTCAAGTTTCGCCACGATGCTCTCGGCGTTCAGATGAAACTGGTGCAGCAAAAACTCGTCCGGCGTGAGTACGCCGATATCGTAGGGCGCCACCGACACCGGCGGGAAGTGCTTGACGTTGTCCGTGATGATGGCCTGCGCGCCGCAGCGAACCGCAGCAGCCAGAACATGCCGGTCCTTGGGGTCGTTCGTCATCGAGGCCACCAGGCGTTCGTAGCCCGTTACATTTGCATCCTCGAAGGCCGTCTCCATCGCGCCGATGCGCCGCTCGGCCTGAGCCTCCGTGTAGCCCATCCGCAGCAGCGTGCAGCGCAGCTCCCGCAGGATGTCAGCCGACCACTTGGGAATGTAGAACGCCGGCTCCTCGGCCAGCCGCAGCAGCGTGTCGCAGAGCGGCATCGGCGCTAAGACACAGGTGTCGAGCACGGCGACGTACTGGCTACTCAGCGCGATCATCCGGCGGTTCCAGGCCGTACAATCCGTCTTCGGCTTCCGCCCGCGTCAAGTCGTCGAGCACTTGCCGCCGCCTGCCGTCGCGCTTCGCCTTATACGCCAGCAGATCGCGCATGTAGACTCGGCGGTGCGTGCCGACCTTGTGGAACGGAATCTCGTCCCCCTGCAGCAGCTTCACCAGGAACTGGCGCGACACGCCCAGCATTCGCGCCGCTTCCACGGTGGTCAATTGCGCGTCGTCCTGGACGATGGCGAGGGGCTGACCCTGGCCAAGGCCGGTGATCAGCTTACCGAGAAACTCAGGCAACGACGCCGGGAGGTTCTGCGCCCTGCCATTCGGTCCGACGAGCCTGGCGCGGCTGCGCTGGATTCTCTGGTACAGGTCACGAACCTGTTGCCTGTTGTTGGGCGCGATGGCCACGCCCGTCCGAGCTTCCTGCTTGGCCCGCATACCATTCCACCCCATGCCCATTGTACGCTACATCTGACTTAAGCGCTATAACTGACGCGCCCCCCCGGGGGGGGGGGGGGCCACACGAACCCGCCCTCTTGGTTTGATCCGCGCCGGTCTCGAAACCGCTCACCGCGTTACTGAAACCACGTGGCGGCCGAGGCCTTTGGGAATCTCCACGACCTGCCTCTCGGGGACTTGGCCGCCGAGCGGGCCGCGCGTTTCGTCGGAAAGCAGCAGCGTCCACGCGGATTTGGCGGAGGTGAAGTACCGGCAATAGTGGTCGTCGTAATGAACTGCCAGCGACAGGGTACCACCGGCGCCGCCGTCGCGCTCGACCTTGGCGTGCAGGTAGGCGCAGTACTCGTTGGCGCTCATGTAGCGCACGCCCTCGCCGAGGCTCCGGAGCAGACGGCTGAACGAGCCGGGATCCAGAGAAACGTCCCGGTCGTGGAAAACGAGATAGTAGGGGGCATCCACCGTCCAGGGAATCTCGTCGGCCGCGAGCGTCCGGTCGTAGGCCCAGGTGCCGCGCCGCAGCACCGGCTGCAGGTTGATCACGAAATCCGGTCCCAGGTACTCATCCCCGCCCAGTTCGCTGAGCCCGAAGCCGAGTTGGGCGGCGATGCGGGCCGAATGGTTGGGGTAGGAGCGGCTGTAGCCGCCCCCGCCGCGCATCAGGAACAACGGAACCACGCCAAAATCTTCTTTGAGATACTCGATCGACCTCCGCAGGTGAAACATCTGCGTGATTGCCGGGATTTCCTTTTTCCGGACCAGATCGCCGAATTCGGTCCACCAACCGAGGCTGCCGACGCCATCCATGGGCGCGGTCCACCAGGGGCCGGGTGGCGAGTCCAGGTCCGGCAGCATGTGGGTCCAGCCATGGCTCTGGATCTCGAAGACACCCTCGCGCAGGCCGGCCTCCAGCCCGCGCTTGGTCGAGGCGAAGTCGTGTACCCGGCCCGGCTGAAGCGAGTCCATCACCCGCTCTTGTTTCCAGGGATTCAAGACGCGCTGTGATTGGCGATCGACGAAGCCGGTGTTCACGTCTTGCACGAGCACGGCCTTGTGCTTCTTCAGGGGTTCGATCAGCCCCTTGCGGATTTCCTCCTCGGTGAGTGTGCGGTAGCTCCAATAAGAGAGGAAGGTCTTGTCGGAGGTTCCCATGTCGTCCATGAACATAAGGATGCTTTTCGGATATTCCGCGTAGAGCAGGTACCCTTGCGCCCAGGCCAAAACGCGCTTGAGCAGGTCGCGGACCACCTGGCCCTGGATCTGCGTGCTGGCGCGGTGAGCGCCCAGCCAGGCCACGCGGCCTCCGCCGCTCCACTGCCGGGCGGTTAGGAAGGGATGCGGGCCGCGGGTCATCAACACGGTGGCCTCCGGCGCCACGGCCTTGAGTCCCGGCCAATACTGCCCCGGCCGCAAGAACGATTTCTCGCGGCCCTCCAGCCCGCGGGTGATGAAGTGCTCGCGGGCCAGCGCCAGCGTGTCAGGGGAGACAAAATCGCTGACGTAGCGCACCCCGGCCAGCTCGGAGATTTCCGGCACCGCCACCGCGTCGCCCAGAACCACAAGACTCACCCCGTGCTGCTTCACCAGTTCCGGCACCAGGCCCAGCCCCTTGCCTTCGAGATCGCCGGGGCCGGCATCCCAGATGATGGTGCCATAGCGGGGCCGGCCGTCGCGGTCCAGCAGGTGATACTTATCGAGGCGCTGCTGATCCAGGCGCAGTATCTCGAACGGCAATCCCCAGGACTTCATGAGCGCGGCCAGGATCTGGAATTCGCCCCCGTCCTCGATCACGTAGCTGGCCGGGTCCTTCCACTGGTCGGAGATGACCAGCAGGAAGCGGTAGGGCAGGGGAGCGGTTTGCGCCGCCGCGAAAGGCGAGAAAACAACCGCCGCCACCAGCGCCGCCGCAAGCAGGGCCCCGGCGCTCCGGGACGCCACAGGAATTCCCATGTTGCACCTCCGCGGAGGATCATGCTCCGCGATTCCTTGAATGCGCGCCGATTGTATCCCAAACTGCGCCGTAGGGGCCGGTTTCAGCCAGCGGCGGGCGGAGCAAGTCATTCGCCCGGCGCTGGTGACGCGCTAGGTTTGGAGCGGCAACCGCTATAGCTATAGGGCTACAATCCGCAGATTGGCGATGCGCTCGAAGTCGCGCTGGTTTCTCGTGATAAGGGGAGTATGGGTGGATAATGCGGTCGCCGCGATCGCCGCGTCGGGGAACTTGACCTTTGAAGTGCGACGAATTCCCGCCGCTATTCTTGCCGTAGCGCGATCGAACGGGATAGAGGTGAAGTTCTCCTGGAGAAACTCCTCCGTGGCATGGCGTTCCTCGGCGGTCCACCCGGAGAATGAGAGAAGCTCAGATTCCGCAACGGTAGGCAGAAACAGGGGTTTGCCTTCCTGTCGCCACTCTGAGAGCGCCTCTCTAACCTTCGCATCCCCAGCGAGGTAGGCGATCAGAATATTGGTATCAAGGGTCATGCGCGAGAAGGCGGGCGGTCCCACTCGAGACGGATGCGCTTCAGGTGACGCTCGAGGGCTTTTCGTTTGTGCCGCAAAAGACCCGCTGCCCTGATCCAACTCTTTGGCAGCGGCTCCGCTCGTTTGAGCTGGTCGACGGTGAGAATCCTTGCTCCTGCTCGATTCGGCATATCGTTCAAGATCCTCCGATGCCTTCTCCCATGGACTATGGCACATAGCTTTCTCGCAGTCAAATCGAGATCCGAAGCCGCAGATTCCGCCGATTACACAGGGATTGATCCGTGAAATCCGCGCGATCTGCGGCTAAACGGCAAGCCCGGGCTCATGCCCTGAGGAATATCTTCCGCTTGTACATCCAATACAGGATGAGCCATTCGACCAGCAGCACCGCCGCGGCGCTGAACAGGGCGCCGAATGATCCAAGCTGGGCCGCGATCGGCTTGCTGAAGATGCCCACGATGCGGCTGATGGGAACCAGCGTCACGCCCATATAAATGGCCACGGCGTTCATTCCGATGATGACGAATGGGAAGGCCCACTTCCGGAAGCCCAGAACGTCGATGATCCAATAGAAAAGCAAGAACTGGAGGCAGGCGAATCCGGCTGACAGGATGCCGTAAGAGGTCGTCCAGAGCTTCATAATCACGGGGACAACCGGGCTTAGAGCCAGGCCGAGCGCCACACCGCCCACGCCGACCAGGCCGATGATCTTCAGTTTGGAGCGTGCCGGCCGGCTGCTCATCAGGAGTTGTCCGATCAGCAGCCCGAGGATGGTGGTGGAGATGGTGGGGATGGCGCTCAGGACCGTCCCCCAGCCCTCGGCGTGCGTTCGGCCGATCACCATCAGGTCCACCGCCCTCACCAGGTTGGCCCCGTTTTCGTAGCTGCCGGCCGGCACGCCGGGCGCCGGTACGAACTGCAGGACAAGGGCGTACACAACCAGGATCAAGGCGCCGACCGCAGCCTGAACCTTGCGCGACGCGCCAGCCAGAAACGATGCCACCAGGTAGGCCAGCGCAATGGGCTGGAGGGCGCTGCTCAGCTCCACTAGAGTTGGCTTATTCGAGGAAACCGAAGTGCGCAGCGAGCCGAGCAGGAACAGAATCGCGGCGCGCTTCAGGGCCTGCAGGCGAATCTGGCGATCGGTCTGGGTCCGGCGCCGCTTGGCGTACGACAGCGGAATCGATACCCCCACCATCAGCATGAAGGCCGGCCAGATCACGTCGTAGAATCGCAACCCTGCCCACGCCGAGTGCTCGAGCTGGCGGGCCGCGGCGGCCACCACGGCATTTGAGCCCAGGCGCTGGAGCGCCATGAGCAGCGACTTGCCGCCCACGATCCAGAACATGGTGAAGCCGCGGAAGGCATCGAGCGAAGCCAGTCGGGCGGCGGCGGGCGCCGCTGGCGCGGCGACGGAAGCGCTTTCCGAATTCATAAGTCACAACCGGCAACGTGCGCCGGCCGCCACGACAACGCCGGCCGGGGGCGCGTCGTGCGAACCCGAATATTACTGTGGCTTGTGGTTTTCGACAAGCCCGGGGCGAGCTGTTCTCCGGCATCCGGCGTGCCGGTTGGCGTTACCACAGGCGGGATGCGTATAATACTCGTTCTTGGGGGACGGAACAGAAAAGGAAAGGCGCTACAGATGGCTCAATCTGAAATGCACATCGACCGGAAGCTGGCGAAGGACGACCTGATCCTCATTACCGGGGCCGGCGGCTTCATCGGCGGGGCGCTGGCCCACTATTTCCACGGCCTGGGCTACACGCGCATCCGCGCGGTAGACCGCAAGCCGCTGGCGGAATGGTACCAGCGCGTGCCCGGCGTCGAGTGCCTGTCCATGGATTTGAGCGAGAAAGGCAACGCCATCCGGGCGGCGGAAGGAGCCGTGGAAGTGTATAACCTCGCCGCGGACATGGGCGGCATGGGCTTTATCGAGCGCTTCCGGGTGGAATGCCTGCGCAGCGTCCTGATCAACACCCACATGATCGACGCGGCTTGGCGCGCCGGGGCGCAGCGCTATTTCTTTTCCTCGTCGGCCTGCGCTTACAATACCGACCTGCAAAAGGACCCGGGGGCCCGCGCGCTGAAGGAATCCGACGCCTACCCGGCGATGGCCGAGCGCGGCTACGGCTGGGAAAAGCTGATCTCGGAGATGTTCTGCCAGGAGTACTGGGCGGAGCGCGGGCTGGAAACCCACATCGCCCGCTTCCACAACATCTACGGCCCGAACGGCACCTGGTTCGGCGGGCGCGAAAAGGCTCCGGCGGCCCTCTGCCGCAAGGTCATCGAGGCCAAGGACACCGGCAACACGGAGATCGAAATCTGGGGGGACGGCACCCAGACCCGCAGTTTCTGCTTCATCGACGACTGCGTCGTCGGCATCGACCTGATCATGCACTGCGACAAGCTGATCGCCACCCCCATCAACCTGGGCACCAGCGAACTGATCTCCATCAACGACCTGGTGACCATGGTGGAGCAGATCGGCGGGGTGAAACTGGCGCGCAAGTACGACCTGGATGCGCCCAAGGGCGTGGCCGGCCGCAACAGCGACAACACCTTCATCAAGAGCGTGCTGAGCTGGGAGCCGGATACGCCGTTGCGCGTCGGCATGCGCGAAACCTACGCCTGGATTGAACAGCAGTACCGCGACCGCAAGGCCGGCAAGCGGGTGGTACAGGACTGAGGCGCGAGCACGCGGGGACGGCAATGGACATCACCTCCGTCATCGGCAAGATCCCGTACCGCATGGCGCTGGCCGGCGGTTGGATCGACCAGCCCTTCGTCTCCCGGCTGAATCCCGCGCCGCCCGGCTCCATGGTCGTGGTGGCGCTGGAGCCCGTGGCGCGCTTCATGGACCGCTGCGGCATGGCCACCGGCACCCGCAAGGTGGCCATGAAAATCTGGAATGGCGCGCTGCCGAACCGCGCTCCGGCGGAATTGACCCGGGAGCTGTACGCCGCCGAGAACAAGGACAAGCCCGAGCCCTCCGGCTCCCAGGACATGGTCGGGCTGATCTACCCGGGCGTCAGCCGGCTGGATTATGACGCGGAAATCGAAGGCGGCTACTTCCCGGCGCACATCGAATCCAACCGCGACCCGCTGATCGCGCGCTGGCTGGAAGACGTCTTCTACCTGCTGCCCGTCAACCAGCGGCCCGAGGGTTACGGCCCGCTGGGGGTGAAGAATCTGGACCGCGAGTGGATCCGGCGGCTGGGCCAGACGGGCAAGGACTGCTACAGCGCCATTCTGGCGCGGGACATCCGCGCCCTGGGCGCCTCCATGAACGAGTGCATGGAGTGCTGGGAAGCGATCCTGCCGCATACGGTGCGGCACCCGGCCATCTCCATCGACCTGAAGGCCCTGCTGAGTTATTACCAGTGCCGCTGTGCCGGCGCGATGTACTCCGGCTGCGGGGGTGGCTACCTGTTCGTCGTTTCCCAGGACCCTGTCCAGGGGGCATTCCGGATCAAAGTGCGGATAACCTGACGTTCAGGAGGATTGGAGATTCATGATCAGGCAAGGCATTCTGAACCCGCTGATCAACTCGTTGCTGTGCCGCGTGCGGCACACCAACATGCTGGTGATCGCCGACCGCGGTTTTCCCTATTGGCCGGGAATCGAGACGGTGGACATTTCGCTGGTGGACGGCATCCCCACCGTGCTCCAGGTGCTGGAGGCCATCCGGCCCAACTTCGACATCGTTCAGATTTACATGGCGCGGGAGTTCCGCGAGGAGAACACCCCGGAGGCGCAGGAGCGCTTGGCAAAGGCCACGGCCGGGATCCCGTTGGTGTTCGAGCCGTATGCGGAGATGAAGAAGCGCGTGCCGCAGGCCATCGGCCTGATCCGCACCGGCGACACCACGCAGTACGCCAACATGGTGCTGGTTTCCGGCAGGCCGTAGGCGGCTTGGTTCATGAAACTCACCACGGATGAACGCGGATGAACACGGATGGGGCGGATGCGGGACGCAGATAAACCTGGACCATCCCGCAGGGCGGGACCGGCCCCCCGCGGTTATCCGCGGTTATCCGTGTTCATCTGTGTTCATCCGTGGTGAACTACTCGGCTCAGAGATGATGCACCTACCAGCCACCTCGGACGCGGCTCAACCCGAATCGCTCCGGGCCTGCCTCAACTACGAACCGCGGGAATTGCAGTTCGGAACCAGCGGGCGGCGCGGCGAGGTGGCCGACCTCACCCAGTTGGAGATTTGCCTCAACGCGCTGGCCGAGATCGAGTACCTCCAGTCCTTGCCCCGTTTCCAGGGCGGGATCGCGCGAGGCGAGGAGTTCTATTTCGCCTACGATCTGCGCGCCAGCTCCAGCCGTTACGTCGAGGAACAGCAGGGGCGCGGCGAGATCGCGCAGGCCATCGAGCGCGCCATCCGCGATGCCGGCATGCGTCCGGTGAACCTGGGCCGCATTCCCACACCGGCGCTGGCCTGCTACGCCCTCTCCCGCGGCCGCGGCAGCGTCATGGTCACCGGAAGTCACATTCCCTTCGACCGCAATGGCTATAAAACCAACAGCTCGCGCGGAGAGTTGCGCAAGGAGGACGAGCAGCCCATCAACGAGCGGGTGCGCCAGGTGCGCGAGCGGCTCTACAGCCAGCCCTGCGCCGACTCCCCGTTCAACGAGCGCGGCCTGTTCAAGGAAGGCCATCGCGAGCTTGTGCCCGAAAGCGATGAGGGCCGGGCGGCTTATTTGGAGCGCTACGTTGCGTTCTTTGCCGGCGAATCGCTCGGCGGTATGCGGCTGCTGGTCTATCAACATTCGGCGGTGGGGCGGGACCTGCTGGTCGAGGTCCTGGAGCGCCTGGGCGCCGAAGTCATTGCCGCCGGCCGCAGCGAGACGTTCGTTCCCATCGACACGGAGAACATCGACGCGGCGCAGCTCGCCGCCATCCAGGCGCTTGCCGACCAAGCTGCCGCCGGACACGGACGGCTCGATGCCGTGGTCTCGACCGACGGAGACAGCGACCGGCCGCTGATTCTCGGTGTCGATCCCGAAACGCGCCATGCGCAATTCTTCGGCGGCGACTTGGCCGGCATGATCGTCGCCGAGTACCTGGGCGCCGATGCCGTGGTGGTACCGGTAAGCTGCAACGACGCCATCGACCGCGGCAGCCTGGCTGCCATCACCGAACCCAGGACCCGCATCGGATCACCCTACGTGATCGCGGGACTGGAGAAGGCCCGGCGCAAGGGCCGGCGTGCGGTCTGCGGCTGGGAGGCCAACGGCGGGTTCCTCACCGGGTCGGACATCACGCGCCGCGGCAAAGTCCTGGCGGCGCTGCCCACGCGCGACGCCGTCCTGCCGATTCTCTGTGTGCTGATGGCCGCGCGGGAGAAAGGCTTGAGCCTGGCCGGGCTTTTCGCCCGGCTGCCGCGGCGCTTCAGCCGCGCCGCCCTCCTGACGCGCTTCCCCAGGGCGACCGGCCTCGGGATCGTGCGGCGTTTCTCGCCGGCCGATGAAAGAGTCCGCGAGGCGGTGTTCTCCGCCGCCAGCCCCCGGCTTCTGGATGAGGACGGCAACGAGCTTCCGGCTTCCGCCGCGCAGGCGCAAGAAATGGAGGCCGTGCGGCAGGCGCTCGAGCGGTTCTTTCCGGCGGAGATGGGGTTTGGAAGAATCACGCGCCTGAACTACATTGACGGGGTGCGGGCGGTATTCAGCAACGGCGACGTGGCCCACGTGCGTCCCTCCGGCAACGCCGATGAGCTGCGCATCTACGCGGTTGCCGACACGCAAGAACGCGCCGATGCCATCGCCGGCATGGGCGTAGCCGAGCCCGGCGGCATCCTGCGCCGCATGGAAGAAGCGGCGGCGCGGGGGGAGGGCCGGAATGCCTAGCCTCGCCCCCGGCGTGTTTTTGCTGGAAGGCGCCGTGCAGCACTACGAGTGGGGCGGCCACGACTTCATCCCCGGCCTGCTGCACATTGAGAACAAAGAAGCGAAGCCGTTTGCCGAACTCTGGCTCGGCGCGCACCCCAAGGCGCCGGCCACGGCGCGGGTGGGCGGCGTCGCCGTGAAGCTGGACAGGCTGCTGGAGGAAGCGCCGGAAGCCGTGCTGGGCCCCGGCGCGGCCCGGCGCTTTGCCGGGCGGCTGCCCTATCTGCTGAAGATCCTCGATGCCCACCAGATGCTTTCCATCCAGGCCCACCCGGACAAGCAGCAGGCCGCGGAGGGCTTTGCCCGGGAGAATGCCGCCGGCATCCCCCTGGACGCGCCCCAGCGCAACTACCGGGACCACAATCACAAGCCCGAACTGCAGGTCGCGCTCTCCGAGGTCTGGATGCTGCACGGCTTCCGCGGCCTCGAGCAGATCGCCGAGACGCTCGGCGCCGTGCCCGAGCTGATGCCGGTGATGCCGGAGTTCGATGAACGTCTGGAAGAGGCCGGGGAGCATCCGGAGGCCCGCCGCGAGCTTCTGCGTGAGTTGTATGCGGCGGTGATGGCCATGCCGCAGCGGCGCGTGGACGCCATTCTCGACCGGCTCATCGCCCGGCTCTCGAAGGAAGAGCCTGCGGACAGGAACGCTACCGATTTTTGGGCGCTGCGGGCGGCCGAGCATTTTCCCCTGCCCGGCGGGCATCGGGACCGCGGCATCTTTTCTATCTACCTGCTCAACCTCCTGCGTCTCGCGCCCGGACAGGGCACATTCCAGCCGGCTGGCGTGCTGCACGCCTACCTGGAAGGCGCCAATGTGGAGCTGATGGCCAACTCCGACAATGTGCTGCGCGGCGGCCTGACGCCCAAGCACGTCGATATGGACGAGTTGCTGCGCACGCTGACGTTCGACAGCGGCACGCCCGCCTTGATCGAAGGCCAGCCGCTCTCACCAACCGAGACCGTGTACCGCGTGCCTGTGGAGGAGTTCGAATTGAGCCGGATCAGGGTCGGCGCAGGCAAGGCCCACAGCGGACGCGCGGCGCACGGTCCGGACGCGCTCATCGTTCTGGAGGGCTGCGCGACCCTGACTTCCCAAGGCCGGACGATGGTGCTGGACCGCGGCGCGAGCGTCCTGGTTTGTTGTGGGACCGATTATGCCATCGAGGCGGTGCGCGGCCACGCGCTGCTGTTCAAGGCTGCCATACCGGACCCGGGGGCGCGGCCGTCCCGGCCGCCCAGCGGCGCCTGATGAAGCCGGCTGCGAGCTGCCCTCCGCGAATCATAGGCGCGACGAGGCGAGCGCGCCGAAGATTCGCTGATGACGGCATTCGGTGATGACCGTGGACGGGTTGCGCCGCCTAACGGTTTAGCGATGAGCCGCGCTCAGCCGCGCCTGCTGCCGGCCTCTTCGCGTTGATCGGTGCAAAGCTGATCAGCAAACGCGATCCGGTCGCTTCCGCCAGACGCTCCAGCGTCCGCATCGACGGGCGCCCTCGCCCGCTTTCCAGGCGGGCGACAACAGGCTGCGTCGTCCCCATCTTCCGGGCCAGCTCCTCTTGCGTAAGACCGGCGCGGTTCCGCACATCCATGACGGCCGAAGCCATGACGAACTCTTCCTCAAGCGCCTCGTATGCCTTCCGGTACTTCGGCTCTTTCATCCACTTCTTGTGCATGTCGGATATGCGTGCCATTGCTACACCTCCATCATTGAACCGATTTCGCGCGGGACAAGGCCATCTCTATCTCTCGCTGCGGCGTTTTCTCCGTTTTCTTCACGAATACCCGCACAATCACCACGCGCCGGCCCACGGCCGTCACATACAAGGCCCGGGAAATTCCGCTGCGGCCCTTCAGTCGCATCTCCCACAGTCGGCCTTCCACATGCTTGACATGCGGCTCGCCCAGACGCTCCAGACCCTTTTCCTCGATGAGCTTCGCGATGCGCGCGAGCCTCGCCCGCATGTCCTCAGGCAGGGCCTCGACCTCCGCGTCAACGGTTTCATTCAGCGTCTCTACCGTCCAGCCCATAGCCTAATATACCACAAACGGTATACTTGGGGGAAGAAAACAGCCGGCCAACACGTTCCAGCCCCGGCAGGGGCCCAAGAGATTGACAGCACCAAGCTCTTTCGTTCCTGCCGGGGCTCGTGGGGTGTTTCCGAGTGGTCTCGCCGACGACAAACGAGTCGAACGCCGAAACCCGCTTGTCTTCGACCGGTAAGTTCACAAGCACGTCGAAGATTCGCTGCTGACGGCGTTCGTTTTCATGGTGGACATGTGGCGCCGCCTAACGACCCGGTTCAGCAGCGGCGCGCGGCGCCGCCCGCTGCAACCGGTCGTTAGGTGCCGTCCTCAACATGGCTACCACATCACGTGGTATGCGCCGGATCCCCAAGAGTCGCATCGCTGTCACGGACAGGATTGGGGTCCGTCACACTTGCAAGATCGTTAGCTTCAGAAAGTCTGAGGTCCGGCAGTAGGCGGAGAAGCAGCCGGATAACCTGCCTGGCCATGGCGCGCATCGGGCTACACTTAAAGATGGCAGCCGCCGCCGGACCTAGGCGATTGTAGAGATGGATCATTACTCTGCCCACGGGGTGGGTGTTGAGACGGAGATCGCGGAAAGCGCGGAGCATCGCCACCTCTGGTGCATCGGAACTCTCAAAAACGGCCGTCGCAACGAAGCATGTGCGCTTTACGCTGGATGCGGGCTGGTGCGGGGAAGTCGGATGGTACGAGCTGCTGAGACGAGCAGGGATTGATACGGATTACCCCTGGTACGCTGGACACACCGGGTTCCATCCGCACCAATCGCACAAATTGTTGAGTATGGGGGGGTAGGACGTCTGGGCGTTCAAACGGCGACGCCAGGCGTCCGCGTACAGTAAGACCTCGGCTTCAACGCTGGCCTGGAATCTTTCTGAGAGTTCCACGGAGCCGTCACGGAGATACACGGCCGTGCCCCGCACGGCGGCGGTTCCGTACTTGTGCCTCATCCAAATCGCGTAGATTCCCAACTGAACCTTCTCGTTCCTGAAATCCTCATAGTACTCAGGTCTTGGAGCGCTGCCTGTCTTCCAGTCCCAAAGTACCATGTCTCCGCCAGGGTCTTGTGTTATAAGATCGTACTTGCCTCGGATGTAGAATTGCTCGGTTCTGATCTGCAGCTCACCTTCGACACCTACCACTCGGTGACCGCTCAGCCGGCGCACTAGGAAGGAATTGAAATTTGTCGCCACCCCTTGAAGCCGCTGGATGAAATCGTCGATCCCGTACGTAGAGCGGACCATCTTGTAAGGTGCCGGCAAACGACCTTCCCACAGAAAGGCAAGACGGAAGTTCGCGACGACGTCAGACACATCCAGCGTGTGGTTTGATGTGATTAATGTGTCGCTGGCAAGAATTCGCTTAAAGTGCTTCTCCACATACGAGTGGAAGAAGTTGCCAAGACCGGCTTCAATTGATTCAAAAGATTTTTCGGCTTTGGGCCGCTCCACGTACCCCTTGAAGTAGCGGTAGGGGCACGCCGCGTCCTTGACACGGGAAATCGTGATTAACAATTCCTCCGGCTGCTCGGAATACCGGGAAGCGACAGATACAACCTTCATAGCGGTCTCTGGATAATCAGGTCGCCCAAAGTCACGAAATAGGGACGGCGTCTAACGACTCGGGCGCTCAGGCGCGGGCCGCCTTTGGCCGTCGCTTGCAGCGCCTCGTGACGCCGTTCCCCTCGAGCTGCTCTCGGGTTGGCGCAAGACTCATTCCATCCCCTCGGGCGGCTGGCCGTTTTCGCAGTCGAGCGCCTCCGTGCCCAGCTTCAAGACCCGTGCGAGCAGCAGAATCTTCCCCACCCTGGTCTTCCCCTTGAAGCGCTTCTTCAGCGAGTTCATGACGCTGGGGAGATAAAGAGGCTCGGAGAGCACCTCCTCGTGGCATTCGCCGCAAAGGTCGTAGCAGTGAGCCATGGCCTGCTTGCGTACCTCGTCACCGGTTGAGAGATCCGCCTGCAACTCGGGCCCAACCTCCCGAAGCAGGATCTCCCATTCGGCATCCGTAAAGACGTTCTTGGCTCCCCCGTAACGCCGCTGTCCACCCGTAAGGCGGTTGGGGAGCACGTGTGCGCGCTGCTGTAGAGGCAGTGGGTGGACACCGATCTCAGCGGAGCTCCGATCGCACAGAAAGCACCGCCAGCGTTCGCTCTCCTCCGGACTCGCTCTTCGGCGCCTTGTGGTCACGGCACTCGGCTTCTATGTCGGCCCAACGCTCCGGTTCAGCAGCGGCGCGCAGCGCCGTCCGCTGCAACCGGTTGTTAGCTGGCGCCATTCGCTTCAGCCCAGATTCTCAGTATACCGGCAGCCGGGGTAGTTCGTGCAACCCAGAAATCGACCGTGGCGGCCGTTGCGCTCCGTAAGTCGACCTGCGCAGCCTGGTTTCGGGCAGGGTCGACCACCCGCTCCAGCGGTCGATCCTGAGCGGTGACCCGTAGGCCGTCCCCGTCTGGTCCCTCGTCCGTCACCACCCGCAGCGCGACCGCGCCCGCCGCGGCGTGCATCGACCTTCCCGTCGCAGTCGGGCTTTTCGCACTCGAAGTAGATCCCGTAGCGCCCATTGTTCCAGACGGTTGGTTCGCCGCAGTTGGGGCACTCCGGATTCTCACGCGCATCCAGCGCGGGTGCGTCGTCCCCGCGGCCGGCCGGCGTGCTCACGAAACGCGCAAGCTGGCTGCACGCCGCCGGGCTCTCGATCCGCAGCATGCTCTCGTGCGTGTCACGGTGTGAGAGGATGTTCAGCGAGCCGTGCCAGAGGATGCGGCCGTCGAGGATCGCAATTTTCTCGTGCATGCGGGCGCGCAGATCCACGGCAACGCCCAGGTCGCGCAGTGCGCGAACGAGCTCGCCTACCTCGTTTGTCGTGCCGCCGCCTGGCTCCTCGGGCGGCCGGGTGAGGACGCGCACGCGCACGCGGCGGGCCAGTGCCGAACGCAGCGGGTCCACCCAGCGGCCAGTTCCCGCGCTGGTCGCGAACGGCGAGAAGATCACAACGGACTCGCGCGCGCGGGCGAGGTCCTGTTGGAACGCTGGGTAGAACGTGCCTTCTGTGAACGCACCGGCCGCGCCCTCCCGGAATTCGAAGGAGGCGGGCATCACACGGTGCAAGCCGTCCACCCAGTCGCGCTCCGCGAGCGGCAGGAGGGTCTTCAGGTCAAGCGCCTCGCCCTGCTCCTGGAAGTGGTCGATGAGCCGGCGGACGATGGCATCTCCGGGCGCCTTCGCTCGCAGGTAGTCGAAGTTGCCGAGCAGCACGACGTGATGGCGTGCCCGGCTTATGGCCACGTTGAGAAGCCGGGCACCGTCCTCCTCGATGCGCGCCGCTTGGAGGAAGCGCCCGAGGCGCGCGCCGAGCGTCGAGCACCATCGCCGCCTTCTCGTTGCCCTGGAAGCGGTGGACGGTGGCGGCGACGCCCGCTGCGCGCGCGCCGAGCCGGTCCTCAAGGAGCGCCTGGATCAGCCGCGCCTGCGAGGCGTAGGGAGCGACGGTGCCGACCGCATCGTTCGGCTCGCCGGCCGGCGGCAGGAAGCCGGTCTCAGCAAGGTGCAGGACGATGTTCCGCACCAGCAGGGCGTGGAACAGGTTGTAGCGCGAGTAGGTGCCGACACGGAGCGCCGTCCAGGGGTGGAAAGGCGAGGTGTCCACGTACATGAGCGGCGACGCGCCGAGGGGAAACCCTTCTCCGCCGCGGGCGATGCTCGGGTCGGAGCGCAACGGGTGGTCAGCGTAGAAGAGACGGTTGATGACCGCGCAGATCGGCTCCCGCATTCGGTACTGCGTGCCCAGCGGAACAAGATGCGGAGTCGGCTGGCGCCGCGCGAGCCGCTCCGGAATGCCCGCCTTCTCGAACACATCGCACTTCAGCCACTCTCTGGCGAGCGGCTCGTCGGACATTACGATTGGAGGAAGCTGGCGGAAGTCGCCCGCGACGGTCACCGACTGCGTAGCGAGGCCGGCCGCGTAGTACGCGAGCGGGGGCATGAGCATGGACGCTTCGTCGATCACCACGACGTCGAACTGGCGCGAGGCGGTCTTGCCAAGGTAGGTGCGGTAGACCGTTGTCGCGAGGATGCGGCAGCGCGCGAGCACCTCCTGCTCAAGAGCCGCGAGCTCGCGGTCGATGGCGGCGACGCCTTCGCGGACCTGGCCGAGGCGGGTGCGAAACGCGGTGAGGCGTGATTGCACCTCCGGCGCGGGCGGATAAGCCCGGGCGGTGGCGGTGAGGCGGTCGATCTCGCTGCGGAGCACCCCGATGTCAGCTTGGTGCTTGGCAACGTCGCCGCTGATGGCCCGGGCTGCGTCTTCGCTGACCTGGGTGGCGCGGTCTTCAGCCGCGATCTCGCGCTCGATGCGCTCCGAATTGAGACCTGATAAAAAGCGGCGTACGGAGCCCATCATCCGGGCGCGCTCCAGGTCGGCACGCAGGGTCGCGGCACGGGCGCGATGCCGCTTTGCCTCCTGCGCTCTCGCGGTGGCCTTGGAGCGAGTCGCCGCCAAGGTCTCTTCCCGATCGGCAAGGTTTCGGCGCGCTTGCGCAAGCCGCTCGATGTCTTTCAATGTGGCGACCAGCGAACGTTCCTCGGCCTCAAGAGGTGCCGCGTCGCGTGCGAGCTGCTCCTTCTCGCGGCGGAGCGACTCGCCGAGCCTCGCCACGATCTCCTCTAGAATGACCTGCGGGCCGAAGCGCTGGCGGAGCTCTTCCTTCACGACCGGCCCCTGCCGGATCACCAGCCCTTGGTGGAACTCGGGCTCGCCCTTCAGTCGCTCGGCCACCCGCTCGAGCGCCGTGTCCACTGCGATGTTCGTATTGGACACCAGCAGGACCGAACGACCGGCGCGGTAGTGGGCCTCTACGATGCGCGCGAGCGTCGTGGTCTTCCCAGTGCCCGGGGGGCCCCAGACATAGGTCGTGTCGCTCCCCAGCGAGCGGCGGACGGCGAGCATCTGGTCCTCGTTCGGCCGTCCGTCCCCGTGGATCACCGCGGGGTTGGGCTCGGCATCGGCCGTCCGCACCGGCGACAGGCCGAGCACGCGGTCGCCCGCCTGCCGGTTGAACTGCACCTCGCCGCTGAGGATCTTCTCCAACCGTTCCTTGAGCCGCTCGATCAGGAAGGAGTCGTTCGCGACGAGGCGCGCGGCGGGGATCTTCGGGCCCAGGTCCTTCTCGAGAGCCACGACCAGAACGCCATCGCGGAAGGACACGAGCACACCGGAGACGTCCTCCTGACCGCAGCTGACGCGCACCGGGGTATCGTCTCGCAGGTTCAGATCCTCGGCGATGATAAACCGGTACAGCCACGAGCCCTCGGCCTCGCCGACTCGCTCGCCCCCACGCAGCTCAATCCGGGTGCCGCCACCCTTCTTGCGGATCGCGGCGACTTCCAGGCCGAGCGCGTCGATCATTTGCGATAGCGCTTCACTCAAGAGGTGGCCTCGGTTGTCTTCGTTCGGCATGCCTCGGTCGAGTGGCCAGCATCGTGAGAGGGGCGACGGGTTTCGCGCCAGCTAACTCCTGTTTAGGCTGACCTGGATAAGACCGGTTCCGGTCAGCCCAACACCAAACCACCGGTGGCGAGTTGGGGCGGCAACCGCTCTGTTCCTAACGACTTCTTCCAGGTGCAATAACTTTCCTCCCAGTTTTAGGCCGACCGGTCAGTCCGGATAATCCCGCGACGCTCGCCGGACGCGGGTTTCGGCAGGCGGTCTCGCGACCGGCATTCGGGTATTTTCGGGCCAGCAGTGGCGAGCGACGATCCGCGGCGGAGTTCTTCATGACGCCCCGGTCCAAGCGGCGACCCATCGAGCAGGGCGACCACACAGGGTCGCCCCTACTTGCGTACCTCCGCCTCGATGGCGTCCAGTTCCTTGCCGGCTTCAGACCATTTGCCTTGAGAGAACAGTTCACGCGAGCGGCGCAGATGGTTGCGGATCGACTCTCGCAAGCGGTCGGGCGCCGGTCCGGCGGCAACTCCTGTTACGTCTGCCGCCGCGGCTGGCTGCTTGGCCGCCTCCGCAACTCCGCCCTGCATCAGGGCACTCAGGTCGCCCAGGGCCTGTTCATAAGTGTCTCGATAAATCAGAGTATTTCCGATGGCCAGGACGACTTTCTTCAACTGCGGCATGCGCGCCTCGGCGGCTTGAATGTAAAGCGGCTCGACGTACAAAAAGGTGTTCCCGACCGGCAGCACCAGCATCTGCCCGCGCAGCACCTGGGAGCCCTGCTGGTTCCACAATGTCAAATCCTTGGAGATGGTCTGATCCTGGTTGATCCGCGCCCCGATCTGCATGGAACCGAAAATCAGCTCCTGTTTGGATAGTTGCAGGACCACCAACTCGCCGAGATGCGCCCCGTCGCAGCGAGCCACCATCAGCCCGATCATGTTGTCCTTGTTTCGCGGAGTAAACGAAGTTATAAGAAGGAACTCCGCCTGGTCCTCTCCCGGCAGGCTGGCGACGACATAGGCAGGGGCAACCGGCTCGGGTTTGGCGCCCTGGACGGTGCGTGCCATGTCCCAGAGATCCTCCTTGTTGTAGAAAGCCTGCGGATCCCGCATGTGATAGGTGCGGTAAACCTCGGCCTGCACCCGGAACAGGGTTTCGGGGTACCGGGCGTGTGCCCTGAGGTCGGCGGGCATGTCCGAGAAGGGAAGCAGCAGGCGGGGGAAAAGGCTCTGGTAGGCCCGAATGATGGGATCGAGTGGGTCGAAGATGTAGATTCGTGTCTCGCCATCGTAGGCGTCCACCGTGGCCTTCACCGCGTTGCGCACGTAGTTGACTTCCCCGACCCCCTCCACGTAGACACTGCGCGAATAAGGATGGGCCTTCGAGGTGGTGTATCCGTCCACGGTCCAGACCATCCGGCCCGCCTCTGTGACCACCAGGTAAGGATCATTTTCCCAGGTGATGAAGCCGGCCAAGGCGCGCAGGCGGGCGATCACATTGCGGCGGATTATCATCCGGCTCTTGGGCGTAAGGTAGCCGGTGAGCAGAATGTTAGGGTCGGCCTGGGCGATGGCCGCGGCAATGCGCATGGGCAACGAGGAAACCGGGAACCCGCCCTTCCCTTCGTAGCGGGCGAAGACGTTCTCCGCGCCCGACGGGTAATTGAACTCGGGCTGCTGGGTGTGCACGAAAACCGGTTCGTGAGTAATTTCGCCGTAGTACAGCTCGGGACGTGTCAACTTCAGGCTGCTGGTCTTGACCACCGCGGGAGCATCCTGGATGAAAAGCAGCGGCAGGCCGTCGGCGGTGATCCGATTGGCCTCCGCCATCACCAGACCGTAGCCGTGGGTGTATATGAAATGCGGATTGATCCAGCGGGTCTGCGCATCGGGCAATTGCTGGATGTCCAATTCGCGCGGCGTGAGCAGCACCTGGCGCAACTTGCCGTCGATGATGTAGCGGTCCACGTCGGTGTCGGCGAATGAGTAATAGGGCCGCAGGGCCTGAATCTGCGTGACGGTATCGCGGAAGGCGCGCCAGTCCCAAAGCCGCACGTTCTGAAGCAGGGCCTGGTGCTTTGCCGGATCGAAGCGGCCGTCGAGTTTGGTGGCCACCTCCATCTCCGTCAGCCGCCGGTCCAGACCGAAGGCGCTGCGCGTGGCCTCGATGTGCCGCTGAATGTAGGGCCGCTCAATGGAGATCTCGTTGGGCCTTACGTAAATGGCCCGCACCGCGGCCGGCCCGGCTGTTTGGATGACCAACGCCAACGCCATCCACGCCGCCAGTTTCCAGCGGCCCGCGCCGACCAGGAACGCCGCCACCAGGCAGGCGGCAATTACCAGCCATTGCAACGGCAGCGCGAATTTCTGGTCCACATAATCCACTCCCACCATGAAGCCGTGGTCGTTCCAGACCATCTCGTAGCGGCCGAGGAAATAGCGGAAGGCCAGCGCCAGCAGGAGTGCGGCGGCAACGCCCCGCACAAACGGGGCCTTCAGCGCCCCAGGCAGTTTGAAGATGCGGATGTCGAGCTGGCCCTCTTTCTGGATTTCCGCGATGCCGTCGATGATCTGCCAGGCGCACGCCGTGAGCCAGTAGACGACGGCGGCCGCCAGCGCGAGAGCCAGAGCAAAGCCGCACAACGCTCCATAAAAGGGCAAGTCGAACAAGTAGAACCCTAATGGCAGGCCAAAGACAGAATCTCGCCAGGCCGTGGCCTCAGTGGGCAGATGCCGCCCGCCGAAGTACCGCACCACAGTCCAGGTATCGACCGCGGCCGAGGCCAGCATGATGGCAATCACCAGCAGGACCGCCGCCACAATCAGCGCGTGCCGGGGATGCTCGCCCCGCCTCATGCTGGCGAACTTCATTCCTCGCGCATGGGCTGCAAGCAGAACCACAAAGGTGAGCAGCGTCGCCACCGTGACCGGCGACAGCGCGTAGAAAATCATGTTGATCCAGGTGGGGACCTGGTTCATTTCCCCCCACCATTGGTATTCGATCACGTAGGAGGCGATGGTCCCCGCACCCAGCAGGATCAGGACAATGACGCCAGCGAGAACCAAAAGGCCGCGCCGGGGGGCGCGCATCGAGGGCCCAGGAAGTTGAAAGCCATTCACAGTGAACTCCTCTCCACAAGCCGTTATGAGCCGTTCCCGCCCATCTGTCAAGAACAGGAATCAGCATAGCGCGAAGCTGGATAATTCACCACGGATGGACACGGATGAACACGGATGATCTCAACACGCCGTTTCACCAGGCACAAGCACCTCACCAGGCGGACGACGACCAGTGGAACACTCAGGCTCCGACAGGGTGTTGGCCCCGCGTGTTTGAACGCCAGGCACATCATCCCACGATGTTTTGCGGCATCCGCGCCCATCCGTGTTCATCCGTGGTGAATTTTCATGAATAATGCAGGCTAGCCCGCATTTCTCATACGGGGACTAGCAAAAGGCCGCCTTCTCTGGCATAAACATTTCTGTGAGAAGACGTTAACGCCAAAAGAAAGGCGGCCTTTGCTATGACAGAGTGTACCCAATCGCAGT